>ERZ777011.144-NODE-144-length-112871-cov-6.707081_pt1 | contig 112871 bp, 116 predicted proteins | sample MGYA00374964_ERZ777011 | MGnify/ENA primary metagenome ERZ777011 (study PRJEB29310, sample SAMD00008975) | mouse gut metagenome | study: EMG produced TPA metagenomics assembly of the Metagenome analysis of fecal microbiota from mouse which was promoted... | reverse complement strand
ATGTTAATAGTAAGTCCAGTATATGCCCTAGATTCAGAAGGAGTAATATATGATAGGCTTAACAGCAGATAAATTAGTATCAGGGCAAACAGTTTTAGGTATTACAGGTACAGGTGGGGGATATAAAGCATATAAATTTGAAAAAGTACCAACAAGTATACCAAGTAACGTGACTTTAAAGTATGGGAGTTCAGTTGCACTTGCGGCAAGAGGGGAAAGTAATTCATATACTATAGATTTAGAATTTACGCCAAGTGAAGTAGTAGCTTGTGAACTTGAAATGAGAGGAAATTATTCTCCATCAACATCAAGCGATACGAGAGAGAATTTTAGTTTACCGAGAGGATATGTTGAGATGTCCCACACTGCTCAAAGTTATCATGCGTTTTATCTTAGTGCATCACTTAATACTAATAGGTATTATTCAAGTAGAACTGATAAAAATTGTTCTTCTTATAAAATGAAATGTGCTGTAAATGGTAGCAAATTAAGTTTTGTTGTAGAAAATGGTTACGATGGTACTTCTGGTGGGGTTGCAATAAAAACAAGAGCCGATAAATTATATCTATCAGGCACTCTTGTCTATAAATAGAAGTTCATTTAGAATTTTTTTTGAAACTATAACTAAATCTATTTATAATACATTGTTAATTTGCTATAATTATTTTGGTGAAATAATATGAAAGATTTAGATTTTCTTAAAAGCAACTTGATTGCTTATCATGGAATATATGATAATGAGAGAATTTTTGAAAATACATTACAGGCGTATCAAAGAGCGAATAAATTTGGTTTTATTATTCAACTAGATGTAAGAATGACTGGCTGTGGAACATTGATTTGTTTTCATGATGAAAATCTTGAAAGAATGCTACATGTTGATCAAGATTTACTTGAAATTAGTTATGATGAATTATCTTATATTGCAAAGTACCAAATTCCAACACTTAAAGAAGTATTAGACATGATTAATGGAAATGTCCCTTTAATATTTAAAATAGAGAGTAAAGTGCGTCAATTTGCTGTAGAAAGAGAAATTTCCAACATTTTAGATAATTATGAAGGAAAATTTGCCATTATAAGCGATAACAAGAAAACTTTAAAATGGTTTTATAAAAATAAACCTAGTTATGTAATTGGTCTTGTATTAAACTCTAGTAATTATATTAAGTCTCTTTTATATAAAAAATGTGATTTTTTTAATATGGATATTAATTTGTACAATGATAAGTATGTAAGAAAATTAAGAGAAAATAAATTTATTATTGGTGAGCTTATTACTTCTGAGGAGGAATATACACATAAAAATGATGTATATGATAATTTGGTTGTAGATAATATACTTGAAAATGTTAGTGAGTTTTAATATAATAGTTTGCTAAGAGGTATCTATGGAGAAAGTTTATATTGGTAAAGTTGTTAATACTCATGGAATCAAGGGAGAGTTTAGAATAAAATCGGATTTTGAATTAAAATCTCGAGTTTTTTTAATTGGTAAAAATGTTTTTATAGATAATGCTTTTTATAAAATTGCTAGTTATCGTGTTCATAAAGGTTATGACATGATTACAGTTGAAGGCTTAAATGATATTAATCAAGTACTTTCATTTAAGAATAAGAGTGTATTTGTTGAAAGAGAAAGTCTAGAATTAAAAGATAATGAATATTTAATAGAAGATTATATAGGCTGCGATGTCGTGCTAAATTGTGAAACAGTAGGTAAAGTAGTTAATTATAGTGGAGGTATAAATCCTTTATTAGAAGTGAAAGGCGACAAGCATTTCTTTATACCTTTAAAGGCAATGTTTATTGTTCGATTTGATAAGGGTATGAAAGTATTAGTTGTAGATGATTCGGCAAGGGGGTTAATGTTATGAAAATAAGTATACTGACACTTTTTCCTCATATGTTTGATAATTTTATTTCTGAATCAATTATCAAAAGAGCGATTGAGAAAGATTTAATTGAAATGGAGATTGTTGATATAAGAAAATTTTCCAAATTAAATAATAATCAAGTGGATGATACCCCTTATGGTGGCGGAGCGGGAATGGTTATGATGGTTGAACCTGTAGTTGATGCAATCAATTCAGTTAAAACTGAAGAAGCCAAAGTTTATTTAATGAGTCCCTCTGGCGTTCCTTTTAAAGAAAGTACTGCTTACGAATTAAGTAAAATAAAACATTTGATACTTATATGTGGACATTATGAGGGCATTGATGATAGAATAAGTTACTATATAGACGGGGAAATATCTATTGGTGATTATGTTTTAACTGGTGGTGAAATTCCTGCAATGGTTGTGAGCGATGCTGTTATACGTTTAGTTGATGGCGTTATTAAAGATGAAAGTAAGATGAACGAGTCTTTTAATAATAAGTTATTAGATTATCCGACATATACTAAACCACCTATTTATGATGGACATGAAGTTCCAGAAGTTCTTTTATCAGGACATCATAAAAATATTGATGCTTGGAGGAAAAAGGAACAAGAGAAAAGGACAAGTGAGCGAAGGCCTGATTTAATGGATTAGACTTGGAGGTGTAAAAAATGAGTAATTATTTGGTAAAAAGAGATAGTACAACGGGAAAAATAATATACATGGAATATGATCTTGAGGGATATAGTTTCAAACCTAAGAATAAAAGTGATAAACCTTACATAAATGTAAGTAATGTTACTATTTATGAACGTGAGATGATTGATAATTTACTTGCAAGAAAATTTCAAAAAAAATTTGATCGTTTATCCCAGATAATTATGAATTTTTTATTTCAAGAAGATAGTGATGATGACGAGGGAGATTTTATGATATTACTTGATGAAGTGGCGAGATTAAAATCTATCGTGGAACTTAAGTATCAGAAATTTTTAAGTAACCAAGAATATAAAGATTATATTCATAAATTAGATTTTTTGGATACACAGCTACGTCAAAAAATCGCGATGGTTAGCTATAAAAGAAATTTAGAATATCAAGTTGAGCAAGGAAGAAGTAGATAAAACTTCTTTTTTACTTGCATTTTCCTTGATTTAAAGGAAAAATTAATATATAATTTTAGGAGTACGAAGAAAGAGGTATTATAATGAAAAATGTAAAAGAAGTAGTAGTCGAAGTAAAAGGTAAAGACTGGGATGCTGCAATAGATAAAGCCTTTAATAAAAAGAAAAAAGATATAAAAATAGATGGATTTAGAAAAGGATCTGTTACTAAAGAAATATTTATAAAAAAGGCTGGTATTGAGGCTCTATTTATGGATGCTGCTGATATTGTAATTGATGCAGAATACAGAAAGTTAGTAGAAGATAAGAATAATGATATCGTATGTGAACCAACTGTTTCTATTGAACACATTGATAAATCAGGCATAACTATTAAATTTACTTTAATTGGTCGTCCAGAAGTTAAATTAGGTAAATATAAAGATTTAGGCGTTAAACGTGAAAGTGTTAAAGTTACAAAAGAAGAGATTGAACATGAAATACATCATATTATGGAGCATATGGCTGAAATAGTTGTAAAAGAAAATGGAGAAGTTGTTGAAGGAAATACAGCTGTTATTGATTTCGAAGGTGTCGTTGATGGTAAAAAATTAGATGGTGGTACTGGTGCTAACTATCCTCTTGAAATAGGAAGTCATTCGTTTATTCCTGGCTTCGAAGAGGGAATTGTTGGAATGCATACTGGCGAAAAAAAGGTATTAAAATTAAAATTCCCTGAAGATTATACTGAAGAACTTAAGGGTAAAGATGTTGAATTTACTGTAACTGTTCGTGAAATTAAAGAAAGAATTGAACCGGAAATGAATAAAGAATTTTTTGAAGATTTAGGAATTGAAGGCGTTAATTCGAAAGAAACTCTTGAGGAAAATGTTAAGAAAGAATTAACAAAGCAAAAAGAGAATAAAGCTGAAGATAAATATGTTGATGAATTATTAAGAAAAGCTACTGATGATATGAAAGTAGACATTAATAATGAGATTATTGAGAGTGAGATTAACAGAATGTCTTCGCAACTTGAACAAGAGTTAAAGATGCAAGGGGCAACTTTAGAACAATATTTAGCTATGGTTGGTACAAAAATGGAAGATTTTAGATCTACTTTGAAACCACAAGCTATTGCTCGAATTAAAACTAGATATTTGTTAGAAGAAATAGTTAAGGAAGAAAAAATATCTGCTACTAAGACTGATATTAAAAATAAAGTAAAAGAAGAAGCAGAGAAGTATGGTATGAAAGAAGAAGAGTTTGTGACGGCTGTTGGTGGTGAAGACGCTATTAAATATGAAGTTGAGATGACTAAAGCGATTGATATTATTAAAGGAAATTAGGAGTTTTAATAAACTCCTTTTTAAATGTATCCTAGCTCATAAAGTTTTTTGATATTTAAATAATCTACTACAATTATGTCGACTATTTCGGAAATTATAAGTCCATAAATTCCTATACTAAAGAATGATAATATGGTTAATGTTAGTATTTTAATAATACATCCAATAAGTGTTGTCTGCATAGTGTATTTGGATAGATTAAGCCCTTGTAAAGCACTACTAAGTGGTCCTTCGATATAAAATAAAGGGAAAAATATAGCTAGTATTTTTATATAATCTATACCTTTATCGGTGTTATATAAAATATCAAGTAGAAAACTCCCTCTAAAATATAAGAATATACAGTAAACTATTCCAATTAGGAAAGAGAATAGAAGACATTTTTTTAGTAATCTTCTTAAGTATCCTTTGTTTTTATAATTTTTGGATACTTCGGGAACTAGTGTTGAATTCATAGCTAGAGAGATAAATGCAGGCATAGTAAGTATAGGTATTACATAGGCATTATAGACACCATATTCGCCTTGAATGTAGTTGGTGGAATATCCAACAAATATCAATATATTTGTTAAAATTATTGGTTCAAAAAAATAGCAAATATTTCCGATAAGGCGCCCAGAAAGATTAGGAATAGAAATAGAAAGAAGTTCGTTCATTAAAGGAACACGTATTTTTAAATCGGATAATGTTATACTTAAATTTTTGGGAGCGAAGAATAAATAAACAATTATTTGAGCTATTTCAGATATAGCTGAGGCAATTATATAGCCAGATACAGCCGCCGTTGTTGATATTTTTAATAATAATGGGATGACCGTTATTAGTAAAATCATTCTTACTACTTGTTCTATTATTGTACTTATGGAATTAGGAAGCATATTTTGTTTACCAAAATAGTAGCCTTTAATTATGCCTGAGATACTAGTGAATGGTAAGACAAAACATATAGAAATAATGGGGTAATAAGTGTCAGGGTTTTTTAGTAAGGTATTTGAAAGAAATGGGGCAAAGGCAATTATAAGCCCAATAATGATCGCGTTAAATAGAAGGGTTATAGGTATAATACTTGCTATTATATGTATTCCTCGGTTATTATTTTTAGCCATAATACAAGAAATGGCATAGGGAAGACCAAGCTGAGTTATCGCAATCAACAGGGAATATGTTGGCATAATAAGGGAGTATATATTTATTCCATCACCAATAATTCTAACTAAGATTATTTTTATAAAAAATCCTAGTAATTTAGAAATCATTACTCCAAATAATAAAATTAGGGTTGACTTAAGAAATATATTTTTCATGTATTCTCCTTTAAAGTTGCTGTTTTTTGTTATATAATTATATATGATTGATACTAAAGAAATATTATGGTGATATTATGGAAAATAGATTTACTAGTCAAAATGAACTTTATTTAAAGGTTTTACCTGCTCTTAAAACAAAGAAAAATGAAATGGCAAGAGAAGGCATTAGGTTTGTACGAGAAATTGATCTTTGGGAGTATCATAAAGAATTTACTTGGCGAAAAGCAAAAGGGCTTACTCTTGCTAGCATTGTAAATGATATTTTGAATACTGATAGCAAGCTTTATGCCGATTATATTATAAAAAAATACGAGGAAAGTGATAATTATGGAAGAAAAGATTAATACATTAATCTCTTTATGTCAAGATAATAGATATACAGAAAAGGAAATGGAACGCATTAATAAAGCAATTGAATTTGCTTCTAAAGAGCATGAAGGAATGTTTAGAAAGAATGGAGAGGTTTATTTAGTCCATCCTATAGAAGTTGCGACAATCGTTGCTAATTTAAATGTTGATGCTGAAACCGTTATTGCTGCATTGGTTCATGAAACTGTTGATCATGGTTCTTCAAGTTTTGATGAGTTAGGAGAACTTTTTGGTGATGATGTAAAAAGTATTGTAGTATCATTAACTAAAGTCAATAGACTTCATCTTCTTGATGCTTCTGAGTCATCTTCCTTATATTTAAGGAAAGTGTTGGTTGCGTTATCAGAAGATGTTCGAGTAATCATTTTGAAGCTTGCAGGCCGAGTACATAATTTGAGAACTAATGAAGGGCTAAGTAAAGAAAAACAAAAACAGAAAGCTCTAGAAACATGGAATGTTTTAATTCCAATTGCCCATAGGCTTGGAATCAATCAATTAAAAAGTGAGCTTGAAGATTTAAGTTTTAGATATTTAAAACCAGAAATATATACAGATATTGAAGCTGAACTACCAGCACCAAGAGAAGAACTTGAAAGTATTTTAAATGAGATGATTGAACAAATTGTAGAGTTGCTTCGTGATAACAATATAAAATTTGAGATAAAAGGACGTGTAAAATCAGTTTCCTCTTTATATAACAAATTATCAAATGGTAAAAAATGGGGAGATATTTATGATATTTTGGGAATAAGAATCATTTGTGAAGAAGAAAGCGAATGTTATATGATAATTGGGCTTATACATTCACTTTATCGACCAATTCCTAAAAGGTTTAAAGACTATATCGCGATGCCAAAAGGAAATTCATATCAGTCCTTACACACAGGAGTATTTGGTATAAATGGCTATCCCATAGAGGTACAAGTTCGTACTAAAGAGATGAATGAAATAGCAGAACATGGCGTTGCTTCTCACTGGTCTTATAAAGAAAAGAATTCTCGCCAGATTCAAAGTGTTATGGAACAAAAATTGCAAATGTTTAGAAATACAATCGAGGCTAATTCTGATGAATTAACGGATGATGATGCTTTTGTTGATAATATTGAACAAGAGTTGCTTTCTTCTTCGATTTATGTATTTACTCCTAAAGGAGATGTAGTTGAGTTGCCAAACGGTTCTACACCAATTGATTTTGCATATCGAATTCACTCAAAAGTTGGAGATACGACTGTAGGAGCAATTGTAAACGATCAAATGGTACCACTTGATTACAAACTTAATGATAATGATATTATCAAGATAATGTCAGATAAAAACTCCACTCCTAATAAGGACTGGATAAATTTTGTTAAAACGACAGCAGCTAAAAGTAAAATAAAAGCATATTTTTCTAAGAAAGACAAAGAGGAATATATTACTCGAGGTAAAGAATTATTAGAAAGAGAGTTAAGAAGACAGAAACTAAGTATTCAAGATGCTTTGACAGATGATCATCAAGATAAAGTTCTTAAAGATTTGAAATTAGGAAGCTTTGATGAAGTCTATTTATCAATTGGTTCTTTAAGATATACTCCTCTATATATAGCAAACCTCTTATTTGAAGATAAAAGAAATGTTCAAGATTTATTAATTGATAAAATAATGAATAATACAAATGTTTTTAAGACAAATTATAAAAATGATATAATTGTTTCTGGATGTGATGATATATTGGTTAATTTAGCTAGTTGTTGTAAACCTGTATTTGGTGAAGATATTGTTGGATATATAACAAAAGGGCAAGGTATTACAGTTCATAGGGCAACTTGTCAAAATATTAAAAATGTTAGTACAAGATTAATAGATGTTTCATGGAATCTAACTAAAAGTGATGATATGAAACAATATGTTTCTAAGATGACTTTAATAACAAATGGGTTAAACAATAGTGTCTTAGATATTGTTACTAAGGCTACTTTAAGAAATGTTTCTGTGAGTAGCATAAATGAGCTTAATAAAAATGGCGTTACCTATTATGATATGTTAGTTAAGGTTCACAATAAAGATGATTTAGATTTATTTATTGACGAGATTAAAACACTTCCTTTTGTGGAAGATGTTAGGAGGTCGTAAATGAAAGCATTAATTCAAAGAGTTAAGAACAGTAGTGTTAAAGTGGCAGGAAAACTTATTAATGAAATAGATGAAGGATTTAATATATTAGTTGGAATTAATGTTAATGATACCGTAGATGATATTGAATATTTAGTACATAAAATTGTAAATTTAAGAATTTTTGATGATGAAGAAGGTGTTATGAATAAATCGATATTAGACTGTGGTGGTAAAATTCTTTCCATTTCGCAGTTTACATTACAGGCCGATACGAAAAAAGGTAATAGGCCAAGTTATGTTAATGCAATGAATGGAGAATCTGCTTTAAATTTGTATGAAGAATTTAATAGAAGACTTAATGAATTTGTACCAACATTACCAGGGGTTTTTGGGGCTGATATGGAAGTGACCATTATTAATGATGGACCCGTTACAATAATAATTGACTCAAAGGACAAATAGTTGTCCTTTTTTTGTAAAATTTTATTGGGTATAAGGAATTTTCTGCAAGTATTCTAATTTTCATGATATTATTAAGTTAGGAGTGTGGGTGTATGAAAGCAGTAAGAAGTTTTTTGGTGGAATTATTTTAGGTATACTATTTCTTATAATAGGAATTTGTGTTCTTTTCTTTAATGAAGGAAATAATGTTAAGAATATTAAATCTATCGATGAAGCCAGAGATGTATTAGTTTTAGCGAGCGTTTCACCGATAAATAAGGCAAATGATGGAACTTTGGTAGCTTTAAATGGTAAGTTATCCTATGAAAATGAATACTTGTATGATTCTGTTTTTGGCGTTTACTCGGGCAAAAAGACTTATAAGATGAAAAGACTTGTTGAAATGTATCAGTGGAAAGAAGAAAATGGCTCTGATAATAATGATAAACATCGTTATAAAAAAGTATGGAGTTCAAGAATGATTAACTCTAGTCTTTTTGAAGATGAAACTTATGAAAATCCTTCTTCTATCCCTTATGATAATTTGGTTATCTATGCTGATGATGTAAAACTTGGCGATTATCTTATTTCCAATGATAACTTAAGACAAGTAAATACTAATGAAGATGTTTTAATAACTAGCAGTGATTTACCAATAGGTTATTCTTTACAGAATAATTATATAACTAACAGTAATGATTTAAAGTCTCCCGAAATCGGTGATATTAGAATTAGTTATAAAATTGTAAATTCGAACGAGTTTTCTATTGTGGCTAAGCAAGAGAAAAATACACTGGTTGATTATATAAGTAAGCAAGGTAAGTCTATTTATATGACTTCAAGCGGTATTGTATCCGGAGATGAATTAATAAAAAAATTAGAATCAGGTAATAATACCTTAAAATGGATTTTAAGAATTGCTGGAATAGTTCTAATTAGTTTTGGATGTGCTGGATTAATTTCTCCTGTGAATAGGATACTTAATATTATTCCCATTGTTGGAAAGAAAATTAGCGGAATTGTATCTTTGATGGCTTTGCTTTCTGGTGCCTGTTTATCATTTATAATTATTGGTATTTCTTGGTTGATTTATCGACCACTGATAGGAATTCTTTGTTTAAGTTTATCAGGCATAACCTTAGCGGGCTTAATTTATATAATTAAGAAAAATAGAGGAAATGCTTTCGTAAAATCGGAGTTGCAGGATAATGGTAATTCCAATGTTTCTTTAAGACCTTATTCTTCTTTAGAAACAGGTAGTTTAAATGCTGAGTTTAATGTTGATAAAACAGCAGAAACTTTAGTTACGGAAAACTCAAATGTTCCTTTACAACCATGGGAACAAACTAGTGAGGCGAAAGAAAACATAGTAAAAACTGATAATAATCAAGATATACAAGATAATAATTTAAATGGATAAGATTATCTTATAATTTTATCCTTTTTTATTTACGCCTATCATAGTACCAAGAGTAGTTGAAATAATTATGATAGCATAGTATATAATGTTGTATAAAGAATGTTCACTTCCTAAAATAAAACTTAAGATAAACATACTTAGAAATATAGCATTTCCATATGCGAAACCTTTTAAATATCCTTTGTCTTTTATTTTAAGTCCTAAATTAATTCCACTTATAAGCATAATTATAATGATAAATATAGTGTAAAATATTTTATTGATTTCGATACTAAAGAGATTTATAATGCTAAATAGAATTGCAAGTATAAGTATGGATAAAAAAGGAAGTAGGATATACGTTAAATATTTTTTCATAAAAAATCACCTAATAATATATATTAAGTGATTTTCTTTTTATGCTTCATCTATAACTTTTATTGCAGCTTCTAAGTATGCTCTTGTTAATCCACCAGCACCTAGTTTAATTCCACCAAAGTATCTAACTACGACAATCAAGACGTTGTCTAAATTTTTCCTTTCTATCATGTTATAGATTGGAGATCCTGCAGTATTTGAGGGCTCTTTATCATCGCTTTTTTTAGCAAGCCCACCAATCTTGTAGGCATAAGGTATGTGACGAGCTTTTTTATGTTCTTTTTTTAAGTTATTAAGTATTAGATTGGCCTCTTCAATTGTTGATACTTCGTAGTAAAGGCCGATAAATTTTGATTTTTTTATCGTGTATGTATATTCATTTATTAGTTTCATAAATTCACCCTTGATAGTTTTCTTATAAAGTATTGTAATTATAACATATTTGTACAAAATCTCCAAATTTGTTGTGTTATAATAGGGGTGGTGATGGACATGCTAAAAGAAAAATTAGAATTAGTTCCACATTTGCCTGGAAGTTATCAAATGAAGGATAAAAGTGGTGTTATTATTTATGTTGGTAAGGCTAAAGATTTAAAAAATCGTCTTACTTCTTATTTCACTGGCAGAGTAACTGGTAAAACAAAAAAATTAGTTTCGGAAATTGTCGATTTTGAATATATAGTTACATCATCAGAACTTGAATCTTTTATTCTTGAACTTAATTTAATTAAAAAATTTGATCCTAAATATAATATTTTATTAAGAGATGATAAAAGTTATCCATATATTCAATATAAAAGAGACCCTTATCCAACTCTAAAAGTTGTAAGATATTTGCATGTCAAAAAAAGTAATGGTAAGCATCTGTTTGGTCCTTATGTTAATGCTTATGCAGCTAGGCGTATGGTTAATTTAATTAATAGATTATATCCTTTAAAAAAATGTGAAGGTTCAAAGAAAGAAGTTTGCCTTTATTACCACATACATGAGTGTTTGGGTTATTGTGTAAAAAATGTTGCAAAAGAAAAAATTGATGAGATAGAAAAAGAAATAATGAAGATACTTAATGGTAATGATGATATCTTAATTAACAAACTTATGTCATTAATTGAGTTTCACTCAAATAATTTGAATTATGAGGTAGCCTTAGAACTAAAAAGTGAACTCGATAATATTAAGATTATTATGGAAAAGCAGAAAGTGGAATTACATGATTTTGTTAATCGTGATATTGTAAATTATTATTTTGAAAACGGTTTTATTTCTCTTGAATTCTTTTTTGTTCGTAACGGAAAGCTCCTAGGTCAGAAGAACAATATTATGCCAGTAAGCGATGATTATATTGATGATATCGAATCATTTATTGGGCAATTCTATTCGAAAAACGAGATACCTAGAGAAATAATTACCAACAGTGAACTTAATCTAGATATGCTTGGTGAACTTTTAAATACTAAGGTTATAACAGTTACTAAGGGAAGTAAGAAAAAACTTCTTGATTTAGCTTGGGAAAATGCGCGTATTAGTTTAAAAAATAATTTTGAAACTATTAATCGAGAAATTATTAGAACTAGTGGAGCTAATGAAGAACTTGAAAATCTATTAAATATGAAGATTCATCGAATAGATTCTTTTGATAACTCAAATCTTTTTGGCTCTTTTGCTGTATCAGGAATGGTTGTATATAAAAACGGGCAGCCTAGTAAGAATGATTATAGGAAATATAAAGTATCAGTTGATGTAAATGATGATTATCATACAATGAAAGAAGTTACTTATAGAAGATATTATAGGGCTTTAATGGAAAATAGTGAACTTCCAGATTTGATTCTTGCTGATGGTGGAATAACGCAAGTACACGCTATTAAGGAAACTTTAGAGTCGCTAGGGTTAGATAAAAAAATAAAGGTTTGTGGTATGGTTAAAAATGATAAACATAGGACAAATGAACTATTAGATGGTGATACTTTAGAATTGATACCAATTGATAAGATGAGCAATGTCTTTCATTATTTGACTCGTATTCAAGATGAAGTGCATAGATACACGATTAACTATCACCGTACTTTAAGAAGCAAAGGCTCAATTGCCTCAATTTTGGATAATATCGAAGGTATTGGTGAGGTACGTAAAAAAGAATTAATAAAGAGATTTGGTAGTGTTAAGAAGATGAGTGAGGCAAGTATTCAAGAACTTGAAGAAATTGTTCCTACTAATGTTGCTTTAAATATTTGCAAATACTTGACTGATTTTATGAATAAATAAGTTGCTTATACTTTTGTTTTATTATAAAATTATTTTAGGATAAGGTGATTAGTTGTGGCAACTGATGTTTATGGAAGAAGAAAAATGTTTTCTAGTGGAATTGTATTTTTATTTTTAGTTCCAATTGGTGGAATAGTATTGTTTTTTCTATATGATTTTTGTGCAAATATTTATTATCAAAACAAACTTGATAATGAAACAAAAGAAGTAATGGGTGCTATTCTGGAACGTGAAGGTTTAGAAAACATTGATGAGATGAAAGAATTTGCTATTAAAGTATTTGAAGAATATAAAATAGATGAGGAAAATTTTTCTTTAACACAAGTAGATGACTATTATATTTTAACAGCTTATCATAGACATGTAAGTGTAGTAGGGGAACTAAGCTTTGGTCTACTTAGAACAAAAAAGAAAACAGTATCTTCAAGTTATAAAGGATACTACAACGAGTATAAAGAAGCAGTTGTCGAAAAGTATGTGGAAGAGAATTTGAATGAAGATTTGGGCAATGATGGAGATATATTAATAAAATAGGATGATTACTTAATAATCATCCTTTTATATTTGTTAATGAGATTTTCTAAGAAGGCATAGTTTTCACAACTGAATTTATCTTTATATTTACTTAAATCTAACATATTTGGATTTTTTAAGTAATATTCATGATTTTCTTTTATAAACTTATAGATGAAATCTATTTCTCCTTCCGAAACTTTTAAATTATTTTTATTTGCAAATTTTATTATGTCTTCTTTTTTTAGCATCGAGACATAATTCTTAACTACATTTAACATAATTCCTCCATATCTATTATATTTTATGATTAATTACTAATAATATTAATATGAGAAAAGAAAGTATTTTGAAAATAGGAATTATACTTATTAATCTTATTATTGTAATAAGGATTTTTAGTGTGGGAGTTATTAAACATGAATATTATAGAAGTAAGAGTAATGAAATATTAAATAATTATATAAGTGGTTCTTCTGCTCCGCGAGGTAGAATACTGGACTCTGAAGGAAGAGTTTTAGTAGATAATAAGGGTATTAAAGTCTTAATTTTTAAAAAAAGTAATAAAAGTGATATTAAGTATTTATGTGAGAACCTTGCAAATATTTTAGAGTTTGGAGATTTTACGGTAAGTGACAAGGATAAGAAAACTTACTACTACTATATAAATAAGGATCTAATTGATCAAAAACTTGATAAGAAGATGATTGATAAGTATAAATCTGAACAAATTAGTCGTGATGAATTGGAAGAATATAAATTTACTTTTATAGATGATTTGGAGATAAACAAAATTTCTGATAAGGAAGTTTATTTATACAAACTTATGACTTCTGGATATAGTTTTAGTGAAAAAATAATAAAAAGTGACATAACAGAAGATGAATTAATGCAAATTAACGCGCTTGGTTCTAATGATTTGGAAACAAAGGTTAAATGGGTTAGGCATTATAACTATGATACAGTATTAAATTCTCTTTTTGGGACTGTTGGAGCAATTGAAGAAGAAAATGTTCAAGATTATTTAGATAAGGGTTATAGTTTAGATGATACTGTGGGGACGACATTCTTAGAAAAATATTATGAAGATTTTTTAAGGGGAGAAAAAGCTTTATATAAACTTGAGGGAAATGGTTTAACTCTTGTAAGGGAAGAGAAAAGAGGTTTAGATTTAGTACTAGGAATTGATATACTAAAACAGCTTGAGATAGAAAGTGCTTTAAAAGAGGAAATAAAAGAAGCTAAAAAGTATCCTAGTAGTAAATATTTTAAAGGGAGTTATGTTGTTGCAACTGAACCTTCAACAGGTATAGTTAAGGCTTTAGCTGGCTTTGATGCTGATAATGAATACTACCCTGATGTTATTGGCATTCTAACAAATTCATATACAGTAGGTTCAGTTGTTAAGGGGGCAAGTCAAAGTGTTGCGTTTATTAATAATGTAATTGATCGAGATAAAAAAATAATGGATTCGTGTGTTAAACTTAAAAGTATGCCAAGCAAATGTTCATGGACTAGGCTTGGTCTTATAAATGATATAGATGCTTTAGCTCAATCTTCGAATTACTATCAGTTTATTAATGCAATTAAGGTTAGTGGTAAAAGTTATTCTTATAATATGAGTTTTAATCCAACTATTGATGATTTTAACAAGTATCGAAGTGTATTTCGAGATTATGGTTTAGGTAGTTTGTCGGGAATTGATTTAAATGAAGAGAAATTAGGTATTACAGGTTCTAGAATAAGTGGTGATTTACTATTAAATTATGCGATAGGTCAATATGATACGTATACACCACTTATGCTTAGTAGTTATATTAATACTATTGCCAATAATGGTGTCCGAAATAAATTACGATTAGTGCAATACGCTATTTCTTTAGAAGGCGAGAAAAGAGAAATTAATGAATTAGAAGTTTTAAGTAAAGTGAATATTAATGAAGAGGATTTAAAGCGCGTTCAAACAGGATTAAGAAAAGTAATTGCCGCTGGTACAGCATCAGGATATGTTGATCAAAGTTTAAATGCTGCTGGTAAAACAGGTACAAGTGAAACATTTTTTAACGGTGTTTCGACTACAACTAGGTCTTTTATAATGTATGCTCCAGTCTCTGAACCAAAGTACTCAATTGTAATAGTTTCGCCCAATCTTGCATACAGTAATACTGTAAATAATTATAAATATCCGATAAATAGTCGTCTAAGTAAGAAAATATCTAATATTTTGTTTGAAAAGTAGTTGATTTTGTGCTAAAATACTCTTAGTTTGACGAGTGAGGAGGCAATAAAATGGCTAAAGGAAAAACAGACGCTAGAACACCTATTGGTTTGAAATGTTCTAAGTGTGGTAAAATGACTAGAAGACATACCGAAAAAAATACAAAAAATACTACAGATAAGTTAGAAATTAAAAAATATTGTCCTTTTTGTAAATCTGTTCAAATTTTTAAAGAAACAAAAATTGGCAAGTAATTAAAATGAAAGATGAGGGAATACTATAATGCAACACGGTAATTTACACGGTGTAATTGATTATAAAAAACTTATTCAATCTCAGGCAAATCAAGTTACTTTTCCCAATTGTGAAAATTTAGGAGCAAAAAAAAGTGATTTCATCAAGAAAAAGTAAGTTAGCTGGAAAGAGTGTTAGTAATAATAGACCCCGAGGATTAAGAAGAATAATCACATAAGTAATAAAGGAGGTAGTGCAATATGAACATTAATATTAATGAAATTAAAAATGGTATGACTATAATTATTGATGGGAAACTTTGTTTAATTGAAGAATTCCAACATGTTAAGCCTGGCAAAGGCTCAGCATTTATGAAAATGAAATTAAGAAATTTAAGAACAGGATCTTTAGTTGAGGAAACTTACAATACAAATATAAAAATTGAAAAGGCAAGGGTTGATAGATTACCAATGCAATATCTTTATTCAATGGGAAATTCTTATGTATTTATGAACAATGAAACATATGAGCAATTAGAATTACCTGAAGATAAGATTGCTGATCAAATTAAATATTTGAAAGAAGGTCTTGAACTAACTATTAGTATGTATGAAGGAGAAATTCTTGGTATTCAATTACCTGAAAAAGTAGAATACGAAGTAGTTGAAACTACAGACGCAGTTAAAGGAAATACTACTAATAATGCCCAAAAAGATGCAAAAATCGAAACTGGTTACACTGTTAAAGTTCCTTTATTCATTAATCAAGGGGAAAAAATACTTATCTCTACTCAAGATGGTAAATATGCAGGAAGAGCTTAGGCTCTTTTTTTCTTTGTTTTCTGTAAATTACTTTATATTCTCTACGCAAAGGTTTTTCACTTTTTTAATGTAAAATACTTGACACATCTATTCTTAATTGATATGATATCTATGTACAATAGAGAAGGGAAGTTCGACGATGGAACAATTAAATAAATTACTACAAGAACTAGGTATTTCTAAAGTTAGATTGGCTAAGTATCTTGGAGTTTCTAGACAAATGGTATATAATTATTTAGAACTTGAGAATATAAATAAATGGCCTAAAGAAAAAAAGATTTTACTTTTAAAATTACTTGATATTGAAGATGGTGATGAAGGTACTGTTAGTTCTATTAAGGTTACAACAGATTATTTATTAGCGGTTGAAAATAGACTAACTGAAGGCGTTAAAGAAGCATCAGATAATGACTATTTGGATTTAAAAGGATTAAAAAAAGAAGAACATGCCTTAATTAGTGATATTACTTTTTTGATTAAAGAAAAATTGGTAGAATCAGCTAATCATGAAGAAAATTTCTATGCACTTCAATATGTTTATCATATGTTACAAAGTATGGACAACGCTCCAGAGATTAAATATCTACTAGGGTATATATCTAAATCAATGGGCTTTACACAACCAAATGTATTTAGATTTAACGAAGATAAACAATTTATATTTGAAGGCATAATTCATTCAGCATTTGGTCTATATAATAATGGTGGTGCAACAAAAAATAGTGTTATGAAGAGCCGAGAAAGATTTGTAAGAGAGATTGAAGAAAAGAATGAAGAAAAATTGTCTCGTACTCAACAATTATTTACTGTTAAAGTTCAAGCATTAAGAGAGCTAGGCTACTCTCAATTGAATAATGATAATGCTGCAGAAGTTTTCGAAAAGATTGCAGAGATTGAATCAAGAAAAGTTTAGTACTTTTCTTTTTTTTGTGGAGAAGGGGAGTAGAAGAGAATATTCGCTTATCTTTTAATTGCCCTTTTAACTAATTTAATAATCATTTTTGATAAATTAGCTACCTTTATGATTTTTAAATTATTGTATAGAAAGGTGTTTTGTTCTTAATTATTTCATAAATATCTAAAAGCAACCTTTTAAACAAAAAAAATTAAGGTCACCTCTTCTCTATTTAAAATATTGAAATAGGGGATGATTAGAAGATGATATTGATAATATATTTTATTTATTGAGTATCTACTTTTTTCTTAAAAACCCCTACTTTATAAATTTTTGCTTATAGAGTAGGTAATGCTGGATATATATTTAATTAATGAATATACATTACAGTAGTTAGTTTTTAAGGAATATATTCGTTTAAGTTTTGATCTTTTAAAATATAATTTCTTATATCATAATATTAGATGGATAACTAACCATCTAATTAACCGAAATATAGAAGTTAACATAATATATATTATATGAAGTTGGATATTTTTAATTAAATGATGAACTAACCATCTTATTCATAACAACTCCCCATATTTTTCTATATAATTTATTTATTGTAAATATAAATATTTATATATCTGATTCGTTGCAAACTAATTTAATAAAATTTAAACGATTTATTCTATCATTTGAGGTATACATATTCTAATAATTTTATAAATTATAATATATTTTTCTTGCACCTATAATGTATCTATTTTAATTTATTAAAGTAGGGGCTGTTTAATCTTCTCTTTTCCCCCCCTACTTTTATTTTTTTAATTTTAGTAGGGGACTTATATTTTAATTTATAATAAAAAAACAAGAGTAAACTAATATTCTTGTTTAATCTTCTGTATTTTTATCATAATCAAAAGTATCTTCATTATCTTCTGTTCCATAGTTATCAATACTTTTTTTGCTAGGTTGATTACAAGTTATATACTCCTCTACTCCATCTTCTTCAAATATACATGTTTTTGTAATTCCATCAGAGTTTAAAGTACAGTTGGTAGCTTTACTACATTTGTATTCGTTTGCACTTTTGCCAGGAAGTAATATAAAGAGTGCAAATATAATTATAATTGATATGATTTTAACTAAGTTAATTATTATGCCAGCAATTGCGAACCCCTTCCCTTTCTCTTTAGTTTGCTTAATCTGAGAAAGAGAAATTAAACATATAATCGTTCCAAAGAGAACAGAGAATATGGATATAACAAATCCTATTATACTTAGAGTGTTTGTTTTCTTTTTCATAATACTTCTCACTACTTTCAATAATAGAATATCATACTATTGATTCTTATTCAATATATCTATTTTAAAGTGATGATTTATTAATTTTTTCAAGTAAATTTTTGGCTTCTTGAATTTTTTCTTCACTCCATTTTTTATGTAGAGCTTTTTGCATAAGTTCACCATTTTCTCTCGCTTTTTTTCTTCCAGTAGTTCTTTCTTCGATTTCTGCATCTTTTACGTATCTGTCTATATATAGAACTATGGCAAGGTAGGTCAGTTTATCAATATCAAAATTAGTAGTTTCACGAATAAGCTCACTAATGATCAGAACTTTTTCACGATTTTTTATATCAACATCATTAGTATTTAGATCTTTAATATAACTTAAACGATTCTTTATTTCTTCTATTTCATGCGAGCAAGGTAGGAACGCTTTTTCAAATGACATACACATATATTCATAACCTGTTTGATTTATTTCAAATTGATATAAATTATCAATTATCCCAAAAGCATGTAAGATAAACATCATTATTTGGAGTTTTATTTCTGAATCCTCTAACGTCATGTCTGCATCACAACCATAAAAAGCTTTATAATAAGACATCAAGTCTATATCATTTTTTAGATTAGTTTTCATATTTTGAATATTTCGTATTTCATCAACTACTCTTTCGTTATAAATATCTAGTTTAGTTCCTCTTTCGTCAAGTTTTTTAGTTGATAATACTACAGAATCGATGTTTTCACCAATGATTTTAGTACTATAAAAAACATTCTTTTTATATCTAGTTTCAATGTCACAACTTGGGGTTATACCAGTTCTTTTGCTATATAATTTCAAGATTTTATCTTCAAAGATAATTTCATATGACATATAACCTGTATCAATTTTAAGAGAGAGATATTTTTCTTGATATTTATGAAATGTTGCTCTTATTAGATAAATAATTCTTATTATACTGTTATACGATATAGAACCTAAATTTTTTTCTAGAGTTTCTATAGTTAATGGATCAATATCTTCTCCTTCATAATCAAATGATAATGTGATTTTTCCTTCGCTTATTTCGTATACTTTTTTTAATGTTTTCATCACTTGTGCTCCTTTTTTTATATATATTATTACAAATGTTATTTTTATTCAAGAGTTCAATTATACTAAAAGAGCGATTCCACTTATTACAAGACCAATTAGTATTCCCACACCCATATATTTATTGCCGATTACCTCTTTATAGATGTTATTTATACTTAAAGTAATCATAAGTCCTGCAACAAATAAAAGTGTCACACTAATGGTTAAATTATTTATATAGTTTTTTAAAAATAAATAGGAAATGATGGCACCTAAGGGTTCAGCAATTGAAGCAATAAAAGTTGTTATTAGAACCTTTTTCTTACTTTTGGTAGCTTGATATAAAGGAAGGCTTATACAAATTCCTTCAGGAATATTGTGAAGCATTATCCCGATAGACAAACTTATTCCTAAACGAATGTTTACCATAGATGAGAGAAATGTCGCAATTCCTTCAGGAAAGTTATGAATAGCTAAGCTGATGAACGAGAGTATGCCTATTTTCTTTAGATTATTATTTTCTTTATAAGATTTATCCAAAGCTTTTATTACAAATACTCCTAATAAAAAAGGTATTACTATTAAAAGTATACTTTTACCAGTTGTTTTATTGCTTGTTATATAAAAGACACTTTCGGGAATTAAATCGAAGATTGAAAATGATAACATTATTGTTGCTGATATAGATAAAAATAAAGGAATATAATCTCGTTTATTTAATTTTGGTATAAATATGAGTATAGAACCTAAAAGTGTTCCTAAGCCCGCTAAAATTGATAATAATAATGATATTTGTATATTCATACTTAATTATATAAAAAAAGAAAGATTTTTATTCCTTCTTTTGCTCTTCTTTTTTCTTTTTCTTATCTTTTATTGATAATATAAAAAGTGTTATTAGTCCAAGTATTAATAACGGGATTAATATGTAATTATAATTAATTCTTGTTTTCTCTTTGTTTTTTTCTTTTTCTTTAGTTGTGTTTTCTGTAATGATTTCATATTTTCCCCTTGAATTAGTAATTATTTCTCCAGATTCACTTATCTCAACTGGTACAGTCACTGTGTTACCTGATTCATCTTTGGTTGTTACTATGGATGTTTTTACTATGTTAGTTGTATCTTTCCTATTGTTATCCTTTGGCATAGTATAGGGATAATTTTTGATAGTTGTTGTACCTTCTACTCTTTTTGTAGTAGTTGTTTTTATACTTTTACTAGAGGAAAGTATCTTATTAATACTATCATAATCAATACTTATATTTTTATTACCCATATAATTTGTACTGGATATATTTAAGGCATTATCATAAAGTTCATTATTATTTATGGCTGTTAAGAAAGACTTACCGGTTAAATCTACTTTATAGAATTTGTTTTCAAGTTTTACTACGTTATATGTATGAACAGATTCAAAAATATGTTCAACTTCATTAACTTGTGTAACTTGGTCAACAATATAAGATTCAATACCCATTTTGTCCATTAGATAAGAAAATCCTATTGAATAGCCAATACAATTTGTTCCTTTAGTTATTAAAGAGTCATATGCTGATGTATAGGATGCTAAAAAATCATTAGTGAAACCATTATCCACAAAATAATAGCTTGTATTTATCATATATGTATAGGCTGCAAGAATTTTTTCATAATCCGTTCCTTTATTTAGATATGGTATAAGTTTATTTACAAAATCCTCTAATATGACTCTTTCATTTCCTGAAAGGCGAATATTTATTGTACTTAAAACTAGCTCTCCGTTACGATTAACATTTGATATATCGAAGCTAAATCTATCTGGTTCCCATAGACCTTTTTCTTGATAGGTATAATAGTTTTGATGTACATTTTTTACACCGTAGTGTTCATCGTAGTAAGATTTTACTTGGTTTAAATCAATTGGCTCATATTTAGAAAAAATAATATGAAATTCCCCTATTTTTAAATTTTGATAAATATCATCGAAAGCATGAATAAACTCCTTTGTTGTGTGTACTCGATAAGCATTCTTACCATATAAAAGAGCGTCATTATCGGCTCTTTCAGCTTCAGTCCCTTTAATGTAAGTGTGATAATCTGTTTCTTGCCCTTTATCAAAATAAATAGTTTCTCCATTATAGTACATTTGCTCATATATTGGTACATTAAAATATTTATGGGCATCTTCAAAACTTATGTGACCATCATTACCGATTTCAGCATATTCGATTACTTTTTTTCCATTCTCAACACTTATTTGTTTAGAAATCCCGTAGGAATAACTTTTGTTATTATATAAGATAAATGTTGTTAAAAGCATCGTACTAAAAAGAAAGAAAGCATAGAAAAAATTTCTAAATTTCATAAATATCCTCCTACTATTTAAATAATTTTAACATAGTTATTATATTAATTCAATAATGGTACATAATAATATCAGGAGGTAAAAAAATATGAAAAGTAAAAGAACAAATAAGACTAATAAAGCTCAAAATAAAGCTAAAAAGTCTACAAATTGTCATGATTCATTAACTTCTAATAATGAATAATTTGAAAGAGGATGATTTTAATATCCTCTTTTTATTTTCTTGGAAAATATTCTATATATTCGCGATGTAATGCTTCATTTGTTATATGAGTATATATCTGGGTTGTTTGGATATCTGAATGTCCAAGTAATTCCTGAATAATCCTTAAATCTGCTCCATTTTCAAGTAAATGTGTTGCAAAGGTGTGTCTTAAAGTATGTGGTGAAATATTTTTCTTGATGCCTTTTTTTAGACATTCAGCCTTTAACATTTTGAATACTCCTTGTCTTGTTAGCATTTTTCCATGATTATTTAGGAATATATAATTACTAGTTTCATTTTTTATAAGAAGTGGACGATAATTTTTTATATAGTTATTTAAAGCTTTTAGTGCGTAATCGTTAATTGGAACAATTCTTTCTTTTGAACCCTTACCCATCACTCTGACAATATCTTCTTCTGTATCAATATTTTTAAATTCTAAAGTAATAGTTTCACTTATTCTTAAACCAGTTGCATACATTAGCTCAAGAATGGCTTTGTTTCTTGCATCGAAGGGAGTTTCAATGTTTATATCAAGGAGACTTTCTACTTCCTCAAGTGTTAGGTATTCTGGTAGGTGTTTACCTGTCTTTGGCTGTTTAATGGAGTCACAAGGATTATTCTTTATTTTATCTAACTTCATATAATAATTATAAAATGTTCGAAGACTTGAAATGTTTCTACTTACAGATGTGGCACTTAATTCACTCAAATTATTAATATACTTTTCTATTTCTTTGACGCTTAAGCTTAGCAGATCTTTTGACTGATAAAACTTCTTTAATTTCTCTAGATCACTTTCGTAAGACTTAATTGTGTTATCGGAATAATTTAAATCAAGTTCAAGGTATAATGAAAATTCACCTATATAATTCTCGTTCATATTATCACCTTAAGTTAATTATAGCAAATATTTGACTAGTATACAAAACTTTGCTAGAATAATGCCATTAATTAGGGGGAACTATGGAAAAATGCTCATATGATTTTTATACCTTTTTTAGTGAAGTTGTTCGCATGTTTAAGTGTATTTCGACTACTGATGGGGAAATATATATAAGTGAAGATAAAGTTTGGAAAGTGTTTTCCTCTGGCTTTTCTTTAGATAGAAAAAATGAAGAGAATTTAGAACGAATCGCGACACTTGATCCATATATGTTTACTGTCCCTCAAAAGAAACTTTATTTAGATAATGAATATTATGGTTTTTTAATGACTAATGCAGGTATTAGTCTAGATAAATATATTAAAATATATAACCCTAGTTTTGAGGAAAAGATAATGATATTACAAGCATTAAAGAAAATTATTGATTTTTTGAGTGAACATTTACTCTTACATGGGGATTTACGAATGCAAAATGTTATGGTTGATCATAATGATAATAATCATGTACGCTTGTGTGATATCAATAATTTAATCTACCCTGATACGACCTATGCGAATATTTGTAATCTACATGTTTTTTGGCAAGAGTTTTATCGCACTATGGGATATGTTGATAAATTAGCATTTGATTTAATTACATATATTTTAATTAATTTTAGCAATGTGGAAATTGCAAGTATTTGTGATAAACCTATTCTTATTAAAGAAGTGAGAGAATTACTAGACTCTGATAATGGTTATTTTAAAAATACGGAATTTTTAAAAGTTAAACATGATCTTGTTTGTAAGGATGAAGCAAAAATACTTAAAATTCCGAATACTTATTTAATAGACTGCTTAAAGTAGTCTATTTTTATGTTATAATTAATTTAGGTGATAATATGGAATTACTTGCGGACAAATTAAGACCAAATTGTTTAGATGATATTGTTGGTCAGAAGCATTTAGTCAGTAAAGGTGCTGTTCTTTATAATCTTGTTCAGAATAAAAAGTTGTTTAGTATGATTCTTTTTGGCAATCCAGGTATTGGTAAAACTAGTATTGCAAATGCTTTAGTTAAAGAATTAGGTTGTCGATTTAGAATGCTTAATGCGGTTATTAATAATAAAAGTGACTTTGATGTTGTAATTGAAGAAGCTAAGATGTATGGTGAACTAGTCTTAATAGTTGATGAAATACACCGAATGAATAAGGATAAACAAGATATTTTACTACCCTATATCGAAAATGGATTAATTATTTTAATTGGTTTAACAACATCAAATCCTTACTATAAAATTAATCCAGCAATTAGAAGCAGATGCCAAATCTTTGAACTTAATAGTTTAAGTGTTGGTGATATTAAAGGGGGACTTTTGAAAGCTTCTAAGGGTTTGCCTAAATGCAAAGTTGATGATGCGGCGCTTTCATTGATTGCGAACCTATCTTCCGGAGACTTTAGAAGTGCCTTAAATTTGCTAGAAATTGCTTATTATTCTTCGGAAAAAAAGCATGTTACAGAGGATGTTGTTAAAACAATTAATTCAAAACCTATTTTAGTTGGAGATGCAAATGGTGATGGACATTATGACTTAATAAGTGCTTTTCAAAAAAGTATTAGAGGTTCTGATGTTGATGCAGCTCTTTATTATCTGGGACGTCTAATTGTAATTGGAGACTTGGATATAATTTATAGAAGAATGAATGTTATAGCTTATGAAGATATTGGTCTTGCTAATCCTGGAATGGGGCCCAAGGTTCGAGCAGCGATTGAAGCAGCAGAAATGCTTGGATTACCAGAGGCAAGAATTCCATTGTCGGTTGTTGTTACCGAGTTAGCTTTATCGCCTAAATCAAATTCTGCTCATATTGCGCTTGATAAAGTTTTAGATGATATTGAATCGGGATCAACTGGTGATGTTCCTCCTTGGATAAAAACCTCTTCCCCACTTTATAAATATCCCCATAATTATAAAAAACATTGGGTGAAACAACAATATTTACCAGATAACATAAAGAATAAAAAATATTATGAGCCTTGTGATAATAAATATGAGGCTAACTTAAATAAAATAAATAAGGAGATGAAAGAAGAATGAATATAACAATTATTGGTACAGGTGTATATGCCCTTGCTATGACACGTGCTTTAAGTTTAAATAAAAAGAATAAGATTATTATGTGGAGTGAATCTGATGAATCTAAGAGTTCTTTAGAAAAATCAAGAAAATCTTTACCACAATTAGGAAATAATTCTTTAGATGATTCCGTAAAAATTACGACGTCTTACAAAGAAGCATTACAGAATGCAGACATTGTCTTTGTTATGTGTGCAGCAAAATTTGTTTCTAGTGTTACAAAAGAGATGATGCCGTTTGTTACTAAAAAGATGCATTTTGTTATTGGATCGAAAGGAATTGAGCAAGAATCCTGCCGTTTTGTTCATGAAGTATTCTTAAATTTCATTGAAACGAAAAAACTTGCCGTTATTTCTGGGCCATCATTTGCGATTGATATTGCTAATCTTGAACCAATTGGTTTATCATGTGCTGTTAAATCTAAAGATACTCTAAACAAATTATTACTTACTTATAAAAATACTAATATAAAATTACGCCCAACTAATGATTTGATTGGAGTTGAACTATGTGGTTCAATTAAAAATGTTATTGCAGTTGCTGCAGGTATTTTAGAAGGTCTTGGGTATTCGGAATCTACTAGAAGTTTTTTAATAACTGAATCTTTACATGACATAAAAGAACTTATTAAAGGTTTAGGAGGAAATAAGAAAACTATTCTTTCATACGCTGGTGTAGGAGATTTATTATTAACAGCTACAAGTACGAAGTCAAGAAATTATTCTTATGGTATTTTACTGGGTAAAAATGCGCCTGAAAAAGCAACTGAATATTTAGAAAACACCACGGTTGAAGGATATTATACTTTAAAAAGTATATATACTCTCTTGAGAAGAAAGCAAATTAAGATGCCTGTAATAGACCTTATATATAATATTGTTATGAAAAATGATGATCCTACTAAACTAGCGAAATTTTTAATAGAAAAAAAATAAAGTACTATTTTGTGCTTTATTTTTTTGTATTTATTTTAAAATATCATTTATTATGTATGAGACACATAGAATTCCTGTTATACTTGGAACAAGGTTAGCAGTACCTAGAGTATCATTTTTTATTGGTACTTCCCTACTTGATACAACATATATTTTTTTGTTTATTTTAGCTTCTTTTACTTTTTTTCGTAAAATTCTAGCTAATGGATCGTTAATAGTTTTATCAAGTGTCGTTATTTCTAGTTTACTTGGATCTAGTTTATTGGCTGTACCCATTGATGAAATAAGTTTATAGTTATAGTGTAAAGAATTTTCAATGAGTTTAAATTTAATGCTCACGTCATCACAAGCATCAATTATATAATCAAAATCTAAATCTAATAAGACATTAATATTATCAATTGTTAGCTTATTTTCAATGCCATCGATTAAACTATCAGGATTTATCTTTTTGGCTCTTAAAATGGCTTCTATTACTTTAGAATGACCTATATTATTTGAATCAGTAATTAATTGTCTATTTAAATTAGTTATGTCTATTTTATCAAAATCTACAACAGTAATCTTTTTAAAGCCATTTCTTACTAAAGATTCAAGGGCGTAAGAACCAACTCCACCTAAACCTATTAATAATACTTTCTTAGTTTGAATTAGGCTTAAATTATCACTTCCGATTAAACTAATTAATCTATCAAACATATTTATCCCTTCTTTTTAATTATGTTTCTGTTTTTGGTTTTTGTTCTGATATTAGCATTTTTCCCCTGAATTTATGTCTGTATCTGTAGTAAAGTTTTCGTTTAAAGCTGAAATTAGTTTGTCTATATCGGTAATAGTTTCTAAATATTCACCAACTGTTGTTTCATATTCAACTCGATCTAACGCTTCAGATAGTTGAGAGTATATTTCCTCAGTTAAACGAGGTTGAGCTTCATTCTTTAATAGTAATATTTTCTTTCTATATTAAGACATAAAAAAGCCTAAGAAAAGTTCGCGTGATAAAAGCCCGCTCGCACGAGGTGGGCATCACATGACTCGTTTTAGGATCCCTAGCCAATGACTAGGTCTTCAACACCACAAATCAATTAGATTCCCAAGTATCACCAATAGTCGGTTTTATAATTTTGAACCTCTCTTAGGTAATTTAAATATATCATATTAAAGTTATATAAGTAAACATAAATTTAACATTTTGACAAAAAAACACTTTAATTTTATTCTTTTTATTTTAGTTGGTATTTTTTTATACCATCATCTAATAAACTTTCTAAGACATATGAACTACCATCAAAAGATTTTAATTCTTTAATCTCGTCCATTACGGAAACTGTGAATTCTTGATTTATTTCTAAATGTTTAGCTTTTTTATTACATTTTGGCATAAAATATGGATTTTGTTTTAATATTTCATTTTCTTCATCTTCTGTACAAGGACTTATTTGGAAAGTTTTTTCTTGTACTTCTTTGAGTGTTCCTTTTTCGTTCGTTACAAATGTTAGCTTATTACCAACTTCTCCAATATATCTTAAATAAGATGAATTTTTAATAAAGAAAGCTAGAAAGAATTTTTTATTATTTTCTGGATTAGTAATTTCTTCATATAATACTTCTTCACCACCATTACTTATTCCTTCAGCTTTATTAGTAGCATCTTTTATAAGTGGTATTTTTTCATTATCATCTATTGTTAGAAGATGTAAAGGAAACTTAGTGATATTTTCTGCCTCAAGAAAATTATAGCCTAAATCAATTAACTCGTTAGTTCTTTTTATCTCATTTCTAAATTCCTCTAATGTTTCTTTTTGTTTTTTATTCAAAGATATTTTTTGACCAAGACATTCTAAAAATTCAATACCTTTTTTAGAAAAGCTTGCTACTATTACACACATTAAAGCTAGTGTTGTTTTTTTAGAATAAAATAACCCTCTTAAGAAATTCTTTGTAAATTCAGAAGTGTCTGATTCTCCTAGTTCTTTTATACTATCTGCTGCTTTAATGTAATCAAAGAGAATATCATTATCGTCTAATGCTTGCTTTATTAAAATACTTTTAAAACATTCTAGTTTCTCTGGAATAATATATGGACTGACTTTTTTAATTATTTCAATAATTTCTTCGTTCATAGTTAGTTCTCCTTTTTTCTGTTATTATATCATGGTTATTTAATTTTGTGCAAAGAAAAACGCCTTTTTAGACGTTTTTAAGCTTTCCATCTTTCGACAACATTACAGTTTGAAGAATATGGTGCAGGATTTGGCATATCCATTTTTACAATTACAGGTATTTTAAAGGCATTTCCAAATGCTACCATAGTACCGCTTTGTAAACTTGTAAGTTTTTCGATGATATCACCAGAGATATTAGGTAACATTTTATTAATGTACTCAAGATCTCGTGGATGGGTCATCTTTAAAATGCAGAAGTTAGACATTTGGGCAATAACTGTTTCCGATATTTCAACTGGTCTTTGGCTAACTAAATCTAACATAACACCATATTTACGACCTTCTTTAGCAATACGTTCAAATATATTGTAACCAAGTAAGAAATGATCATTATCTGATACAACGTATCTATGTGCTTCTTCTATAAATAAGTGGAAAGGTATAGCTGCCCTTTCTTTTCTACTTTTAGAGAAGTCGAAAATCATTTTACAGAAAATCTTAACCATTGTTTTTGCTAAATTATCGTCAACATCTTCTAAATTTATATTAACTATTTGGCTACGCTTGTTATTATGTACAATTAAACTTGAAATATAGTTTTCAAGAGTAATGTAGTTAGGTACATCAAAGAATTTACGATTAGCTGAGTTATTTAGACTATGTAATCTAACTTGCATTATTACAGCGTTATCTTGCATTATTCTATTATTTAAGAAGCCATCTCCAATTAGAGTGAAACTCATAGCACGTTCTAAATCATCAAGTGTGTAATAAGCATCTTTAGGAGCTTCTATTTGAGCTTCTAGTTCATCATCAATAAATTTTAAAATATATTCATTTATTAGAACTGATTCACCAAATTCGCCATTTCTATCAATACCAAAACATTCAGAGAATTTTCTGGTATATCCAATACCTTGAATATCTGTATTTACATTGAATTCAGGTGTTGAACAGTCAGCAATAATTTGGAAAATATCATTTTTCTTAGCAGAAGCGTTTTGATTTGAAAAAAGTACTGTCATGATAGCTTTAGCAATTAAATGATTCTTTAGTCTTTTAGTTGTCTCATCTTCTCTTGAAAATAATTTAGCAAGTTTTAGCATTCTTTCAATAATTGTATATTGATGATGATTATCAGCTTGTAATAATAAACATATATCGTCTATAGTGAGTAAAAATACTGGTATTTTTAGCAAAACATCAGTTTCATCCGTAGGATTACTTGTAATAAATTTATATTGATAATTTGGATTAAATTGATTTAAGACCTTAAATGCTGTTTTATACTCTCCATAGGCATCAAATATAAATAAATTCGCATTAAACGATAGAAAGTTTTTATTTAAGAAAATATTCTGGACTATTCTAGCAACAGAACAAGACTTACCCGAACCAGTATTACCAAATATAGATAAATGGTTAGAGAACATATCGTTTATATCGACATAGACATCTTTACCATTATAGATTGCTGATTTTCCTAAATATAAGTTGCCTGTTTTATTAGAGCCAAGTATTATATTTAATTCTTCATCATTTATTATTCTAATATTACTATCAAGTGTTGGTTTTTTTATAGTACCTGCGATAAATCTCTCCCCAACAAATTGTCCCATTAAATCAATGTGTACTGTTTCTTCATCAGCTTTTTTCACTTCTCCTAGAAGTTTTTGATCTTTTGTTTCAAAAATTACATGAAGATTCATTAGATTTGGCACAACCATATTTTCTTTATGTATCTCAACTACTGCAGTTATATCATCGATATATTTAATTTTTCCAAACATAACAACCAACCTCTTATTCTTATATTAGTATAGCATATTTGCTTATTCTACTTCAATAAAGTCAAAATCTCTTTCAGTGAATTTAACATATTTATTTGTATAAATATTTAATAAGGTGTCATCTTTTTTTACTTTATCACCTATTTTGTAGTTTAAAAGAATTCCAACTGTATAATCTATCTTATCGTCTAAAGACATTTTTGATGCACCAAGTTTTGCGGCAAGTTTTGCGGCACCTAAAGCATCAATTCTTGTAATTGTACCTTCAAATTTAGTTTTGACTGGAATTACATGCGGAGCCACTTTAACTTCTTTTAACTTCCCACCTTGTCTTGCTACAAATTCATAAAATTTCTTTAAAGCCTCACCATTTTTTAAAACTTGTTCAGCTCTTACTTCAGCTTCTCCTAAATCAATACCTTTAGCCATTGATAAGAGATTGGCTACTATTTCAATGCAAGCATTATAAAGAGGACATTTTTTCCCATGTAGGACATTAATTGCTTCACATACCTCAAGTGAGTTTCCTATTGCATAAGAAAGAGGTGTATCCATATCACTTATAAGTGTTCTTACATTCTTTTTGTATGCATCTCCTATTTTGATTAACCATTCGCTCAGTATTTTAGCATCTTCCATATTTTTTATTAAAGCTCCACTGCCAACTTTTATATCAATTAAAATATTATCTGCCCCAGACGCAATCTTTTTAGACATAATAGAGGAGGCAATTAAAGGAATTGATTCTGTTGTTCCAGTTACATCACGAAGAGCATAAACCATCTTATCTAATGGTACAAGTTCACTTGTTTGACTAGAAAGAGCAAATCCTAATTCTTCAACCTGAGTATAAAAGTCTTCTTCACTTAAATCAACATCAAAACCTGGAATGGATTCTACTTTATCTATTGTTCCACCTGTAAGACCAAGTCCACGGCCACTCATCTTCGCTAGGTGTAGACCAAGAGATGCACACATAGGGCCGATGATAAGAGTTGTAGAGTCTCCTACCCCTCCAGTCGAATGCTTATCTACAGTATATTTCATAGCGCCAGCTAAATCATACGCCTTGCCACTACGAATAAAGATATCTGTTAAAGATAGAGTTTCTGAGATATTCATGCCCATAATCGTTATTGCCATGAGTAAAGCGCTTATTTGATAATCTGGTATTTCCCCATTCAAATATCCCATAAAAGCAAATTTAAGTTCATCATAGGAAAGTGAACTACCATTTTTCTTTTTTGTAATAATATCTAATATATTCATTTTCTCTACCTTCCTTATTATTTTCATTATAACATAAATTTTTTTCCTAATAAACAAAAAAAGAGTTTAAACTAATTTAAACTCTTAGAATCTTTTGGTAGACGCTTTCTGCTTCTTCTAAGGCTGGTCTAATCTCTTGATATAGTTCATCAAATATATCAAGATTATTTGTTAGCTTGAGGATATTTTTGTGGATGTTTTTACTACATTCTTCTATATTTTTAATTTCCTTTAAAGGTGGCAAAGTAAAATATATTTTTTCTTGAATTGAAGCTAACCTACTTCTGTCTTTGGTCATTATTGAGAATTTATTAGAAACTAGCATTTCATCTTCGAGAAGTGAATATAATTCTTGCTTTGCTGGATCAAGTAAGTAGGAATATTCAGCATCGCTTACAATTGTTATCGCGTGATCAGCATGAATTCTTGTTCTTTTGCGAGCCATGTACTCTTCTAAATCTTGTTTTATTCCTCCATAAATCATCGCATCATATCCTTCAGAGCTATAAAAATCGCTTAAAAGAGAAGCAAGGTTTCTACATTTACCATGGTTATTAAGGGCTAGTGCAGAAAGAATTGGAATTTCATTAATACTTAATGTTACGTTGGAGTAAACAAGATTACGAGTATAACATAAATATTTTAATTCTATTAAAACTAGAACGTAAGCAAATATTTCTTCAACACTTTTTTGCTCTAAAATATGCATGTATTTTATTAAGTAAGCAAAAATATCTTCATACAATCTTTTAATACTTTTATATTCAATCGAATCAGAAATAGCATTGTAATAGTGTCTTTCTTGAAGATAAGCATAATGCTTTAATATAACTATGTCTTTCCCAAGTTTGTAATAAAAATCTGTTTTCTTTTTATAATAACTTGCACTTTTTTCCATATTTACTCCTTAATTCAGTTATTTGTGTTATTTTATTCCTATCTTTTTATATTGTCAAATTAAAAAGAAGGTTTCCCTTCTTTATTCTAATACTGCCTTTATTCTTCTAACTCCAGATGATGATGCTTCTTCTTTTACGATTTTAAAGTGACCAAGTTCGCTTGTGTTTTTAACGTGAGGTCCGCCACATAATTCTTTAGACACATTATCACCAATCGTATAAACTGTTACCATATCAGGATACTTTTCAATAAACATGCATTCAGCACCAGAGTTTAGAGCCTCTTCTTTGCTCATTTCTTGAACTTGAACTTCTAATCCCTCATTTATCCAACCATTGACTAGATTTTCAGCTTTGTCTTTTTCCTCATCCGTTAATTTATGATCACAATTGAAGTCAAAGCGCATTCTTTCAACAGTTATATTTGATCCTCTTTGATGTGTATCAGGCCCAATGACAAGTTTTAAGGCTGCATTAAGTAAATGAGTAGCTGTATGATACTTAGTTTCAATTTCAGAGTTTCCAGCAAGACCGCCTTTAAACTTTTCTTGACTCCCAGCTCTTGATAATTCTTGATGAGCCTTAAATTTCTCTTTATACCCTTCAGTATCAACAGTTAAACCTCTTTCTTCTGCAAGTTCGACTGTTAACTCAAGTGGGAAACCGTATGTATCAAATAGGTGAAAAGCAGTTGTCCCATCTATATTGGTGACGTTTTCTGTAACTTTATTAAACTCCTTCAAACCTTTTTCTAACGTACGATTAAATTTAGCTTTTTCATTAGTTAACACTTCTAAAACAACATTTTCATTATCTTTAAGTTCTTGATAATATTTATTATATTTAGAAAGAATTAACTTTGCAATTTGTGTATCCCAGTCTGATGCAATATCTATACCAAGGGACTTTGCATGCCTTATTGCTCTTCTTATTAACCTTCTTAAAATGTAACCTTGATCAGTGTTGCTTGGTTTAATTCCTGCTGGATCAGCACTTATGAATACAGCTGTACGTAGGTGATCGGCAATAATACGCATACTTCTTTCATTTCCTTTATATGGTAGTGAAGCAATATTACTAATTAATTCAATTACATCTTTCCAAATAGATGATTCATAATTATCGTTTACTCCCTCAAGTATGGAAACTGTTCTTTCAACACCCATACCAGTATCGACATTCTTATGTGGAAGTTCTAAAACGCTTCCATCTTCATGTTTGTTATATTGCATAAAAACATCGTTCCAAAACTCAACCCATCTTTCATCATTGGGATCAAAAATTTCGGGAACTTTTTCATCACTTCGCCAATAAAACATTTCAGAGTCTCCTCCACATGGTCCAGAATCTCCAGCAATCCAAAAATTATCAGCAAGTTTAGCAATACGCTCCTCTTTTATTCCTAAAGACTTCCAAACATTATAAGATTCTTCATCAAAGGGAATAAATTCATTTCCGGCAAACACTGTTACAGCTAGTTTTTCTGCTGGTACATGAAGATGCTCAGTAATAAATTCATAGCTCCAAGTTATGGCTTCTTTCTTAAAGTAATCCCCTAAACTCCAATTACCTAACATTTCAAAGAAAGTATGATGATATGTATCTCCTACTTCATCAATATCATTAGTTCTTATACATTTTTGATAGTCACATAACCTTTTACCATAGGGATGAGATTGCCCCATCAAATAAGGGATTAATGGTTGCATGCCAGCAGTATTAAATAATACTGATGGATCATTTTCTGGAACTACTGGTGATGAAGGTATTTGTTTATGCCCTTTACTAACAAAAAAATTTATATATAAATCTTTTAAATTCATAAGTTTTCCTCCTAATCGCTTTCATAACTCTTTAATTATAGCATATAATTAATAATTAACATATTCCTAAATTGCAAAGAAATGACTTTTTTCCACTGACTTTTCCAACAAATAAGTTATTTTCTCCTAATAAATATGTCGAAGATCCAATGCTTATTAAATATATATCATCATAGTCCTCCTTTTTCTTTTCTGTATAAGTGTCTTCCTTTTTGCTTGTGTTTAGCTCAACAAAACTATTTTCATTTAGAAGTCCAGAATCAAATCTTAAAAAGAAGTAATTCTCTTTTTGTGGCTCTTCTCTGTTACCTCTTTCTTCTTCTTTTTTTATAACTATAGGGTTAATAATATTATAATTGCTTTCTGTACTTACTGATGAATTTGCAAGTAATTTTACTTCTACATTTGATACAGAGTTTATTTTTCTATCTAACTCTAAATAGGTTATTCCTTTTTCTTTTTCTATTAAGGCAGTTACATCCATACTTATAGTTTTTTCTTTTTTTATAATTATTATATTAGAAATACCCGATGCATCTTGGCGAAGTAAGATAAAGGTAGAGTTACTCGATAATCCACTCATTATGTTTTCCAAAGGAGTAGTATCTATTTGTCCTTTATAGATGGCTTTATATGTTATAACTAACTTATTTGAATTTAATAAATCTTCTTTTGAAAATCCGCTTGGCAAGACATTAATATAGTCTAAGAAACGATTGTATTCTAGGTAATAATCATCATAAGAAAGTTTAATTGAATCAGTTACTAATTCAGCAGCAGTAAAACCCTTTTTTAGTTCGCTTTTTATTGATTCGGAAATGTCACTATTATTTATATCATCACCTATTAAGACGTTGTTTACAGACATTATATGCTTATTATCTTTTGTTGTTAGCAAATAAATGCCTGACCCAACTTCGTTATTGTCTTTGTCTTTGGTTTTAAATTCTTCTATAGTTTTTGTTTTTGCTTTGTTTCCTGTCTTTTTTTGATAGTGTTCTTTTAACAGAGGTTCAGTTATTTTTAATAAATCATTTTTAAAAGTATCATAAAAAACTTTGGAGCCAATAGTTACCATAATAACCGTAACAACTAAAACGGAGATGGCAACTTTAAGAATTTTCTTTTGCTCTTTTTTCTTGTCTAATTCTTCTTTTTTTTCGTCTTCGGTTAAATAGCTGTAATATTCTTGTTCTTCTTCATCTTCCCCTTTTAATAAATTAATAGATTCCTTTATTGTAAATTTAGATTCAGGCATTATTTCATCTATTTCTTGCTTTATTTTATCTTCTTCATCAGCTAAAGACTTTAGAGTTTGTTTTTCTTTTTCTCTCTCTATTTTTCTTTGTTTAAGTGTTTTCAAGTATATCACCTAAGTATATTATAGCAAAAGAAAAAGACTTATAAAAGTCAGTAGTTTAGTGTTTTATCAAGAAATTTTTTTGTATGTATATAAATGCCTGTATAACGGTCATAGTACATAGTTAAAAAATTATTAATATTATCCACTACATAATCTTTTATTTTTAACTCTTTTATTGTATCTATATCGACCAAATAATACATTCTTAGCATCTTTCTTGTTTTTTCATCATATATTATTTCGTGTGTATAACAGTTTTTACAAATATAGCCACCAACATCGGGATCTATTGTAATAATATTTTTGTTGCTTCCACATTTAGCACAAGCATTAAGTTCGATTGGACATCCAAGATAATCAAGCAATTTTATTTCTAATATATTCATCATTACGATAGGATTTAAACCATCCTCTATTTTTTTTATAGTGCTTATATATAAATCATAGATGTTATTTGTCTCTGTTTGTTTCACTACTTGCCTTACTAAATCAGTTATGTATATATACACTGAATAAGGAATTAAAGAAGGCTCTGTTCTGATATACGAAAAATTATTAATTATTGAACCTTCCTTAAGTGTTGAAAGACTTGATTCATTATAGTATATTGTAAATTCTGCGTATACAAGTTTCGAGGAAATTAATCTAAGAGGACTCTTTAAATTTTTACACCCCTTAGATATTAATCCGATTATTCCGTCTTTTGTAAGAATATTTAAGATTTTTGAATTATCTTTATATGGTGTTTCACTAATAACAACACCTTCTATTTTTTTTAACATTTACTTCACTTCTTTTTATACTCTAGATAATATTCTATTTTTCCCGTTTTTCTAAATAATTCCCATAGTTCTTTTTTTGTCATAAAATAACACCCTTTCTAATTATATAATGGGTGCTATTTTATTAATTTATTCACATATTAACAGATTTTGGTGTTTCAACTACTTCAAAACTGATATCATTTTCTGAGAATCTTGTATATACTGCTTCAAACATTTCTTCAGAAAGTGGTAATGAAGCATATTCTAAATAATCTAATATTAAATCGGGATTTTCTTTTTTGTGAGATTCAGCTAAATGATCTCGAGAAACGACGTTTGTTACTTCACATTCTTTTATAACCTCAACTATAACACTAGCATCTTCTTCTGTATAAATTTTATTAGCATATTTAATTAATTTGGCCATACTATTACCTTCTTTTAGCATATAGTAATCGTATATATTAAATTCACGATAGCCATAGCCATAATTAATACCGTTATACTTGGCCTGCATTATTTTAGTTAAAATCTCTTTGTACATATTGTCTATTGCGATATTTTTGGCTTCATATTTATCTATTAGACTATTTAAAAGAATATCACGACCAGATCTTGCATCTTTAAGAGTTTCTTTAAACTTATAGGAATTGAAATGATATTTATCAAAAAGTTCACTTATATCTTCACGATCACTTATTAGATATTCTTCTAGTATTCTTCTTAAACTAACTAAACGATCCTTAAGTGTATCATGATTTTGTTTTACATCATAAAATTTTACAACTTTATCATCTGTTTTGTAAGCTTCTTTTAATAAATAATTAAGCCTTGTTATATTTGCAGTGTTAGCAGGATAAAGCGTTTCATATTCATTTACAAGTTTGCGTAAACTAGATTTACTTATACTTATTCTATTTATAAACTCAATGGCTTTAGAATTATCTGTTATTTCTAATATTTTTATAGGAAGTTCAATATCATATGATCCTCTTGTGACTAATTCACAAACATTTTTGTATGCCATTAAAATATCTGCGTTTTTGGAAGTACGCATATAGTAATCACGACATTTTAATAAATATTTATTATCATAGGGATGAATTTTACCATCTTTTTTAGCAAATTCAGAGGCTAACTTTTCTAAATCTTGCGTGTTTCCTTGTGACGCTATAAGAGATTCTATAATTATTCTTCCTCTTTTAAAAACAATGTCATTGGGAACTTTTTTAGTATCATTATAAGAAGAAAGCTCGGCTTCTGTTATGCGTTTACTTTTTACGTAAGAATATATATATTTAAGCAAATCATCGCTTGTATGTGCTACTCCATCTTCTAATTCGTATCTTTCTTTAAAAGCATCAACGGATATTTCTTTGCCAGAGGACTTAATATATGCATCAAATAGTTCTTTTTGCCTTTTTAAATAATCGTTTAATTTAATAACATTAGCCATATTTTATCCTCCTTTTATTTTTCGTTAAATCCTAGTTCATATAAGTATTTTTCTTTATTGCGCCAATTTTTAATGGTTTTTACATATAATTCTAAATACACTTGTTTACCAAGCATATGTTCAATATCTTTTCTTGCTTCAGTGCCGATTGTTTTTAACATTGTGCCTTTTTTGCCAATAATAATTTTCTTTAAAGAATCCCTTGCAACTATTATATCGACAGATATTTCAACTATATTGTTTTTTTCATTATAACTTGTTAGTAGACATGTTATAGCATGTGGTACTTCTTCTGTAGTTAGATTTAGTATTTTTTCCCGTACTAATTCAGCTATCATAAAGTTAGGATCGTTATTGGTAATAACATCATCTTCATAATACTTTATATTATCTTTTAAGTATTTTTTTGTTATTTCAATTAATCTTTCAACATTATCCTTTTTTAAGGCACTTATAGGAATAATATCAGCAAAATCAAATAAATCTTTATAATCTGTTATTGCTTTTAATATGCCATCTTTTGTTAATTTATCTATTTTATTTAAAACTAATATTACAGGCACAGTTGTGTGTTTTAGGGCTTCAATTATAAATTTATCTCCTTTTCCGATACCAGAGGCAGCATCAACTACAAAAAGAATAGCATCTATATCTTCTAGAGATTCGTATGTTTGTTTGTTTAAATGTTTTCCTAGTCTATCTATTGATTTATGAATTCCTGGAGTGTCGACAAATACGATTTGTGTATCATCATCATGATAAACGCCTTGAATAGTGTTTCTTGTTGTTCCAGCTACATTGGATACTATCGCGATGTGTTCGTTAATTATTGTATTAATTAAAGTACTTTTACCAGTATTTGGACGGCCAACTATACTAATGAATCCACTTCTCATATTGCAAAACTCCTTACTACTTTAATAATTATATCATAAAACTATATTTAAATCATTCAAAATTTCTTCTTGAAGAGAAAATTGTTTTTTTTCTTCTTCTTTACTCTTGGTATGGTCATAGCCAAGTAAATGTAATAGGCCATGGCAAACTAAAAAAGATAGTTCTCTTTTTTCGGAATGTTCATATTCGACTGCTTGAGCTTGCATTTTCGGAATAGACACGAATATATCCCCTAATTCACGAATGGGTAATGGAAATGTGTTATTATCTTCTAGAGCAAAACTTAAAACATCAGTCGTTCGATTAATTCCCCGATATTTTTTATTTAATTCATGCATTTCTGTATCATCAATAAATATGATGCTAAGACACGCTTTTTCGACATTAAGTTTATCTAATGTATGGTTTATTACATCATCTAGATACTTGTATTCTTTTTTGTAATTAAATTTATTTACTATTTCAAATTCGTTCATCTTCCCACCTCGTATAAAATAATAAAGAACAATATAAATATTATTATCATGGTCATAAAGAATAAAAATTTTATTCTATTTGTTTTAAATCTATTTGGAATATGTTTATATATTAAGTATGTTAGATGATAAAAAATGAAACCAACTATTCCTCCAACAAGGTTAAGAATAATGTCATCTATATCGAAACTTCTTCCAATAAACATTTGTATAACTTCTGTTGTAAGTGATGTTAAAAGGGTTATTAAAGATATTATTAAAACATTTGATTTATGTGCTTTTTCGCGAATCATATCGGTAACTATAAACCCAAAAGGAATAAAAAGGGCGATATTACCTATAACATTACGATAAAACAGAACGCTTGTTGTGTGATATCGCATGATTTCCTTAAAAGGGATAAAGTTATTAGAAAAGCTTTCAAAGTCTGTTGTTGTTACTAAATTAAATAAGGCAAAACAATAAATTATATAAATCAAGTTTTTGAGTTCTTTATAAAAGACAATTTTTTCTTTGCTATAGATACAAGTTATTATTCTTATTGAGACCATTACAACAGAAAAAAGAATTATCATTGGTAACAAATTAATTAGTATGTTGTACACTTTCATTGGTATCAATTTTCTCACGACCTTCATATTCTTGTATTTCACCTATTGACTCATTAACACTTACAAATAGTTCTAACTCTATTTTACTATTATTTGTACTACTATTCAAAACTTTTTTATCAATTATTTGAATTTCTCCCAATTTTTCTTTTAATTTAACTAGCGCTTCTTCAATTGCTAAGTTTTTAGCGTCTTCATGCGTAATATTAACTGTTTCTTCTGTATATTCCTTTTGTCTTACTAGATGTAGTGCACCAACTTTGAAGATATCTTTTTCATCAAAGTTTTCATATAATCTTTTTTTAAAATACTTATCATACATTTTGATGTTTACTTTTTCTCTTTTAGTATATTTTTTTATTGTTTTCGTTAACGGGTAACTTATATTTATTTTATACCAAGTGTTAGCTTTTATGTCTCCACTGGCACAGACATTTCCTTTTATCTCTTCATTTAAAATGATTTCGCCACTTATTAAAATATCTCCTTTATTTACAAGTTTGCCTTTTTCAATTAAAGTAACGCCTGTTTTTGTATCAATACTTGTTATGACTCCGTTCTTTTTTGCTATTATATGACATCTTTCTTTTGTTTCTTCTTCTTTTCTTATTATTCTTTCCTCTATGTTAACTGTATACTTCATTCCTGTTCTTGTTATGGATAAAAAATCTATAAATTCCCTGTTTTCTTGCGTTATTTCATCGCTTATTTTATTTAAAGTATTATTTGATTTGTAAAGAGTGAATGATTTTATACCTTTTTCTTTTAATAGTTCATCTATTCTTTCTATCATATATTTGTTTTCATGTTTTATTTCTACTTTTACAATTATATTTGATATTCCAAATATTACTACAATAAAGAGGATAAGAAGAAAAATATTATATAAATTGTTCTTTATATTTAGAATAATCTTTTTTTTACCAAGTGTCTTATATTTCGTTATCTTTGAATAATAGTTTAGTTTCTTTATTTGTTTTAAATCGCTTTCTTTGATAGTAACTAAAATATATGAATCTTCATAAACAATATTATATAAATCAATTCCTTGAGTTAAACACTTTTTTATAAATCTTTTAGTATTATTCTTTACTTTTATAATAATCATATGTATTTAACGCTTTCTATATCGCCATTTATAACTAAGTCTTTACCCACTGTTTTTTTAAGTATTAAATTTTTACCATTAATCTTCATAATATTTGATATTAATTCCACTAAAACTTCATTTTCATCAATGTTGATAAGTTTTTTATAGTTTTTTATATAAAGAGAATTACTTGTTATTATAATATAAAATTTTTCTTTTTTAAAATATGATTTTATTATATCGAACATAATATCCACCAATAAATTATATGTGTAAGAAATAAAAAAAGCACATATGTGCTTATGATAATTTTTCTTTAACTAGTTTTGATACTTTAGACATATCTACTTGAGCTCCGTATTCTTGAGATATTTCTTTTATAATGATGCCCATGTCTTTTATAGATGGCGAGTCTATTTTACTTATTTTATCATGAATTATTTTAGCAAGTTCATCATCATTTAATTCTTCAGGTAAATAAACCGATAATACCTCTATTTCCTTTTTTAATGATTCAACAACTTCATCTTTACCAAATTTTTTATATTCCTCAATAGAAGAATTACGTTTTTTTACTTCTCTTTTTATAACAGCCAATATTTCATCATCACTTAAATCATGTTTTAAATTTATACTTTCCATTTGAATAGCGCTTTTAAGCATACGAATAACGTCTAATTTAAATTTATCTTGTTCTTTCATATATTTAATTAAATCTTTTTTTATTTGGTCTAACATATATTATCTCCTTCTAAATAAAAAGAAAGTACCTAACTACCCTCTTTTTTTGTTTCTCTTACGAGAATTCTTTATCATTTCTTTTTTTGCTTCTCTTCTTTTAACGCCAGGTTTTTTGTATTCTTTATGTTTCTTTAGTTCAGAAGGGACACCAGATTTAGCGACTTTCATTTTGAATCTTTTTAAAGCACCATTAATATCGCCGTTTTTTACTTCAACTTTTGTCATTTTGCTGCCCTCCTCTCAGTTCAATTGTATTATAATACACTTTTTCGTTGTTTGCAAGGTTTTTTACTAATTATTGGCGTGCCTTTTTCAAGTTTTTTAGAAAGAAAAAGGATGATTAATCTTCATCCTTGAATTCATATTTTCTAGTACTCATTAGATCAACTAAGGCCTCATCAATATCCATTGTATTATTTTCTTTATTTTTTTGTTCTTTTATTACTTCTTCTTCAACATTTTCTTCATCAATTTCTGACGCCTCAGTTGTTTCTTTTTCCTCTTCAGTTATATCACCTTTATCACCTAAATTAGAAGAATCATTTTTATCCTTATCATTTGGCTTTTTCTTTTTGAATATAAAGAATCCAGAAACACCAATTATTATAAGACCAACTACGATAATAACGATAATTAGCCATGTATTGTTTTTTTTCTTTTTCTCTTCTTTTTTATCTGATGAATCAGGACTTTCAATTATGATATTTCCATCAACATCAAAGTTATATGTATTATTTTCAATCTTTTCCCATTCATCAACATATTGTTTTTTAAAGTCTTCTTCGTTTAATGTGACTTGTATGCCATCGGAATCACGGAACGTAATTTCGTTATTTTTATATTTTAAAACTTCAATGTCTGTGTCGTTCATTCTTGTAATATTTATAGTATAAGTTACAGTTTCATCACCATTAACATTATCGATTGTAATAGTCGCTTTATTTTCACCTACAATAAAGTTATCAAAGCCATTTAAAGTTTCTTTAGCTTTCTCATCAGCTTTTTCAAATTTCATAACATTAACTACAGAAGTCACATTATTAGGAACTGTTAAATTATATTCAGTAACGTCACTTTTAAATGCTGGAGTAAGTGTGTAATCGCCAAAAGAAAGACTTGCAAGTTTAGCAGAATTATAACCACTTTCACCTCTTATTACATTTAAAATATATGTCTTGGTATCAGCATCATCTCCTGCTTCACTTCCGACAACTACTTCTACCCTGTTCTCTCCTTGTTGTAATCTAATTTGTCTTCCGCTTGCTCCAACAACTTGAAGATCACATTGTCCAGCATTGCATTCATATGTTAAGTTAACAGAGTTAATTGTATCAGCAATATTATACACTGTATACTCATAAGTGTTGGGATTAAATGCTGGAGTCATTGTTCCTTGTGAAAGTTTTAATGACTTAAGAGTTGCATCATGACTTTTTTCTCTTTCCACTTCTTTAGCAGTGATACTTACTGTATTATTTTCTATTTCTGATTTTACTTTTTTACTAGTTACCGAAAAAGTTATGCTTCTTTGTGATGCTAAATTATTATTTATAACTAAATAACCAATTTCTGTTGAACCAGGGGGAAATGTTTTTTGACTTGTTGTTACATCATAATAACCAAATATTTTATCTTTAAAAAGAATTGATCCATCTGATGATTTTTCGAATTTACATTCAGAGTCTAAGTCGCCCCCACAGTTGCAATCAACATCTACATTTTCAAGTTTTTCTCCTTCTTTTACTTCAACAATTAAAGGGAATTTTAAAACCCCTTTTTCGTTAGTTCTTTTGGAATTATCTAACTTTAATGTTGCAGCCTCTGCACACATAGGTAAAGAAACTGCTAATATCGTTACCCCCCAAATTATTATCTTATTAATTTTTTTCATTACATACCCTTCTATCTTAATTGTAATTCTAACAAACATTTCATTTTTTTTCAATAACATTATATTAATTTAATTAGTATTTCATTCATGATATATATTTTATCTTGTGGTATAAAAAGATAACCTTTTTTATAAATTAAATCGTTTGTTGCCATTAAGTCTCTTACAGGATAAATATCTTGAATATTTTCACCATAGCGGTTGTAAAATTCATCGACATTTATGCCTTCTAGTTTTCGAAGTCCTAACATTATTTCGTTGTCCATCTGATCTTTATAAGACATTAAAAGTGATTCTTGTCTAAAATTACCTGCTATATATTCATGAAGATTTTTTGTATTTGTATATCTAAAAGCATCTTTGTAACCTGAAGCGCCTAAGCCAAATCCATAATATTCATTATTGTTCCAATAGTTTATGTTATGTTTTGATTCATAGCCAGGGAGAGAAAAATTACTCACTTCGTAATGCACGAAGCCTGCTTTTTTTAATTTATCACATATTGTATCATACATTTTTCGATCTAAATCTTCGCTTATATATTCAGTATTCGCATTTTTAAGTTTAGTGTGATTTTCTAAAATTAAGGAGTATGTTGAAATATGTGTAGGATGCAAACTTATTAATTTTTTTATATCTTGTTTTAAAATATTTAATTTTTCTCCAGGAACAGCATACATTAAATCAAGATTAATGTTTTCTATGCCTCTTTTACGAATTAGGGATATTTTCTCTTCTAAATCATCGTAATTTATCTCCCGTTCCAAAACTTTTAGTTTATCTTGGTCAAATGATTCAACGCCAATACTTACGCGATTTACCCCACCTTCAACTATATCATCTAGTAAATCATCATCTATATCTCCAGGATTAATTTCAAAAGTATATTCACAATCAGGAGTTAATTTAAATATGCTTAATATTCTAAATAATTTAACTCTTTCTCTTTTTGTCAAACAAGAAGGAGTCCCACCTCCAATATATATACTCTTTATACGTTCTCCCTCATAACTATCCTCTATTTCTTGTTTTAAACTTTCAAGGTAATCATCCACGAAAGAATCTATATGTATTACTTTCGGAAAATCACAGTAAGAACAAATATGCTTACAAAAAGGAATATGTATATAAACTGCCTCCATACTATCACCTTAACAAAATTTTATAATAAATATGCTTAAATTTCAATATAGAAAGAAAAACAGCCTCGTATAAGGCTGATTCATTTAATTATATTTCAAGAATATAAGGATTATCCTGTGTACCTTCACCTTCTACTATATTAACATTTGGTTTTAAATATAGGGATGGTTTGATTCTATCATTTGAAGATGTTGATGTTGTTATAATAAATGCTGGTTTTACATCTCCAGTAACATATGTCCCTATTGTGTGATGCCTTTGAGTAGCATAGGTGTTATCCTTATAAAAATAAGAACTAACATTTAATGTAGCTAACTGAAAATATGCTTCACTTCCGTTATAAGTTTTTGCTTCTTCAATTGGATTTGATATCCAATTTTCATAAAAACATTGGTTGGTGAAATATGGGTTATCCCCAATTGATGGATAATTTGCAAGACAAATATCTCTATTTTCTCCACCAAAAGCATATAGATAGTCACTTAAATACTCCAATGCAATTTTACCTGTCCATTTATAATATGGATATAAACTTGATATATTATGACTTCTTTCAACTTCATACGTTTTCTTCGCTAAATACTCATTATCATCTTCTTGTAAACCTATATTCCATTCAACACTTTGTATCATGGTCTTTGCATTGTCAGTAAGAGAATTATAATAATTTCCTTCATTTAAATTATATCTTAAAGCAGATGTATGCCAAATAATTTCTGGTCTTGAGCCATACCAATCATATGCCTCTGGCAAAATTGTTGCACGCATTATTTTAACTAAACTCCTTTTTTCTCCGTCAGCAGTAGTCATATTATTCATAATTCCAATTATTCTCCATAACTCATTGTTATATCTTACATAGTTGTTTGGATTACCTCCAATATATCTTAGATTTGCATCGTCCGTATCATCAGTTACTAATTCAACGGAATTTAAATTCTTGATTGTTGTAATAAGTGAACCATCTTCTAAAGGAGTATGTTCGGGTTGATTTGTATATTAATCATAGCATTTTTTGTACAAGTGTTTGGTTGTTTTTTGAAAAATTATACACTTTTTCTGTCAATTTCCAACATAAAAGAGAAGTATTCTAACTTCTCTTACTTTTCTGTTTTTAAAACACTTAAGAAAGCTTCTGGTGGTATTTCAACCGATCCTACCATTTTCATTTTTTTCTTTCCTTCTTTTTGGGCTTCTAGTAGTTTTCTTTTTCTTGATATATCTCCACCATAGCATTTAGCTAAAACATTTTTACGCATTTGAGATATTGTTTCTCTAGCAATTACTTTGGAACCAATACTTGCTTGTAAAGGAACTTGAAATAACTGTCTTGGAATTAATTCTTTTAGATTCTCGACTATCTTTTTACCACGATTATAGGCAAAATCTTTATGAACAATTAATGATAGAGCATCAACTACGTCTCCATTAATTAAAATATCCATTTTTACTAAGTCTTGAGCTTTATAACCACATAATTCATAGTCAAATGAGGCATATCCCTTAGTGCTTGATTTTAATCTATCAAAAAAATCATAAACTATTTCAGATAATGGTAAGTCATAATGGATATTTACTCTTGTATCATTTATATACTCTAAAGACTTATATATTCCCCTCTTATCTTGACATAATTCCATAATGGAACCAATATACTCGCTTGGTACAAAGATATTAGTTGTAATAAAAGGTTCACGAATTTCTTTAATCTTAGCTCGATCTGGCATTTTTGCTGGACTATCTAAATATAAAGTATCTCCATTAGTTAATTCTATTTCATATATAACAGAAGGAGATGTTGCAATTATTTCAATTCCAAACTCACGAGTTATTCTTTCTTCGATTATTTCCATATGTAAAAGTCCTAGAAAACCACAACGAAAGCCAAATCCTAAAGCTTCTGAAGTCTCTGGTTCAAACGATAGTGAAGCATCATTTAGTTTTAATTTTTCTAAAGCTTCTTTTAGTAATTCAAATTTATTTGGTTCGATTGGGAAAAGACCTGAATAAACCATTGGTTTCATTGGTTGATATCCAGGAAGTGGTGTTTTTGTTTCATGAGATTTTGTTGTAATTGTATCTCCGACACTTACCGTGTCTATTGTTTTAATTGAGGCATTAATCCATCCGACTTGCCCAGTTGTTAATTTATCTAATTGCTTAGGTTTTGGCGTATTTACGCCTAATTCAACAACTTCATATTCGGCATTTGTTGCCATCATTTTGATTATATCTTTTTTTGTTATTTCCCCACTAAAAACACGAACTGATGCAATAACTCCACGATATGGATCAAAGTAGGAATCAAATATCATTGCTTTTGTTTCCGATGTTTCAGGCTTTTTAGGTGCTGGTATTCTTTCAATTATGGCATCTATTAGTTCAGGAACACCAACTCCTGTTTTTCCAGAACATAAAATAATCTCACTTTCGGAAAAACCTAGTACGTCAACTAGTTCTTTTGTTATTTTTGGAACATCAGCATTAGGTAAATCTATTTTGTTAATTACAGGTATAATTGTTAAATCATTATTTAAGGCTAGATAAAGGTTAGCTAATGTTTGAGCTTCAATTCCTTGAGCCGCATCAACTATTAATATTGCTCCTTCACAAGCTGCTAAACTACGCGATACTTCATAAGAAAAATCGACATGTCCTGGAGTATCTATTAAATGCAATATATAATCTTCACTATTATGTTTATAGTTTAACTCAACTGCATTTAGTTTGATAGTTATTCCTCTTTCTCTTTCGAGATCCATACTGTCAAGTAACTGATTCTTCATATCATGTTTATCAACAGATCCCGTAATTTCAAGTATACGATCAGCAAGAGTTGATTTTCCATGATCGATATGCGCAATTATACTAAAATTTCTAATATGGCTTAAATCCATAATTATCACCTAATTCATTATATCAAATTATTTATTTTATTTGTAGTTTAACTACAGTTTGTTTACTACTATAAACATCAAATAAAACATCATTTATACATTTTGTTATAGCAGCCGAAAGACCTCTATAACCACTTTTTTTATTATAAGCTTCTTCTACTATGGCATCCATAAATTCAGGAGATACATCTAATTTGATGTTATATATACTAAAGTATTCTTCTATGAGTTTTAAATAACTGAATTCACTATTTAGTAATGCCTCTTTTAATTGTTCTTTAGTTGGATTGGTTGTCCTAATCACTTGTTTAATTCTTCCTGCTAGTTGTCTAATCATGCCATAGTCAACTAAATCATCTATATCAACATTTTCTTCATTTAAAATACCTTCAAAAGCTCCTGAAAGTACAAAAGTGATATTTGATGTGTCGAGTTCAAGCTCTACTTCACTTAAACCTTTACGAACTGTTTTATGAATCACTGTTCCTTGCATTAAAGTTAGTAAAGAATTTTGGGTATCTTGTTTAACTGCATAATCCTCTGGTGTTGAGTATTTACAAATTTTATCAAATTCATCTATAAATATTATCCCGTGTTCAAAAGCTTCTTTATCTTCATGAGCCGCCCTATAAAGATTTAATAAAATATCTTCGATATCAGAGCCTTTATAAGCAACTGGTGAATATCTAGTGGCATCTTCGATAACATAAGGTACATTAAATAATCCTGCAGAGCTAGTAATCATAAAAGTTTTGCCACTTCCCGCTGGCCCATGAATAAGTAAGCTACTTTTTAATTCTTTCGTTTTTTCTTTATCCATTCCAGAAACGGAAAGAGAAATATTTTTTGTTATGTTGGCAAGAAGTATTTTTAATTGCTCATCTAAACCAACTAATTTCTTTTTTAACTCTGTGTATTTGCTTCCAATATCAAATTCACTAAGACTTCTGATGTTTTTATTCGGATCTTGTAAAGTTAAAGCGTTTTCTTTTCCTACTATTTTACTTATTGTTGTTGGGTCTATTGTGAATGATTGGGCAGTACCATCTCCAATAATATTTAAAAGACTTTCATTAACGGAAGGAGAAGCAGCATATTTAAAGTGTTCTTTAATAGCATCATCTGTTAGTATTTTTAGAATGGGTCTGCCACATAAGTATTCCACAACTTGATATTCGGCGTTCGGACATTTAGCAAGGTAATTATCATAAGTTATTTTTTCTTTATCATCAGGATTCATATCCGTCATTAAATTTTTTTCTACAGTTGTTAAAGGTAGGCAGTAAAAATCCTCCTTACCTTCATCTGTAAATAAAATAGCAACTTTTCTATCTTTATATTTACCTGATTCTATATCGTATTCTGACTCGCTTTCGTACTTGTTTGCTGATGCGATGTCATCAAGACGTAGTACATCATAAATAGTATCCTTGACTTTTACTCTTTTGTATTCATATATTTTTATATATTCTTCTTTTCCAAATTCCATTTTTTTTGTTTCCATAAGTATTACCCCCTGATAATTATTTCCTCAGCGACTTTTATTCCATCAATTGCTGATGTTTGTATGCCACCCGCATAGCCAGCCCCTTCACCACTTGGATAAATCCCTTCTATATTACTAGAAAAGTTAGAATTACGCAATATTTTTATTGGCGATGAAGTGCGAGATTCAATACCGGAAAGGATGGCATCATCACCATTAAATCCTTCTATTTTAGTAGCAAAATATGATATGGCTTCTTTTAAGGCTCCATTTAATTCTTTTGGTAAGAGCTCGTTTAGATTGGCAAACTCATAATTGCCTTTAATACATGGTTTTATTTTACCTAGATTAGTTGACGGAACATTATTATAGTAGTCTTTTAATAATTGAATTGGAATATTTTTCTTTCCAATGCTATAAGCTTTTTCTTCAAGCTGTTTTTGAAATTCTACTCCATCAAACAGATTTTTGCCATAATCTCTTTTATCAACAGTCACTATGAGGGCACTATTGGCATTTTTAGAATCTCTTTTATAATAACTCATCCCATTTACTGCTAATCTATTATTCTCGCTAGAAGCGTTAACTACATAACCCCCTGGACACATACAAAAAGAATATACTCCATGTCCATTAGTACTTTGGTAGGTTAGTTTATACGTAGCTGGGCCTAAATCATCTTTGTAAATTGAGCCATATTGACTTTCATTGATTTTATCTTGTAAGTGTTCAATTCTTAACCCAACGGCAAAGGGTTTTGCTTCCATGACAAGTCCGCGTTCATGAAGTAACTCAAATGTGTCCCTTGCACTGTGCCCGATTGCTAAAATTAGTTTGTCACACATTATTTTTTCAGAATTATTAATTATAATTCCTTTTATTTTAGCATTCTCAGTAATTAAATCAGTCATACAGCTATTATACAAAAAGACTGCCCCTAGGCTAAGCAAATGTTTACGCATATTTATAATAACCTCTCTTAAGACGTCAGTACCAATGTGAGGTTTATAACTATATAGTATTTCTTTTGGTGCACCAAAACTTACAAACGTTTTTAAAACATGCTCGCCATAAAAATATTTATCTTTAACTAACGTGTTTAATTTTCCGTCGGAAAATGTCCCTGCTCCGCCTTCCCCAAATTGAACATTGGAATTTATATTTAGTTTATTAGTTTGCCAAAATTCCTGAACTGTTTTAACTCTCTTTTCGATTTGTTCCCCACGCTCTACAATAATGGGTTTTATGCCCGCTTCCACTAAAGTATGAGCGGCAAATAAGCCCGCAGGACCTGATCCGACAATAACGACTTTCTGATTTTTATTCTTAGTAGTCTTTTTTTGATAACCATCTACAGGTGTCTTACTTATTAAAGCATTTTTGTTGCGTTTTAGGATTGCATCTTCATTCTTAACAGTTACATCAACATTATAAACGTAGTAAATGCATTTTTTATCACGAGCATCAAGTGATTGCTTTTTTATAATGTATTCAAGTTTTTCATTCTTGTCTAAGTGAAGATTAAATCTTATTTTTTTCTTTATTTCTTCATCTTGTTTTTTATGAGCATCTATTTTTATTTGTTTTATTCTAATCATTGATTTCATCTCCAGCAATATAGCCTGATATAAAAGCAAAAGCTAGGTTATAACCGCCACACTTACCATCAACATCTAAAATTTCCCCAATAACTTTTATATTCTTGTTTGTTTTTAAAGAAAAAGTGTTATCTATTTCACTAAGAGAAACTCCACCGCGGCAAACTTGTGCTTTGTCATAATCTTCTGTGCCAATCACATCAACTTGAAAATTCTTAATAGCGTTGATTAATTTCCCTTTTTCTTCTATATTTAAGTTTGACCACTTCATCTCTTTTTTTAAGTCTGCTCTTCTTAAAATAGCTTGAAGAAGTTTGTAATTAAATATAGTTTCTAATAATTCTTCTATAGTGGGCGCATTCATGTATCTATTTTTTTCTTCGAAAAAGTTTTCTAAGTTGTCAATTTCAGGAATAAAATCAATATTTATATTAATTTTATCGTGATTAATCAATAAGTTCGAGACTAGGCTACTAATATTAAATGTCACTATTCCACTTATACCATAGTCTGTCAATTGAATTTCGCCTCTTTCTTCTTTTGTTTGTTTATCATCCTTAATTATAGTTAATTTTGCATCACATCTTACACCTAACCACAGTTTTTTTTCATCATCACTTATTTTTAGAGGAACTAAAGCGGGAGTTACAGGAACGATTTTAACACCTAAAGCTTTTAGTAAGTCATAGCCACTTCCATCACTTCCAGTTTTACTTACTGCTTTGCTTCCTGTTGCAACTATTACTTTATCGACTTTTAATTCTGTATTATCACTTAAACTTAATATAATCGCATTATCACTTATTTTTATATGTTTAACTTTAAGATTATAAAGAATATCAACATTTCTATTATTTAGTGCGCGGCTTAAGGCTTCAGAAAGACTACTCGCTGTTTTAGAGCGAGGATAGATATAACCGTTTTTCTCAGTTGGTGTTATACCAAGAGTTTTTGTTAAAAAATTATAAACCTCGTCTTGTCTAGCAAGTAAGCCATTTAAAAAACTTAAGTTATTTGAATTATATTTAGTAGTATCAATTACTTTATTCCAAAAATTACATTTACCATTTCCTGTAATTAGAATCTTTTTCCCGATTTTATTATTTCCTTCAATGAGAATAACATCAGCATGCTCACTTGCTTTTAAAGCTGCTATAACACCTGATGCTCCACCACCTATAACTGCTACTTTCATTTTATCCACACCTTTTTATGTATTTATTCAATTTTTTTATTTCTAAATTCAAACTTATTTTTTGTTTTAGTTTGGGCTTTTTAATTAAATCTTTTATTTTAAGGCAATTATTTAATTCAAAGTTTAGATAAGACACATCTTTTATTAGAAAAGGTCCATATTTTAACTCATTTTTGGTATATTTTTTCTTTCCCTTTTTAAAAACTATATTTATATAGTTTTTTTTGTTATCGATAAAATATTCTTCATCAGCGATATAAAATCCAAACAAAATAATCTTTTTTCTTAATTCTTCATGGTTGTTATTCGACTGTAGTACTAGTTTTTTAATATTTGTTAAATAATTGTTGTTAAGTATCGATAGAATTGTGCTCGTTCCCATGCCAGAGATAAGGACAGTGTCAATATTATCTTTTTTATCTAACACTTCAAGGCCATTTCCTAGACGTGCATCTATTTTTTCTTCAAGGTTGCTTTTTTTGATATTATTAATCCCAGCTTCAAGTGCTAACTTATGTATATCAGATACAATAATTTTAGGTATTAGATTATTGTTTATCAAATAAATATCCAAAAGAGCATGATCACAGCCAATATCGATAACTAAGTCATCATAATTTAGATACTTTGCTAAGGATTTTAATCTTTTACTTATCATGTTAACACATCCAAACTTTTTATATGCTTAGTATACCATAATAAAAGATAAGTTTTCACTTATCTAATTACTATTTTTACAAATATTATTAAAATCTTTGATATATGGTTCTAAAAAAGTGCTTAATTTTTTAGAATTAGTTGTTACTGTATTACTAAAATCAATAGCATTATTTTGATAAACATAATTCAAGTCAAATGCCACACATTCAAGATTAGATAACTCTTTTGGCCATGTATAGCGGTTACATGTATTCATCGATATAAAATCATTTCCTACCCTAAGAGTTAGCATAGTTTCTTTGCTTTCTATATAGTAGTCTAACTTTGAAGTTAAGCGACTGTATGATGCTGTAAGACCATACTCATCTATTATTATATCGTTAATGTAAAACTCTTGAAATGTTGGAAAATCCTTTATTTCATTAGTTGTTATATCAATTATTTTAATGAATGATGTTTGATTGTATGATTTTTTGTGTTCAACTACAAGAATATCACTGTATAGGTAAAAATTTATTTTATATTTATCATATTCGTATATCTCTTCTTCATTTTCGATTTTTATATCATTAATAATTAAATTAAATTTAGATGTACTGCTTGCTTTGTTTGAATATTGAAATTTAATTACAATGTCGCTTCTTAAATTAACTTGATACCATTCTTGAGATTTTTTATTTAATTCATTAACATTATCAATACTATATTTACTGTATAAATTTAATTGATTTTCTAACTTTTTCTCTAAAATTGTTGCTTTAAGTTCTGATTCCTTTAGTGATAAATCTTGATTATTTTTTAATAATGGTTTAACTACTAAATAATCGGATATAAACACTAAAGTAAATGCCGTAATGATATATAAAACTTTTTTTAATATTCTTTCCACTTAATCACCCTATCGTAAAATAATTATAGCAGTGAATCAGAAAAAAAACAAGGTAATTCCTTGTTTTACTCTGTCATAAAATCTTTTAATTTTTTAGCACGAGAAGGATGTCTTAGTTTTCTTAATGCTTTTGCTTCTATTTGTCTTATTCTTTCACGTGTAACATTAAAACGTTTACCAACTTCTTCTAGTGTATAACTTGTGCCATCAATAAGTCCAAATCTTAACTCTAATACTTGTTGTTCTCTTGGTTGTAGAGTTGATAGAACCGCTTTTATCTCTTCTTTTAATATTTCATTTGTTGCATATTCTTCAGGTGATAAAGAAGATTCATCTTTTATAAAGTCCCCTAAATGCGAGTCATCCTCTTCACCAATTGGCGTTTCAAGAGAGACTGGGTCTTGACTAATTTTTATTACTTCACGAACCTTTTCTACAGAGATACCCATTTTCTTAGCTAGTTCTTCTTCACTTGGTTCACGATTTAGTTCAAGAGTCATTTGTCTTTGAATACGTGCCATTTTATTAATTGTTTCAACCATATGAACAGGTACACGAATAGTTCTAGCTTGATCTGCTAAAGCACGAGTAATAGCTTGGCGAATCCACCATGTAGCGTATGTTGAGAACTTATAACCTTTACCAAAATCGAATTTTTCTACAGCTTTCATAAGCCCAATATTTCCTTCTTGAATTAAATCAAGAAATAGTAAACCACGACCTACGTACCTTTTAGCAATTGATACAACTAAACGTAAATTTGATTCTGCTAAAATATTTCTTGCTTCTTCTTCACCATTGGCAACACGAATTGATAAATCCATTTCTTCTTCAGTAGAAAGTAATGAAATACGACCAATTTCTTTTAAGTACATACGCACTGGATCATTAATGTTTACATCTTTTGTAAGATCCTCATCATTAAGTACTACTACTTCCTCTTCTTTTTTAGCTCCACCTGATGCTTCATCTTCCTCAGTTATAACACTTATGCCTAATTCAATAAATGTGTTATATAATTGATCAAGTGAATCAGCATCCATATCTAAGCCTTTTAAGGCATTTGCTAATTCCTCGAATGTTATGTAACCTTTCTTTTGCCCTATTTCAATTAATTCTTGTTTTCTTTCATCAAAAGTTTTAATTTCATTAACTTTCTTCATTTTGACACATCCTCTTCTTCATTTTCGCAATTTCATTTGCTATATTAAGTTTTTCATTAATATCTGAAATATTTTTTTGTTTTTCTTTTAATTCTTCTATTTTGTCTTCACATATCCAGTTTTTAATTTTATTAACTATACCTACATAGTCAGCATCTTTTAATTCAATTTTTATGTTGTTATCTACAATGCTCAGGACTTGTTCATAGTTATCTTTGCTTATTTCATAAGAAATAAAATCTGCTATACTAATATAATTGTATTTTAAGTAAAATGCAAGTATATCATTCGCGATTTCCAAATATTCTTCATCAGGAATAAAACTAAGTTCTTGCTCATATAACTTTATATATTTGATATCATTCATCATATAATATAAAAGTATACTCGATAATTTTTGATTTTTTGATAGTTTTTTTTCTTTTCTTACCGCGATTTTTTCGACTTTTGGTGCTTCAATTTTGATTATTTGATTAAGCAAAACATTTTTATCAATACCATAATTTGCAGCCAAGTCATTAACTGTTAAATCTATTAGGATTGGATCATTACTTTTATTCAGTTCTTTTACAACCTGATTAATGTATTTTGAAACATCTTCTACTTTATTTAAATTTTTATCTTTTTTATAGTAATTTAACTTAAAATCAAAATAAGTAATGGCATTATTGATTGCATCTAGAAACTCTTCCTTAGAGTGCTTTAGGATATATTCATCTGGGTCTTTTGCTCCACTTAATCTTAATATTCTTAAATCGACAGCCGATTTAGACAAGGCTTCTCCGTTTTGAATAGTGGCTTTTTCGCCGGCTTCATCATTATCCATACACAGTATTATTGGAACATTTAATTTTTTTAATAACTTTATATGGTCACCAGTTAAAGCAGTACCCATTGTTGCAACAACATTTTTTATGCCTGATGCATATATCCTTATTGCATCCATTTGCCCTTCAACAACAATTAGACTTTTTACTCTCCTCGCTTCGTTTTGAGCGCGATGGTAATTAAATAAAATCTTTCCTTTTTTAAATATTGGGGTTTCTTTAGTATTAATATATTTTGCTTCTTTTACATCCTCATATATACGTGCGGAAAAGCCAACAGGCTTTCCGTTGGGATTATGTATTGGGAAAGTTATACGGTTCCTAAATAAATCATATAAGGTCTGCCCTCTTACTGATAAACCTGCATCAATTAGTATTTCTTCATCATAGCCTTTATTAGTTAATAGTTTGGTTATAGTATCATAGTTATTGGATGCATAACCTATATTAAATTCTTCAATTATTTCATCTGTAATACCACGCTTTTTTAAATATTCGTGGGCTTTAGTTCCATCTCGACTTTTTAAATTGTTTTGATAAAATTTTAAAGCCAAGTCTACAGCTTCATAATGTTTTGAGTATTTACTTGTTTCTTTGTATCCTGTTTCAATTTCTATTCCAACTTTGTTTGCAACAATTTTAACAGCTTCAATAAAAGAAATATTTTCATAATCTTGAACGAAGGAGAAAACATTCCCTGTCTTATGACATACAAAACAGGTAAATAACCCCTTTTCCTCACTGACACTCATAGAAGGATTGTGATCATCATGAAATGGGCACATTCCAAAATAATTTTTTCCTTTTTTTTCAAGTGTGATGTATGAACTTATTATTTCAACGATATTAGCTGTTTGTTGTATTCGATTGATTTCACCATTATCAAGAACTGCCACTAAATCACCCTCTATATATACTTATTACCGCTTACCTCTTATTTTACTTTATTTTTTTGCATATTTTTTTAAAAAAATTTAAAAAAACAGCATTTTCTACTGTTTTTTTCTATAAATACCATAATTTCTCGCCATTTTTTCGAACTTCTTTAATAATACCACTGCCTAGACACTGTTCACCTAAGTAAAAAACACAAGCTTGTCCGGGAGTCACTGCTTTTACTTTTTTAGGATATTTTACAGAAATCATGTCATTCTCTAAATATTCTAGCATTACTTCATGGTCGGGGCCTCTATATCTAAACTTTGCTGTACAGAATGTTGGATGGTTGGGTGAAATAAAATTTATATTATCAACTATACACTCATCTGAATATAAAGTTTCAGGATCTTCACCAAAAGCAATATAAAGTTCATTTTTAGAAACATTTTTGCCGACGACAAAATGCTTTAGTGCAAAACCAGAAACGCCAACATTTCTTCTTTGACCGATTGTATAATTCATTAACCCTTCATGTTTGCCAATTTCTTCCTTTGTATCGATATTTATTATTTTACCTGGATTAGGTTTTAGATAATTTTGAACAAATTTTTGATAATTTCTTTCGCCAATAAAACATATTCCCGTCGAATCTTTTTTTCTTGCTGTTGGAATATTTATGTCCTCAGCTATTTGTCTTACCTCTGGTTTAGTTAAATCGCCAATTGGGAATAATACATCTTTTAGTTGATGTGGTGCTACTTGAGCCAAAAAATAACTTTGATCTTTATTTAAATCCTTTGCACGATATAATTTACAGCCTTCAATTCTAGCATAATGACCTGTAGCAATGTAATCTGCACCAAGTTTTCTTGCCTCTTTTACGAAAGAATCAAACTTTATATACTTATTACACATAAGATCAGGATTTGGTGTACGACCTAATTTTAATTCCTCTAAAAAGTAAGTGAATACATTATCCCAGTATTCTTTAATAAAATCTATTCTATGAAGGGGAATTCCTAAATGATTACAAACAGCTAAAGCATCATTATAGTCTTCTTCTTGTGGGCAAATATTAGCCCCAATATTAGGATTTCCTTCTATGTCATTATTAATCATGGAATCCCAATTACGCATAAATAGTCCAATAACTTCATATCCTTGTTTTTGAAGTAAATAGGCTGCAACTGAAGAATCGACTCCACCAGACATTCCAATTACTACTTTTTTAGTCACATAACCACCCACTAACTTTTTAATATTATAGCATATTTACAAAGTTTTTTAACAACATATTACCAAAAAAATAAATAATTGTGTCATTTATTAAACTTATGACAAGAATTAAAGCAAATCTCTTTAATAAGGGTTTTATCAAAACTCTTATATAATCATTTTTTATACCAAGTAAGTTCTTTATTATCTTTTTTATATAATTAATACTTATCATAAAAAGATAGCTAATGAGTATTAGGAATATTAGTTTATTGACTATTGTTACAAGGATTCCCATAAATAAGCCATTTAATTTATAGCTTTTAAAGAGAACGCCAATGAGAAAACCTGATGTTAGGCCTTCTATACTAAATATTACTGTTTCGCTTACCATATTTATTAAAGCAAGTGTTGAGATTAAAATTATAACTATTAGTAATGAATGATGCAAAAACAAATTATTGTGAGTATTTAAGCTTTCTAAAAAGTTCGTTGCATCAATATTTCTATTAATTCCATATATAAAACCTGTTATTACTGCAATTAAGACAATTAATCCTATAAATAGTGCTACATTCTTATTCTTTTTCATGATTTCACCTATTTAATATTATTTAATACTTTAAAAATTATTCTAATTATTATATAATGTTTACAGGTGATAATGCATGAAAAATGAAAAAGACTACGAAGTGGTTGGAGATATTCGTATAAAACAATCAAATAAAAAGAAAAAGAAGAAAAAAAGTGATAATACTTCCATTGGAACTAAAATATTTGTATGGGTTATGTTTATTGCAATGCTTTCATCATTTCTTGTTCCTTTAGCACTTTATTTAATAAGCGTAATTGGTTCCGACTAATTACTTTTTTTATGTTTTTATCTTAATATTACATCTTCAATATATTGTATAAGATCTTCTTCTAAATATTCTACAGTACAAGTTAAGAATATGCACTAAAAAACGAGTGATTAAACACTCATTAATTCATTTTCTTTTTCTTTTATTCTATCATCAACGATTTTATTATATTTATTTATCAATTCTTGAACATCTTCTGTTAATGACTTTGCCTCATCCTCTGTTAGACTCTCATCTTTTTTTATGGCGTTATTAGCATCTTGCCTAGCATTACGTAAGGCAATTTTTGCTTGTTCTCCCATTTCACTTACTTGTTTAACATAGTTTCTTCTTGTTTCTTCAGTTAATTCTGGAACAGTTAATATAACCATTTCGCCATTATTGGTTGGTGTAATACCAATATTAGCTTCATTAATCGCTCTTTCAATATCTTTGATTGCTGACTTATCAAAAGGTTTAATAAATAGTTGTCTTGCTTCTGGTACAGTTATATTGGCAAGAGCATTAATTGGTGAAGTTGAACCATAGTATTCAACTGTTATACCATTTAGCATACTAGCGTTAGCTCTTCCAGCACGAACTGTTACAAGTCTTGCCTCTAAATTTTCTATAGATTTCATCATTGTTAATTCTGCATCTTCAATATAATTCATAATTATCTCCTTTGTTTAATTAATTATAATTTAAATATTCTTATATATCAAGTCTTAAAAACATCATAATAAACATTGCTAAAGTAATTAATTCTAGTAATAAAACTACTGTTGCGATGCCATTTGGTTTTGTTTCTGGGGCTAATTTTAAGTTTTTATTTAAGTTATTCATTAAGCCCATTTTTTGCATTTTATCTTTTCCGTTAATATATCTTCTTGCAAATTCTTTTTCTAAATCATTTAATTCGTTTTCTTTTAATTCACCATTTTGAATAGATGTATATGCATCAACTAAACTTGGTTTTGCTCCTCGAGCATTTTCCATAATCTCAGTTGCTAGTTTGGTTGTCTCATCGGCTTGAGTGTTTGTTTCAATGTTTTTTTCAATATGAGAAATTAAAAACTTAATATAGGTATTCAATTCATGTTCTTCTTCATAAGTTAATTCAATGTCATAGACATCTCTTCTAGCAATTATTTCAATTAAACGTTCTTTATTAAAAGATGGCTCTAGAGCATCATAAGTATCCGCTCTTACATTCCTTTCGGTTTCTTTTACTTCTTCTTTTTGAATGGTTAAGTCATCTTCTTCATCTAGTTCATTTATTAATTCAGTATATAAATCATTTGTTTTTACTGTTGGCTGCTTTAATACTTGCATTATTCTTTTGTTAATTACTGTTTTAAATTTGATTAGACCATCACCTACTTGATAAATTCGTTCACCATTATTATCAATCGCGACGGCAATGTCCCCTTCTATACCATAAGTTCTCTTATAGCTTTTTAACTCCTCTAGTTCAAGCAATTCAACTTCAGGATCATTAACGACTGCTGTTTGTCTTTTATCTTGATCATTTTTTAAAGCCTCTGGACTTTCAAACTTTACTTCACGGTGAATATATTCTTTAAAAAGATGAAAAACATCATAAGCACTCATAGAAGGTAATTTATCAGTGTTACTAGTGATAAAATCTTGAATTGTTGATTCATAATCACATGAAAGCATCTCAATTTTATTAGCATCGGTTCTGAATGTCAAATAATCAATTGCTCGGTTAGAATCATTTTCTTCTTTTTTAGTTGATACAATAGAAAGTCTTTGAAAATCTGATATTACATCTCTTAAGAGATTTAAAGCTTCTTGATTTGTTTTGGAATTACTATTCTTAGTTTCAAATTCTATTATTTTGCAATCAAATACTTTTAGTAGTTCTTCTTTGTTTTCAAGATCCATTGAATCTAATCTATTTTTTAAGTTTTTTAAATGATCAATAAAATTTGGGGTTAATTCTCTAGTATTTAATAAATCGATAATTTCTTTAATATTAGTTATTTGATTATCTAAGACACTTAAATCTATATTAACTGGCGAATCCATTATTTACTCACCTTCTTCATTTTGGTTTCAATAGATACTCTTTGGGTTATGGCAATAAGAATCAATAAATTTAAAGCATAACATCCGCCGTAACTAAGAAAAGGTAGTGGAACTCCTGTTAAAGGTATCAATGCAAGAAGTCCACCCATGTTAACTATTATATGTGTTAAGATGTAGGCAAATGTTCCAAAAGCAATAATGCTTCCACGTAAATCTTTTGCGTTTCTTGCAATTACTAATATACGGTATAGAACTAATAAGTATAAAATTAATATAAAAAAACCACCAATAAGTCCTAATTCTTCAACAATTATCGGAAATATAAAATCTGTATGAGCTTCTGGTAAGTATAAGTACTTTTGTGTTGATTTTCCTAAACCAGAACCTAAAAGCCCACCATTATTTATCGCGATATAACCATTACATACTTGATATCCCGTTTCTTCTAGATATCTAGAACAAGGATCTTTAAAATTAAAACGAGATGCTTGTGTTGAGGTAAGAAATTCTGAATTTCCATTTAGGAATATTACTCCTCCAATTATGCTTGTAATTGTTATTAACTTTATAAAAAACATCGCTTTATTTTTTTGAAATGGTAAAGTAAAAAAAATAAACATGCAAATTGAGGCGATTATACAAGCTGTACCTAGATCTGGTTCTGCAGCTACAAGAAAAAATATCGCAATACAAGGAATTAAAGGGATAAATGTATCATATATAGATTTAAATTTCTTCTTAGAGCCATACCAAGTTGCTAAGTATATTATAATAATTGTTTTGGCAAATTCACTTGGTTGAATCGAGAATCCTGCTACTTTAAACCAAGATCTTGCACTGTTTGTTACTTGTCCATAGGTTTTTAATCCAATGAGAACAAGAATAATTATACCTAGGCCTAAAATAGATAATCCTTTATACCACTTGGTTGGTATTGTATATACTATAAAACTTAAAAGAAAGCCAATAAAAATAATAATAGCTTGTTTCCAAAAAAAATGATATTCTGTACTACCATATTGCAAAACAGCAGAAATCGAAGACGATGAAAAAATCATCACTAAGCCTATAGCGGAAAAAAGAACTGTTAAAATTAGTAAGGGTTTATCTAATTTACTTAACGCATTTTTCATAGTCTCACCTATCTTAATTTTAACACAAAAAAGAACATATTTTAGTAATATGTTCTTGATTATGTTAAGCGGATGTTAACTAATCTGTTAAATCATTTCCTTCAGCATCTTTGTTTATACTACCAGTTAAAATTAAGATTCCCTCAACAAATCCCCAAATACTGCTGATAACTGGACCAATTCCACATAAAAGTGCTCCAGCTGTACCTAATATTAATTGAGTCGTTGCTTTGCTAGTATAACCCAGATAGAAGTTATGAACACCAAATACGCCTAAGAATACTCCAAGTAAGCCTGCTGCTATTTTGCTTTTATTATTTCTATACATTGGTGTTGTATCACTTTTAAAATTAGTATCATCTTTTCCTGCTTCATTGATTACAGTTGTAATTTCTTTGCCACAAGACACACACTTTCTTTTTCCACTTTCTAATTTTGCTCCACAATTTGTACAAAACTTTGCCATTTATTCACCTTTAATTTGAGATGTTTTATTTGAAAACACTCCAACCTTTCTATCAATTAAATTATTAAGTAAACTGGTAACTATAATACTTATAAATGGCGCAAGAATGGGATTTATAAAATAAAAACCAAATGTAAGCACACCAATAAGTATTCCGTAAACCTTTTTTCCATTAGTTGTATAACAACTAGTTACACTGTCTGTTGCAACAAATGTAAATATAAACATATAATTATTTAAAAATAAAATATCAATAACATTTATATGTCTTATTATAGCATAGATTATAGCTGGAAGTGCGTAACTTATACAAGTATAAATTGTTATTTCACCTTTATTAGTGTTAGATATATGTAAACCAATCAAGGCAACTACAAGTAAAAAAATATGAGTTGAGGCAATTCCTCCTGCTGCCCGGCCTGTTAAATAATCCATAAAATTAAGGGAAAAATTTTTACTTAATTCATATATATTTTCAAATATATATGGGTTTTTAAGAGTTATTATACTGTATATTGCTATAAATGTTACAGACATAATATTTATTCTGTTATTTAAAAACTTGGATATTAAGAAAATAAAGAATATGCATATTGTAAATGCAAGTATATTGGTATTAATACTAGAAATACAAGCAACTATTACACCATATTCTACATGAAATGATGAAAATATTGTATTTATTAGACCTTCTTTTCTTCTTTTTATAATATATTCATATATTATATTAACGATAGCTCCTAAAAAGGCCCCTATAAGTATAAGTATTAATGGTTTAAACATTTCTAGTAAGCCTATATAATTATTCATATATAAAAATACACCGTTCTTATAAAACCCGTATATTATTAGGGGTATCACAAGAAATAATCTAGTTAAAGAAATTGACTTTATAGAGGTATTTCCTCTTACATAAACATTATTCATCTTTGCCTCCAAGATATGGCTTAAAGTTTATTTTTGATGGACAAATATAAGTACAAAGGCCGCAGCCAATACATTTAGAGCGATCAGCATTTTTATGTTCTTTTAAGTATTTGGGATTTAATCCCACTGGACACTTGGCATTACATAAACCACAGTTAATACATTTTCTTTCTATATCTTTACTCTTAGTATTTAAAAACAATGACCTCATATTGCTTGTTATTGGTTGGTTAAGATGGGTTAATGTTTTTCCTGCTATTAAGCCATTTTTTATTACGAAATACTTATCATTTACAATGTCACAACAATTTTCTATAATATCAGGAATAATCGTGCCTATTTTCACATTTAAGACTTTACTATTTTCGATTGAATTACCAGAAAGAGTTAAAAGTTTTTCGGTAATCGGTTTCCTTCTTTTTAACACATTATAAATATTGTACATATCCTCAACTGTCATATATATATATCCTTCGTTGGCTTGTTTTTTTGTTAAAGTATTTTTTATTACTAGTTCTTTATAACCGCTTGGATAAGCATCTGGAAGTAATTTTAATTTAATATTAGGGTATGTCCCAATGTGATTTGTTAACATAACTACATTGTTGTTATCATGATTGTTTATTGCAAGAATAGTTGTAGATATATTTAGTATACTTGCTAAAGCATCGATAACTTCTAATATTTTTTGGCAGTGGTTATTAATTAAAAAAGAATAAGTTCTTTCGTAAGGATCTTGATCTATACCATTTATTACCATTATTTTAGCCCCGTTATTTATTACTTTAGAACATATACTGTATTTTTTTATAAGGCTGAATACTTCTTCTTTTGAATACTCACTTATGTATTTTACTGCACCCTTTTTATCGATTACCTTTTCTTTAAAATCGTTTTCAATTACTATGCATTTCCCCTCTTTATTATCAAAGTATGTTGATTCTGTTGTTCCGATAAATTTACCAGAGACACTACTATAAACTATTTCATTTTTTCTTTCAATAATAGCCTCTTCTTTTAAAACTTTTTTACCGACACTTACTAAGATGTTATCAGTATCATAAAAAGGTATGTAAATATAATCAGGATTTAAAAAATTCTCTACATCTTCTTGAATTAAGGAATTATTTTTTATTGATATTGATTTATTCATTTAATTCACCTTTTATTTATGATAGTATTCTAAAATGTCTTGATATAAATTGGGATTAAAAGTTTTGTCTTTAATCGCATCAATCTCTTGTTTATATGGTGCGTAATCTCTATCGATATAAGGAGTTTCTAAAATTTTGGGGATGTTTTCTAGTAAAGGATTATAAATAACTTCTAATAGATTGTCCCATCCTATTGTTCCAAAGCCTATATTTTCATGTCTATCTTTATGGGAATTTATCGGATTTTTTGAATCATTTACATGAATACAACCTATTTTATTAATCCCAATACTTTTATCAAACTCTCTTAAATAATCATCAAAACGAGATATATCAACACCTGAATCATTTAGGTGACAAGTATCTAAACAAACTCCAATTTTATCTTTATATTCAATATTATCTATAATATATTTAAGTTCTTCTATATTTATTCCTAATTCAGTACCTTTTCCAGCCATAGTTTCTAAAAGAATTACAATATTATCTTCTTTAACTAGTATGTTATTTATGCCTTTGATAATATTGTTAATAGCATAATCACGGTCTAACTTTGTTGCACTTCCAGGATGTAAAACAATATATTTAACACCTAGTGTTTCACATCTGTTAATTTCATTACGTAAAAATTCTTGCGCGAATTTATATTTATCTAAATCTTGATCATTCGCTAAATTAACAATATAAGGAGCGTGACATATTACATGTTCTAAGGCAATACCATTTTCCTTCATAATATTTAAAGCTTCAATTGTTAAATAATCATTTATAGCTCCTCTTTGAGTATTTTGGGGAGCTCCTGTATAAAACATAAAGGCATTTGAGCCATAGGATAACGCTTCTTTTACACTTCCGATTAATTGTGTATCATTTTTATATGATACATGACTTCCTAGTATTAACATATTACCACCTATTAGAAATTATAGCATAAAAAAAACAACTAAGATAGTTGTTTTTGGTAATTTCTACTATGCTTTTGGAGTTATTAAATAACCTTCTCTAGTATAGCATGAAACTGCTTGATTTGACGAAGTTGCTTGACATGCCGCATAATCAGTTGTTGCAACGTTTTCACTGTTATATGGTTGCACGGCAGTTGCATTATCTGCTTCTGGGATACCAAATTTAGAGACATTCCATGCATGAGTCATATAATTGCTGTCCCACAATTCAATCCAATATTCGGGATGATCAACATCTGAGGCATCTACTGTTACATATCCATGATAATCACCAGATGATAATGTTCCTAAATCACGTGTAATATCATAAACATAGTGACCAGCACCTTTTATTGCTCCACTGTTAGCATCATATACATATTGTCCTTGGACAGCTGTTACTGCCTTATCAATATACATAACGAATCCTTTTTTTCTTGCAGTATTCATAACATCTAATACAGATGGTATAGCAATAATCATGATAATTGCTAAAACAACGATAACTGCTAATAATTCAACAAGTGTAAAACCATTTTTCTTTTTCATTCTTAATTCCTCTTTCTACTATAATTTAATTATATATTTGATTACTCTTTTAGTCAATATAATTGTTTTTAAAACTAATATTTTTACAATTCAGATAACTTTTTAGTTACCTGAATTGTTATTTATATTTTGATTTTGAGAATTGGTAGAATCACCTTGATTATTTGGTACCGAAGGATTTTGATTATTTTCTTCTTTATTGTCTTTTTTCTTTATAATTCTTCGACTTTGGAATTTATTACTACGAGATATAACTAGAATAATTGCAAGTATTATTGCAAGTATTATTGCAATATTTCTTAAATATCTCGTTCCTTTTGATTGAATTCTGTTATATCTTACTGTTATTTTATAAGTTTTTGTATAAAAACCATTAAGACTTCTTACCTGTACAAGTACCTCACTACCATCTTTTAGGTTTTCATTATTCATTACTGCAACATAAGCACCTTTAACAGCAGGTTGATAACTTAAGTTTAGTGGTGTTAATGCCACAACATTTAAATCATAGTTATAAACGTTTGGATCAAAATTCATATTATAACCTGATACTTGTAAAAATCTTAAAGATGCATTTGATTCATCTAGTGTTGGATCAGGAAGACCTGATGAAGGATCCCAATCTGGTTGGTTTGGAGTTTTGTTAGTTGATGGTGCTTTTCCTCCTTCATCTAGTCTCACAACTGTAACACGATAATAAGTTGTTTTATTATTTTCTCTATTTGTTAAATGAATCAGGATTACATTATTTCCAACACCTAAATTGTTCGAGTCCTCTACTCTTACATCCGTTATTTCTGGAGTATTTGCATAAGCAGTAATTCCAATGCTTGTTTGTGAGAAAGGAACTTCCACACGATAATCATATTTAGTTGGACTAAAGTCTATATCGTAACCTGATACAGTTAAAGCGCTTAATCTTAATGTTGCATCACTCGCATCTCTTGAAGTTGTAGTTACTTCATTTTCTTCTGTCGTTTTAATGCTTGTTTTATCTGATTCAGCAGTTGAATTTGGTGTTGTCGTTTTAATTTCAGTAGTTGTAGTTTTGGACTCATCTAATTGCCACTTAGCGTATAAGTAGACTTTGTCATATCCATACACACAGTTATCAGCACCTATTTTTTCTTGCTTTTCAACACGGCTTGATGCATTACCAACTAAACGTTTACTGAAGGCTTTATCATAGTACCAACCATCAAACGTGTAACCTTCTCTTGTTGGGATTTCTATATCAACAGAACTTCCACAATCAACACATTGTTTAATAATTGTTGTTCCTAGAACTCCACCATTTGGATTTAGAATTATTTCATATGTCTTTTCTTCTGGTGTTAATTCCTTACAATTCTTTTTAGTTGTAGTAGTCGTTGATTCAGTTGTTTGATTTTTAATTGTTGTTGTTCCTTTATAAGTTACGACGTCATCAATATTACATGTAGGAGATGCAATTGCCATAGGATTGACAGTTTTGTTTTTTGCTTCTTCTTTAAATCTATCAATAGCACCATAAAATTCTTCTTTTGTTGTATTTTCACTAAAGTTAAAACTGTTTACAGCCCTATCACGATCTTTAATGGTTATGATTACATCGTATGCATAACCGTTCGTTGAGACATTTGCACTGTCAAATGTTTGGCACATATTAGATGTGGTTTTTTTAACACCATTTTCGGGATATTCCTCATAGGCGCATAAAACTTGACCTTTATTGATAGTTTTTTCCACTGTAACTTGGGTTGCTCCATCAGCGAATTTGTATTGACTATCAGGTGTACATGTTGTTCCATCACCAATACAGTACATAACTCTTAATACTTCCGAAACTGTCGGTAATTTAACTCTTGCGACCTTTTTAGTTTCATCTGTTACTATTTTTCTATTTACTTTTGCCCAACCTTCAAAGTTCCCTGTATTTTCAATATCCAAGTCTGTTCCAATATCATAGACTCTACAATTACTTTTTATAGATTCATCATCCATATCTTCAATGTATTTGGCTACAGCTTTACTTTGGACAGTTCTTGAGTAATCATAGAACAATTCTTTTTTTGCAGTATTAGTTACATCTAATACTGATGGAATTACCAAAATCATTATAAGAGCCAGTATTACTATAACCGCTAACAGTTCAACTAAAGTAAAACCTCTACTTTTTTTCTTCATTCTATAAACAATCCTCTCTATTCTATATTTATTATAGATTAGAAAAAAATTTTTTTCAATAAAAAGGAATAATATTTTACTATTATTCCATTATTTTTAATACACTAGATATTAATTCTGCATTATCAATGACATCATTTATTTTATCCATATTCGTCTCACGATTATATTTTTTATAAAGTTTTAAAAATTCATCGTAATAATCGGGATTGCGATTTAGTTTTACATAATGTTCAGAATTTCTTTTTAAAAAATCATGTAGTTTTTTGTTTTCTCTAATTTTCAAAGCAAGACTTACTTCCATTTTAATCTCCATATATTTTAGTTATTGGGTTTTCAAGTGTCTCAGTTATTTCGGGAGTTTTTTTAGTTAGTTCTTGAATAATGCCAATTACTTTTTGAGCATTGTTTACGTGATGCTCAATTGAATCTATGTTTATATTTTTAAGTAATCCACTTAACTCTTTTAATCTTGTATCATCAGTATTTGCTTCTTCTTTAAAGTATTTATCCCAAACATTTGACTCTTCGCCATAAATATCATATATTTCAAAAAAATCTTGAAAAGTCATTTCTTTATTTTTAATATATTTTAATATTTCTGGATGTGCGCCAATAAAAGTTTTAAAAAGTTCTTTTTTATCCATAAAAAATCACCTATTAATTTATATTTAATAAGTGAGTTTTTATTCTATATTTTGAAATTTTCAATGAAATCTAATTTTTCTTGTTTAGTTTCTTCGATAGATTTTTTTGTTTTCTTTTGCAATTCTTTTTTATCTTCAACCTTTTTAATATCAGTAAATTTAAAAGCATGATCAAATCTTTTTTTTGCAATTGTACTACCAGTGGATAGTGTGTCCATAATTGGAATATCGGTATTTTTTAGTATACCAATATCTTCAAGCATAGCAAGACCAATTGTATCTTTAGTATTAGTTATTATCGAAGAAGTAACTTCATAGTTGGTTGTTTTTACTTTTTTTATAACCATACTTCCACGTTTCGCTCGGCTTAATTGAGTTAAGTCAGTTAATTTTATACGCTTAGCTGTTTTTTGATTAGTGAATATATTTAAGTATTCATCTTCAGAATTATAAACTAAACCAGAGGCAACAAAATCATCTTTTAAGTTTATTCCTTTTACGCCGCTTGCTTTACTTGATGAGACCGGAATTTCTTCAGTTTTATAAGAAATATAATAACCTGATGCTGTTACAATAATTGTATTTTCTTTAAATTTTTTAATACTTATAATTTCGTCATCATCTTTTAATTTTATTGCGGTATATAATTTTGTATATCTTGATACAACAAAATCACTTATCTTTGTGCGTTTAACCATACCAGATTTAGTAAACATGACTAGTTCTTCGTTTGATTCTTCATCGTTTACTATATAAGAGGTAACAACAGCATCATCGGGATGGGTTGTTACTAAGTTACTTACGTGCTTACCTAAATCTTTCCATTTACACCATGGAATATCATTTACTGGAATATACATATAATTTCCCATTTTAGTAAATATTATCATCTTATTTAAAGTAGTTGTTTCAAAGATATTAATTGGATAATCGCCAGGTTTTACGGCTGTTTCATCACCATTTGCTGAAGAATATGATTTCATTGGAACTTTTTTAATATATCCTTCATGAGTCAAAACAATCATTACATTTTCTTTAATTATTAAATCTTCTGCTGAAATAGATATATCTTTAACAGTTTCGGATATTTCTGTCTTACGAGGTATTGCATATTCTTTCTTGATACGTTTAAGTTCATCTTTTACAACATTCGCAAGTTTTACTTCATCGCTTAGTATTGCTTCAAGCCCAGCTATAATCTTTCTTAAATTTTCTAATTTTTTTTCAAGTTCAACAATATCAGTGTTAGTTAACTTATATAGTTGTAAAGTAAGAATTACTTCTGCTTGTTCCTCTGTAAAGGCGAACTCAGATATTAAGTTTTCTTTGGCATCTTTTTTATTCTTGCTAGAGCGAATTACAGCGATTACTTCATCCAAGATACTTATGGCTTTTACTAAACCTTCGGTCAAATGAATTTCCTTTTTAGCTACTGCTAAATCGTATTCACTTCTCTTCTTTATCACATCTTTAATATGGGCGATATAAGCATCTATTAAAGGAATAAGCCCAAGTAGTTTAGGACGTCTATTAACTATTGCTACCATATTATAATTGTAGTTGCACTGACAATCAGTATTTTTTAGTAAATAATTCATTACTAGGTTTTTATCAGCACCCGACTTTAAATCAATAACAATGCGCACCATCGCGTCTTTATCTGACTCATCTCGAACTTCAGCAATTCCAGCTATCTTATTTTCAAGTCTGATGTCATCAATTTTTTTAACTAATTGTTGTTTATTTACTTCATAAGGAATTTCTGTAATAATAATTTGTTCTTTACCTTTTGTTTTTTCAAAGGTATATTTACAACTTATTACTACTTTTCCTTTTCCTGTTTCGAAAGCTTGTTTAATACCATCTAACCCTTCAATTATTCCCCCAGTTGGAAAATCAGGTCCTTTTACAATATCTAAAATTGTATCAAGTCGACAATTTGGCGAATCAATTCTTTTAATTGTTGCATCAATGATTTCACCTAAATTATGTGGTGGAATATTAGTGGCATATCCAGCGGAAATACCAGTTGTTCCGTTGACAAGTAAATTCGGAAATTTAGCTGGTAAAACAGTTGGTTCTAAAAGGGTATCCGAATAATTTAAAACCATTGGCACTGTATTTTTATCAATATCTTTTAAAAGTTCATCCGCAAGTTTAGCAAGTTTGGTTTCTGTGTAACGCATTGCAGCTGGAGGATCTCCGTCAATTGAGCCATTATTTCCTCCTACCTCAATTAAAACATGATTCTGTTTCCAGTTTTGACTCATACGAATTAAGGCATCATAGACAGATGTATCACCATGAGGATGAAATTTACCTAAAACATTACCAACCGCGTTAGCACATTTTTTTAAGGCTTTATCATTGGTATTATGATCAATAAACATTGCATATATGATTCTTCTTTGTACTGGTTTTAATCCATCCCTTACATCAGGAATTGCACGATCTTGGATAATATATTTAGAATAACGTGCAAAGCATAAGCCCATAATCTCTTCTAAAGCATAGTTATGAATTTTAGTTAAAGCTTCTTTAGTATCGTCCATATTATCACCTAAATCATTATAACATAAATTTAAAGTTGGTGTCTAACATTAGACACTAACTTAACAGTCGCTTCTGTTTGCTTGAATTTGACAGTTTAGTGTTTCTTTGCTAGAGTAAGTAGCATTCAAAGGAGAAATGAATAAAACGAGTATTAATAAATTAAAATTAATAAACTTCATGATCATTTAACTGTAAATATAGGAACTGATACTTACATCATTAGAGAATGTGATGAAAGCTTTTCTAAAGTAAATGTTGGTACAAACTATGGTAGTATAGAATATAAAGTTTATGATAATGAGGGTACTCTTATATTAGATGCAACTAATTATGATAATCCACAATGGTATACAGTATCTAATTATGAAGAAGAAATAGAAATTAATGCGATAGAAGAAAAAGCTATAGAAAATGGCGCTATTGTTTATACAGGTTTAACTAGATAGATATGATTTTCATATCTATTTTTTATAGCATAAAAAAAGACCTAGTCTTTAAATATAGCATCGACATAATAAATAGGTCTTTTTTCTTTGATATATTGGCGTTCAAAATCAGTAACTATTTCTTCATCTTCAATGTGTCTTTCATCATTATGTAAATCTAAACTAACATGTTTGAATGTATACCAATAGTCACTTAAACTTTCAAGAGCCGATGCAAAAAGTATTTTATTATCGGTCTTCATAATAATATGCTTATTCTTTTTAAAAATTCGATCATAGAGTTTTAAATAGTTTACTGATGTAAACCTTCTCTTGGCATCTTTTTCTTTTGGCCATGGCTCAGAGAATGTTAAATAAATAGACTCTACTTCACGTCCAAACATATCAATTATTTCTGCTGCATCAGCATTAATCATTTTTAAATTTGGTAAATTATCTTTTTCAACATTTTTGATGGCTGTTGCAGTTTGATTTATATCTAACTCAAGTCCGATATAATTAATGTTTGGATGTTTTTTAGCCATAGCAATTATGAAGGAGCCTCTTCCCATTCCTAGTTCTAGGCAAATGGGATTTTTATTACCAAATACTTCACTCCACCTATTTTTATAACTATTTGGATTTTTAATTAAATAGCCACTCGAGTCAACTATCCTCTCCGCATTTTTTACAACATTGTAACGCATAATTATCACCGGTCTCATTATAACATATTAGTTAATTTGGAACAAGTTACTTTATAGGTTTGAAACCTCTATAAGCTAAATAAACTGTAGTCATTGAAGTAAGATTTCCACCAATCCCAATTTCAAAAATAATAATTGTTAAAACTAAGGCAAGTATTGGTAATACTAAGCCAGTGTAGTCTAATATATAAGTTAAAATTGTTATAGAAACCCATATAGCAATAATACTCAATGTAACAAATGCATACCTCATATGAATACCTCACTTCTAATTCTATTTTAATACACAAGCATATTTATTGCAAAGAAAAAGTGTTTACTTTGTTTCGTAAACACTAACTTTTTTCTTACTTCTTCCGCATCTTTCGTATTTAACTACTCCGTCTACTAAAGCATATAAAGTATGATCTTTTCCCATTCCTACGTTTTTACCAGGGTAAATCTTAGTTCCTCTTTGTCTGTAGATGATTGAACCAGCATTAATTGTTTGTCCATCAGCAGCTTTTGCACCTAATCTACGACCAACACTATCACGTCCATTGTGAGTTGAACCTTGTGCTTTAACATGGGCAAAACGTTGAATATCTATAGAAATTAAATTAATAAATTCTAACATAATTATTCCTCGCTTTCAATTTTAATATTATTTGGATATTTTGAAGCTAATTCTTTAAATAGTGATAACATATTTACAATAAGTACTTTCGTTTCTAAAGTCTCATCTAAAATAGTTATACTTACCATTTCGCCACTATCTTTATAAGCAATTGAAGATGCATTAAATCTAAGACAAGCATTTACTGTTGTATACATTATTGATGATACACTAGCGCATACTATATCTTCTTTTTTAGAATAATCAGCATGTCCCTCAACTGTAATTAAATTTTGCTTCTTTTTTATCGTTATCATATTTTTAACCAATATTAACCAATCTTTTTTACAACAAGTTTTGTATATGGTTGTCTATGACCTCTAGTATTACGATATTTCTTTTTAGGTCTATACTTAAATACTACAATTTTTTTAGCTTTACCATGTTTAACAACTTCACATGTAACTTTTGCTCCCTTAACATAAGGTGTGCCAATCTTGTCTCCAATTTGAAGTACGTCAGTAAAATCTATTGTCGATCCAACCTCAGCATCTAATTTTTCAACAAAAATTTCTTCACCTTCAGAAACGTAGTATTGTTTTCCACCAGTTTCGAATATTGCTTTCATTACTTACCTCCTTATTATTTTTTTGAAGACTCGCCTTTAAGGTGTTTTTATAACTTGTGAACCTTTTTAGTGCGGTTTGTAATGAATACTTACAAACAGTTTAGATGATAACAGAATTTCAGGGTTTTGTCAATATGTTTTACCAAATTTGTTTTCGAAGTATTTATTCTCTTCTACGTATATATTATCATATTTTATATAATTATTTCTACACTTTTTTAGATCATTTTCATTCTCAACATAAACAAGTTTTTTATATCTATGCTTATAAAGGTATCTTTCTAATTTAAATTTATTAATAATATAGTAAAATAATCTAATTGTTTTAGCATTAATAAAATATAGTATTACAAATATAAATATATTCTTACTTAATATAAATAAAATTATAAGAGAAATAACACTTATAGTATTTGATAATATAAGAGTGTTTTTATAACTTATAAATCTTTCGATAAATGAGATAAATATTTTACTTCCATCACTAGGAATTATTGGTAAAAGATTAAAAATAATTATACTAGTATTTAGAGTTTTAAATACATCATAATTGCTTATATTTTTTAAAGGCCAGAAAAGAAAAGTTTGAAAAAGTATGCCAGCTATACTTATTAAGAATAATTTGTTGGAGTTTAGATTATAGTTTATATTTGTATTTATGATGCCGCCAAAGGGATATATAGTAAGTGATATTATTTTTAAATTTAAAAGATGAATCATTATTATGTGACCAAGTTCATGAACTATAATTATTATTAAATAGTAAAAAAGATAATTAATATAGCCTGAAAGTATTAATATTAAATAGAATATATAAGTTGTAAAGTGAATTTTATAAGTATTCGTCATAGCTTAAGTATTCCTTATTTTTTTCAAATGTTAAATAGAGGTTATTGTCAATTACACTACCAACAATCGTATTTTTATTTATATAGTCATACATATTTACACTTATATTTTCGATATTAGAATAACTTATATTTACCCCATCATTTGAACATATCGTAACAGTTTTACCTAGCCCTTCTATATTTCCAATAAATACTACTACTCCCTCACTTAAAGATTTTATAACATAGTTATTATCTACTACTAATTTATAACTATTATTATGTTTAGTTATGTCTTTATAAATAATTTTTTCACTAGTTACATACATATCTTTTTTATTAATGAGATTCCCAAAAAGAATTCTTGTTTTACTTCTTATATAAGAAAAATCGATACTATTTTTTAGAATATAATCTTTGTTTATTAAATTATTATCAATTATTAAGCAAAGAAAAAAGAATATTATTATGGAGAGTAATATTCTATTTAAAAAGTTTTTTATTGATTTAATATTCATGTATTTCACCTAATACGATTATATTTAGTATATTTTAAAACTATTACTAAGAACATATTAAAGAAATAAAATTCATCTATTCTAAAAAGTATAAAATAGAAAAATGTGTAGATTACAAGTTCAAATATAAAGTATTTATTTAAATATTTATATAACATAATATTGATTATGTACATTATTGTAATGATTGTTATTAGCAATATATTTTCATTTAAAATAAGGAGTAAAAACATACTTATGATAAATTCCTTTACCTTTATGTAATTAAGATAATAAATGAATATTGATGTTTTAATGTTTATTAAATTGAGAGTAAGTAAATCTATTAAAATATATGGCATATTAACCTACCACAAATAGATAATTTAAATTACTAAAATCAACATTACTTTTTATATAAATTGTTTTACTTACTTCATGTTCTTCAATTTTACTTACATTTCCAACAATGATTGTATTTGAATTATCGCCGATGGGAGAAGTATACACTATGTCATTAATATTTACTTCATCGTAATTAGAAAGATCATTAACGATAAAATAATTATCTTCATACTTAGAAATAGTTCCGTATGCATCATTTATTTTAATACTTAAACCCTTAATAGATTTTATAGTGTTAGCAACAGAATAATCATTTTTTAGTTCTTTTATGATACCAACGAGACCGAATTCATTTATTAGTAAATCATTTACTTTGTAATCGGAACCGGTTATATAAAATTCACTCTCTGTATATGAAAGACGATAGCTTAGTCTCGTAATCCTATAGTCATTTTCATAACTATTCTTTAGTTTAGTTACACTTTCTAAATCACTCATTAATTTTTTATTTTCTTCTTTTAAAATACCTATTTCTGTAGCTATATTATCATTTGGTTTTGTTACTAAAGTATTTATATTCCCAATTATATTTACAAATATGCCTTTATAAATAAGAGCTAGTATTAATATTATATAAATCATGTTACTTTTGATAAAACTTATCATAAAAACTATAATACTCCCTTCCATTCGTTATTAAGTGATCTACTAGAGGTATTCCAATAATATCTCCACATTCTTTTATCTTATTAGTCACAACTATATCTTCTTTACTTGGGGATAAATCATTTGATGGATGATTATGCATTATTACAAGACTTGATGCATGTTCTTTGATAGCTTCATTAAATATTTCACGAGGATGTATTATGCTTCTATCTAAAGTCCCTACAAAAATAAATTTGTAAGAGATAAGTCTTTTTTTTGCATCAAGAAATATAGCTAAAACTTTTTCTTGATTTATATTTAAGAACATACTTTTAAAAGCTTCATGAATTGCAACAGAAGTATTTAAGACCATATTTATTTCAATTTCTTTATTTATAACACGTTTACCCAGTTCAATTGCCGATAAAATGGTTATGGCTTTAATATTTCCAACACCTTTTATTTTAGATAATTCACGGATACCTACATCGGATAAATTGTTAAGTCCGCCAACATTAGTTAATATGGACGATGCAACTTCTTTAACATTAAAATCCTTTGTCCCTGTCCTTAAAATAATGCTTAGTAAATCAATATCACTTAAGTTCTCGACACCAAATTTAAGCATTCTTTCACGCGGCTGGAAAGATGGTGGCATTTCTTTAACTTTCATATAAAATTTTATACCTTTCTAATATTTTTTTATTTAACTGGAAAAATGCAACTGATGAAGTGGAATTAGACATTAAATCTTCATATTTATTTAATACTTCAGTGAATGCAGGATCAACATTTATATCTTTTATATAATAATAAGTATTTTTCTCCTCTAGGTATTTTATCATTCTTTCGATATTAGAATTATTTTTTAAAATTCCTACTATAACTTGATAATTCTCTCCTGCTCTAAGTGCGATTCCTTTTTTTATACTGGCTTCTTTTTCGGCTTCTTCAAGATTATTATAGGTGCCTGTTTGAAACTGTTTTATTGAGTGGACTTCACTACTTACAGGTAAAACATTGTCGTCTCCTGAAATATCCATAAATATAGAACAAAAAAATATTGATGCCACAATTGGCATTATCATAAATGCTATTTTTTTCATTTCATCACCAAGTAAAGAATAACAATTATTGCGAGTATTTTTTGTCGAAAAAAAAGAAACATCTATTTTTTCTTCGATATTTCTTTTATCTTAAATATTAAGTTAAGTGCCTCTAAAGGAGTTATGTTAAGAGGGTCAATTTTCTCAACTAACTCATCAAGCTCACTTTTGCTTGTTTCATCTAAATTAAAAGTCATTTGTTCAGCCATTATATCTTTTTTTTCTGCATCCTTTTCATTTTCATAATAATCTAAGAATTCTTGGGCTCTTTTTAATAACTTTTCTGGCATTCCGGCAAGAGAAGCTACATGGATACCATAAGATTTTGAGACACTTCCAGGAAGGACTTTATGCAGAAAAGTAATTGTTCCATTTTCTTCAATAGCATCAACATGAACATTTTTTATTTTTTTATATTTATTTTCTAAATCAACTAATTCATGATAGTGCGTTGAGAATAATGTTTTACAAGAAATAGTTTCTGTTACATACTCAAGAATTGCTCTTGCAAGGCTCATTCCATCAAAGGTTGATGTTCCTCTTCCAAGTTCATCAAATAAGATTAAAGAGTCTTCGGTTGCGTTCACGATTGCGTTTTTGGCTTCTAACATTTCAACCATAAATGTTGATTCACCACTAACTAAATCATCCGAAGCACCAATACGGGTAAATATGGAATCAAATATGGGAAGTGAGGCACTAGCGGCAGGAATGAATGACCCCATTTGAGCTAGAATTGCTGTTATGGCAAACTGACGCATATATGTTGATTTACCAGACATATTTGGTCCAGTTATGAGTAATGTTGCGGTATCCTCGTCCATAATAATATCATTTTTTATATATTCATTGCCGCTAACATATTCAACAACAGGATGAAAACCATCCTTAATTATAACTTTATGATTATCATTAAGTGTCGGTCTTACTAAATGTTGCTCATCTGATACAACACTTAAGCTTGTTAGACAGTCAACTATTGCAATTGATGCTGCAGTTTCTTTAAGTTTAAAAATATTTTCTTTTAATTTTTCACGGATACTTGTAAATATTTCATATTCTAATTCAATTATTTTTTCTTCCGCATTCAAAATAAGTTCTTCTTTTTCTTTAAGTTCAGGAGTTATGAATCTTTCAGCACCAGTTAGAGTTTGTCTTCTTTCCCATCCAAGATTCGGGTCTATTTTATCTATTTGTCCCTTAGTTATTTCAATATAGTAGCCAAATACCTTATTAAAACCAACCTTTAAGTTTTGAATACCTGTTCGTTCCTTTTCTTTGGCTTCAATTGCCGATATAAACTCTTTACCCCCGCTTCTAATGCTTCTTAATTCATCTAAAGTATCTGAATAACCTTTTTTAATAATATTACCTTCCCTTACAGAGATAGGGGCATCTTCATCTATTGCACTCTCTAGAAGTTCATATAATTTTTGGTGTTCAAGAACAGTAGAACCATAGTTAATACTGTTAAGTATTCTATTAATATCTGGTATTATAGCAAGGGATTTTTTTATTTGTAATAAATCTCGTGCATTTAAGGAACCGCATATTACTTTTCCACACAATCTTTCTAAATCATAAACTTCATATAAATCATTTCTTAATTCTTCTCTTGCTAAAAAGTTTTTGTTTAGCAAATCAATATAATCATATCTTTTTTCTATCTCGATCCTGTCTTTTAAAGGATTCATTAACCAATTTTTTAAACATCTAGCTCCAGGAGCTGTTTTTGTCTTATCAAGTAACCAAATTAGCGAGTATTTTCTTTCTTTTAGTCTTAATGTTTCAACTAGTTCTAAATTTCTTACTGTGTGAACATCCATTCTTAAATAATTATCTTTTTTTAAAATATTTACATGAGCTAAATGAGATAGGTCTTTTAATTCTTTTACATGTAAATAATATAAAAGATGCTTAATGCCAACAATTATTCTTTCATCTAAAACACTTTCATAAATACTTTCATACTTGTCGTTTAACTCATCATCACTTATAGTTATATTAATTCCATAATTATTTTTATATGTATTTATTAAATCAATTGGAAAATCGTTTTTTATAATTATTTCTTTTAAATTTAGATTTAAAACTTCATTTAAAATAGCTTCGTTGTTGTGATTTATAAACATAGAATTTATTTCACCTGTAGAAAGATCTGTATAGGTTAATAAATATACATATTTATAATCTATTATGCTACCAATATAATTAAAATCATTTTCATTTAAGAATTCTAAATCGACTAAGGTTCCTTTTGTTATTACTTCAATAACATCTCTTTTTACCATATTCTTAGTTGATTTAGGATCTTCAAGTTGTTCACAAATTGCAACGCGATAACCTTTATTTACAAGTTTTTCAATATATGGTTTTGCAGAGTGATAAGGAATTCCGCACATAGGAATTCTTTCTTTCAAGCCCGCATTTTTACCAGTTAAGGTAAGTTCTAGTTCGTGGCTTGCTACATCTGCATCTTCAAAAAATAATTCATAAAAGTCACCTAATCGAAAAAATAATAATTCATCTTTATATCGTGATTTAACTTCAGCATACTGCTGCATCATAGGAGATAAATCGCTTACATTTATATCACTTAGTTTCATACTACCACCTGTAACATATATTATATATAATTTTTAGAATTTTAAAAAGTATAAATTTTAAAATCTAAACTTTCTTTAAATCTTCTAAGACTTGTTTGAAGTTTTCGGCTTTGATAATTTGAATTTTATAGTTATTTTTCTCCTTTTCTTTAATAGCTTCATCATAATTGGCAGATGGAGCTATAAAAATATCACTTTTCTTCTTCACAGCACCAGATAGTTTGTATTTTATACCGCTAATTTCTCCTACTTCACCATTTTGGTTAATTGTACCTGTTCCAGATATTGTTTTGCCGTTGGTTATATCGTTTTCTGTTAGAGCATTATAAAGCGCTAGTGAAAGCATCAAGCCACCAGAGGCCCCAGATTCATTATCTCGATAATTATAGGTTATGTCTGGATCTTTTTTATACTCATTTATTTTGCTTAAGCCAATGCCAATTCTTTTTTCGCCATTATCATTTTTTATAATAGCATAACTTTCAACTTCTTTACTTTTTCTTTTAATTTTGATATGTAATTTGTCATTAAAGTCACAGGTTTTAATAATATTTAGTAAGTCATTATAATTATTGACTCTAGTGTTTTCAATAGAAATTATTTTATCGCCAATTTTTAAGTTTGTTTCAGCATAATCGGCAATTGTTACGATGTAATTTGCTTCACTTACTATTTCTAGATTCTTATTTGCATTAGTATATGCAACATATGTGGCATTAGAAACTGATTCATAAAGATGGATACGGTCTTTTAAATTTAATTCTTCTAGAGTTTCATTATCATATGTAACATCGCTATTTTTTACAATATCCCATTTAGGTAAAACTAAAGCTAATATCAAATTAGGTATTTTACCATTAGAAAAAGTTACATAAGTCAAATTTATGTTTCCTTCGGATTTATAAGTTCCCCCTTTTAAACGTTCATCAACATTAATTAGCCCACCAGGCGAATATACTGAATATGGAGTATCCATTTCAAAGGCAAGTATTAAAAGTATAAGGAATATAAAAAACACGATATTATTTTTTATATATAAAAGTATGTTTTTTAGTTTTTCTTTCATAATCATCACAAAATGATTATATCATTAGAATAGGAATTTTATGAGAAATTTATATGTTTTTATCATATTTTTGATGTTTATTATACGTAAAGATAACGTAATACTAGGTGCTGTATCAGCACTTAGTTTTTGGAGTAAAAATCTATTTCCGATTCTTTTTCCAACATTCATTTTAGTTGATTTAATCTTATCTACTACACTGCCTAAATATGTTTCGAAAGTTTTTGGGGGATTTTTTAAAGTTTTATTTAAATCTCCTCCTATTTCCGCTTTTGTATTTTTTCTAAGTTTACTGTGTGGAACTCCAACTAACGCAAAGTTACTTAAAAGCATGTGTGATGAAGGTTCAATAAAGAGTCAAGACATTAATAAAATTTTATCTTTTTGTTTCTTTTTTAATCCTTTTTTAATTATCTCTTTTGCGGGCATAAAGGTTCTTTTAATTATTTGGATTTCTAATATTTTAGTTGGGATAATATCCCGAAATAATTATAAAACGGAAAACAATGATGGAATTTTAACACAAATACCTTTTTCTCTTTCTCGCTCTGTTGGTATAAATTTAGATATAATACTAAATATACTTGGTTCAGTAACAGTTTTTATGTGTGTTAGTTATGTAATTCCTTTTATATCTCCAACTATCAATGTTATTTCCTCCTCTTTTTTAGAGTTATCAACTGCAATGTATAAGAATAAACTTTATTTTAATTCAGATTATCTTTATATTTTTATGTTTTCTATTGGGGGAATAAGTATTTTTTCACAAATAAAAAGTATCATGAAAGATACTTCTATTGATTATAAATATTTAATTAAAACACGTTTATTATCTTTAATTATTGGATTATTCATATGTTTTATTACATAGAATTCCGCCATCACATTGGCATGTTACTTTATTATCATTTTTTTGGAAACATTTAAAATTATCCGATCCATTAAAGGTAAAGGCAAGATTTATGTCATAATGTTCGCCATCACCATTTACAATTGGAATGTTTATTGCTGCAGCGTTCCACCCGTTAGTAGCAAGAGTATAGTAGACATCTATTTTTTCTTCTGCACTGACATAACCTGGATATTCTTTCATAAACTTTGTTGCTGGACGCCATGACTGTTTGTCTGGTATTCCTAGTTTATCCCTTTTCTCATATCGTCCTCTAGTATATTGAATCATCCATTTCGCTGTATCACTTTTACCTTTATATTCTCCATTTTCAACGTCATATTTAGCAAATGTATTATAAAGCATTACAAATCCGATGTTGTCTTCAATATAATCTCCGGCATATTCAATCATTAAACACTTAAAATCAGATTGATAAGCTGGATTTAAAACTGATTGGTTAATATTTGCATCACTTAAGTCACATTCAGAAACTCTTTTTACCCCATAGTTTATAATATCTTCTTCAATTTCCTTTATCATTGTTGATTGATTGATAACAAAATTTGATTGAATTTGATTAGACTTGTCTTCATTTCGAACTTGAATTAATAATGTAAACAAAAGTCCCATAACAATCGCGATAATAATTACACTAATTAATATTTCCATTATAGTTGTTCCGTTTTGTTTTCGCATTTTAATCCACCTCCAATGATGAGTGGATTACTTCATATGATCCATCACTGTAGATTTTCTTATATTTAACAATTAAAATATCTTTATTAAAAGATGCACTTATATTTCTTATATAATCAATTGTTGTTGCATCAAATTCATTTAACCAAGCATTTGCTTCAGTTGAGTCAACCACATTTTTAGGGTTTAAATAATATATTTTATCTACTTCATAGGCTTTTTTTAGAGGTCTTAAATAACCGTTATAGCTATCGGCTGATAAATCACAAATATAACTACTTTGCGAATTATGAGTTTGTTTTGTACACTCTCCACTAGCACGATGATCTTCAATGTACATCTTTACACTGTTGCCTGTTCGGCCTTGCTCTTTTTTATAATTCTCAAAAAAACTTTTAACATAGTATGTCTTATAAATGCTTTCAGTTGTATCAAAAGTATTTTTGGTACGTGATTTTCTTAAAATATAAGAGTATGAGCCAAAAAGAAGTAAAAGGGTTATTGATAAAACGCTTATTACGACAATTGTTTCCATAAAGACAAAACCACTTTCTTTTCTCATGACTGCTTCCTCCCATCAGTGAAAACATATGGATCAAGAACTGTTCCTTTGCCGCCTGCTATATATGATGGTGTTGCTTGATTTGCAGAAACAGTTATTTCGGCAATCATTCTAAAGTTATAAGCATTGCTTTGCTTAGATGAAATAATATCATTTGGCTTATCTTCACTAAATTGTACGACTAACTCAGTATTAGGATGATTGTAAGGAACTGGAGATGCATAGTAACAATAATCAACATATTTAACATCTTTATTGATTGGTTCATTACCAATATGAATAAAACCAAATTTATTATTCTCAACATATGTTGCTTTTAAGTTTTTAAACTCTCCCCCACAGTATTTTGGTATTAAACTATTTTGCTCACTGCTCGTAAAGTTATATCTTTTTATTTCATAATAATCTCCACTCTGGTATCTTGAAGTTACTCCATTTGGTCCTCTTCCACTTATTGTTGAATCAATGTAAACTAAATAGTTACCCCCAGGGTTAAGTAACTCATCAATGATTAATGGATCGTTTATTTCATTTCTAATTCTTGTTAAAAAAGAAGAATTTACCATATAAACAGTAAAACCTGAGTATTTAATTGCACGATCATACGAGGTTGGATAATTACCGTTTATTAAATTGTTTTTATTGGTAATAATATTTTCATATAGATCGACTGTTAAGGTGTGTATTTTATCTACTTTTTCAAAAGGTCTTCTTTGGTAAAGAATTTGATTATTAACGGCATTTAAATCACTTATAAAATAATATTTCTTCTCTAAACCATTTGTTTCAATAAGAGCAACAGTCCAAGTAGCCTCCGAATTAAGTAAATTATCATCACTTTTAAACTTAATATGTTCACCTACCTCTAAATCAATTAGTCTTGTATTATTTATTCCAGCTAATATCTCTCTAGATGTTTCATCAATTTTAGCTAGTAGTACACGATTATGTAAATAATTGGCAATTAGTGCGACAAAAAGAGTTAAGAATACTAGAAAAAATGTATAAAGAATACTTGTAGCTATAAAGCCATTTTTTTTCATATACACCTCTCCTATTCTATTTATATTATAAAATACATAATATTTTTTTACAATAAAAAAAGACTTAGAGTCTTTCTATATAACATTTTTTTTACTTTTGAATATACTAAAATAGGTGATATCTATGTTAAACAATTGTAATGGATGCAATAATAAGTGCCCACGTGGTGGAGGAATATTCACTATATTTGCTATATTGATACTTTCTGTTTTAATCTTCTATCAAGTTGTTATAACACTTATTTTGCCTTTACGATTTAATTTATTTATTCTCCTTATTGAAGTGTTTTTATTATTCTTTCTTCTCTTCCGAATAATATGGCCTTATTAATGCTTCTGTTTTATAAATATAGTCAAACAAAGAGCGCATAGCATTAACATTAATCATTTCATCTTTATCTTTCTTTACAATATTAGGAATAGCGATGTTTATAAATAAAAGTTTTTTTTCATCGTCGCTTAAACTACACCTTTCGAAGTAACTTTTTAGTAAATATTCAAAATCGAGATTTTGCCATTCTTTATGGTAAAGATTTGTAATATCAAGTATTGGGGAATCAAATGTGGATTTGTCCCAGCTAATTAAATAATCTTTATCGTTTTTTAGCATGTGATCAAGTTCAAGATTCCCATGGTTAAGTACTACTCTTTGTTTTGTTTTATTCTTTACACCTTCATACCATCTATCTGTTTCTTGTTTTAAAAAATCAAATAAACTTAGTAGTTTAGAGTAGCTTCTTAAGAAGATTGTATCACTAGGTGAAGGAAACTCTTCTAGCTCAATTTGATCAAGCATTTCATAATAATACTTATCAAGATAATTAACATGACCTATAATATTATCATGTATTTTTTTATATTTGGTGGAGTTTATTTCCTTGTTATAAGAAGTTTTATTATGAAGGAGAGATACTGTTTTGATCATATCTTCCCCTTTTTGATATTTATCTATTGTGATGTCTTTTATATAAGGGTAAATTGATTCTTCTTCGTTTCTTTCTAGGGGATTTAAATAGTTGTGAAAGTCTCTTGATTCTAAGTATTCAAATATTTCTTTATTATCCTTGTCTTTTTTTCTTACTCTCTCTTCATTAATTATTGAAACATTCCCTAGCTTTCTTATTTTATTCATCTTTTACGGGAATAATTATTTTTCTTCCATATTCAATATCGTCTATATCGTTGTATTCACGAATTTCTTCTGTTGTGGTTTTAAATTTTTCGGAAATAGACTCAAATGTGTCATCGCTTTCACAAATATAAACATGATAAGTTATGTATTTTTCTTCTTTTTCTATGTTATTAAGTATGACATTGGTTGTCGATGTGCCATCATCTTCTTCGGGAGATGCAATTATGTTTACTTCCCTTTCATCATTTTCTACTGGAGTTTCTTCAGATATTTCAACTTCCTCATCAGTATTTTCTTCAATTATCTCTCTTTCTTCTGATGTTGTATTTTGCGTTTCTTCCTCTGTAGTAGGTATTTCTTCTATTAGTTTTACTTCATTTTCATCATTCAAATTTACTATATCAACTTCATGATCATTTAAGAATCGTTCAAATTCTTCTTCGTTAAATTCATCTGGGATTTCATTTTCTTCATAAGTTACTTCATAATCAATATCAACTATTAAGGTGCTATCTTCTAAATCATAGGTAAAGTCTTCTACTTCAATATCTAGCGAACCTTCTTTTAGATTTTCAATAGTTTCTTTAAAAGGTAATTCATACTTAAATTCCTTTTTGTTAAGGGATAACTCATGCGTTTTATAATTCCCTTCAACTAAAAATACTCCTTCAACACAGTTGAGTGCTTCATTAAAAGATGTTTCAAGACTAATACTTGTTATACTACTTACATTTTCACTTAAAGAGATCTCTTTTTTAAAATTAAATGCTTTTTTCATAATCTTTTCCTTTCTAATTATTTATATGAAAAAAAAGAGTATTAATTACTCTTTTTAAATAAACTATTATATATTTCTTTGTAATTAGAAACACAAATTATTTGAAGTGTCTTTTTTATTTCCTCGGGAACTTTTTCTAAATCAAATTTGTTTTCTAAAGGTATATATATAGTTTTAAAACCATTATTGTAAGCCCCAATTACTTTTTCTTTTATTCCTCCAACTTTGTATATGTCTCCATGAAGTGTAATTTCACCTGTAAAACCAATTTTGCTGTCTACCTCTATTCCTAGCGCAAGAGAAAGAATTGAAGTCGCAAAAGCTACTCCCCCAGAAGTACCATCTTTTTTTATGTTATAATTTAGGGCATTTATATGAATGTCATAGTCATTTAAAGTAGACTCTTTTATTTTAAAATTTTTATGATTAGATTTTATATAACTATAGGCAACTTTGGCACTCTCTAATATAGGCTCTTTAACATTTCCTGTCATTAAGATATTACCAGTGCCTTTAACAAAAATAGATTCAATTGAAATAATTGTTCCACCATAAGGAGTAACCCCTAATGTGGATACAGAACCTGTATGATTAGTTCTAGTACGTGTATTTCCGTACCTCACTGGCCCAAGACACTCTGTTATGTATTTCTTATTAATACTTTTAATTTCTTTTTCACTAATAATTAAATGACGATAGACTTTTTCTAAGACGCGGGATAACTCACGGACACCGGATTCAGCTGTATAAGAATTAATCATATATAAAATATCGTCATCAGCAATTTTAACTTTTTTTAGTTTATATTCCTCGAGTATTCTTGGAATAATATGTTTCTTAGCAATATCAATTTTTTCAAACTCTGTATATGAACTTAAATCAATTATTTCTAATCTATCTTTAAGAGCTGGTGTTATAGAATTTACATCATTTGCAGTTAAAATAAATAAAATTTTGGATAAATTGAAAGGTTCTTCAATATAATTATCAATAAACATCGTATTTTGACTTTGATCCAATATATCTAGTAAAACAGCTGATGGATCTCCTTTAAAATCACTTACAATTTTATCGACCTCATCAATTAAAATTACAGGATTTTTTGTTCCACATTTTTTTATGCTTTGAATTATTTTGCCAGGAGATGAACCTAAATACGTTCTTTTATGTCCCGTTAATTCGGTTGCATCATTTAAGCCCCCAACACTAATTTTAGCAAACTCACGATTTAGCGATTTACTTATGGAAATTCCAAGAGTTGTTTTGCCGACACCTGGTGGTCCAATCAAACAAATAATTGGAGCATTTATATCGGGGTTATTTTTCTTTACAGCAATATATTCAATAATTCTTTGTTTAGCTTCTGTTAGTCCATAGTGTTCTTTATCGAGGCTTCTTTTAATTTTCTTTAAATCTGTTTCATCTTTTGATTCACAATCCCAAGGCAAATTTAAAACTGTATCAAGATAATTTCTAATTACGGAAGCATCAGGGTTGGATTCTGATGTGTAAGAATACTTTTTTACTTCTTCTTTGAACTTATCCTTTATTTTTTTAGATATTGATAGTTTATCAATAGAATCATTATAAAGAGCTATCTCGGTTTGTTTATCAGCATTTAAACCTAATTCTTCATTTAATTTAGATATCTTTTGTTTTAAGATATAGTCTCTTTGTTCTTTATCAAAAGTTTCTCTTATTTCATCATCTATTTTAGATTCTATCGTGATTACTTCTAATTCTAGATTAATATCTTTTATAAGTCGATTTGCTCGGGCAATATAATCAAACTCATTCATATAATATACTTTTCTTTGTATATCAAATGGCATAAAATTGGTAATAATATCGGTTAACATATCTAAATCTTCAATATTGCTAATAGTATTAACTACTGAGTTAGAGGCATGAGGATTACATTCCATATAAGAGTCAATTACGCCTTTTAATGTTCTTAAAATAGCTGCTTCCTCAGTTTTATTGGAGTTATCAATATAAGTTCTTTTTACTTTAGCCTCAAGGATATTTTTATCAGCATCTAAGTTTTTATAAGTTTTTACTAGAACACGAGTTATACCCGTTATTGTTACCCGATAATTACCATTAGGTAACTCTAAACTTGATTTTATTTTGGCAATAACGCCAACTTTGGGCAAATCACTAGCTGATGGATTTGACTCAAGTGTATTATTAGGACTTATTACGAGTAATTTATTGTTAAAAGAATTCATGGAATAATCAATTATTCTTTTGCTTAATTCAATATTTAATTCTAAACGTACTTCTTGATAAGGAAGTAAAACGAGTTTCTTTAGTAGTAATACAGGCAAGTTTTCTAACACGATTATAACCTCCTTCAAGATATGGTTTTTATTATAAATTTTTTAGAGTGTTTTGTAAAGAAGAAAATTGTTTTATTATTAATTTTGTTTATTATTTCTTTTCTCTAAAAGAAAAATCGTTTTTTATATAAAAAAATGCCTTTCTAGGCATCCATTTTTTTACAATATTTTTTCATTTTACAACTTTGACATAAGGGATTACGACTCAAACAAGTGTGCCTTCCAAAAAGTAATAATTGGTGATGTAAATATATCCATTTCTCCTTAGGAAATATTTGCATTAGTTTATTTTCTACAGTTAACACATCATCATTAGAAGCAGCTAGACCTAGTCTTTTAGAAACTCTTTCAACATGTGTATCAACAGCGAATGTTGGCTCATTATAAATATTGCCAAGTACAACATTTGCTGTCTTTCTCCCTACTCCCGGTAAACTTTCAAGAAATTCACGGTTGTTTGGTACTTGACCATTGTATTCACTTACTAACTTTTTGGCTATATCAACAATATATTTACTTTTTTTATTCATATTCCCGCATGGTCTTATAATATCAATAATATCCTCTGGTTTAAGTTTCGCAAGAGCAAATATATCATATTTCTCAAAAAGGACTTTTGTTACTTTATTTACTCTTTCATCAGTACATTGTGCTGATAACACAGTAGCAATTAATAATTCATAATCACGACTGTATTCTAACGTACATTGAGGATTTGGGACAATTTCATCTAAAATAGAAAAAAATTCTTTATTCATCTTCTAACCAATTATAATCAAAAAGATCAATAGCCGCTGTTTTTTCAAGGTCGTCACTTAAACTCTTTGATATATCCTTTTTTGTCTTATAGCCTTTTTCTTTCCAAAATTCTAGTTTTGAAGAAATACTTTTTAAACTTTTATAGCCATTATAAACAGATTCTTTTAAAGCTTCTATAATTAACTCTTTTTCATAGCCTGAATCAAGCCACTCATTAATTATTTCAAATTCCATTGTACTTAAAGGTCTTGCAAACTCCTTTTCAAAAATATCAAATAAATTGTCCTTTTCATTAGATTCATGTTTTTTAGTAATATCAGTTGTGACATAACGAATAATGTTATCTAAAGATATAATTTCTTTTCTAATATCATTTTCGCCTTTAATGACTTTTAAAGTAATTAAATTAATCGCGATTAATTTAGAAAAAGCTGCCATTATTTCTTCTTCTTTTAAATAAATATTAGAGGTAATACTCGGAATATTTAAAGTAGGTTCTTCTTGATTCATAAAATATACTAATAGAAGAGTTTCATTTAAAGAAAGTTTTAATTCAAGTGCTACTTTAATAAGATAGTTTTTAATGATGAAATCTTTTTCTTTTAAAGTTTTAAATACTACTTCATTCATACTTTACCTCCAATTTTTTAGTATATACTCCTTAATTTTAGAAAAATCATTTTCTAATGTTCCATTTAAAATATTTAATTCAATATCTAAGATAATATCTTTAATTATACTCCCTGGTTCAATTCCTAGAATATTTATTATTTCATCTCCATTTATTTTTATATCCTTAACAGAGTATATTGGCATATTCTTATATATGTCACTTATATATTTTCGATTTAGTCCAAGAATATCCGATGCGATTATAGATGGATATAATCCATACTCATATAAAACCATATTATCTATTATACCATAAGATATAATACTTTTTATTTTATCTATTATATCTGTTTCTTCTTTTGTAAAACTATAATCCCCCGAAACTTTTAATTGAGCCCATATACCTAAGGGATTTATTGAATCAACAACATCATCAGGTATTTCAAGATCTAAGTCTTTATCCATTTTTAAATTTTTAAGTAAGTTTATTCCCTTGAGACGATTTTGAGATGAGAAAATTTTATCCAATTCTTCTTTTTTTCTCGTATAACTTAATGTTCTTAGCATTTGGGTATTTTGTTTTATATAATTTTTTAAAGTGCTTTCTAATACAAAATCTAAGGTGGCGGCAAAACGAACAGCTCTTAACATTCTTAAAGGGTCTTCAATCATTTTATCATTGATATTACCAATCATTCTAATAATTTTATCTTCTAGGTCTTGTTTACCTCCTACTTTATCAAAAACTGTACCTGATTTATCCATATAAAGTGAATTAATTGTAAAGTCTCTTCTTTCTATGTCCTCATCAACTGTATCTAAATATGTATATTCAACTGGCCTTCTATTAACATATTTTAATTCTTTTCGGTAAGTTGTTATGTCATAGTTATATAGTTTATCTTTTATATAAATACTGCCATAATTATCATCATTTGCGTTACTTAAATCAAAAATACTTCGTACATCTTTTGGTTCAGCTGAGGTCGCAATATCAACATCATAGGTCTCAATTCCAAGTAAATAGTCGCGAACAAAACCACCAACAACATAGGCAGTATAACCATTATCTTCTAGTTTTTGTAATATATTTTTTATTTTATCGTTCACTTTTTACTTCACCAAGCATATTATATCATACGCTTTTACTAAAATACACAAGGATAATAATTTTTTTACATAAGAAAAAAAAGAAGTATGGATATTCCCATACTCCTTAATATAAAAAATTATACTTATCAAATTCTAATTTTATCTTTACTAAACAACTTCTCTTTATTTTGTATAATGATTTTATACATATGCCTAATAATTCACAGATATTTTCTTCTGTTTTATCTTCAAAGAATGTTGCTACAAGATATAATGCTTCATTAAAAGTTAATTCTTTGGATAAATTAACTAAAATACCGTAAATATCTCTTGACCAAATATTTAAATCAATTTTCTTTTGAATAAAATTACCAACTTTGTCATTTTTACTAGGACTAGTATTTGAATAATTTAAGTTACCCATACTTGACTTTAAACTGAAGTCATTGGAAAGTGCAATTATGTGTTTAGAATCTTTAAATTTATTAAACTCTATCATTAAATCTTTCTTTAAATTTGAGTAATAGTAATATTCAACTGTTTTTTCACTTAACAATTGAATATATTTAACATTTTTAGAATTGTCTAATATTATATCAGGCAATTCAGCATACTCTTGCATAGTCAATTTATCAACCATATAATTCCCCCTAAAACTACTTTGTTTCATATCTTAAAACTTTTTTTATGATTAGTCAACCTTTTTGTTATTGTCATTTAAAGATTCAAATACTTGAAATATCTTTTTGGGAAGTGGTAACCCCATTAAAGCCCAGTTTTCAAGTATTGAAATAGCTTCATTTGATATAAAGAAATATATAACTAATGATCTAACTGCAAGTGTAGAATCTCCAATTAAATAGTCAAATAATGTAGCAATAACAACTATAAAAATATAACCTATTTTCTTTAAGATTCCTTTTATTCCTATTTTACTATTTAATTTATGTTGGTATATTGCTTTAATTATACCTGTTATATAGTCAATTATCATAAATATAAGTAAACTAATAAACATATTATCAAATCCACCAATTAGGAAAATAAATACACTTCCAATTAATTTAAAATTTATTATATCTTTAATTTCCATCCTACTTTTATTAAATTGGGATTATTACCAATTAACTCCTTGTTTTTATTATAAATGTTCTGCCAAGTGGTATTATACTTTTCAGCAATCTTAGATAAGTTATCTCCTTTTTTTACTACATAGATAATTTCAGTATTAGCATTTTTACCCAAATTTACTTCATTAAGTAAATATTCTTTAGAATCTACCCATTTACCATTCTTTTTTATTCCAAAGTGTAAGTGTTTACCAGTTACATGACCAGTTGCTCCCATAAGACCAATTTTAGTTCCTGATTCAATATAATCACCTTTTTTTACACATATTGAACCCTTTTTTAAGTGATAATAACTAGAATAAAGGTTATTACCATGATTAATTGTTACAAAGTTACCACTTTTATACTTATCTGAGTAACCTGAAACATTATTACTTGTACTTGTAACAATACCACTTAAAAAGGAAACGATTTCGTTTCCTCCCGTGATATCTATACCATTATGAAAGTTGCTTTCATATTGTTTAGTAATTTTATTATATAATTTTCTTTTACCATAATCTGATGTTACATTAACTGTTGTCCTACCTTTAATAGGACAGTTTTTAATATTTTTTAATGTATATGACATATTTTACTTCCTTTCATAGAAAAAGAGTATTTTTAATATACTCTTTTAGATTTCTATAAATTATCTATATTTATCTATTATTTTTTGCTCTTTATAATAATTTATTATAATATTTTTTTCATTCATTAATTTTGAACCTTTTTTTGCTATGTGTTCTATGTAGTATCCATTTTTTAAAGGTTGATTATAACTAACATTGTGGTTCTGGTTTTAATACATCTTTAGTTAACATACCAGTTGAAAAGGTACTAGCTACGTTGCTACATATTATTTGAAACGCTCTTTTTAATAAAGAATCAATCTTTTATAATTCTTTTTATTTTATCGATTATTCTCTCTTTTTTTATAAATTTTGCATGAGGACATCTCTTATTTATCTCATTTAATAAAAGTTTTTCTTCATAATCTGTAATAACGAAAACAGTTCCACTTGCATAAGAAATCTTTTTCTTTTTCCCATCTTTAGTTATAAATATTATATCTTTTGTAGTATATCTTGAATGTACATTATATTTTATATAATATTTATCGACCTGATCGTAATAAATCTTTTTTCTAAAAATGTCGCCATACTCCATTAAATATTTGTCTCTAAATTCAATTGTACTTATAATTTTATTTTTAATCATCTGAAGCTCCTTCTAAATACACCATCTTACCATTTTATTTCAACGCCTATTTTTAGATAACCACCAACATAAATATGTAAACTTTTTGAATATCCTATGAAGATTGTTCTGCTATTATTTGAAAATTCTAATGGACCAACATTAAAAGTTGTTGGATAATTTTCAAGATTTTCGGCTTCTAAATCAACTAATGTTTGAGATGCTCCTGCGATACCTAGTGAAACACCTCTTGTAGATTCTATATATTCTTCTTCGCCATTATATGTCCATTTGCTAACAATATTTGTAGAATCTGATAGTCCTATTTTCCCTAATGTTGTCTTTTCTTCTGCAGAAAATCCAGTTCCTGTTCCTATTTCCAAAACAAAATTTTGTTTTACAAAATTGAAACCGCTTTTTACCGTTTTCCCAATTTTCTTTGCTGAAGATGATACAAATTTTTTACAATTATTATACGTATCTACAACAACATCTTTGGCTTTGTTATAACATCCTTTAAAGAAATCTCCAACTTTTTTAAAAAAAGTCCCTTTAGTATCAATTGCTGTAACTGGGTTATTTTCTGTATAAATATATAAGTTATTCCCTAGTATTGATACCTTTAAATAATTATCAGCATTAATAAACCTACACCATTCTGGATTGTAGTATCTACTATTTAGATAATACAATTTAGTTTCTTCATCATAATAGTAACTTCTATATCTAAACGGATTTATTGTACCTATACTATTTTCTGTTGTATCATTAACAGATATTACTTTACCCCAAGCATCATACTTATATGTTACTACTAGGTTATAATTACTATCATATATTCCTATTATATCATTCTGATAGTTCTTTTGATAATAGTATAATGATACATTATACTTAAATCCTAATACATTTCCACTATCATCATATATATAGTATAACATATTAGTTTCTTTTTCGCCATCTATAAATTTACATCTTTCTTCAAATATTATTTTAGTCCCTTCTAGATAATAATTAATATATCCGTCTTCTCCACTTTCTCCAAACAATTTTACTGTTCTTATTCCATTTTGATTATAAGTGTAATTAATTATTGTATTACCATCTTTGTAACTTGATAATTGTCTTCCATTACTCCATGATAATATCTTACTACCAATTGATGTTGGATTACCAATTGCATCATAAGTGATTGTTTCGTTATTAAACTTAGTTAATTGATCTTCCCAAGAATCATTTCCATAAGTGAATGTATCTGTTTTAATTAATGCATTTGTTTCTAGGTTATATTCTTTTTTAGTTAAGATATTTCCTTCATTATCATAAGTATAAATATACTTCTTATTTAAGTCATGGTTTTCATCACTTAATAATTGACTTCGATTATCATAAGTATATTTATTTAATATTTCATCATTTTTTAGTATTTCTGTAATGTTATATAAATCATCGTAATAATACTTATATGTGTCATTATCTATTTTCATGGTATCAACTATTAAAGATGTTTTATTACCATTTCTTTTATAGGTAAAATATTCTGGAATATGTCCATTTATATTTCTTGACTTTAATCTACCTAAGTAATCATAATCATAGTTAAGTGAATTATTATCAAATTTAACTTTTATAACTGAATCATCTTCATTAAATTCATAATCTAATTTGTATGTATTATTAAATAAAGTATAATCTTTATGATTAACATTACTGTTAACATCATATGTATAATTCATTTTAAACTTATCTAAATAAATATATGAACTCAATCTTTTAGCAAAATCATAGTAGTATCTTTCATAAACTGAATCATAACTATCCACCTTAGTCAAAAGACCTAAGTTATTATAAGAATTAAAATAATGATCATAAGTTTTTATTCTATTAAATTCATCATAAGTATAATTAACTTTATTTCCATTTCCATAAGTAACACTTTTTAATTGACCATTATTTTCATAATACTCATTAGTTATTAAAGTATTGTTGTTTAATTTGACTTTTGAATTATTAAGGAAGTTGTCATATTCAAAGGAATATATTTTATTTCCTGTTTTGATAGTTTTTATTAAATTCTTATCATAAGTGTATTCAACTTTTTTATTATCTACTTCAACACTTTTTAATCTATCTTTATCATCATAAAGATATTTTGATTCTATTCCTTTTGGATTAGTTATAGAGCTTGTTAAGCCCGTAGTTGTATTTACATTATAATTAGTTATTTTACCTAAAGCATCAGTTACTTCTGTTATATATTTTCCATCTTCTGTATACCTAGCTTTAGTTTCTATAAATTCATTAGTATCTGTATCTTCAAAATAAAACTCGAATGCTGGATTACCTTCTTCTAAAGGAGCTACTACTAACTTATTATCTTCTGTTACTTTTAAATATAGATTTTCATTGTATATTTTTATATTGTTTGAACCATTATTTTTCTTGATTAATTCAAAATTTGAACTAATTCCATTTTTTAATAAACTTATTGTGTTATTAATTTTACCTAATGCATAAGTTGGTAAAATAGAAGATTTAAATGTATAAACCTTATTTTCAATTATTTTATCATCAAGTGCTTCACTTTCAATATGATTATCAATAGTATATGAATAATGACTACAAGTATCATCTTTTAATGTTAATTCTCCTGTTCTTAAATTAGGAGTAATATATTTATTTGTTCCTTTAGAACGAATATAATATTTTCCTTCTAATTCGCTTCCCTTTGGATTAACATTATTAATGATAGTTTTAATAACATTACCATGTTCATCATATTTCATTTCATTTGATATTCCAGTTGGACTAACTCCTTTAAGTACCCTATCAGTTATTTTATTATCATATTCATAAGTAAAATTATTACCTTTTGCATCAAAGACACTTGTTAATTCATTATTTTTATCATACTTAAATTCTGTTTTATTATTTATAACATCATAAGTTGATATTAAATTACCTTCATTATCATATTTGAAATTATAAGATCCTAAGTCTTTTACTAAAGAAAAATTAGTTACGTAAATATTATTAATTTCGTTTATACTAAACACATCAATAGTGATAGAATCATAATCTTCTTCAGCTATAAATGTTTCATTGTACATTTGCCACTCTTTTGAATGATAGTTAAGATAAACCTCATAAGTACCATGATTATATAAACCATCTGGATCTTCTGGGTAACTAAAATTAAGGTGAGCAAAGTTACCGACCATATCTCCGCCTTCAAGTATTCCTTCATTTTTATACATGAATGATAAGGTATAGACATCTCCTTTTTTACCATTCATTGGAATAGTTTTAGAAAGTGTACATCCCCCTGTAATACAGCTTCCTAATTTTAAAGCTCTTTCGTTTGAGTCTAAAGTTACTATCTCATGAGTATTAGTAAGTTCTATATCTGCATCAAAGTCTCTTCCTGTTACAGACCAGCCATTAATACCATCTTTAAAACTTCCATTATCTAATAAATTATATGTACTTGCAACATCTCCTTCTTCAAGTTGCATATCATCTATATATACTGGCGTTGTTCCTGTTGGAGTGATTTTTACCATTATCTCTCTTATGTTGTGTAATGTGTAAATAGGTATTTCAATTCTTTCAAATTCCTCACTAGGCATAATAGAGTATATTTCTGTTTCATCAGGATTTCCTTCATTTTCAAAAAGTGATATTTTAATATCTGATGAAGCTGTGCTCTTGACATATGCGCTAAAGACATATGACTTATAAATTGGAAGATTTATATTAACAGAAGAATATGTATCATTGGTTATTTTTGCAGAATATAAGCCAGTTCTGGCTTCCTCTGATGTTCTATTACTACTAAATAAACTTACTTCATTACTTTCTAAACTACTATTCCTTAATAAATTTTCTGAATAGATTAGTGGTAATGTTTCACTTTGTAATTTATTAGTATTAGGTGTACTAAGTTCATTAACATAAGATTCACTAAAGCCAATTGTGTTTTTTAGTGTACCATCTTTACTAATTAACATCGTACTTGTAGTATTACCTACTCTATTAAAGGAATATCTATATTTTTGATTATTATTATCTATTACTGTTGTAGTATAAAAACCATATTCAAAAGTTTTATATTTTCCGACAGTATTATTAAGTCCATATTGAGTTACTTTTTTAACTTTATAAGGATTTGTTTCATAATAGTCAAAACCAATAGACATACCAGAGATATCATTTAGCTTAGAAATTAATGAGTGACTTTCATATATAAAGGAAATATTCCCATCCTTTGTAACAATAGAACTTATTTTATTATCTATTAAATTAATAATAATACTTTTCTTTCCTGTTAAAGTTACTTTATTTGCTTCATAAACTATATTTACTTCATTATTTTTACTATCTGTTATTTTAGTAATTTTATTTTCAGAACCTCTTGTTATAGTTACTGATGATTTATCAACATATTCTATTTTAGATAAGCAGCTATTTGTAAATATAAATTTATTGCCACTTTTATCTAGTATGTTGTACTCTTTGTTTTCTTCATTTACTATTTCTAGTATTAATCCTAAACCATCTTCATCTTTATAAATTGTAGTTGGTGTTCCACCTTCATCCTCTGGTAATATTTCATTTTTATAAAAATAATGAGTTGAACCATCGCTTGAAGTATATCTATATTCTTTTCCCATATAAGAATTTGTATTTTCAATGATGTTTTCATTGTAAGATAAATTAAAACCTAAACCAAAGCCAAAGTTACTATTAATTAAAACATCATGAGTATTATAAGTTAAAGACAAATCTATAAGGCTACTATTTTCTAATATTTCATTTAAAGATATTTGAGTAGTTAAATTACCTGTACAATTATTTATAAAACTAGAACCTTTAGAAATGGATATAGTTTCGTATGTCATATAATCTAATAGACCATTTTGATCTCGATAATTTATTGTTAAATAAGGACGCTTAGCTTCATTATTAACAGCATCAAAAGTTTTATTATAAAAACTAGAAGAATTTTTTGTTTCTTCATCATCGATATATATTTCATCTAAACATTTTAACATAATACCATTATTTGTTTTTCCAGAGTACCATTCTTTAACAATATTAGTTAAGTCTATTCCCCATCTTGATCCTGCATTGTGTGAAACTGATGGTGGGATTATATAATTTTCAATCTTGGGATTATAGTTATCACTCATGTTATTCCAAGTTGCAGTTGTTTCACTCCAATTTGATGTAACTTCATATATTCCGATAGTTTTTGTTTTTTTTACTTGATAAATTCCAAAGTGGGTAAGATACATTGTTGCACTTATAATATTATCACCTGTTGCAATGTTTGGAAGATTAAACTTTAATAAAGTTCTCTTAATGCTTTCCTCATCACTACCAACAGAAATAAATTCTATTCTATCAAAAACAATATCTGGATTTTTCGAAAATAAAGTTACATCTTCAACATTATTTTTATTTTCAGTATTAATTGTTGGATCTACAATAACTGGATAACAAGCATTATCTAAATATCCTTGATCAAGGTTCAATTCTATTTCGTATATATCATTGTCTTTGTTTAATGCATAGCTACAGTTATTATTAATGTTGTTATTTGAATCAATCATAAATAATGGACTAAAAGTATAAATTACTTCATTATTGTTTTTAGCTTTAATTATATTATTGTCAAGTTCTAATTTTAAATTAGTTTCTACTTTAAAAATAATGTTTGTATTTATTTTATCTTTTAAATAAATATTTTCTTTTAATGATTTTCCATGTACTAAATAATGAAAATCAATATTGGGTAATACATCTTGATATATTACTTCATTATTTTCTAGTTTTGGAAAAGTTCCAAAACTATTTTTTAAACTAATATTTAAATAATTATTATTATCTAAATCTATGTTAACTAAATATTTATTTTTATATAATTTAATTTTAAAATTATTATTTTTATTTGTGATATATTCTTTTTCTTCAATAAGTGAATTATCAATTTCTTTATATTCTCCATTATCTAAATAGTGAATATCTTCATCATACATATATGCTGTAATTGTTCCATCTTCATTTAAATAATGTTTTTCCCTTTCTTTTCTTAAATTAATTAATTCTTTCATATTATTTCACTCCTAAGATATTCTTTCCCATACGTATATTGCTAAATATGGTGGCATGTTGTTATGTGGTTGGTTGCCTCCAGCTCCAAAACAATCTGAGCAAAGTCTGTTTCTTCCCTCTCCAGCAAATATGCCTGCGTTTAATATTTCTTGGTTAACTATTGGCCCATCACCATGAACAATATTAGTACGAATTTCATGATTGTGATTAGGCATTTCATCAATATTTAAAGTATGATTTTCTTCTCCTCCTGTTGATCCATTAGCATATTTATCACCACAACTTAAAATAAATCTATCTTTTATCTGTCTCCAAGCCCCTCCAAAAAGTGCACTTGGATTAGTATTTGATGATGTAAAATAAAAAGATCCAATCGGATAGATTGCATCAAAGTTTGTTTCTAGATTATTATTTTCTCTAGTAGTTATAGAATTTACTACTAAATTTCCTTCACTATCCATACTGAATTTATTATTTTTTGAACTTATGCAACTAACCGTTGCATTATTAAAATCAGCGTTTATTTTTCCCTCTTCTATTTCTGTAAAACAATCTTTATATTTTTCATTATTCATTTTTATTTTTCCTTTCTAAGCCACTCTTTTCCATATGGAAACAGCTAAGTAAGGAGGCATATTATTGTGCGAATTTCCTCCACCTGTAATTCCTACAGAAAAAGGGCTATAACTTTCACCATAATTTATTTTCCCAGTCCCACCAAGGGAGACTCCAGAAGTATCATTATACGGCATACCGTATGGAACATTTTTAAATAGTTGATGATTATGTTGTGGAAGTTCTGAAATCGTTAAAGTATGTTTTATTTCTCCACCTGTTTCACATAACGGACAATTGAGAGAAGCCGCATCACAGTCTCCCCAATAAGGAGTTGTATTCGATTCGTTTGCACCACACCCAAGAAGGAATCTTCCTGTTATTTGTTCCCAAGTTCCACCAAATAACGTACTTGGATTTATGTCGTTTACAGATATATAAACTGAACCGATTGGATAGATTGCTTCAAAGTTTGTTTCTAGATTGTTTGTTTCTCTAGTAATTATAGAATTAACTACTAGATTTCCTTCACAATCCATACTGAATTTATTATCTTCTGAATCAAAACATTTCATTGTTGTTTTATTGAATTTAGAGTTTACTTTTCCTTCTTCTATTTCAGTAAAACAATTTTTATAAAAGTCATTATTTGTATTCATTTCTTTCTCCTTTTTATAAAATAATTTTTAGATAATTAACCCCTTTAAATAAAAAAATATTTGGTGTATCCAAATATTCTTTTATTATTTCTTCTTTTCCTGTTTCTTCTTTAAAAATTTTTCTTTTTATATAGGCAATACTAATTAAACCATTATTATGAACTGGTATTATTATTTCATCACTTATTCCATTAATTATTTCTAATGGGTAATTTATATTTATAATTAAATTAAAACTGTGAGTTTTTGTTTCATTAGTAATAGATAAAGTAATTTTATTTTGATTACTATAGTATTTGGTAGCTTTTATTTTTATATATTTCATAGTATCAGTTCCTTATTTAGTTTATTAATTTGCTATTTTATCACAATCATGTTGCATCACCTCAAAACCAATAAAAAAATGAACTAACTCTTGAGCGAATTAATTCATTTTACTACATTATACAGCATACAAATGATTTGTAAATACCCTAAAAATTGGAAATTTTATGTACCTATTATGGTAACATTTTATGGAACAATTCTTATCCTTAGATTTTAAAAAAAAACTTTAATCCTCGTTTTTCTAAACAAAATTGCAAATAGTTAAAATATAAAATTGCTAATGCCTTATTTTTTATTAATCTATTTTTTAGCCCTGATGCAAGTATGTTATAATTCTCAATAAAGCAAAATACTTCATACATATTTTTTTCTGTTATATAATTTAAAATTGCCCCAATATTATAGTCATCAATTTTATTGTCATAGAAATATATTATTTCTTTATATGAGTCCTTATAAAAATTTTTTGATTGTTTTTTTAAATAATTTAAATCGAGATTTTTCAAATTATCCACCTCATAATTTAGTTTACTATAAAACTATAATCTTATAACTGCAAAGTTTTGATGTTGCAAATTTGCATATTTACAAGTAAATTATAGCATATTTATTAAAAAAAGAAACCTAGTTATATCACTAACTAGGTTTTTTCATAATTTTTCTTGAAAGAAAAGGGCTTAGTAAGCCTATTTCTCTTTTTTATCTACATTTTATGCCTGTTCTTGCACTTCTGATGGCTGTTCCGACAGCTCTACCTAATTCTAGGATGAATGTAGCTGCTTTAACAACGGAATTTATAAGTGTACCAGAAATTCCACCACCAATAATTTCTTCTAATTCTTTATCTTTTATAGTCATTAATTACATGATAATGGTCTAAGGTATCCGTCAATTACTCCAATTACGAAAGTAATTATACCACCTACAATTGCTGCTATACCAAATTTAATTCCGCCACCAACGACATTTGTTAGTTCTTCGTTTTGTAGTTCCATATTTATTCCTTTCTATACATTTATAGTTCTATTGAAATAGTTTTTATTATTTTTATGAGTAACATAGATAATTGTTTTATCTTTGAAATAAGTAAATATATTATTTAGAATTTTATCTTCAACTTCATCATTTACTTCTGATAAGGTCTCATCAAGTATTAATATTTCAAAATCCGAAACTAAAGCTCGAGCAAGAATAATTAGCTGTCTTTCTCCTCCAGAAAGATCTTCTCCGCCACTAAAGAGTATAGAATCAAGTCCAAATACTCTTTTATTTAAAATACGGTTTAATTCACATATTTCAATTACTTTATCTAGTTTAGAAGATTCTATATCTTTTCCTAAAACAATGTTTTCTTTAATGGTTGCGCTAAAAATTCTTTCAGTTTGGGAAGAATATATTATATTTTTTAAATAGTTTGATTGATCGATTTCTAAAATGTTTCTTCCATTAATAGAAATTGTACCTTCATAATTATTTATCTCTTGATATAACATTTTGCATATAGTAGATTTACCCGTTCCACTTTCACCTCTGATAATTACTTTTTCTCCCCTTTTTATTGTTGTAGTAAAATTTTTGATTAAAGGATGGTCAGTATTATATGTATAATTAATATTTTTAAAAATTATATCGCCACTCAAGAATTTTTTCTTTTTCTTATCACATGTGGTAGATATATTGTAAAAATCATTGGCTTTAAAGAGTAAATTCTTAACAAATATTAATTCCATTAAAGATGAAATTGTATTTGTAGAAGAGTTAATAGTAATTTCTACTAAAGTATCTAGTATTATTAGATTTTCAAAAGAAAAATCATTTTTATATATTCTACTTATTAAATACATATTTATAATTATACGAATTAAAGAAAATATTGATGATTTAAAAGCATCATATCTCTTTAAATAATAATTATAGTTTTTTTCTTCCCTTTGCTTGCTCTTTAATTTTGTTTTTAATTTCTCCTCTAAGTATGCTTCACTTCTTGAATGTTTTATGCTAGTTAAGCCATAAATACTGTCAATCAAAGCATTGTTATAATCAGTTCCCGCATCTATTGCCGAAGTTGATTTTGTTCTTAACCTTTTTACAGTAAATAATGAAATAACACTTAACAAAACAATACTTAAAAGAAGCATTAGTAGGGTCACTTTAGAATAAATTATAATTATTACTAAAGTACATGCGACAATGAGACTATCAATTACAACAGAAATAAGTGTATTTAAAACAATCTCGTTTATAACACTTACTTCATTTGCCCTTTTAACTATTTCTCCAGGATCTTTTAAATGTAAATATTTTAAAGGAAGGTGAAGAATGTGATTAAAAAAGTAGTTTGTTAAGTTTAAATCAATTTTATTCTTGAGATTATAAATAGTTTTATATATGAAGTATGGTAATATTTCAATAAGTACGCTTATTAGCGAAAAGAGAATGGTCAATAATATTATAAAACTAGGATAATTATATATTTTTATATAAAAACTAAAAATAATACTTAAAAATATAAATATTAGATCGAACAACAATATTTTCAACATGTGAGCTTTTTGAAGTTTAAATTCTTTTATTACTTCTTTTTTTATGATATTGTCATTTTTTCTTTTAGGTAAACTGTTTAATGGGTCAAGTGCAATCAAATAGCCGGTTAGCATTGAGTTTAGTGTCTCCTTTTTTATACTTACAAGACCTTTTGCAGGATCCATTATAGTATATTTATTTTCGCCTATTTCATAAAGTACAACAAAATGAGTCAGAGATTGATTTATTTTTAAATGGATAATACAAGGAGTATTATAATTAGATAAATGATTATCCTTATAACCTTTTGCATTAAAACCATTGGTTCTTGCACACTTTATTAAGTCATAGGCACTTACGCCTCTATTTGTAGTATTTGATTCCATTCTTAGTGTTTCTAAGTTAGCATCGCCTTTATAATATCTGATAATAGATAAAAGGCAAGCAGCACCACAGTCACTGATTTCTTCTTGCAACACTACTGGTTTTTTCATTAATTCTTTTCCTCCCTTCACTTTACTTATTACCTTTGAATTTCTTTTTTACTTTTGTTTTATTGAAATTTATTAAAATTTTTTTTATTATCGAGATTTAAAAGTAAATTGGAACTTCTTAGGTAATAAGAATAATAGAGGCAGAGATTTAGGAAGGAATTAAACATGTTTAGATTAATTTTAAAAATTGCTAAATTTTTATTCTTATTTATTTAGTATAAATTAGTAATTCTTTCATATTATTTAACAGTAATGGAGGAAAATATAATGATAAATAAATCAAAATTGTGGTTCTTAACCTTGTCATGCATTATTCTTGTACTTGCGGTATATTATGTTGCTATTCCAGGCCCCGCAACTACTTCTGTCTTCTCAACTAACAAAAATGAAGAATATAAAGAAGCCGATGTAAAAATAACGGAAAGTGAAGCTTTAACAGCGATGAGGATTAATAAAGATGAAGAAGATGCGGCAACGATTCAAACATTGCAAGAGATTCTTTTAGATTCGAATAAGTCATTACAAGAGAAAAATGATGCTTATGAACAAATTAAGTTTCTAAATTCTAATAAATCATTAGAAGAAAAACTTGAAAAAAGTGTTAATGATAACTTTAAAATAAACTCATTTATTTCAATTAATGATAAAAATTTAAAAGTTGTTATAGCAAATAAAGAAAAGTCAGTTACTGTTGCAAATGATATTATTTCCTTTATAAACGCTACAACTGATGCATCTTATTATGTTACAGTTAAGTTTGAATAAACAATACACAAAGTTCTTTCATATTATATAGTAGGTATATTATGAAAGTGAGGGTATTATATGAATCAAATACTAACACCACGTGAAAAAGAAATATTTGATGAACTCATTAAAGGAAAAAATAGTAAAGAGATTGCAGAGTACTTTTTTATAAGTGATAAAACAGTTAGAAATCATATTTCTAATGTAATGCAAAAATTAGAGGTTAAAACCAGATATCAAGCCATTATTGAATTAATAAAAATGGGAGAATTAGAAATAAAATAAGCCAATAATGGCTTATTTTTTCGTTTTATGCATATATTTAATTGAGGTGCTTTATGCTTAAAAGTAAAATAATTAGAAATTTTAGTATTGTCCTACTTTGTTTATTAATTATCGAGATTTTACGTATCTATCCAGTTGAAAAAGAAACAATTGGTAATACATCATTAAATAAAGGTATTATTTATATGCTTGATAGCAATAACTACTTATCACGATTAGATGTCACTTATGAGGCAAAAGATAATGAAAGTATTGTTAGAGAGATTATAGACATATTAACAATAAAGACAGATAAACAAAATGTTCGTGAAGGATTTAGTCCCTTAATACCAGAAAACACAAAGCTTCTTAGTGTTGAAATAAATGGAGACAATGTTGCTCTTGACTTTTCCAAAAATTTTTTAGATGTTTCTGAAAATATGGAAGAAAAAGTAGTTGAAGCAATAGTCTATAGTTTAACTGAACTTGATACAATTAATTCAGTTACAATCAAAGTGAATCATGTACTTTTGCAAAAACTTCCCCATTCTTTAAAAAAAGTCCCATCAATTATAGATCGAACTTTTAAAATTAATAAAATCTATGATTTAGATACTCCACATGACATTACTTCAACAACAATTTATTTTCCTGCTATGAGTAATGATTTTAAATATTATATTCCAGTTACAAAGTATACTAATTCGGAAAAAGAAAAAATTGAAATTATAATTGATGAACTGGAAAGTTCAAACACATATAATTCCAATATCGTTAATTATATAAATTCAGAAACAAAGCTTATTAATTATGAAATGCTTGATAAGTCACTTTTACTTAATTTTGATAGAAATATATTTGGTGATATCGAAAGCAAAAATATCATTGAAGAAGTTGTCTATTCAATTAATCTTTCTGTAAGAGATTCTTATGACTCTCTTGATTCTGTAATGTACTACGTTGACGATAGTATTATTGATACTCATTTTTTACTTCGTGGGTGAGTATGTAAATAAATATCTTTTATGCGATCATTTGTCACATGAGTATAAATACTTGTAGTACTTAAGTTAACGTGTCCTAAAAGTTCTTGAACACTTTTTAAATCACATCCCTCATTAAGTAACATTGTTGCAAAAGTATGTCTAAATGTATGAGGAGTAATTTTGGTGTTTAATGAGCTTTTTTTTATTATATTATCAATAATTGATCTTACTCCTCTATCTGTTAAGGGATTACCAATGTGATTTATGAATAAGAACTCACTAGATTTATTTTTTAAAAGAACTGGTCTACTTTCATTTATGTAACGTTTAAGAGAAGCTGCTGCATGGTCATTAAAATAGCAAATTCGTTCTTTATTGCCTTTACCTAGTACTTTTATTTCCTTATTATTAAAATCTATTTTATTTACCTTTATTTTAATTAATTCTCCAATACGAGCTCCTGTTGCTAATAATAATTCTAACAAGGCAATATTCCTAATACCTAAATCTGTATCATCACAAGCAGCAATCAATGCCTCAAATTCTGAATATTTCATATAATTCGGTAGTTTTATTGGCTTTTTAGGGCCATTAATTAATTTAAAGGGATTACTTTTTATTACTTCTTTATTTAAAAGAAAATTATAAAAACTTCTTAAAGATGAAAGATGTCTATTTATACTGGATGACTCAAGGTTCTTTTCATCTTTTAAATACTTTGTATAAATACTTATTTCTTTATATGTTATTTCATCAAACTTAATCTTCTTTTTATTAATGTAAGTTTCATAATCTTCTAAATCTATAATATAATTGATTTCCGTGTTGTTGGAGTAGTTTCTTTGAATCCTTAGATAATCAATGTACTTTTCTATATAAATGTTCATTTTCGCCATCTCTTTTTTTCACAATCAAAACCAGCCATATCAGAGGTTGTACCAGCACGTAAGAAATCCTCTTCTTCCAAAAATTCTTCAGTATTGTCATCTCCATAATACTCTGTACTTTGATTACATTGATTCATAGCTTTTTGATAATCTTGACTAGCTTTCATCTCTTCAATATAATCTTCATAAAGATTTTGATAATATTCTTCTAAATATACAGAAAGATCAAAAGTTTCTCTTGTGTTGACTTTTCTTTTGCCATTTTCTTGTTTATATTCTTTTTTAACATAATCAAAATAGTATACTATTTCATTATAAAAATTATTTATAATATTATTTCTATCAGCAACATCTGTTGGAGAGTCAATATCAATTTCTTGTCCAGATAAAATTGATACTTTAAGCCATTCAGAAAGATAAGTCATTACTGGAATATTTCTAAATCTTATATGCTTTTTTAAAAAAGTGAATAGATTAGTTAGGTCTGCATCTTCATTACATAATATCCTAACGAAAGATTCTATATATTCTTCTAAAAATTCTTGATTAACATTGCCTTTTTCAAAATATGAAATAATCTTTTCCGCAGCTTCTTCTGTAGCAACGCTAAGTGTCACAATTCGCATTTCTTTTAGCACACTTAGTAATTTATCATTGTCTAAATAATAAAAGAAATTGCACATTCTTTTTAAATAGCCATACTTCTTTATATATTTGGCATTTAAATAGACAATAAACTCTTGATTATCGCTTTCATCTAACAATGTTTCTTTTATAGTTTGGAGGTTAAAAAATCTTTTAGATTCATTTGTATATATTTTAGAAGTTGAGTTTAAGGCTTTATAATACCTCTCATCTTTTTTACCTTTTTCTATTATATAATCAAGACGAACTTTTATACTTGGAACTAGTCCTTTTTCATATAAATACTCTTTTAATTTTTTTATTGATGGAAATTTTGTTGTAAATTCAATAATTGTTGAAAGATTATCCCCTATCTCATTATCTTTTATTGGAACATAATTTTGCTTGCTATAATAACCTAAGTAGTACTTCATAAGTCCCTCCATCTTATACCCATTATATTACATGTACATACAAAAATGCAACTGTGATTGTTGCATTTATTGATTGATATTTTGATTATTATCTAAATTATTAATATTACTTTGTTGTGCTTGAATATTTATGTTATTAGGTTGATTTATTTGCTCAATACCTTGAGTTTGATTAGCGTTTAAATTAGTATTTGGTACCTGAGAATTTACTTGTTGCTCTACTCCATTTGTATTTTGCATTTCATTATTTATATTCGTGCTTGCAGAATTCACTTCGGTAGTAGTATTTACTGAGTTTGTTTGATTAATTGAATTTACTTGGTTTGCTACTTGTGTTGAGCCTTCTTGATTCTGTTCTCCTACTCCGCCATTAGTAGTAATTGTTGTATCAGCAGGGGGTACTGAAGCTACATTAAATTTTGAACCTTTATTTATCTTTCTTTTATTTGTTTTAATACTTAAAAGAGGATCTTTTTTGTTTCTTTGAGAAGTTAAAATAAACATTATAATTGTTCCAATAAAAGCTATACATAGAACAACAACTATTATTATAGTTGAATAATCCTTTTTTGGAGCATCTTTAGTTACATTTATTTTATAGGTTGTAACATTTGTTTCATCAGCACTTTTAACTTCCACTACTATAACATCACCATTTTTTAAATTATCTGTTCCAGATATAGAAACCGTTGCTTTTTCGTAGTTGGGAACAGTATTTATATTTATTGATGATACCTTATTAGTTAAATGAATTTTATAATCAAATTTGTTCACATCAAAACCAATTGAATACCCTGGTATTACCATTGATTTTAAAGTTGAATCACTTTCTGGATAATATATTTCTTCTCCTCTAGCTAATCTTAAAACATTGAAAGTATAACAAGCTTCTTTCGAGCCATCAGCATTTGTTATATAAATATCTATTGTGTTATTTCCAACCTGTAATTTAGTAGGTCCTTCAATTCTTAAACTTGAAGTTGGATCATTTAATTCATAATCAAACTTTACTTCTTCTACATCAAATAATACTTCAACTGAGTACTCTGTTATAAATTGAGAAAAAGTGATATTAAGTTCATTAGATGTTAATTTTCTTGGACGTAAAGATGGATCTGATATATCTCTTGGTTTTGTATCCACAGGTTCAGAGTCGTCTTTGTGTGTTATTTTAACATAGTCACTTCTTAAAATCTCTTTTTTTTCATCTTGTGTGCTTCCGACTTCATGATATGTAAAATCTTCTATAGAAACAATCGCATTGGCATCAGTATCAGGATTTTTTATTACTTTACATGTTAAGAATATTAATTCTGATGATGTTGGAATGCCACTTAGATTAAAATATGATTCAGTAGAATCAGTTAAAACTTCAAGACCAGGGGATACATTTGCTCTTGTACAAGCTAAAAAATCATCACTTGTTATAGTTCCTGATAACTTATCAAATGTACCAATGTTTCCGCTTATCTTACAAGAGAAAACATCACCAACTTGGTGAGTTGTATTATCACACGACAATTCATAAGCAAAGGTGTCGCTATAGACAATAACTACTAATAATACTGCTAGAAATCCTAAATATCTTTTCATATTTTATATCTCCTCTTTTTATTCTACTTATATAGTATATACTATCATAAACAAGCAAAAATGTCATTAAAAAAGTAAGAGATTATCTCTTACTTAATTCATCGGTTAACACTTCTTTAACTTTAACTGGGTTAGCCTGTCCACGAGTACGTTTCATAACTTGTCCGACAAAATAATCAAACATATTTGTTTTACCATTTTTATATTCTTCAATCTGCTTTTTATTTTCCTCTAAAACTTCAGTTATGACAGTTGTAATAGCTCCATCATCACTTATTTGTTCAATACCTTCAACTTTCATAATATGATCTGGTTCTTCTTCTCTTTCAAGAGTTAAAAAGAATAGTTCTTTAGCTTGTTTAGAAGATATTTTTCCCTCTTTCATGGAAGATAAAATAATATTTAATCTTTCTGGAGTAATGAATAAATCATTGATGGAAATCTCATTTTTATAGATATAGCCTAAAATATTTCCTGTTATCCAGTTAGCCGCTGTTTTGGCATCTACTCCTAACGAAAGACATTTTTCGAAATACTCAGCTATATTAATATCTTTGATTAAGATACCTGCATCATAGTCAGATAAACCATAAGTGCTCATGTATTTATCTTTTCTTTCATAAGGTAATTCTGGTATACTTTTGTGAATTTCTTCTAACCATTCTTTTGATATTTTATATTTTGGAATATTAGGTTCAACAAAATATTTATAATCAATAGCATCTACTTTACTACGCATATGAATAGTTGTTCCTGATTCTTCATCCCAACGTCTAGTTTCTTGTTCTACTTCATCATATCTGCCAGCATCTTTTAATTCTGATTGTCTTCGTATTTCATATTGAATAGCATCATGTACGCCACTAAATGAATTAACATTTTTTACTTCGACTTTAGTGCCTAATGTATCATCTTCTGAAATAGATACATTTACATCGCATCTTATTTGTCCTTTTTTTGAATCAGCTTCCGATATACCACAATATTGGTATATTGCACGAATATATTCTAGAAAAGAAACCGCATCATCTGAGGAATGAATGCATGGTCCAGTAACTAATTCTAAAAGGGGTACGCCTGCCCGATTATAATCAATTACTGATGTATCATAAAGATGTGTCATTCTAGCTGCATCTTCTTCCAAGTGAATATTATCAATATCGACTCTAAATGATGACCCATCATCTCTTATAATGTCAATATACCCACCCATTCCTACACAATCTTCTGGAGGATTTTGCGTTATTTGATAGTTCTTTGGCATGTCAGGATAATAATAATTCTTTCTTTCAAAATACATATACTCTGGTTGACGACAATTTAGGATTTCACTCATCATTAAGCTCATTCTAACAGCTTCTTTATTGACTACAGGAAGAGTTCCTGGAAATCCCATATCAAGTGGTCTAACAAAAGTATTTGGTGTATCAGAATAACCATTTTTAGCACTTGAAAATACTTTGGATTTAGTTTCGGAAACTTCACAGTGCATTTCAAGCCCAATTGTAACGTTATATTTACTCATGATTGTCACCTCCAAGTATTGGTGCAATTTGTCCTTTATAATCCATAGCACCCTCTAGTGCATAGGCAATGTTTAAAACACTTTGATCATCATAACAATTACCTGTAATATTTACGCCAACTGGAAGCCCATTTACAAAGCCATTTGGTATGGTAATAGATGGGAACCCACCAAAGTCACCTATTTGTAAATGTTCATCAAGGGCAATTTCTTCTTCATTTACCACTGTTTTACCATCAAGTTTTTTAGCGGGGCCTGTACCAACTGGTAAAATTAAACCATCATATGTTTTAAATAGTTCTTTAACTTTATCAACTATTAATCTTCTAACTCTTTGAGCATTAATAAAATATCTTTCCTGATTTTCAGCTTGTAGAACATATGACCCAATAATAAAACGACGTTTAATAAGAGATGAAAAACCTTTTGTTCTGTGATCTTTCATCATTTCAGCATAATTATCTCCATTCCCTCTTGGGCCAAAAATAAAGCCTGTTAGATTTGACATATTACTAGTTGCCTCAGCAAAAGCAATAACATTGTAAACTGACGGAATAGCATTAAGAATTTTTTTATCAATTGAAGCTTCTTCAACAACAATCCCAAGATTTTCACATTTTTTTAATGTCTCTTTGAAGTTTTCTAAGTGATTTTTTAATTCATCGCTAGCATTTGGATAATTATTAATATCACACAATTCTTTTATGTAGCAAAGTTTTTTGCCTTTTACATCAGAGTTTAGATTCTCACTTAAATGCATATCACTGGAATCCCAAGATGTCATATCATTTTTATCTATACCTTTCATAGCATCAGTAACAATTGCAATGTCACGGACATTTCTTGCAAAACAGCCACAATGATCTAAACTTGATGCATAAGCAAATAAACCATATCTAGAAATAAGACCATATGTTGGCTTGAATCCAACTATTCCACAGTATGCTGCAGGTTTACGAATAGAGTCTCCAGAGTCTGATCCTAAAGCATATGGGTATACACCAGCTGCAACAGCCGCAGCCGATCCCGCAGAAGATCCTGCACACATACGAGTTTTATCCCAAGGATTTAAGACAACTCCTGTATGTCCAGTAGTACCTGTCCCACCCATACCAAATTCATCTAGAACAGTTTTATTTACAGGAACAGCACCAGCCTTTTCAAGATTTAAAACAGCAGTTGCACTAAAGAAAGGTACATAATCTTTTAAGGTATTAGAAGAACCAGTTGTTAAGATACCTTTTGTTGAATAATTATCTTTTACACCATATGGAATACCAGATAACAAAGAGTCTGTTACTTTCTTTGATGGGACATCATCAATTATCGTAACAAAGGCATTACATTCATCTTGAAGTTTATGTGACAAAGAGAGTGATTCATTTATTAGTTCTTCGCTAGTTACTTCGTTATTTTTTAACATCATATGTAACTCATCAAGGCTTTTATTCATATATTTCATTATCCCACCACCTTCGGTACTGATACACAGCCATCATCTTCATCATCACAGTTAGAAAGTAAATCATCTAAAGGTATAGATTCTTCAATTTCATCTTCTCTTAAGGTACAGACAAAATCATCTAAAGTGTGTGTCATTGGTTTTATATTTTTGATATTTTCTATTTCATTTATTTTGTTAATGTTAGCATCTATTTCATCAAATTCTTCAAAAACCATTTGTTTTTCTTCTGGTGTTAAACCTATCATTAATAAATCTGCTAACTTTTCTATTTTTTCAGGAGTAAATCCATTAGTCATTATAACCATCCTCCGTATCTATTTTTATGCCTAATTCATTTAGTTGAATATCTGTTAATTCAGAAGGTGAACCCATCATAAGGTCTGCTCCACTCGCACTTGTTGGGAATGCTTGGACTTCTCTTAAGTTTGGTTCATCTTGGATAAGCATTAGTATTCTATCTATTCCAGGGGCCATTCCTCCATGTGGTGGACATCCATACTTAAATGCTGTGAAGATTGATTTAAATCTTTTCTCTACTTCTTCTCGACTATATCCTACTATTTCAAATCCCTTTGCTAGTGAGTCTAGATCATGATTTCTTATTGCTCCACTAGCCATTTCATTTCCATTACAGACGAAATCATATTGGTATGCTAAGATATCTTCTGGTCTTTTTTCTTCATAATCACTCATTCCACCATGTGGTAAACTAAATGGGTTATGACAGAACTCATACTTTTTATTCTCTTCATCATATTCAAACATTGGAAAATCATTTATGATACATAATTCTAGTTTGTTTTTATCTATTAAATCCAGTTTACGACCTAATTCGTCGCGAATAAGTCCCGCAAACTTCTCTGCAACAGCTAATCTTTTATTTGCAATAAAAAACATTACAGAATTTTGTTTCATATCATAACTTTCAATTAAGGATTTCCTTTCTTCATCACTTAAAAACTTATCAATAGGGCCTTTAAATATTCCATCTTCAAGTAAAGTAATATATCCAATTCCTGGCATTCCAATAGATGATGCGTAGTCAACCAGTTCATTAAACCACGAATTCGAATAATCACCAATATTATCAACAACTATAACCTTAATTATAGAATTTTTAAAAGGCCCAAAAGTAGTATTTTTTAAAATTTCACTGGCATCTTTTATAATTAAAGGATTTCTTAAATCAGGTTTATCAGTTCCATACATTTCCATTGCATCACGGTAAGCTATTCTTCTAAATGGTGGTTTTGTTACTTCTTTATTAGAAA
>ERZ777011.140-NODE-140-length-113661-cov-7.704021_pt1 | contig 113661 bp, 86 predicted proteins | sample MGYA00374964_ERZ777011 | MGnify/ENA primary metagenome ERZ777011 (study PRJEB29310, sample SAMD00008975) | mouse gut metagenome | study: EMG produced TPA metagenomics assembly of the Metagenome analysis of fecal microbiota from mouse which was promoted... | reverse complement strand
TTTTAACTATGATAGGTGTGATAGATGAATGATAGTTAAAAACAGCAACTATCATATCATAACACATTAATTTTAAACAACATACATACAAATATGATAGTATGATAGTTGTTTTTGCAAAAACATTATGTGGTTAGTCCGTATCGGTAGCGAAAACGAATGGACGCTTTATGATTTTTCCGGAAGAACCGAAACAAAGAAAAAAAGGAGCGAACCTGATGATAGCCAATCCGACATTCCGTTTTTTTAGAATAAAAGACTCTGAATATTGGCAAACCCTTTTTCTGTTAAAAATATTTTATTCAACATGCCTTTTTGCTATCTTTGCAGCATTTTTTAATAATCAGGCAGAAAGATGAAGAACAAGTTTGATTTTCAGCCCAAGTTGTTTTCAGTGCTGAAAAACTACTCCAAAGAAAAATTTATGACCGACCTGATGGCCGGTATTATTGTCGGGATCGTGGCATTGCCACTTGCTATCGCTTTCGGTATCGCTTCGGGGGTAAGCCCGGAAAAAGGGTTGATCACAGCGATTATCGGCGGGTTTATCGTATCGCTATTGGGCGGTAACAATGTGCAGATCGGCGGGCCGACAGGTGCGTTTATCGTAATCGTATATGGCATTATCCAGAATTTCGGGATCGAAGGGCTGGCCATCGCCACCGTGGTCGCCGGTATTATCTTAGTGATCATGGGGGCATTGAAATTAGGGACGGTTATCAAGTTTATCCCCTACCCGATTGTTGTCGGCTTTACCAGCGGTATCGCCCTGACGATTTTTACCACACAGATGAAAGACCTTTTCGGCTTGACGATGGACAAGGTTCCGGCAGATTTTATCTCCAAATGGGTGGCTTATTTCGAACATTTCGACACGATGAACGGTTGGTCGCTATTGATCGGGCTTGCCAGCATCGTCATTATTGCCGTCACTCCGAAATTTTCCAAGAAAATACCAGGCTCGCTGATTGCAATTATCTTGATGACAGTCGTTGTCTATGTCATGCGCTATCATTTGGGGATCACGGGGATCGAAACGATCGGCGACCGTTTCACCATCAATGCGTCCCTGCCCGGACCGGAAGCTATCAGCTTCAATATGGAAACGATCAACCTGTTGCTTCCTTCCGCTTTCACAATTGCGATGTTAGGAGCAATCGAATCGTTGCTTTCCGCCACCGTGGCAGACGGTGTGACGGGCGACAAGCATAACTCCAACACCGAACTGATCGCACAGGGGGCTGCCAATATCATCGTGCCGATCTTCGGCGGTATTCCCGTGACCGGAGCGATTGCCCGTACAATGACCAATATCAACAACGGCGGACGTACTCCGGTGGCCGGTATCATCCATGCAGTCGTATTGCTGCTGATCCTGCTTTTCCTGGGACCACTGACCAAACATATCCCGATGGCTTGCCTGGCAGGTGTGTTAATTATCGTTTCGTATAATATGAGCGAGTGGCGGACGTTCCGTTCGCTGATGAAAAATCCCAAAAGCGACGTATCGGTGCTGCTGGTAACATTTTTCCTGACCGTTATATTTGACCTGACGATCGCTATCGAGGTAGGGTTACTGATTGCCATGTTCCTCTTTATGAAACGTGTGGCCGAAACAACCCATGTATCGGTTGTGAAAGACGAGATCGACCTTTCCGACGAAGGGGAAATACACCATGACGAAGAGGTCCTTTCTTTGCCTAAAGGGGTGGAAGTATATGAAATCGACGGCCCGTTCTTTTTCGGGGTGGCGAGCAAGTTCGACGATATCATGCATAACATGGGTGACAAACCTAAAATCCGGATTATCCGCATGCGTAAGGTCCCCTTTATGGACTCGACCGGATTGCATAACCTGGAGAACTTGTTCCGTCTGTCACAGGCCGAACATATACACATGATTCTATCGGGAGTGAACGAGCATGTACATCGCGTACTGGTCAAGTCGGGATTCGACAAAAAGATCGGAACGGAAAATATATGCAGCAATATAAACGAGGCTTTGGCAAAAGCGCGTGAAGCAATAAAATAATCGCAAACCAAAGTAAAAGACGATACAGGGGAGGGAATACTTATTAAGTCGTATATCCCTCCCTTTATATCCTCTCAAGAAAAAAAACAGAGGGATTTTGAGATCCTCTATTATCTACTAATCCTATACGAATCAATCACATAAATGCTATATGAAGAAAACGGTCTTCTGATTTATATTTTTCTGTCTTTGTTTCAAACACACATTCTTTTGCAATTGTTTCCGCATCTTCAAAGCTAAATCCATCTTCCGGCTGACTCCAATACCAGAGTTGCGGCACATTTTCCTTGCCATTCGGTGATTCCATTATTTTATATATTAATCAAACTTTATCCATAAGACAGAGAATATGAAAAAACCCCTATCCGATTCAGAAATAAATATTACATTTGCTAAATTACATCAAATGATAAATTTATGAACAAGAAGATCCTACTTCCGTTACTGAGTTTATTCCTGTTACTAATAGGAATAGCTTTTCCTGAATCAGCCCATGCACAAATCAGCGAAGGTGGAACACCCGCTTCCTTCAAGTATCAAAACACACTGAAAAGCGATCTGCCAACCATCCGGATTCCTGTCGATTTCAGCGTAGAAGATTTAAAAACAGTCGACAGATGGCAGGTTAGCCAAGGCGCACCATTGAAAGTATCCAAACTTATCCCAACCAACCTAAACATTGATAATGCAGGAAACTGGATCACACTGCCCGGAGGCGAAAAAATATGGCAATTACGTTTACAAGCCAAAGATGCAATCGCACTAATGCTTTATTATAAAGAGTTCTATATCCCGGAAGGAGGACGTTTATTTATTTACAATGCCGATAAATCGCATATAATAGGTGCTTTTACACATGCAAACTCCGTTACATCAAAATTTGCAACCGAGTTTGTTGCCGGAGACGATATCATTCTCGAATATGAAGCGGCAGCAAACGGTGAAAAACCGCGTATTCATATTGATGAAGTAGGTTACGGATACAATCATTTATCTGTTTCCAATCCTTTAAGAAGTCCCGACTCCGAACTGTCAGGCCCTTGTATGGTAAACATAAACTGTGAAGAAGGAGACGAATGGCAAAACCAGAAAAAAGGAGTTTGTTGGATAGTGGAGAAAATCGGTGACTATGCTTTTATATGTACCGGTTCGTTAATAAACAATACGGCCAAAGATAAAAAGCCTTATATCCTTTCGGCTTTTCATTGTACGGAAGATCTGACAAACAATGTATCGGCCAGTAAAGAAGACTACAATCAATGGATGTTTTATTTTCATTTAGAACATACTGGATGCGACAATACATCTCCCATCCAGAGTTATAAAACAATACAAGGATGTTCACGAGTTGTTGCCATACCGGTAGAGAATGGTTCAGACGGTTTATTATTATTGCTAAACGAAAACATTCCGGAAAGCTATGACGTTTATTTCAACGGATGGGACCGAAGCAACAACATAAGTTTATCCGGAGTAGGAATCCACCATCCGGGAGGAGATTTAAAAAAAATCTCCACTTACGGAAATCATTTGCCTTCAAGCACTACCTGGCAAAACGCCAGCAGCAATGAAAAAGGAACTGCAAATGCACATTGGAATATTATATTCGACGAAACACCAAACGGGCACAGTGTTACGGAAGGAGGATCGTCCGGTTCACCTGTATTCAACCAAAACAAATTGATAATCGGAACTTTAAGTGGAGGAAATTCTTCTTGTGATAATCCGGAAGGCATAAATCTGTATGGTAAATTATTTTATCACTGGGACAAATACAGCCAAGCCGATACCGGACGTATGGACAAATGGCTGGATCCCCTCGGATTGGGAGTCACTTCGCTTAACGGGATGTCACAATCAGGCAAAGAGTATAATACTTCACTAAAAACACCGACCGAAGTAAAAGCGACACTCCATTCTGACAATACTATAAAAATAAGCTGGAAAGAACCCATATATAAACAAATTATCGGTTGGGGAAGCCAGGAAGCCGCTTATGTAATCGGACTGCAAGGTGAACCTTTCTACGCAGGGCAAAGATGGGAAGCAAAAGAACTGGAAGCAATCGATACTAAAACCATCATTTCCGTAAACTTCTTACCTGTGGCTGGTCCCAACTATTCCGTATACATCATGCAAGGCGACCGGAAATACGAACAGGACGTAACTTCTTATGATCCGTATGAAATATGTTCAGTCCTTTTAAAAACTCCGTTCACAATCGATGCAAACGAAGATCTGATTGTTGCTCTTCATGTCAAAAAATACAATAACACAACTTATCCCGTTCATATAGATGAAGGACCGGCAATCGATCGAAAAGGTAATTTGATTTCCGAGAATGGTAAAACCTGGGAACTGTTGCCGAGCAATATTGATCATAACATCGTATTGTCTGCAACTGTCAGTTCCGAAGAAGGAAAGATAACTCGACTTCGGAATTTGGGTACAGACAATAAACCGATTACAATCAAAAAATCGACACATTCTTTTGATATCCGGAAATCTCAATCAAGATCCTTAATTCAGGAAGGTAATGCAATCACCGCATTTCCGGAAATTACCCGATATAATATATACAAAAACAATATCAAACTCGCGTCTGTGGCTCCTACCGAAAGAGAATATACGGATAAACAGACTACCGTTACTGACAACATATATGGAGTATCGGCTCAATATGGTGTAGAAGAGAGCGATATTAAAGACATTATCCATGAAGCAAGCGTAGACATTGAAAACATTGCTCTTTCTAAAATATCACTCACTCCTACCGTATTCAAAGAACAGATACGATTGACAAGTAATAAGCCGGTTGATTTACTGGAAGTATTCTCTACAGATGGCAAAAAAGTCATACATCTGAAATATCCGGGAAATATCGTTCAGACCGGTTCCCTTCCTTCCGGCATTTATTTCTTCCGTATCCACGCAGACGGAAACATAAAGGTGATAAAAGGGAAAAAAATAAATTAAAAATTTTCAAGCCGATACCGTCACGTCGAACCCTTCCCGACGTGCACGGTCGGCGATTGCTTCCAGTTCGTCTTTTGTTACCTTCTTCAGGTTCTTTACGGGTGTTTCGCGGTCGATTGTATAGATCATTACCTGCTTAGGCTTGATTTGCTTGAGAGCTTCCAGCCAGCCGGCAATCTCGTGCTCAGTCGTGTTCGTCACGCTTTCGCCATCCACCTCCCCTTTCAGGAACATGGTTTGGATAATCAGATTACCATTGAAACGGCAAAGTTGTTCCAACAACCGGTCGAAAGTAAAAACCGGGGAATTGGGGACATTCAACTGCACAATACGGCTGTCCGATACGGAATCGAGTTTCAATATATTATCTTCAATCTTATTCAATGCCTGAAAAACATCCTCCTTATGGAGCATGGTCGAGTTCGAGAGCACGGCAATCTTGGCTTTCGGGAAAAAGCGGTTACGGGTCTTGATCGTATCATCGATGATACCGGCAAATTCCGGGTGCATGGTAGGTTCGCCATTCCCTGCAAAAGTGATTACGTCGGGAGCGACACCCTCCGCCTGCATGGAAGACAATTTATCGATCAAAGCCTCCTTTACCTCCGCACGGGTCGGCAGTTTACTACGCGTACGACGTTCCGCATTCAGTCCACACTCGCAATAGATACAGTCGAACGAACAAAATTTTCCGTCCGTGGGAAGCAGATTCATACCCAAAGAAATACCTAACCGGCGACTACGTATGGGGCCGAATACTATTTTATCAAAAAGAATTGTTGACATAACGATTTATATTTGAATGCAAAACTACAAAAGTTATCAGAATTTCCAGCGCAGTAACGTATATACATCTGCTTTGATATGTCCTTCGATCTCTTCCAGGTCGGTTCCGACCACATCGCGATCAGCATAATACGTACATCCGAATTTAGCGGAAAGAGAAAGTCGCTTCACAATATCCCACCGGAAAGAAAGCGCCAACCGGACTCCTTTTCCATAAAAGGAGGGCATATTGAAAGCATACAATATATTCTTTTCATAAGAGGATATCCGAGTCTGATAATTATCCGTATGGAAGCCTGCCACATAAAAATCTGCCTGGACAGGGATATCAACCGGTTTCCAACCCACACTCTGGGCGATCATCCACCCCCTGCTCTTTTCGTTTGTTTCCGTATAACCAATGCCGTCTGCGGATGTCCGCAGCGAGACGGACGAAGAAACCGCATACAAGGCTTGCATACGCAAACGCTGTTGACGGTAAGGTCCTATATTTTCCTTTTGTTTATATTTATAACGGACGTAGACGGACAGGTTCCGGCTCGGCGTATAATCAAGCTGAAGCATACACTCCTTTCCTGTCGACGGCATATCCACTCCATATCTCAGCCAAGGAAAACGGAATATATCCGCATACGCGGACAACTTCCAGCGGGCAAAAGGCGTCCATTGCATTCCCATATACATTCCCTGTTCATTCCTGACAGCCGAGTTTTGTGAAAAAGCATTCCCGAAAAAAGCCTGGTAACGTTTATCATAATAACGATATAATAACAACAGGGAAAAATAGGAGACAGGCGTCAACTGCAAGGCATTCAAGGAAGCAACCGCTCCATTCCGGCTCAGGGCTGTTTCGCCGTAAAATTTGATCAACTTATTTTTCAACAGGTAATCCACACTGACATTCCAATTCCGGTTACCGCGAAAATAGAAAAGGTTGTAAGGTTCCGGATCAGGCTGTATCGAATAGTTTCCGAAAGAATAAGAAAGAGCGGTCAAGCCGATACATAAATCGGAAGTTGCATATCGTATGTTCCCGCCATACGCCTGCATGGAAACCTTACGCATCTTATCCCTGTCTCGTACCAGACGATGCAAACCGTCCGTTTTGAACGAAGTAACGATCGTACTGTCCACACTTCCATCCAACTTCCGATACGAATAGAACAGGCTGATATCGAATTTCTTCCAGTTGGCGGTAGCCGCCGTTCCCCGAAAGAAGTTACTTTCATCGGTTGAAAAATGACGGCGGAATCCGTTCGTCCTTCTTTCCGCTTGCGAGACAAGGGTATTCCGGCCGGGAGAAAAATCATTGCTAATCACCAAGCCTTGCCCGAAAGATATTTTATAATCGCCTATGGCAAGACTTTTCAACCATTTATTCATATCTTTCAGAAAGAGGTGTACCGAATAGTAATCATATCCTTTATGATATTCATTCCAGAAAGGTTCTCCCGCATCTTTTTCTGCGACGAGACCGAACTGGATACGTTCATCGAATGCGTACGAATAACGAACGGAATGGTAAAACGGCTCTCCCAAATACTTCCGATTCGGATACCGTTGTAGTACGCTGTCAGGATATGAACAATAGCCTTTCTTTTGTTGAAAACATCTGTCATATCTGATTTGTAAACTATTAGTACCTTGTTTCAACAGATTTTTCACTGTAATAGGACGTTTATCAACTATTATTTCACCGATATAAACAAATGGGACAAGCAGGGATATCGTCTCTGAATCGAACGCTTCTACATTTTTAAGTTCATAAAGGGTTAACATTTTTCCATAGCGCGAACGATATGCCAACAGTTCCCGTATCTGCAGATCGGATAGAAAAGGAAGACGTTTCAATTGTCCCTCCGTCACAGTATTGAGTTCGAAAGGGTGTTCGACAAGATAGGAAAGATCGGTATAGAGCGCTTCGATACGCTCTTCATCTTCCGTTTCCGAAGCCATTTCTTCTATATATTCCATCCACTTATCAACAGAATATAATGTCTGGCTTTTAAGTTGATAACTGCTTATTAACAGATATACCAACAGATTTATAAACATTCGTTTCATAGTTCGGTCCGATTAAAAATAATAGTTTAGCCCCAGTCCGGTACTGACTCCCAAAACCGGATGATAAACAGTCGCGACATTGATAGTGAATTTTGCCAGACGATATCCTATACCCAAAGCGGGCAGGAGAGGAGTAGCTTGTATTCCCGCCCGTATATGAAAGTTATCAAACGGAGCATATTCAATTCCGGCACTTCCTGTCAATACATGGGCTTTATTGCTTTCGAATGTACCTACTATCAACAGGTTGTTGATTACTTTCCATTGAAAACCTATTTGCACAGAATAGTCCGTAATATAGTTTATTCCAGTAGTATATTTTTGAACAACCACAGAAGGAAAATCCATTATCAACATTCCGATCAACAGGTTGTCAACGGGAGAAAACAGGATCCCGATGTCCGTAGACAACTGCTTCGGTACTTTTTCCAACACCTCCGTCTGCAACATAGTGTACTGAAAGCTAATACCAATCCGCCATCGCTCATTCAATCGCTTTCCTACCGACAAACGGAAACATGTTTCTCTATATCCATCATATCCGAAAGAGGAGATATTAACACCTGCCGATAACAACGAATTGGGATAAATAAAACCAATTCCCATCATTCCCAACTCTTTTAGACCATAACGGTTAAAATATTCAAAATTAACCATTTTACCCGTATGCAAAGCCACTAATGCCGGATTAAACAAAGCTGATTGCGTCACTCCGTTCCTCCCCATCCCTAAACTACGCATATCAAGTACGCGCAGGTTATCAACAGCATGAATGTTGATAGAAACAAAAAGAACAATGAATAAATTTATTGATTTCATAGTAAGATTTGGTTTTGATCGATAATTGTTTGTTTTGCAACAAAGATAATGATTTTCATGATGTTGACAAGATACTCACAACTTATTTACAATATATATCTTTTCTACCAACAAATGGAACGATAAAACTTATTAGTCAAATTCTGTAAAACTGTCAGATGCTATTCGTAAATCAACTACATTTGTGAGCTATGTTAAGAAAAGGCTGGTATAAAATATTGATAGTATTCATGTTGTGTACGATAGGAACCAAGGCACAAACTTTGAAGATCAATACCGTTCCCGAAGGAGTACAAAAAGCATATCTGGATGGAAAGGATACTGTGCCTGTTATTAATTTGCGGGAAATATTTATTTATCCCCCGATGAAATTCAAGAACAAACGTGAACAGGCCCGATACAATAAATTAGTCCGTGATGTGAAACGTACGTTACCGTATGCCAAAATGGTTTATGAAACATTGATCGAAACATACGAATATATAGAAACGCTTCCCGACGAAAAATCCCGTCAGGCACATTTGAAACGGATGGAGAAAGAACTTTTCCAGGAATACAAACCTCAGTTAAAAAAACTCACCTTCTCACAAGGAAAATTGCTTATCAAACTGATTGACAGGGAATGCAATCAATCAAGCTATAACTTGTTGAAAGCCTATTTAGGCAGCTTCCGGGCAGGTTTCTGGAATATATTTGCCGGCATGTTCGGCGCCAGCCTGAAATCCGAATACGATCCCAAAGGAAAAGACGCCATGACGGAACAGGTGGTCGTACTTGTCGAAAACGGACTAATCTGACAATTGCTTAAAGAAATCCCAGATAATAATACCGGTAGTAACCGAAACATTCAAAGAATGCTTGGTCCCGTACTGCGGTATTTCAATACACATATCACAGTTATCAACGACACATTGTTGAACACCTTTCACTTCGTTCCCCATGATAACGGCATACTTTTTATTCTTGTCCAACAGCAACTTATCCAACATCGTACTACCTTCGGCCTGCTCAACGGCACAGACAGTATATCCCTGTTTCTTCAGTTTATCAACAGCCTCCATCGTATCTTCGAAATACATCCAGTCTACAGTATCTTCCGCCCCCAAAGCCGTCTTATGGATCTCGGCATGAGGCGGACAAGCAGTTATACCGCACAGATAAATACTTTCTACCCTGAAAGCATCAGACGTACGAAACACGGATCCTACATTGTTTAAGCTTCTTACATGATCGAGTACAACGACCAACGGAATTTTTTTACTATCTTTGAATGCTTCCGGAGTCAAACGGTTCAGTTCTGTTATCTTTAACTTACGCATAGCTATCATTTCTTTGCCCGCAAAAGTAGTGAATTAATGTGGATATGCCGTTGAAAAGCTATTGATAAGTGGTGGACACAAAATGAAAAATAGTTCTTGCTTTATTCGATTTGTTCGCTATACATCTTCTTGTTTCTATTCTGCAATAAAAGTAACGAATTATTTACTACGCCCTATCAACAGTGGTTATACACGTATCAACAGCCCTCAACCACTATAAACTTTTACACACAGGGAGTTTTCAACCGGAAATTAATAAAGTATGTAAAACAAAGGATACCAGTATATAAAACGATAAATAGGATGTTGGTATCTACTTAATAAGTCGTTTACAGCGTTTAATAACGAACCGGCCAAGTATTGTAGCACAATTGTATTAACTGTTTCAACAGGCTATTATATTCATCATATTTAGATTTAAAATAAAGAATAAATAAGATTATAATAATATGATTGTGGATAACTTGAAGGGAGGGGGGAAAAAACGGCCGGCCTCTTAGGAAAGATGTAAGTATTTTGATGGAAACCTGCCGGGAGTCTTTGGAACTTGTCTGGCTAATTTCTTACATTCTCTCTTGCTGTTTATTTGTTTTATATATGTTTCCTATGGGAAAATCAATAAAGTTTTTACCTTTGCACATTATCAACTATAAGTTGATAAGAGGAGTAAAATAAAGATTATCAGTTATAAAGAATGATGATAACTTTGTTGATAGGCTGTAAATAACGGTTTATGCTCGGGAGCGATTATTAAATTTTACAATCATTTAATACAGGTAACTATGTTGACAAACCAATCGATCGGATATATGGACGCACCCATTCCTAAGGGTTTGGACTTGAAGGAAGAGATAAACAGGATGCGTAAAGAAAAAAACGCCGTTATCCTTGCTCATTATTATCAGACAGGTGATATTCAAGATATAGCAGATTTTGTGGGAGACAGTTTGGCATTGGCTCAACAGGCAGCCAAGACGACGGCCGATATCATCGTTTTCTGCGGTGTTCATTTTATGGGTGAAACGGCGAAGGTTTTGTGTCCGGACAAAAAAGTGTTGGTTCCGGATTTGAATGCCGGTTGCTCGTTGGCGGATAGTTGTCCGGCTGTCGGTTTTGCAGAATTTGTAAAACAGCATCCCGATCATGTGGTTATTTCGTATGTAAATACGACAGCTGCTGTAAAGGCAGTGACAGATGTGGTAGTGACTTCCACTAATGCCCGCCAGATCGTGGAAAGTTTCCCAGAAGATACGAAGATCATCTTCGGTCCGGACCGGAACTTAGGGAATTATATTAATGGCATTACCGGACGCAAGATGTTGCTTTGGGATGGCGCCTGCCATGTGCATGAACAGTTTTCACTGGAAAAGATATTGGAATTGAAAAAACAGTACCCCGATGCGGAAGTTATTACTCATCCGGAGTGCAAGCAGCCCGTTGTACAGGTCTCGGACTTCGTTGGATCGACTGCGGCTCTTTTGAAGCATACTGTCAAGTCGGAAAAGAAACGGTTTATTGTGGCGACGGAAAGCGGCGTTATCCACGAGATGCGTAAACAAAGTCCTGATAAGGAATTTATCCCGGCTCCTCCTAATGACAGCACATGTGCCTGCAATGAATGTAATTTCATGCGCCTGAATACGATGGAGAAACTGTATAATTGTTTGAAATACGAACTCCCTGAAATCTTTGTCGACGAAGAAGTACAGGAAAAAGCTATCCGTCCGATCAAGAGGATGTTGGAAATATCGGAGAGATTGGGATTGTAAATAAAAGGTGTGTCAAAATTCGTTTGTGCCATGTCGGATCACGTCCGTAAAGACACACCAAATTTTGACACATTCAGCCCCTTTTTATTTTATCACGGCTATTTTGGTGACTACGCTTTCTTTTGAATTTTCGGTAGAGGAAAGCACCAGGTAAATGCCCGAAGCGACGCGGTTCCCTTTGCTATTCCGGCAATTCCAGATGGCTTGACCGCCTAAGGATTGGGTTTGATAGACCAGGTTTCCGTTCAAGTCGGTGATTTTTACAATCGAGTGATCCATCAGCCCTGTAATGGTCACCTTGTCCTTGTGTTCGGGACGTACCGGATTCGGATAGGCATACACATCCGAATAATCGCTTTTGCCTTCCGTCGCTTCTCCTTTGTAGGAGACCAAGCCTTTGTCGGAGCCGATGAATACTTCACCTGTTTTCTCGTTGATATCTATGGCGTAGATATTATCGGAAAGAAGAGGCGTGTTTGAGGTATTGAACTGATGAACGATCTCTTGGTTGTCCTCGCTTAATACATATACGCCGTTGCCTTGTGTCCCGATCCATTTTCTGTTTCCGTTATCTATTTTGATACATGTTATCAAGGTATTGTCGAGGAAGTAATAAGGATCACCATCTTCATTGACGAGTTTTACACGTGTACAACGCATGGAGCGGTTATTTTCCGATGTAGCCAGTTTGGGGTTTGTAAAGTAGATGGCTCCTTTGTTGGTTCCTATCCATACGTATCCGTTCTTGTCTTCCGCCATGCAGGTGTAGTTACTGGGGGAAAAATCATTACCATCGGTATCAATGAAACTTTTGAACGAATAGGAGGTCGCTTCGTCTAAAGAATTGCCATTGGCTATGACCGTTAAACATATTTGATTGGTAGGGCGGGATATGTTTATCCATTTATCATTGTCCGAAGTGACGAGTATGTCGTTTATGGTATATTTTCCATTTAACGATTCGACGGATAGACTATGCCATTTTCCCTCCTTGTCTAAAATTTTAATCGCTTTGCTGACTTCAGAATTGGTCATCCAAAGGTTTCCTTCCTTGTCGAAAGCCAGTCCGTCTATACGGCAATAGGCTCCGGAGTTGTTATTTGCGTTTTCGAGCGGACTGTTTCTTTTGTCATAAACAATGGAAGGTTCTCTGTCTGTGAATTGAAAAACACCATGACCGAAAGATGATACATATATGTTTTCTTCTCCGGTAATATGGGTCGTGACAACGATGCTTGTGTAGTCCTTAGGCCATACTTTCAACTTATTTTGAACGGTGGAAGGTTCTAATGCTGTCCATTTGTCGTAATCGTATATCATGACCAATCCCCATTTGTTAAACCAGGTTCCGTCTGTGATGCCTTTTCCTCCCGGGATAACATATACGTTGTCGTTTTTACATACGATCTTATAAGAGCTGTTGAAGTATGGGCCATTCAACGTTATGGCTTCGTTTACCGCTTCAAACCGGTTGGTTCCGGTTCTTTTGATGGATCGTAAGCCTTTGTCGCCTTCGGCTATCCAGTAGGTATTGGTCTGGTAGGTGCTGATGTCTTTTATGGTCAAGTTGTTGATCTGGTCGAACGTCTTTGTGTTTGTAAACAGATAGACGCGCGAATTGGCGATGCAGGCCAGTTTGTCGCCGATGACTTTCATATTGTTCATGGAAGCGTTGCTTACGAGGGTGGCAGTCGTGCCGCCGGATTCGTAATAGACCCCTTTGTTTTTACTCAGATAGAATAGCTGGTTGTTGAACAAGATGACTTTATCCACGGAGTTGTCAACCGGGAATCCGGGAATTGTATAAGATTTCCAATTTGTTTTGTCCAATAGATTGTCTTTTAAGGAGGCATGGAGAATTCGGGCGGGTTCCGTTGTGGAAGCATAGATACGATTGTTCAGAATGGCACAGGAGGTAATGTTCATGGACAAATTATAGGTATCGGTTATTTCTTTCTTCTCCATGTCGACGACTACGATGCCCGATTTGATGGATAGGTAGGCATATTCGTTGTGGATCATGACGGAATTGACCTCTTTTCCCCGTATCGATGTAGTCGTGTATAGGTAGGGAAGGTTCTTGATTACACCTTCCTGCAAGATGTCGATGTTGCAGTTCTTATAGACGATCAAGAGGGAACGGGTCTGTTTGTTGTAGGAAATAAATTGTATGTCCGTGTCGTTCAATCCGTTTCCTTTGTAATATTGCTTGATGCCGTTATCCTCTTTCCCATATGTGTATAGAGCACCTTCCGCCACGACAAATACTTGGTCTGCGGATTCTTCCACGCAGTTGGTATTATTGTACGACAGATAGGTTTTCCATCCAAGCGTGTTTCCGTTGGCGGATGAAGCAGGAAAGGCAAGCAGGAAAAGCAAAACGATAGTTACTATGTTTTTCATGAGCATGCCGGTGTTAAAATGGATAATTGGATAAAAAAGCCGTTAGTTTCTTGACTGCTTCGGCACGATGGCTGATTTGGTTCTTGATGTCGTTGCCCAGTTCGGCGAATGTCTGCGAATAGGAGTCCGGAACAAATACGGGGTCGTATCCGAAGCCACTTTCGCCTCGTTTTTCAGGGATGATCATGCCGTTCACGATTCCTTCGAATAAGTATTCTTTTCCGTTCAGGATAAGTGCTATAACGGTACGGAAGCGGGCTTTCCTGTTTTCTTTCCCTTCCATTTCGTGAAGAAGCTTGTTCATGTTGGCTTCTGAGTCATGTCCCGGACCGGCGTAGCGAGCCGAATATACGCCCGGAGCGTTGTCGAGAGCTTCCACTTCCAACCCGGTATCGTCGGCAAAGCAGTCGTAACCGAAATGTTCTTTGATGTAACGGGCTTTTTGGAGGGCGTTTCCTTCCAGCGTGTCTGCGGTTTCGGGGATGTCGTCCTGACAATCGATATCCGAAAGACTTGCTATCTCTGTATATCCGGCCGTTATCTTGCGGACTTCGTCCAGCTTGTGCCGGTTGTTTGTTGCGAATACGAGTTTCATAATTTCAAATGTAAATAAAAAAAGCACTTTTATACGAAGTTATAACGTATAGAAGTGCTTTTAATTGTCCGGATGTTTTTTTTATGTCTTTATCTGGTCAAACCCTTCCCCGTATACTCCTCTGACGATACTTTGGGAAATGAAAGCTTGGTGGTCGATTTCCTTGACCAGACGGAAGATGGAGACTGATTCTGATTTTTTTGCCAGTAGTACGACTACTTTGACCGGTTTGCGGGAATAGCCGCCAATGCCGTCGAGAATAGTGCAACCTCGGTCCAGATCGCGGATGATCCGTTCGGCTATTTCATCATATTTCTGCGAAAAGATCAGGAATTGGACCGATTGCCGGTTTCCGTTCAGTACGGCATCAATGATGTAGTTGCTCACGAACATTTCGACAAAACCGAATACGATCTTTTCCACGTCATGGAAAAGAAAGAAAGAAGAACCGATAATGATGAAATCGCAAAACAACAAGGCGCGCCCGATCGAGATATTTTTGTATTTGTTGACGATGGCACCCACTATATCCGTCCCTCCGGTACTGCCGTTTGCCGAAAAGACAAGTCCGAGACCGGCTCCGCAAAGGAATGCTCCGATCATGATGGACATGAACGGCTGGTCGTTCAGTAGCGGCTGTCCTTTCAGTAGCCATTCGAAGAACGACAAGGAGGCCGACAGGGAAAAGACTCCGAAGATTGTTTTTATCAGGAATTTGAGCCCTAATATTTTTAGTGCGGCCAATAAAAGTGCGATGTTAATCACAAAGTAAGATGCAGAAACGGGAATCATCTCGTTGCTGGCAAAAAAGATCAAGGCACAAATACCACTGACTCCACCGGTGATGATTTCATTCGACAGAATGAAAGCGTTGAAGCCGAAGCCGTACAAGAGAGTACCAAACAGAATCATCAGGTAGTCTTGTACAGCAAAATAGACTTTGTTGTTTATAAGTTTCATATAAATAGATTTAGATTACGATGTTTACAATCTTTCCGGGAACAACGATAATCTTTTTAGGAGTCTTGCCTTCCATCCACTTAGCCGAATTTTCATGGGCAAGAGCGGCTTTTTCTATCTCTTCGCGTGGCATATCGGCCGGAAGTTCCATGCTGAAACGGGCTTTGCCGTTGAAGGAGATGGCGTAGGTAAGCGAGTTTTCTTTCAGATATTCTTCGTTGCATTCGGGCCATTTGGCATCGCATACGGTTGTGTCGTGGCCGCAGGTGTGCCACAATTCTTCGGCGATATGAGGAGCGAATGGAGCAAGCAGGACGATCAGTTGTTCCAAAATCACCCGCTTGTTGCATTTCAAGCCGCTCAATTCGTTTACACAGATCATAAAGGCACTGATGGAAGTGTTGTACGAGAAATGTTCGATGTCGTATGTCACTTTCTTGATCAGTTTATGCAATGATTTCAGTTCGTCGGCTGTCGGTTCCGCATCTGTAATCTGCAAGGTGTCCGTATTGCCGAAGAACAATCCCCAGAGTTTTTTCAGGAAGCGGTGTACGCCGTCGATACCGTTCGTATCCCACGGTTTGGACTGTTCCAACGGGCCTAAGAACATTTCATACAGGCGAAGCGTGTCGGCTCCGTATTTTTCGACAATCATATCCGGGTTAACCACGTTGAACATGGATTTCGACATCTTTTCAACAGCCCATCCGCAGATGTATTTGCCGTCTTCCAATACGAATTCCGCGTCGTTATATTCCGGACGCCAGTTTTTGAAGGCTTCGATATCCAGTATGTCGTTTGATACGATATTTACGTCTACATGGATAGGAGTGACCTCGTACTGGTCTTTCAGGTTCAAAGATACGAATTTGTTCGTGCCATTGATACGGTATACGAAGTTGGAACGTCCCTGGATCATACCCTGGTTGATCAGTTTCTTGAACGGTTCCTCTTCGCAAACGACACCTTGGTCAAACAGAAATTTGTTCCAGAAGCGGCTGTAGATCAGGTGTCCGGTAGCATGTTCGGTACCACCGATATACAGGTCTACGTTGCGCCAGTATTCGTCTACATCTTTGGCAACCAAAGCCTGGTCGTTGCGCGGGTCCATGTAACGCAGGTAATAGGCGGATGAACCGGCGAATCCCGGCATCGTGCAAAGTTCCAGCGGGAAGATAGTCTTGTTGTCTATTTTGGAAACTTCCGTGACTTCCTGTTTTACGGTGTCCCATGCCCATTTTACGGCGTGTCCTAAAGGCGGTTCGCCTGTTTCGGTCGGCAGGAATTTGTCTACCTCGGGCAATTCCAATGGTAATTTATCTACCGGCAACATCTGAGGCATACCGTCTGCATCGTAATAGACAGGGAACGGTTCACCCCAGTAACGCTGGCGGCTGAAGATGGCATCGCGCAGGCGGTAGTTCACCTTTACGCGTCCTAATTTATGTTCTGCCACGTATTTCTTAGTGGCGGCAATTGCTTCTTTCACGGTCAGGCCGTTCAACGACAGGTCGCAATAAGGCGTTACGTCCGGTCTCGGTGAGTTGCAGACGATTCCTTCTTTCGCATCGAAACTTTCTTCACTTACGTCGCAACCTTCGATCAGCGGGACAATCGGCAAGTTGAAATGTTTGGCAAATGCATAGTCGCGGCTGTCGTGTGCCGGAACAGCCATGATGGCACCGGTCCCGTAGCCTGCCAACACATAGTCGCTGATCCAGACAGGCACGGCGTCGCCCGTGAACGGATTGATTGCGTATGAACCGCTGAACACACCGGTAACGGAGCGGTCGGCGATACGTTCGCGTTCCGTACGTTTTTTAGTGCGGTCCAGATAAGCGTCGACTTCCTGTTTCTGCTCCGGAGTCGTCAATTGTGCGACCAGTTCGCTTTCGGGAGCCAAGACCATGAAAGTAACACCGAACATGGTGTCGGCGCGAGTTGTAAAGATGGTAAATTCGAGGTCGCTGTCTTTTACTTTGAACTGGATTTCGGCGCCTTCACTGCGGCCAATCCAGTTACGTTGTGTTTCTTTCAGCGAGTCTGTCCAGTCGATCGTGTCCAGCCCGTCCAGAAGCCGTTGTGCATAGGCGGATACACGCAGACACCACTGACGCATGATCTTTTGTTCGACCGGGTAGCCGCCACGTTCGGAAACACCGTTTACCACCTCGTCGTTGGCCAGTACTGTACCCAGTGCGGCACACCAGTTTACCATCGTTTCGCCCCGATAAGCGATCCGGTAGTTCAGCAGGATTTCCTGTTTTTCTTTTTCGCTTTTGGCTTTCCATTCGTCAGCAGTGAAATGCAGTTCTTCGCTGCAAGCGACATTCAAGCCTTCCGTTCCTACCTGTTCGAAAGCGGCTACCAGTTCGCTGATGGGGCGTGCCTGTTTTTCGTCGTTGCAATAATAGCTGTTGAACATCTGGATAAACGCCCATTGCGTCCATTTATAATATTCGGGGTCGCAAGTACGGATCTCGCGGCTCCAGTCGTAGCTGAAACCTATTTTATCCATCTGCTCCCGATAACGGGCGATGTTTTTCTTTGTCGTTACTTCAGGATGCTGTCCGGTCTGGATGGCATATTGTTCTGCCGGCAGTCCGTAGGCATCGTAGCCCATCGGGTGCAAAACATTGAAGCCTTGCAGGCGTTTGTAACGGGAATAAATATCAGAAGCGATGTAACCGAGTGGGTGGCCTACATGTAGTCCTGCTCCTGACGGATAAGGGAACATGTCCAAAACGTAATACTTTGGTTTGTCGGTATTCTTTTCGACTTTATAAACCTTATTGGCAATCCAGTATTCGTGCCACTTTTTCTCAATTTCTCTGAAATTGTACTCCATGATCGTTTATCGTTTATTTTATCGTTTTCTATTTAAAGCCACAAAGTTAGTGAATTTTGTAATACATAAAGAGTTGAAGCAGCAAATTGCAAGGGCAGCCGCACCAAAATCATAAAGCGTCCATATGCGGACTAACTATATAATGTTTTTGCAAAAACAACTATCATACTATCATATTCGTTTGTATATTGTTTTAAATCAATATATTACTGTATGATAGTTGCCGTTTTGAACTATCATTCACCTATCATAACTATCATGGTTAAAAACGATAACATACTGTGTATCAATTATACGATAAAAACAGAGACCGTTCGGAAACAGGTGCAAAACATGTTAAAACGGCTTCTTTTTTCATCAAGACAGGCTTTTCTTTTGTCAAAAACAGCTTTTAAAGCTGCTTGAGACCCGGGTGTAAGCAGTATGGAGACCCGGGTGCGGGAGAGGTGCAGACCCGGGTCTGGGCGATACCTTTCCGGGAGTGCGGGGATGTTTATCCGCCGTGTTGGAGGCACTTTTATGCCTCGTCTTTGCATCTTTTTCGCCGATGGTTATTAAAAGCGGCATATTATCAGCTGTATAAATAAAAAGTCATGTAAAAATCATGATGGATGCATGATGGTGGAAAGCAGCTACTGTCATGCTTTAACGGATCATACCGGAAGCCTGAAGGAGGATGGATCATAATGAAATACTATTTGTCTAAAGCAGTTGTCCCCAATGGTTCAAAAATAGGAAAATGAAAGCAAATCACAACAATAGGAAACTCCTATAAACAATTAAAGGCTGTCTCACGACAACCCCTAACCAAACTTTGTTAACCTTAAATCTAATACTATTATGAAAAAACCACGATGCAAAGATACGGGTTTATTTGGATTTGTCAAGGATTAAGGTGCTAAATAGTGTTATTAAACTTCCAATAAAAATTAATTGCTGGCAAATAAGCCTTTTATTGAAAATAAAATTATCTTTGGAGGAAATATGTAACAGAAAATGATGAATGTACGACTCGTTGGGTCTATTCCGAAGATATTATACTCTGCCGTTATGCTGAAATTCTTCTTAGGCGGGCTGAATGCTTGAATGAGCTGGGCAGGACGAGCGAGGCTGTTGATTTTGTAAATAGGGTAAGACAGCGTGTAGGGCATGTTCTTCTTAATGATCAGGCTTATCCTGCGACTATTGTGAGCGGACAAGAGGATATGCGGCAACGCATTCGTAAAGAATTTTATGTTGAACTTGGGGGTGAGGATTCTATGTTCTTTAACGAGCTTCGCTGGGGTACATGGTACGACAGGAAGTTTAAAGATCATTCTTCCGGACAGGTAGGAGAACTTAATACGAATGGTTTGATGCAGATTTGGGGGGAGACTACTTACAAGCATCTTAGTGTTGGTGAACAAATAAAGATTTGGCCGATCCCTGCAAAGGAAAGAGAGATGAACTCAAATCTTACGCAGAATCCGGGTTGGCAGGATTAGTCTGCAAAATGTGAATAATGAAAAAAGGGGTATAAAATGAAAGGTTTTATACCTCTTATCTCAAATCAAGATTATATTTTTACATCATATAAAAGAACCATATCATGAGACGAAGAGCATTTCTAACAATTGGTGCAACATCACTTGCAGGTTTGGCATTCGGAAACCGATTGTCCTCTTTATCAGAATCGAACCTGGAGAAAAAATATTCGATCGTATTGTTAGGCGATACACACTTTGATACGGAACCGGCCAGTGTGTATCATGCAGACTATAATGAACCGGTAGAATGGTTGAACCGGGTACAACGTGCTGAATTTGTCCGTAATGGAGAGATGTGGCGGGAGCGTTGCCCTTTGTTGCTTGAACGGGCTGCCCAACTGATTGGCACTGACACTAAAATGGTATTTCAATTGGGCGACTTGATTCAAGGGGATTGCGGTAATCCGGAGGTCCACAAGAAGATGTTAGATGACGTGATGAACCGCTTCAAGTCAGAACTTCATGGTTTGCCTTTTGTGACTGTAACGGGTAATCATGATATCCGAGGAACGAACGCAAAAGAGGCTTATCATGCCTATATGCCGGAACGGATGTCTGAAGAATTAGGAAAGTCCGTTACGCATACGAACTTTTTTTTCACGATCGGCGATGATGCATATATTGTACTGGATTTCAATGATCCGGATGATGCACTCATTGATCAGATGCTAAAAGAGTGTGAAGGAGCACGACATACATTCGTATTGACTCACGGTCCGGTTTTACCCTATGACGGAGGAAGTTGCCGATGGTTCTTCCACGGAGGTAAGTCGGCTGAAGAGACTGCTGCACGTAGACATTTTCGTAAAGTATTTGCCCGACGGAACGCCTTGTGTATCTGTGGACACATCCATACGACTGAATTGGCAGATTGGTATGGGGATGGTGGCCGCATTACACAAATGACGGTTAATAGTGTCTGGTCTAAGCCGGAATTAGGAATCTATTCTTATACGTCGGATCAGCCGTCGGATTACGGTAATATTCACGAAATGGCTAAATCCAAGAAAAAAGAGGATGGGTCCAAATATGAAGATGACAGTGGGCTGTTGAATGAATATAAGTCAGGTCTGAAAACCTATATCCGTTCGACTTCGGCAGGCTCTTATAAAATGAATGTTTCTGACCGGCATGTGACTATTGATTTTTACGCTGGTAATTCAAAGAAAATTAGTAAACATTTCGTGCTAAGGTGATAAATGCGTATTCATCCGGATACGGCTTTATTGAATGTGACGCGAAAGTAGGGTGAAATTTCACGAGCGAAAATTAAATAATTATTCAAATGAGAAAGAGTGTATTTTTATTGTCATTGTTTGTTTTGCCATTGTATATGTTGTTACAAGCGCAGGAAAAAACAGCGCCTTTTTGGGGTAAGCAGGAAGTGTACCTGATTAATCAAACTGAAAAAACGTTTCATCTGGTAGATGCTCTCTTAAAAGAGAACCCTCCTTCTTCCGGTAATCCGGCATTGGCTCGTAAAGCAGCATTGCAATTATTGGACGGTATATTCCATGATACGCGTTTGGATGGTAGTGAAACGCTTTCGCGGTTTATGGAATCTCGTTTGAGCGGACTTTTGGAAGACATGCAGAAACCTTTTGAAGAGGGTATGAAAGTGTATAAACTCTATAATGACGGATTTATCGTAAAGACAAAAAGTGTCACTGTCGCTTTTGACTTGTACCGTGGAGGGGCTATGAAAGAATCTTCTTCTTTGATCTCGGATAAAACGATGCAAGCTATTGTTGAACAGTGTGACATTATGTTCCTTTCTCATAATCATCCGGACCATATAGATCCGGTTGTCGTAAAGATGTTTACGGATATGGGAAAACAAGTGATTGCCCCGAACAATAGTTTGGTCGGGAATGAATTGGTGACCCACATCCGTTCGGAGCAGATTATCGATAAGGAATTTAAAACAAAGGGAGGCAAGCTGGATGTAAAAATATTACCGGGGCATCAAAGTGAACTGATTAACAATATCCATGTAGTGACGACTCCTGAAGGTTTTACTTTCGCACAGACAGGTGACCAATATAATGAAGAGGATTTGACGTGGTTATTTGATGTGAAAACAAAAATTCCTGCATTGGATGTTTTGCTGATCAATTGTTGGGCAAATCGTTTGTCCGATACGATTGAAGGGTTCGAACCAAAACTCGTGATTACGGGGCATGAAAATGAATTAGGACATACGATTGATCATCGTGAGTCCTATTGGACTTCATTTATTAAATTGGAAGACGTTAAAAAGCCCAGTTGCTTAATGACGTGGGGAGAGGTCTATTGGTATAAACGATAGCCTGATTTTTATTAAGTTTGTTTTCATCTTACTTTTTGCTCTGATTCTGATACTCAGGGTCGACGGCAAAGGGTATGAAGTTGGCATATTGTCCGAATATCGACTCAGTATTGTTAGTTAAAACAGATAAAAAGCAACAATGTGATAAACCTCAACTCCCGGAGAATTGAATATTTGCGGGCAAGATCGAGGTATGGAGCATTTGTGGGAAAAGTTTTTTTACTTCTTCTCGCTATGAGGTGCGCAGAAATTTACCACGACGACCGTCTCAAATGAAAATATAATCTTTCCGTAAGTAAATTTTCCGGATAAATCGTCTATACTTGTAGAAACGTTTCTTTGTTAGCATGTGTTATGGATAGACCGAAAGAGGATGATCGAGAGTTGATTCAGTTCAAGGAGTTATATAAATCAATTGCTCCAATGCTGATTTTCTATGCTGGAAAGTATGTAAATGCTATTACTGCAGAGGATTTGGTGCAGGATGTGTTTCTTAAAGTCTGGCAAAAGAGGACTTTTTTGTTCTTGAAAGAAGGGATTAAAACTTATTTGTATCGCTCTGTCCAGCATGCCTGTTTGGATTACCTGAAGCATCAGGAGGTAAAAGGTGATTATATCGATGCCGTTACTACCAAATTAAAAATAGAAGAAATATATTACAATGATGATCCGCAATCCCTGTTTGCGGAAGACGAACGTCTGGAACTTATCTATAAAGAGATGGATAAGTTGCCGGAGAAGTGTCGTGAAATCTTTGCCATGTCCTATCTGGAAGAGCGAAAAACTTCGGAAATAGCTGTACTGCTCAATATTTCCACTCGTACGGTAGAGGCACAACTATATAAGGCATTGAAGATTTTACGGGATATTTTGCTTAGCTGTTTGATTTTTCTTTCAAATTTTTGAGAATTGCGTAAGTAGATCTGAAGAGATAATCGTGTATAATATAAACGAACATCGGAATGTCTGAAAAATATAACATAGAAGAATTAATAATCCGTTTCCTACAACAGGATGTAAATGAAGAAGAACTTCGTTACCTGGAGTCCTGGTTGGAAGAAGATGCGGAGCATAAATCTTATTTCTTTGAGCTGAAAAGCATCTCGGATTCCAGTCGACGTTCTTTTTTTTCAAAGGAAGAGGTGAATGAGGCAAGTTGGCAAAAAATGCTTGCACGCATAGATAAACACCAAGAGAAGGAATATTCTCTTGGTAAATCACGAACACATGATTTATGGTTTTCATGTGTAAAATATGCAGCTATTATAATTTTTGCAGTTGGTGTCGGTTGGGGTATTCATGAATTCCAAGGAAAGATACAGCAGTCTGATTTAATAGAGAAGGACGTGGTGTATAATGAGATACATGTCCAAAAGGGCGGACGTGCCAATACAGTGTTTCTCTCGGATGGAAGTAAGGTTATTTTGAATGCAGCTACTACTTTTCGCTATCCTACCAGTTTTGATGGGAAAAATCGCCGGGTTTATTTGGACGGAGAAGCTTATTTTGAAGTATCCAAGAACTCAGAGAAACCATTTGTCGTTAAATTGAAAAAGCAAGAAATAACAGTATTGGGGACAGCTTTTAATGTTCAAGCTTATGGTCATGAATCTTATAGCGAAGTGACACTTTTGACAGGCCGGATTTTGTTGGAAGCATTCAACGAAAGAGGAGAATCTATGAGCCGTATGTATTTAAAACCTGACCAAAAAGCGTTGTCTGATAATTCGACAGGATCGGTCTCTTTGCAAGATGTCAATGCCTTGTTGTCAAATGCTTGGATTAACGGAGAATATAAGTTTAAGGATGAACCATTGGCTTCTATCGTAAAACGTTTGGAAAATTATTACAATGTGAAGATACATCTGGATGATAAACGTTTGGAGAAAATCAGATATACGGGTACATTCTCGTTAGATCAGGATATTTTGGATGTGTTCCGGATTATTGATTATGAAAAGCAGTTCACTTTCAAACGAGTGAAAAAGGATATATTCATAACAAGTAAATAATTTGTCAAATCATTAAATCTGATAGCCTATGTATAAAGTTTCAGTTGTTTAAAAAAAGAATCGGAAAATGGTTGCGACATTTCCCGATTCAAAAGTCATTTTTAATTAGTTAACCGTTCTCTTTCGCTCTTGTCTGGAAAACGCAGCGAACGAGACAATTTAATAATAAAAACATTCAAATGTATGAAAAAAGAACGAGATGACAGTCGATTACTGTCACTAAAAATTACACGTATTATGAAAATCACGGCAATACTTATTTTGGCGGGTATTCTTCAAGTGTCTGCAGTAACGTATGCGCAGGAGCATCGTATTTCTGTTGAAGTGGAAAACGGGACATTTTATGATGTTGTTTCACAAATAGAAGAGCAGTCTGAATTTATGTTTTTCTATAAAAGCGAGGAAATTGACAATAATCAGCGAATCAATTTGAAGATTAAGGATAAGTTGGTTTCAGAAATACTTAGTGAAATTACAAAAAACAATAATCTGGCTTACAAGATTACAGGTAAACACATTATTATAACGAAGGCTACAACAAGTTCCCAAGCTCCTCGCAAGATTACAGGAGTAATTACGGATGAAACGGGATACCGATTATCGGGGCTAATATTATGGAAAACGGGACCACTAATGGAACTATTACAGATATTGACGGATGTTTCTCTTTGGATGTTGCGGATAAGGCTGTATTGGTTGTATCCTATATTGGTTATGAGACACAAACCTTTTTTGTAACTTCAAAAAACTCATATAATATCAAGTTGGTAGAGGATACAAAAGCATTGGAAGAAGTTGTCGTGATCGGCTACGGTTCTGCGCGTAAAAAAGATGTAACAGGAGCTTTAACTCGTGTAAATGTTACGGAAAAAGAGACTATTCCTAATGTTAACCCTGTACAGGCTTTGAGAGGAAGTGTAGCAGGTGTTCGTGTTATCGATACGGGTATGGCAGGAGCTGATGGAACTATACAGGTCAGAGGGACTACATCCATTACGGCAAGTAATGATCCGTTAATAGTACTGGATGGTGTTCCATTTTCAGGAGGGCGCTTGTCTGATATCAATACTAACGATATTGAAACTATTGATGTATTGAAAGATGCCAGCTCTACAGCTATTTATGGCTCTCGTGGTGCTAATGGCGTTATTATGATCACGACTAAAAGAGGTAAAACGTCAAAACCTCAGCTGAATTATAATGGTTATGTCGGTTTTTCTGATTTTGCCAATATGCCGAAGCTTATGAGTGGTGAACGATATCAGCAATTACGTAAAGATGCCGAGGTCTATATGAACCAAGAGTTGCCTTTTCAAACGATTGAAGAAGAAAATATAGCAGCCGGCCGAACCATTAATCCTTGGGATGTGATTAAGCAGGATGCTCCGATGACTGAACATGAATTGAGCATTTCTGGAAAGGGAGAAAAAATGACCTATTATCTTTCCGGTTCTTTTACATCTCAGAAATCACCTTTAGTCGGGGATCAATTTAAAAGATTATCAGTGAGAGCCAATTTTGATCTTCATGTTACGGATTGGCTTGAAATTGGAACAAATTCCAGCTTTGCGACAAAAGACTATTCAGGAGCTGAGGCCAACTGGGGAGATGCTGCAAGATTAAGTCCATATTCGTCTATCCGGTATGATGACGACGGGACATTGCGTCGCTTACCCTATGGTGATGGTATGGTTCAGAATCCATTGTGGAATGTGGAGATGAAAGACAATAAGGAGATTTCGTATGGAGTGTTTAATAATAACTATATGATAATTAAGCTTCCATTGAAGGGCTTGAGTTATCAGATGAACTTATCTAACAACTTGCGCTTTAAGGATATAAATGACTATACACCCGCGTATAATCGTGACGGTTCGTCTTGGTTAGGAAGCGGTTCGAAAGAGCATCAGTTTACCCATGATCTTATTTTTGAAAATATCGTCAAATATAATAATACGTTTGCAGAAAAGCATAATGTGGATGTAACGTTGATGTATGGTTACGAATATAGTAGTGCAAATAAATCAAAATTAAGTAGTAATAATATATTTAATGATGCTTTAGGATTTAATGGATTAGGTATTGGTGAAAATCATACGGTAAGTACAACAGCAGGAAAATCTGTCGCCGTATCAAGTATGGCGCGTATCGGTTATCGTTTTGCTGATAAGTATATGGTAAACCTGACTGTTAGACGAGATGGTTATTCCGCTTTTGGTAGTGATCGTAAATACGGGACATTCCCTTCTATTGGTTTAGGATGGGCTCTTTCTCAGGAACAGTTCATGAGAAATATTTCCTGGTTAGATTTTTTGAAATTACGTTTATCATGGGGTAAGAATGGTAATCGCGGAATTAGCAGTTACGAATCATTAAGTACGATGGATTTGGCCCGATATGTATTTGGTGATGGAGGAAACACTTCAGTCGGACTTTATCCTACTTCTATGGCAAATCCTTTGTTAGGATGGGAAACCTCACAGTCTTATAATTTAGGCTTGGATTTTACTTTGTTTAATAGTCGTTTGAGCGGTAATATTGATTTATACAGTACAAAAACGACTGATCTTTTGTTGGAAGTTAGTATACCGAGCATGACGGGCTATGATAAGTATTTGACTAATATTGGAGAAACTCAAAACCGAGGAATCGAACTGACTTTAAATTCCGAGAATATCAGTACGAAAGATTTTTCATGGAGTACCTCATTGAATTTTTCAGCTAACGCGAATAAGATTCTTCATCTTTCAGGGGAAGATTTGGATGGTGATGGAAAAGAAGATGACGATATAGGGAAAAGTCGTTTTATCGGATATTCTATGGGATCAAACTATAATTATGTTTTTGATGGAATATGGCAGGAAGGGGATGATTTCTCTATTGACAAATCTGCTAAACCGGGTGATATAAAGTTTAAGGATATTAGTGGCAATGGTTCGATTGGTCCGGAAGATCGTATGGTTTTACATAATAACCGTCCGAAATTTACAATGAGTATGAATAACATGTTCAGGTATAGAGATTTTACGTTATCCTTTTTATTGGATTTGAGATGTGGCGGATATGCTGCAAATAATTGGATAAATCCGGGAACAGAATATTATAATCGTTGTAATCAGTTGGATTTACCTTATTGGACTCCGGAAAATCCTTTAAATGATCGCCCCGGTGTTGGTTACTCCAATCCGCGTGGTTATGGATTTTATGAAAAGTTGACTTATTTGAGATTGCAGGATGTTTCTTTGGCGTACAGTCTTCCAAAATCATTAATTCAAAAGTTAACATTGAATAATGTGAAAGTTTATGTTAGTGGAAAAAATCTTGCAACTTGGACTGGTTGGCATGGATGGGACCCGGAACATGCTTCCGGAGGGAGAGCATCCAAGAATGGTCCATTGATAAAATCATGGGTTTTGGGACTTCAGATCAGTTTATAATTTAAAAACGTAGTAAAGATGAAAAAATCAAAATACATAGTTTTGTTCTCTTCGCTTATTTTATTGTTGGGAACACAGGTGTCATGTAGCGATAGCTATTTGGAAGAGAAGCCGATGGATAAATTCAGTCCGGAAAACTTATTGACTTCTAAAAAGGGATTTGAGACAGTAATTTATTCTTTGCATAATTTTGCTCGTAGTGGACTTTTTCAGTCGAATAATGAAGATGTCATGAATACCGGAACAGATGTGGCATGCAGTGGTGTTACAGATGGTCGTTTCTTTAATGATTACAGTCTGATTCTACCGGAGCATGCAACCCCCAAGTTCTATTGGAATTGGGCTTATCAGAAAATGTTGAAAGATGCTAATCTTGTTATTACCAGGGCAGAGAATCCAAATGTCTCTTGGACAGAAGACGAAAAAAATGCAATTGTAGCAGAGGCTAAGTTTTTCCGGGCTTATACATATAATATTTTAGTCAATCTTTTTGGAGGTGTGCCTATTGTCGATAAAGAAGAACTGAGTCCTCGTTTTGATTATACACGTGCTTCACGGAAAGAAGTTCTTGAGTTTATTCAAAAGGACTTGGAATTTGCAGCCCGATATTTACCGATTGTTACATCTGATGCTTCACAGGATGGACGTATTTTTCGAGCTGCGGCAAACCATCTGTTATCAGAAGTATACATTAGTTTAGGGCAAGAAACAGGAAATCAGTCTTTTTATAATAAATCGATAGCCGCTGCGACTGCTGTTATTGATGGTAGTTGTGGAGAATACGCACTCGTAAAATCCCGTTTTGGTGATACAAGTCGTCCGGGAGATTATTATTCAGACTTGTTTTGGACTAACCAACAAAATAGGGCCTCAGGTAATAAAGAGGGGATATGGGTCGTACAGTTCGAATATTTGACTCCGGGAGCCGAAGAAGCTAACAATGCACAACTTCGTCTTTGGGGGCCTAAAATAGAAGATGTAACTTATCCTGATGGTAAAAAGATTTTGGTTTGTGACACAATAGGACGTATGCAGGGGATTATTCGTCCTTTAAATCATGCCAATTATGAGATATGGGATGATCCGAATGATATGCGTTACTCTCCGCATAACTTTAAGAAAGATTTTTATATGAATAATCCTGATTCCAAGTATAATGGAGAAAAATTAGTTCTGACAAAAAAGGATGATGGCAAAATGTATATTACTTTGTCTGATGGAACAATAACGGATAAATCGGTCGATACATTTAGAGTGTGTTATCCTTACTTCCGTAAGATAGAAGGGGAAATGCCTTGGGGGGCTATGGCTGGAAGAACACCTAATGATCGGTACATAATGCGTCTTTCTGAAACATATTTATTAAGAGCGGAAGCCTATTTCCATAAAGGAGATTTGGCAAATGCTGTAAATGATATTAATGTTGTCAGAGGGAGAGCACAAGCTAAACCTGTTCAGTCTGGTCAAATTTCGTTAGATTATATTCTGGATGAGCGTATGCGCGAATTAGTTGTTGAAGAGCCGCGTAGAAAGACTTTGGTTCGACTGAATAAATTATATGAAAGAACGATGAAATATAATTTCAGGGTTAAGGATAATATGGAACCTTATCATGAATTATGGCCAATTCCTCAAACAGCAATTGATGCGAATACGGGTGCAAAATTATTACAAAATCCCGGTTATCCCGGTGCGGCCGAGTAAATAATATAAATGAAGAAGTAGGAGTCTTCTTGCTTCCTCATAGTTCGTAACACGATTAATAATAATAAGTATGCAAAAAGTATTTCGAGTTGTTTATATGATGCTTATGTGCCAGACTTTTATTTCTTTTTCGCTTCTTGCACAGAAAAAGAACTTTGTACTGGTTGAAGCAGAGAGTTTTAATGAAAAAGGTGGATGGGTATTGGACCAGCAGTTCATGGACCAGATGGGATCTCCTTTCCTGTTGGCTCACGGTATAGGAAAACCGGTGCAAGATGCTTCAACAGAAGTTATGATTCCGAAAAAAGGGATTTGGCATGTATATGCCCGTACCTGGAATTGGTGTTCTCCATGGAAGACGAAAGAGTCTCCAGGTAGGTTTAAAATTGCTGTAAACGGAGCGGTTCTTGATAATGAATTGGGAATGGGGACACAATGGGATTGGGAATATGCCGGAAGTGTCGAGATAAAAGATAAGAGCAATATTGTTACATTGAAAGACTTGACCGGATTTGAGGGACGATGTGATGCGATCCTTTTTGCAAAGGATAAAAATTCCGTTATTCCCAACCGGAAAGAAGATTTGTCGGTGTTCAGAAAACAACTGTTGAATATCCCGGCTAAACCGGAAGATGGAGGACATTATGATCTCGTTGTAGTTGGAGCCGGTACAGCAGGGTTGAGTACTGCTATCAAAGGAGCGCAGGAAGGTTTGAAAGTTGCGTTGATTAATAACCGTCCTGTTCCGGGAGGAAACAACAGTACCGAGATAAGGGTGGTTGCCAGCGGGGAGATGAATGTAAAACCGTATACCGCTTTAGGAAATGTAATCAGAGAAATACGGAATGTATATAGTAAAGAAGATCAGGTTATTGAAATGATACAAGCGGAGAAAACGCTGTCCTATTTTCCGAATATGCATGTGTTTGCAGCTTCCAAGGAAGGCAAGCAGATAAAGTCTGTGACCGCTAAACATATTGAGAATGGAAAAGAGGTAGAATTCTTTTCCCCATTGTTTGTCGATTGCTCCGGTGATGGGAACTTAGGTTATCTGGCGGGTGCTGAATATCGTGTGGGACGTGAGATGAGGCAGGAAACAAGGGAAACATTAGCTCCGGACAGGCCGGATAATATCGTGTTGGGTGCGACAATTTCTTGGAAAAGCAAAATGATGCCGGCTGAAGTATCATTTCCGAGATGCGAGTGGGCAATACAGTTTAATGATGAATCTTGTGAAAAGGTTATTTCCGGTAGTAACTGGTGGGAAAGCGGTTTCCGTTATGACCAGGTAAATGATGCAGAATATATCCGGGATTATCTGTTCCGTGCTATCTATGGAAACTGGGCTTTCCTGAAAAACGACAGTAAGTTTAAGAAAGAGTATGCAAACCGGGAACTGGACATGATGACTTACATTGCCGGAAAGCGGGAATCACGTCGTCTGATAGGAGATGTATTCTTTGTACAACAAGATATAGAGAAGGAATATGTAAGGTATGATGACGCTGTTGTAATAGGAACCTATTCGATAGACCAACATTTCCCGACTCCTAAAAATACATTCTTTTTTCCGGGAGAGGAATTTATTTCAACAATGAAACATTATTTTAATGATTTGGGAACTCCCCGCCGTTATCTGCGTGACGACCAGGTTCCACCTCCTTATCGTATTCCTTATCGTTGTTTATATTCGGTTAATGTAGATAATCTGTTTATGGCTGGAAGAAATATAAGTGTCTCGCATATAGCATTGTCTTCTACCCGTGTACAGAATACGACCGGCATGATGGGGGAAGTCGTCGCAGTGGCAGCAACGCTTTGCAAAAAATATAGTTGTTTGCCACGTGAAGTATATACCAAACATTTGAATGAATTGTTGGACTCGTTGAAATGAAAGAAAAATCCATATCTATTGGTCGTTTCCGGTTGGCGGGATGTGAATATCGGGGATATTGCTCATACGCCCCCTTTGCTGCATATCCGACTGTTTGATACGGGTGTAAAAATCGTTTCTCAATTCTTATAGACCGATCCGGAAATATTCTTTTGAGGTGGATATTCTCTTCTGAAAAGACTTACATATTCAAGTTCAAGGGCAAAAACGTACGTCTTTGTTTTCTGATATGTAAGTCTTTTGTTTTCCAGAATGGGACGTATTATTTCTTTTTGTCCCTCTTTATAGGTGGATTTGTTTTTTTTCGTTACATTAGCACCTGTTTTTAATAACTCAGTTAAAGATTAAGAATTAATACCTTATGAAACACATTCTTTTACTTCTCTTATCGTTTTTTGCGCCTGGGGTATGGGGGCAGCAGGTAGAACAGTTCAAGCTCTGGCCGGATAAGCCGGAAGCGAGTGAAGCGGAAATCTTTGTTTATCATCCGGCGGAGGGCGGGAAAGCGGCGCCGGCGGTGCTGATATGTCCGGGTGGCGGATATAGAGGGTTGGCAATGAACCATGAAGGGCATGATATGGCGAAATGGTACGCTTCGAACGGATTTGTTGCAGTCGTTTTGAAATACAGGATGCCGGAGGGTGTGCATACGATTCCGCTGAGCGATGCGGAGAAAGCGATGTCTGTTATCCGGGGCAATGCAGCCAAATGGAACCTGGATGCGAATAAGGTCGGAGTGATCGGCTCGTCGGCGGGCGGACATCTGGCAGCCTCACTCAGCACGCTTGCGGCAGATGCCAACCGTCCGGACTTTGCAATCCTTTATTATCCGGTGATCAGTTTCGATAATATGACGACACATGGCGGTTCCAAGAATAATCTTTTAGGGAAAGATATCGAGAATAAGGAGTTGATCGACCGCTATTCCTTGCAGAAACAAGTGGATGATAAGACACCGAAGACTTTGCTTCTGTTGAGCGATGACGACCAGATTGTTCCTCCGTTGAACTCCATCCTTTATTATACGGCGCTGAATGAACACCATATCCCGGCTTCCCTCTATATGTTCCCGAACGGAGGACACGGTTGGGGATTCCGGCATGACTTCACCTACTATCAGGAAGTGAAAGACCTGATACGGAAATGGCTTACTTACATAAAAATCAACGATTAATCTACCAGAATCTGAAAGATTTGGTCGGGCGGACAAACGACAAGGCGTTGGCAAGCGTAATTGACAAGGCTTATTTGCAAGGCAAATGGGAGCTGATTAAATAATTTATTAACTTAAGAACAAGAATAGTATGAAAAGCATTTCAAGAAGAACCGCCATTAAGGCGGTTTTGGCAGGAAGTGCAGCGATGGCTGTGTCCGGTGTGGAAGCAGCAACTCCTGCAAAGAAGAAGAAAGTGGAGAAACCTGAACCATTGAAAGGCAATATCCGTCATTCCGTGAGCAAATGGTGTTTCGGCAGCTATCCGTTGGATGAATTTTGCGAGATTTGTAAAAACATAGGAATCGAATCGATTGAACTGCTTGACCCGAAAGACTGGCCTGTCGTGCAGAAACATGGTTTGACTGTCGCGATGGCGCAAGGTGCGGGGTTGGGGATTGACCGGGGGTTCAATGATCCTAAGTTGCATGACGAACTGGTTGCCAGTTATGAACAAGTGATACCAATGGTGGCTGAAGCCGGACTGACGAATCTGATCTGTTTCGCCGGTCGTCGGAATGGTGTGACCGATTTGCAGGGATGGGAAAACTGCGAAAAAGGGTTGAAGCGGCTGATACCGATAGCCGAAAAGTATAATGTCGTTCTTACGATGGAACTTCTGAACAGTATCGGACATAAGGATTACTTGTGCGATCATACCGTTTGGGGAGCGGAACTGTGCCGCCGTATCGGCTCGCCGAACTTCAAGTTGTTGTATGATATCTATCATATGCAGATCATGGAAGGAAACGTGATCGATCATATCCGGAAATATCACCAGTATTTCTCTCATATTCATACCGGAGGTGTTCCCGGCCGTGCGGAGATTGACGAAACGCAGGAACTCTACTATCCGGCTATCATGAAAGCGATTGTGGAGACCGGCTATAAAGGTTTTGTCGGACAAGAGTTCGTACCGGCGCAGGAAGATAAGATCGCCTCGCTTGAAAAATGTATTCGTATCTGCGATGTGTAAAGGAGATAACGAATTGCCATTCGGTTATTGAGAATAGAAAATATCCGATTGATAATGTTCAGTTGGCAATTGAGGAGAGACAATATTTAATTGTCAATTCTCAATTGTCAACTGTCAATTGTTTTGTACTTTTGCAGCCGCATAAAATAAACGAAGAATGAAACCTACATTGTCAATGAACTCTAACCATATAATGGTCAGGGAATTAAAAGACTACCTGATGATCGCCTTGGGTATGATCTTTTACGGAATCGGATGGACTGTTTTTTTGTTGCCAAACGATTTGCCTTCCGGGGCGGTTCCGGGTATTGCCTCTATTGTCTATTGGGGAACAGGTTTGCCGGTACAATACACTTATTTTGCCATCAATGCTTTCCTCTTGTTGCTTTCGCTGAAGATTTTAGGTTGGAAATTCAGCATGAAGACGGTGTATGCCGTTTTTGTCCTGACATTTTTCCTTTCCGTGATACAGCGTTTGACTTCCGGGCTTCAACTATTGAACGACCAGCCGTTTATGGCTTGTATCTTGGGGGCTATCTTTTGCGGTAGCGGTATCGGTTTCGCTTTCACGGCAAACGGAAGTACGGGAGGTACGGATATTATTGCGGCGATTGTCAACAAATACCGGGATGTCAGCTTGGGACGTATGATTATGTTCTGTGATATGATCATCATTGCATCCAGCTATTTGGTGTTGCATGATTTGGAGAAGGTGGTTTATGGGTATGTGACGCTTTTTGTCACAGGATATATGATCGACCAGGTGGTCAACAGTTCTCGTCAGTCGGTTCAGTTTTTTATTATTTCCGGTAAGTATGAAGAGATCGGCAGGGAGATTAATGCTTTGCACAGAGGGGTGACTGTAATCGACGGTACTGGGCTTTATACGGGGAAGCAAGTGAAGATGATGTTTGTTTTGGCAAAGAAGAGCCAATCCAATACGATTTTCCAAATCATCAATGATATCGATCCGAGAGCTTTCGTTTCGCAGAGTGCTGTTATCGGTGTGTACGGCGAAGGATTCGATCATTTCAAAGTGAAGAAGAAAACCAATTGACGCTTGGTTTTCTGTAAAAATGCACTTTATGTTCCAGGTTTTAATTGTGCGGCTATACGTTTCTCGAAGGAATGTATAGCCGAAGGAGGCATCCTATGGATAGAGTCAGACTGTTTTTTATGCCGTTTGCCAAGAAAAACATAGAGAATGCTTTTATGTAAGAAAAAAATATCTATTTTTGTGGGGTTGTTGTTTTTATGTGCACGCAAACATTAATAATTTATCTAATATATTTACCATGAAATCTGAAGATATTTCACGTCGCTCGTTCCTGAAACGGGCAGCCGCCCTTTCTGCTGCGGCAGCAATTCCTTCTTTTTGGATTCCGTCCAAGGCCAATGCCATGCCTGGTGTTCCTTTTGTCAGTGCCAACGAAAAAGTGAGAATCGCTTTTATCGGTATCGGTAACCGTGGAGGCGAGATTGCACGCGAACTGTATAAAACCGGTTTGTGCGAGGTCGTTGCACTTTGTGATGTAGATATGGGAGCTCCTCATACCCAGAAACTTATTTCCATGTTCCCGAAAGTGCCGCGTTTTCAGGATTTCCGCCAGATGTTCGACAAGATGGCCGATAAGATCGACGCAGTGACAGTCGGTACTCCCGACCATTCTCATTTCCCGATCACGATCGAGGCGATGGCTCATGGAAAACATGTATATGTAGAAAAACCGATGGCCCGCACCTTCCAGGAAATCGAAGTGATGATGCGTGCCGAAAAGAAATTCGGTGTCGTTACCCAAATGGGTAACCAAGGTCATTCCGAAGCCAACTATTTCCAGTTCAAGGCATGGAAGGAAGCCGGCCTGATCAAAGACGTTACCGCTATCACGGCTCACATGAATTCTCCGCGTCGTTGGCACAACTGGAATCCGAACATCACGCACATGCCTATGGGCGAACCGGTTCCCGAGACATTGGATTGGGATACTTGGTTAGGCGTTTGTCCGTTCCACGAATATAATCATGATTACCATTTGGGACAGTGGCGTTGCTGGTACGATTTCGGTATGGGCGCGCTGGGTGACTGGGGTGCTCACATCATCGATACTGCCCACGAATTCCTGGAACTTGGTCTGCCGACGGAAGTAAACCCGTTGTATCTGAAAGATCACAATCCGTTCTTCTTCCCGATGTCTTCCCGTATCCTGTTCAGATTCCCGGAAAGAAAAGAAATGCCGGCTGTCGATATTACTTGGTATGACGGTCTGGATAATATTCCTCCTGTTCCTGAAAACTACGGTTCTTCCGATGTCGATCCGAATATCCCGACGGTTGCCGGTGGCAAACTTCAGTTGGCTAAATTGAACCCGGGTAAGGAAATCTATACGAAAACTCTGACATTCAAAGGCGGTTCCCATGGCAGTACCTTGTCTGTGATTCCTGATCAGGTAGCTAAGGATATGAATCCGAAGTTGCCGGAATACCAGAAGAGCCCGTCTAACCACTACGCGAACTTCCTGCTGGCTTGCCAAGGCAAGGAAAAGACGCGTTCTCCGTTCTCTATCGCAGGGCCGTTGAGCCAGGTATTCTGCCTTGGCGTGTTGGCACAGCGCATGAACCGCAAGATCGTGTTCGACCGCGACCTGAAACAGATCGTGAACGATCCGGTTATGAACCAGATGCTGGTCGGCGAAATGCCGCGTAAAGGCTGGGAACAGTATTACAATATTTAATAATGTGGGGGAGGGCGGGTCTCGCCCTCCTTTTTGCAAAGATAGTTTCTAAGATCGTTATTCATAACGGTTGATTGTTAGAGAAGGCAAGCTTGTCGGGTAAGCTTGCCTTTCTTTTTTTGATTATCTTTGCACCTGTAATATGCAGGGAACATGAATATATTTGAAGGATATGTGGGCATTCGCTTATGGGACGAACAGTTGGTGGATGATGTCATCTTCTCCCTGCTGTTATTTCTGTTTGTTGTTTTTTCTTTTGTATTCCGGGCGAATTTTCAACTGTTTGTGAAGATGTTGAAAGATGCTTTCCTTGTGAAGGAAAGGCAGAATCTTTTTGACGATGTGGTGGGAAAGAATGTTTTCTTTTTCCGTAATTTCATGACATTGCAAGCATTGTTCCTTTCGAGTATCGCCCTGATAGCGATCGGCAGGATATACGGATTTGTGAATTATGTGGAATGGCAGGCGGTTTTATCGGCAATTGGAACGTTTTTTTGTATCTTGTTCCTGTTTTATCAGTTTAAACAATGTTGCTATTATCTTCTGGGTAGTGTGTTTGCCGACCCGAATAAATATAAGTTATGGAAGACGAATTATAATGCCATTATGGGGATTTGGGGAGTGTCTTTGTATGTTCCGGTTTTGTGGTTGGTGTTTGTCGGGACACACGTAACTATACCGATAACAATGTTTTGCATTCTCTATATTTTATGTCGTTTTGTAATAATTTATAAGACAATACGGATATTTCACAAGAAAAGTACTGGTTTATTGTATATAAGTTTGTACCTTTGCACCCAAGAAATTTTACCTCTGGTATTTTTGTACGAAGGTATGGTTTATTTGTATAACTTTATCGAGACAAGTACTCTATGGCATTGAACATCAAAAAGTTGCTGGTATCACAACCGAAGCCTGCATCCGAGAAGTCCCCGTATTTCGACATTGCAGAGAAGTATGGAGTTGAGATTGACTTCCGTCCATTCATTAAAGTAGAACCTCTTTCATCTAAGGAGTTCAGACAGCAGAAAATTTCTATTTTGGATCATACGGCTGTTGTTTTTACGGCTCGTACGGCGATCGACCATTTCTTTCACTTGTGTGAGGAACTGCGTGTTGCCATTCCTGAAACGATGAAGTATTTCTGTATGACTGAAGCCATTGCTGTATATTTGCAAAAATATATTGTGTATAGAAAGCGTAAAATCTTTTTTGGTCAGACCGGGAAGCTGGATGATCTGGTTACGGTTATCGGCAAGCATGCGAAAGAAAAATATCTTGTGCCTGTTTCTGACGTGCATAAAGATGATTTGTTAACTATGTTGGAGGCGAAGAAGATCTCTTTTACGAAAGCTGTTATGTATCGCACCGTAAGCAATGATTTCTCCAAAGAAGAGAAGTTCGATTATGATATGCTGGTATTTTTCAGCCCATCGGGAATTTCTTCTCTGCTGAAGAACTTCCCGAATTTTAAACAAGAAGATATAAAGATCGGATGTTTTGGCCCGACAACAGCCAAAGCGGTTAAGGATGCCGGTTTGCGTCTGGATGTGGAAGCTCCGACTCCCGAAGCTCCGTCTATGACGGCTGCCCTTGAATTGTATCTGAAAAAAGAGATGGGTAGTAACAAAAAGAATGGTAAATAGAAGGTATACCCTTTCAAAAGAAGAGCGTCTGTCGTGGAAACGTTACATTGACCTGCTGTTTGCAAAAGGGCAATCGTTTGTGGCGTTTCCACTGCGGGTCGTTTATCTGCCGATAGAAGAGGAGGTATCGGCTCCGGTTTCCATCCTGGTTAGTGTCCCTAAAAAGAAATTCAAGCGTGCCGTAAAACGGAACCTGATCAAACGTCAGGTCCGCGAGACTTATCGGGTACGTAAATATGACCTGATCGATCCGTTACTGGAAAAAAACAAGCGTATGCTGGTTGCTTTCCTCTATTTGGACAAGGAGATCCATCCTTTTGCCGATATGGAAAAAGCCATGACAAAAGCATTGAACGTACTTCGCGACAAAGCATGATAAAGCGATTTTTTACTTTCTTTCTGTTGTTGCCGGTCTATTTCTATAAATATTGCATCTCTCCCATGACGCCGGCATCGTGCAGGTACACGCCAACTTGCTCCGGATATGCCGTGCAGGCTCTCAAAAAACATGGTCCGGTAAAAGGATTGTATTTAGCAGTCAAACGTATTCTTCGCTGCCACCCTTGGGGAGGAAGCGGATATGATCCCGTACCGTAGAGTATGGTTTATTACGATATACATACCCATCATTTGCCCGTTCATCCGGAAGACGTCGCCATCGTTAACTGTCTTGTTCCCGTGTTCGGCGCTGGATCGCGTTCGGAGCAGGCCATATCGCGATTAAACGTGGGAACGGGGCTGTTCCGTTCTGTCGGCATTCATCCCTGGTATATATATAATGTAGAAGAACAGGTTGCCGAACTGAAACGGCAGGCCTCATTTGCGGATGTAGTGGCAATTGGCGAAACGGGCTTGGATAAAGGTGCGCAGGCTCCGTTGGACTGTCAGCAGGAAATCTTCAAGGCATCGGCGTCTTTTGCCGAGAATGCCGGCATCTTTTTAATCATTCATTGCGTGAAAGCCTGGGACGAACTAATTGCCTTGAAAAAAGAACTGAAGCCCCGTGTACCGTGGATTATACACGGTTTTCGTGGCAATGCCACATTAGCCGGACAACTTATCCGGCAGGGCTTTTATCTTTCCTTTGGCGAGCATTTCAATCCCGGAGCCGTACGCAAAGCATGGCCCGGCCGCTTGTTTGCCGAAACGGACGATCGCGAAATCGATATCCGTACCGTCTACCGGAACCTTTCGGCTTCCCTGGATATTCGACCTGAACAGTTCGCCGGGCAGATTGCTGAAAACGTCCGCGATATTCTTCATTTTCAATTATAAAGTCGTACCTTTGCCGGCATTCAATTAATACTATAATCTAAAACGATGAATTTTGTTGAAGAATTAACATGGAGGGGCATGATCGCTGATATGATGCCCGGAACAGAAGAACAGTTGCAAAAAGAGATGACTTCTGCTTATGTAGGTATTGACCCGACGGCTGACTCATTACATATCGGTCACCTGGTATCGGTTATGATGCTGAAACATCTCCAACGTGCAGGACACCGTCCTATTGCTCTGGTCGGCGGAGCTACCGGTATGATCGGAGACCCTTCAATGAAGTCGGCCGAACGTAACCTGCTCGATGAAGCGACGCTTCGTCATAACCAGGATAGCATTAAGAAGCAGTTGTCCAAGTTTTTGGATTTCGATTCGGATGCGCCTAATGCTGCCAAGTTGGTAAACAATTACGACTGGATGAAGGATTATTCTTTCCTGAATTTTATTCGTGATATCGGCAAACATATCACTGTTAACTATATGATGGCTAAAGAATCCGTTAAAAAACGCCTGAGCCGCGAATCTTCCGTCGGCATGTCGTTTACGGAATTCTCTTACCAGTTGCTCCAGGGATACGATTATATGTATCTGTATGAACACGAAGGCTGCCGCCTGCAAATGGGAGGAACCGACCAGTGGGGTAACATCACGACCGGTACGGAACTGATCCGCCGTAAGCTGGGCGGTGAGGCTTATGCTTTGACCTGCCCGTTGATTACGAAAGCCGACGGAGGCAAGTTCGGCAAGACCGAGTCCGGCAACGTCTGGCTGGACCGCCGTTATACATCTCCTTACAAATTCTACCAGTTCTGGCTGAACGTGAGCGATGCCGATGCTGCCAAATATATCAAGATATTTACCGATCTGCCTAAGGAAGAAATCGATGCCCTGATCAAGGAACAGGAAGAAGCGCCGCATCTTCGTCCGTTGCAGAAACGTTTGGCAAAGGAAGTGACGGTCATGGTTCATTCCCGGGAAGATTACGATGCTGCCGTCGAGGCTTCCAACATCCTGTTCGGAAACTCTACGTCGGAAGCATTGAAACATTTGGACGAACAGACATTGTTGGATGTGTTCAACGGTGTTCCCCAGTTCGAAGTTTCCCGTGAAGAGTTGAGTGCCGGCGTAAAGGCGATCGACCTGTTCACTGAAAAGGCGGCGATTTTCCCGTCAAAAGGTGAAATGCGCAAGCTGGTTCAGAGTGGCGGTATCAGTGTAAACAAGGAAAAACTGACGGATCAGGATATGGTCATCGACTGTTCTTCCCTGCTGGATGAGAAATATTTGTTGGTTCAGAGAGGTAAGAAGAATTACTATTTACTGATTGTAAAGTAAGATTTTCGTATAAAAATACTTGCAAGGTAAGATTTTATTCTTACCTTTGCAACGCTTTAGATAAAGCACCGGATTGTCTCATGGTGTAATGGTAGCACTACAGTTTTTGGTTCTGTCTGTCGAGGTTCGAATCCTCGTGAGACAACTCACAATCGAAGAAAGCCGTTTATTATCAGTAAGATAGTAGACGGCTTTTCTTTTATTCTTATGCTTTTCTGCCCGATTTGGGGCTGTATACAATTTTGAAGTCCGTTTTATTATTTGTGAAGTTCTTTTCGCAAGTAGACCATATCCACTAATTGTTTGCCGTCTTCGTATATCGGATGATCATAATTGTCGGTAAAGAAATTCTTGATACGATGCGAATATCTGAATCCATTCTGTTCGTAGAAAGGGACGGTCAGCGGGCTTTCGCCTGTGCCGACAAACAGGGTATCGTATTTTCCCGCATAATGTTCGGAAATAAACCGGACCAATATTTTGCCATATCCCTGTTTCTGATATTGCCGGTCGGTTGCGATGTTCTTTAGCTCGATAGTTCTGTCACCTTCATCGGTGACAACGCAAATTGCTCTTGGTATGTTCCGGTCGTACAAAGCAAACATTTCTCCCCGTTCGAGATAAAGGTCTATCATCGATTCCTGTTCGTCGGCTAACAGCAGGAGGTAGAGGAAACGTTTTTTACGGTGTAGGATTTGTCGGATTTCAAGGGAACCGTCCGAAGCTTGCACGGTTATTTCATGGAGCGAAAGATGCAGGATCGGGAACGGATTGCCGCTTGGATCGGTTTCATCTCTTCCGACAATATCAAATCTTCTGTTCAAATAGAAAGAAATCGCTTTTTCGTTTTGTTCGTTGACGTCTACTTTGAATATATGTTTGCGATAAATGGCAAATTCGATTAACTGCTTGCCATACCCTTTTCCCTGTTCTTCCGGGTGGACGAAAAGCATTTCGATTAATTCGTCACTCAGTCCCATAAATGCAGCTATCCGGTTTTGTCTGTTCCGGATGGTGTATAATTCGACAGCCGGAATATATTTGTCCCGGACTAACGGTTTGAAGAACTGGATATCCTTTTCGGTCAGGAAATGATGGGTGCTGCGGACGGAGGCCTCCCACACTTCGACCAATTCGTCTTTTAGCTTTTCTGATTCATCGGGACTAATTGCAGACCAATCTATTTTCTGTTGTTCGACGATCTCCTGTTTCTGTCGGATATGGGTTGATGGCATATTCATTCTGTTCTTTTCTACAAATTTAGGCATAATCAACTTTATCTTCCAAGTTTAAGGCTCCAATATGTGCGGATTCGTTGTTTCTGCCATATATTTGTTGACTTCTTAATGTAGTTTGTGACAAGTAAAGAATATATGGAATATGTAGAATTGTTGAACCGGTTGACGGTGGATTGTAAGGATGACGGAAAACAGTTTCGGAAGCAGGACCGGATACATGAGGTAAAAGCCTTATTGGAAAATTCGGACTATGAATTGCTGGGCGAGGGGAATCTGTCCTTGCTGTATGGAAAGTCGGCCGGAGAAGGGAATACTTACCGGACGCTTGTATCATCCCATGTTGATTGCGTTTATAAAAACTGCTTTGTCGAAGACGAAGATGAACTTTGCTGGAAAGGCACGTTTGACAATAGCGCGACCAATGCCGCCGTGATCGACCTGATGTTGCGGGGCGAACTGGATGAATCCGTCCTGGTCGCTTTCACGGGAGATGAAGAGAAAGATTCGGCAGGAGCCATCGAAATCATGCAGATGTTAGGCCGGATGGAATGCAGGGTAGGTAAGGCTCTCGTACTTGATGTCACGAATGAAGGTTGGGAAGAAGAAGCTGCTTTCTCTATCGAGAACGACCGTGGTTTTGATATAATAACCGGCTATCATATTGTCGGATTGCTTCAGGCAAGCTGCACTGCGTGCGTGTTGGTACACGAGGCGGAACCTGACGAGACTTGGGAATACGGTAAAGGCATCGGCCCCGAGATGCCGGGAATCCCGTGTTTGAGCCTCTGTTTGCCTGTCTGTGGAAATATGCATGGGGAGGACGGAGTCTTGTTGCGCAAATCGTCCGTCACCCCTTATGAAGATATCTTGAGGAACTTGGCAAATGCCGTTTTCTGATTCTTACTGATAGGATAAAGAACAGTATTCAAATACGGCAGGCGCCTTTTCGTCCCCTTCATGATAGAGTCCCGGGCGCGCCACCCGGTCCCAGCGGATAAGGGAACGTATGGCTTCTTCCGATAGCCCGTGTCCTACCGGAGTCCATTTCTTCCCGTCTTTGCTCCAGGCAAATCGATAGGGGAGTCCTTCTTTCACCTGCATGCGCAGATGCAATGCTGGGGCGGGCAGTGGCAGATCGGCCAGTTGTTGTTCCTTCCCTTCGCGGACGAGCTTTATCTGCAACCGGTCGCCGACACAACCGTAGGCGAGATAGTAGCTGTTGTCTCCGTAAAGCGTGATCCCCTTCCAACTGCCGTTCTGGTTGGTGATGCCGGCATCCAACGTATAGCCCGGAGATGCCGGACGAAGGCAAAGTGCCTCTCCGGGCTTGCATTCCGGCTTGGGAGAACCGCTCAGCCGTAGCCTGCCCGCTTCGATTTTAGCCTGGACATCCGAGTACGGATAATTCCAGCTCCATTCCGGACGCAGGTCCGGGCCGGCAAAATTGTCGAAGAAGCCGGTAACCGGCTCTTGCACGCAACCGGCAAAAGGCATCGGTTGTGTCAGGCGGGCATATTCGCCGGTGACGAAATAAGGCCAGTTGTCTTCTCCGAAACGCAACTCCTGGAGATGGGGCTGACGCCCTAAGAAGAAATCGCTGCCTTCCGTATAGGCGTGACATAGATAAAACATACGTCCGTCAGGCGTCGTCGTCAGTGTGCCGTGACCGATAGATTGTATCTCGCCGCTTCCGTGCAGGATCGGATTTCCTTCATACTTCTCGTATGGTCCTTCGAGCTTCTTCGAGCGGGCGACGGCCACGGCATAGTCGCTATCGGGACCGCAACAACCACCTGTAGCATAGATCAGATAGTAGTAGCCGTTTTTTTTGAACCAGTGCTGTCCTTCCATTCCCGCACGTTCGTCGTCGCGGAGCAGGCTGAACGGCTTGCCGGCCAGTTTCAACCCGTCCGGAGCCAGTTTGCCGGCAAGGAGTTCGATCGGCCGGTTGTCCAGCCCGTAGGCTTTCCAACTGATGTACAAATCCCCCTTGTCTTCAAGGACAAAGGCATCGATCGCTTCCGTCCCGAATTCGACTACCGGTCCGTGATCCTTGAATTTGCCTGTCGGAGAGTCGGAGGTGGCTACCCCGATGTAGGAAGTATTGTTCGACTTCTTTCGCGCGGTATAATATACATAAACCTTGCCGTCATGATAATACCATTCCGGAGCCCAGAACGACGATCGGGTCCATTCCGGCTGCTGTTCGAATACGTGTCCGGTTTGTTTCCAGTTGACCAAGTCTTTAGATGTGAATACCGGATAGTAGGGAGCCCATTCGGAGGAAGTCCCCGTTGCATAATAAGTATCGTCGATCCGCAGGATGGACGGGTCGGCGACATCCCCGTGGATAACGGGATTGGTAAAGTAGGTCTGTTTCTGGGCCATACTTGCGCCGGAATACAGGACGGAGCCTAACAAGGCGATGATGAGTCTGTTCATGGTCTGCTATTGATGGTTACAAATCTACTGGATAAAACGGAGCTGTCCAAAAAAATCCTTTATTTTTGCCGGGTAAAACGTATTGATTCGGAAAAAGCATGGACAAACTTCACTATTTTGCAGATTCGATTTTTCTTCTTTCTCTGCCGGAAAAATTTACCTATCCGTTCCATTATACCCCGCATCCCCTTTGTGTGGCGGCGGCGGGAGAGGTCGGTCGTTATTTGGCGGCAAAAGGAAAATGGCAGGAGGAATTGCGCAAAGGGAAGATGTTCGGCGTTTTGATCGTTCGTACAGTCGAGGGGAAGGTTGGCTATCTGGCTGCCTTTTCCGGTATCCTGGCGGGGAAGAACCGACATGCTTATTTCGTGCCTCCGGTTTATGACGTGCAAGAGCCGGATGGCTTTTTCGGGATAGAAGAAAAACAGATATCGGGAATCAACAGGCGGATCGAGGAGTTGCAGGCAGATGTGCGATATAAAGATTGCAAGCAACGGTTGGCCGACGAGACGGTCCTTGCCGGACAAGTTTTGGATGAGATACGGCAACGGATGAAAGCGGCCAAAGAAGAGCGTGACCGGTTGCGTTCGGCCGTCACGCAGGTAGACTCGGAGCAACTGATCCGTGAAAGTCAGTTTCAGAAAGCGGAACTGAAACGGCAGAAACAGCATTGGAAAAACCGCCTTTCCTCCCTACAGGCGGAAGTAGAGGCGTTCGAGACGGAGATCGAACGCCTCAAAACGGAACGCAAGACCCGTTCGGCCGCCCTTCAGCAATGGCTTTTCAAGCAATTCCGCATGCTGAACGCCCGTGGGGAGGAACGGGATTTGTGCGACCTGTTTAAGGATACCGTCCAAAAGACGCCGCCGGCAGGTGCGGGCGAATGTGCGGCCCCCAAGCTTCTGCAATATGCCTACCGGAACGGCTGGCAACCTCTTGCTATGGCTGAATTCTGGTGGGGAGATTCTCCGAAAAACGAGATTCGCCGTCATGGATATTATTATCCGGCTTGCAAAGGGAAATGCGGACCGATCCTGAAGCACATGTTGCAAGGACTGCACGTCGAGGAAAATCCGTTGGAAACGGATATGCACCGGGAAACGGAGTTGGAGATCGTGTATGAAGATGAATGGTTGTCGGTGGTCAACAAACCCGCCGGCATGTTGTCGGTTCCCGGAAAATCGGATATCGATTCCGTCTACGGAAGAATGCGGCGGATGTATCCCGAAGCGACCGGGCCGATGATCGTGCACCGCCTTGACATGGCGACCTCCGGCCTGTTACTTATCGCCAAGACAAAGGAAGTGCATCAGAACTTGCAGGCGCAGTTCAAGAACCGGACGGTGTGCAAGCGATATGTCGCCTGGTTGGATGGCATCGTGGAGGAAAAAGAAGGCCATATCGAACTTCCCCTCCGCCCGGATCCGGAAGACCGGCCGCGACAGGTGGTCGATGTGGTTCGCGGAAAAACTGCCGTGACGGACTACCGTGTGTTGCGGACGGGTATGGGTGGTTCGGCTGGAGGCGATTCCCAAACCGCTCCTACGTTTGTTTCTTTTGTTCCGAAAACGGGGCGTACCCATCAATTACGTATCCATTCGGCTCACCCGCTTGGCTTGAATGCCCCGATTGTCGGGGATGAGTTATATGGCAAGAAAGCGGACCGTTTGTATTTGCATGCCGAATATCTGGGCTTTATACATCCTGTTTCCGGCATATATATGGAGGTGGAAAAAAGGGCCGGATTTGAAGACCTTTGGTAACCGTTCCTTCATTTCCCTGATAACGGTGGGACGATTATCGGATGCCTATGGGATCAAAGTTCGATGCTTATGAGATCAGAGTTCGATGCCTATGGAATTTTGATCCCATAGGCATGGAGCAGATTTGTCATTCGACGTAAATCATTTTCTTTGTCATTCCTCCATCGATCGTTACGTTCTCGCCATTCATGAAGTCGTTCTCTTCTTGGCAGACGAACAGGCACATACGGGCAATGTCTTCCGGTTTACCTACCCGTCCCGACGGATGTTGGGCGTGGTCTTCCGGGCGAAGCTGTTCGTAGTCGCGCGTCTCGATCCAACCTGGTGAAATCGAGTTGACCGTGATATGCCACGGGGCAAGCGAAAGGGCAAGGGCGTGCGTCAGCGAATAGATGCCACCTTTGGATGCTGCATAACCTTCGCTGCCTGGTTCGCTCATCAGGCAGCGGGTGGAACATATATTGACGATCCGGCCGAACGGATTGGGCGCCTCTTGGGATTGGCGATGAATGGCCAGTTTGCGGGATGTGATGAAAACCGGACGCAGGTTTACAGACAATATCCGGTCGAAATCTTCCACACCGGTCTCCGTGATCGGTGAGAAAGAACTGATTCCCGCGTTGTTGATCACGATGTCGATATCGCCCCATTCCTTGAAAATCTGCTGCATGCAGTTTTCAAGCGCTTCCCGGTCACTTACGTCAACATGGAAAAAAGAGGTTCCGGTCTGCAATGCCGTCTCTTTTCCCGCCGCTTCGTTCCGGTCGCAGAACGCCACGCGGTGTCCGGCGGAACGGAAAGCTCTTACGATCGCCTTACCTATGCCTTCCGCACCTCCTGTCACAAAAACTCTTCTGGTCTTGTGGATAACGGCCGCTTTCCTGCCACTGTACGAACGGCTTGCGGAACGTACCTCCATTTTACCGGAAAACTTACGGGATTTATATTCTTCGTATTTCTTTTCCAAATAGTTGTCTGCCATGATCTTTCGCTTTTTCATGTCCGGCTGTTGTTCCGGGTACTGTATGCGCTTAAATATGTTAGCACACTGATTTTATGGATGTTATTTAGGAAAGGACTTGGAATACTGTCTTTTATGCTTATTCCTCAAAAAGTTGCGGAGGCAAGACTCGAACTTACGACCTTTGGGTTATGAGCCCAACGAGCTACCACTGCTCCACTCCGCGATATAGGTTTGTAATCAAACCTGATTGCGAGCGCAAAGGTAAGAATATATTTTTATAATCCAAATTTATTTACTTAATATTTTAATTTGTAGTGTCAATGCACAAGTTGTAGAGCCTGTTTAAATTTTGTTCATCATTCTTTCGAGAGTTCTTTTAGAGTATATCGGACACGACGCCCCCTCTTATTGTAAAAAAATCTTGAAAATGACTTGAAAGCCTTCTGTCGAGTGTTTCTCAAATGGCTTTTTACGGGTCGAAAATCAGGTCTTTGGGAGGCCATTCCTGTGAGGTGCACGGTTTTTTCTTCCGACGACCGTCTTCATCACCATGAAGTCTGACTTTGTATAGAGTGAATCCGGCAGCTCGGAGCGATGAAGACGGTCGTCACGGCGATGAAGACGGTCGTCGTGGAAATAAGGGTTCGATTCCCTTGAAAAGACCCTCCGAATCCGGGCAATATTCCTTTACCCTCTCCTTTGTTTCTCCAAATATTCAACTCGCCGGTAGTTCCGGTTTTTCGAAGTGTAAGGAATATGGAAGATAAGATTACCAAATGTCATGTAATTTCTACCTCTCCGGCGGACTGTTCGCTGGTATGTTAGGAAAAGCACTGTTTAGGTGGAAGAAAGGTAGGCTGAAATTGTGTTTGTTTTCTCTCGAAATAGGAAAAACAGGGGTTATTGTAAAAAATCGGTGCTATAGTCAAGATCGGTGTGATTTTTTCTTCCTTTATTATTCTATTCGAGTTATAACTTTTTATAAATATTGAACCATTGTAAAGCCGAAGTAATGCCGGTTGTACCTAACCTTTTGAATAAATTCTTCTTATGGAACTTTATGGTGTTGACAGATACCTTTAGTTGTTCGGCTACTTGAGTTTCAGTGTACCCTTGTGCAAATTGTTTTAAAATGGCGCTTTCTTGCTTGGTTATATTTTGATGTTTGTTTTCAATGAAGCTGTTGAGCTGTGGATTGTATTCGAAAATTATCTTCGTATGGTTTAATTTGATGAAAATATTTCCCGGATGTTGATAGCAAGCAAGGCTGATCTGGCAGAGGGCTTGTGCGATTTTACCGTCACCGGTCAATTTTAATGGTGTCTGATGGTGGTTGACTAAAATATAATCTCCATTGATCCCTTTTAGTCGCATGTCATATACGATATTTACATATTTTCTCTGATCCTGTTTGAGTGTATAGAAAAAGTCAAATGCCAGGTTGTTTATTTTAACCAACATCTTTAAATCTTCGGGATGTACATATTTTTCATAAAATTGATATCCATGCTTTGTTAATGGAAATTCATGTTCTAAAAACTGTATTAGGTTATCAGGATAAATGAGTTTGTTTCTTGTATAATCAAAAATGTAGAATACATTATTAGTCAGGCTGTTTATAGCCTGTAGGTAATTCATGTGCAGTGAATCATCCATGTCTTTGTCACAATCGTTAAACGATTGATGGGCATAATAAGTTAGATCTGAAATATCCATTTAATTGTGTTTTTTAAGATGCCTAAGATAGGGAATAATTGTAATTTAAAAAAGAACGCAGAAAAATTATTAGTAATTCTACCTAAATTAGGTAGGTTCATACTTGGACGGATGTGTGTGTTACGCACAAGTTTTCTTATTGTTAATCAAAATAGATATCATGATGGGAGATGTTCGGTTGTTTGGTCGTTTTTCAGTTAACGATTTTTAATGTGCTTTCCTATGCTTTTAGGTAGGGACGAGGGCTTGAAATTATTTGTTGCAAAGCGATAGATGGTTTTTCTTTGCAATAAATGTAATCTTTATGCCTGATCTGTCCGTCATAATGCCCGTCTATAATGGAGAAGCCTATCTTTGCCAAGCAATAGACAGCATCCTGAAACAATCTTTTCGGGATTTTGAATTTATAATAATTGACGATGCTTCAACTGATGGATCGGAAAAGGTTATACATTCATATGAAGATTCTCGGATCAAGTTTATTCAGAATGCTGAGAATCAGGGGAACTATTCTTCCCGTAATAAAGGATTAGAAATTGCTACGGGCAGGTATATCTGTGTTATGGATGCAGATGATGTTGCGTCTTTGATGATTCGTACTGAAGCAGTGAGAGGATTTCCCTGATCCCCGATGTGCTGAAGCACTTGAATTTGTATCAGAATTAAGACCAGAATAATTTAATATAAAAAAAGTGGAATATATATGAGAAATTTAATTTTAATCGTAGTGTCTTTATTTATTTTTGCTTGTTCGTCAGAGAAAGGAAATGAACAAAGCGAGTATCATCATTTTGTTGTAGATATAAAGGGTAAATCGGATCCGGAACTATTAAAAGAGACTATGGGGAATATAGAATCACGTTTGGTTCGGCTGGAAACAACTGATAGTTTGTTATTCAATGGAAAAGCTTCATGTCTGTATGTAGTAAGCGATTACTTATTTGTCGCAGATCTAAAACAAAATATAATTTTTCGTTATGATAAACAAGGAAAATTTATTAATAAAATAAATAGAAAAGGACAAGGTCCAGAAGAATATATTACTTTGGCGAATATATACTTTAATGATAATGAGATTTATGTTTGTGACTTGACAAAAATGCTGGTGTATGATTTTAATGGCAAGTATTTAAAAACGATTATACCACCTAAAGATGAAATAGGGCAGTTTTATATTGATCCATCAGGGTTGATTGTTCAGTCTCGTTATTATTTGGGCGATAGCCAGTTGATCGTTTATGATGAAGATGGAAAACTTATTAAAGAATATTTTCCGACACCGGAAGTTCTTCGAAACTTTTGGATAGTACAGGGTTGTTATCGTTCAATAGGAGGCTACAATGGGGGAACTTATGTTTCCAATTACTTTGATACGAATATCTATATGTTGGATGGTGATTCAATCCAAACTTTTGCGACATTCGATTTCGGAAGTATGAATCTCCCCAAAGACTTTTTTGAAGGGGAAACCAAAGAACTTGTCCCGAAGTTTAATGATTTTCGAGAAAACAATAAAGCTGTCCTTAATATCGATAATACAACGATAACAGATGATTGGATCGTCTTTTGCCCGCCATTGTTTGAACCTAAAGAAGTCATATATTGCAATCGTAAGAACGGTAAATATTTGATCAATAATGATTTTAGTGGTTTTTATGCTAAAGTTTTGGGAAAATACGATGCCCCTGATGGATATGATTCTCGAAGTGGAGAGTTTTATCGGTTGGTGAATGCTGCTTTACTCAAAGAGGCGATAGAGGAATTGCAGCAATCGGATGAACATTATTTGGAGAAATATCCTTTCCTGAAAGGAATTGACCCTGAAAAGATGGACGAAGAGTCCAATGACTGGGTTATTTTCTTTAAGATGTGATAAGGAAAGATGGTGGTTCCCGATAGATTGGATTGTCTGTGTTTAAATGCAGGAAAAACGGTTATTTCTGATGCTGTTACTGCTATCCAATAGAACCTATATTGGGGGAATGGAATTGTTGTTGAGGTTCTAAACCTCAACAACATGGAGATTTATTTAATCGAAAACAAGTTTTAGGAAATGCATTAATGGCCTCTGTCGCTAAAAATTCGTTTCTTTTATGTCTTAAATACCACTGGCCCATTTATGTTAACAGATGTATATGATCTTTATTATGATAAAGAAAATGTTTATTTGATACCGGAAGAGTACGTTTCTCCATTTACAAAAAACGAGGTCATGTTATATATGAATGACCTCGTTGATGAAGACGTACTGGATAAAAAATTAGATAAAGCTGTAGCTGTACATTATTTTTTTGGTACATGGTATTGACCATTTTATTAACTAAATATAATTTGAAAGATGAAGAAAATTTCTAAGATTTCTTTGAAAAAACAAGGTGCTATTTTAAGTAATGAAGAAATGGTAAAAATTTTTGGTAAAGGGACCTATCGTTGTTGCTGCGGTATGGGAAGTAATGTAACATGTCATGGAGTATGTCGATAGTTCTTTAATTTGTTATAGGAATGATTGACATGCTCTATTAAATAATGCTTATGGATATAAAGCGATTATACATATTTATATTACTTGTTTTTTCTTTTCCGATGATGGGGCAAATAAAAAATGAGTTACAGATCAGTACTCAGAAGCTAATGCCGTTGAAGTTATCGGATTTTGCAGAAATGCAGGATTCGATACTGCTTGACAAAAAGCCCGAAATGTGTCAATTCCAGTGGTTTTCAGACCAATATTTATATTTGGCAGGAATTAATATGGTTTATCAATACCATCTTTCCGGCAAATATATTCGGTCATTTGATTGTGGTGGATTTGTATTAGGTATTGCAGGCGATGATGTTAAACGTGAATTGTATATTCCGGTATCTAAAGATGATCAGATATCGCTAAACTGTTATGATTATTCCGGCAATTTGTTGAGGAAGTTTTCATTAGGACATAGTGTGTCGGCTTGTGTCCATTTTGAAAATGAAGTTTGGATGATACAGAATTTTATACAGGCTGATACTGTTTATTATGAATTGTCCAAGATCGACTGCATGAATGGAGATATAAGCAAATTGGGCGTTTTTCATAAGGACTATTATTGATCCGGTTTTTCTATTGCTGCTGGAGCTGTTTTTTCGCGAGTTAATCAGAGATTGTATTTTTCTGTGAATACGGATTCTACGCTGTTTCAAGTCCGGGGAAATCGTTTTGAACCTTATTTGCGTTGGAATATAAAGCCGGAGAAGCGTTTTTTTTCGGATCGGGATGTCATAGAGGGACATATATTAGCGGGGACTTATTTGTTTGTAAATTATTCCCGCAACGATCCTGATGATCCGGACGGAGTGTCTTGCAAGAAATACTTATATGTAAAGGATATAAAAGGAATATCGGGCGAATATAATGTGTGTTATGATGAACGCGGCCTGTCTGGTTGCTTTGAAGGGGTAATGGATGATTTATATCATACAGGAACAGTCTATTTGTCTATGCCATTTAATAAGCCGGATTGTTTGTGTTTTTCATCTGTGCAGGCAGATAAACAGATGAAGAAAAATAATTATTGTATTTATTTAGTACATGTGAAAAATAAATGAAAAAGGTATATGTAGTATATTTTTTGTGGATGATTTTGGTCTCCTGTGAAGTAAATCAGCAAGGGAAGTTGCCTGTTATTCCGGTTGATTTGGATAATCATCGGACGATATCTTTGTCTGGGATTACCCAAGATGTGAAAAACATACGTTTGGAATTGACCGAACAGAGCCTGATAAGTGATCATGTTACGCGTGTGATTTATACGGATGACTATATTTTTTTGATAGACCGTAAGAACCCGACTCCCATTATGTTTGACGGCAATGGAAAATTCCTTCGTACAATAGGTTCGATGGGACAAGGACCGGGTGAATTTACCGGTATGATGGACATTGCAGCTGATTTTCAAAATGAATATTTATATATAACAACTTTGTCTAAATTGTTACTGTATGATTTTGACGGGAATTTCATACGAGAAAAAAAGTATGTGGAAAAGAATGTAAGATATGCGAATTTTGCTAATGGCAGTTTGATATTGATAAGTGAAAGAGATGAGGAGGGAGAAGACGGTCGTATCCAAAAGACGAATCTTGATTTCGTAAGCACTGATTTGGAAATAACAGATAGCTTGCATCTGAAAACGTATGTTAATCCACGTATGCTTTGGTGGCATTCCCACCAAGATTTTATTACCGAAAGTTCGGGAAATGTCTATCAATATTATTATGAATTTAATTCTGAACCATTCTTGCGAGATACGTTATATCAATTGGAGGGAAACGAACGTATCCCGAGCCTGAAAGTTGATTTTGGAACAACCGGCGTCGATGTTGAGGGAGAACGAACATTGGCGTTGTGGAATATCTATCGGAGCAATCGATATGTTTTCTCTGCCTATTGGGTCGCAGACAGGTATATGCGTTTTTGTTATGACCTAAAAGAAATGACGGGCTATAATATGGAGAAAGGATATGAAGATGATATAAACCATAGTGGTATAGTTGACATCCGCCCCTTGAACACAGATACAGAGCGTTATTATTATTTTTATACACAGGAGAGGCATTCGGAGGAAGAAAATCAGGTATTGTGCATCGGCACTTTGAAAAAATAGAAACGATATTGTGAGATATATGAAAAAGAATAATATTTTATTATTTATATTGGACTTACTTGATGTAAAGTATATCATAAGAATGATTTGAACCCGCATGTGTGGCGTGCGCATACGGGATGCGTGATGCAGGAAATGAAAGCCACGGCCGGAATCGTAACAGAAGAATTGCGTTTGATGGAACGTCTCTTCCAACCACTGAAAAAGGTCTTGCGGGAAGGAATGTAAGTGGCTTTCCGGGTGCGAGCCTCCGCCGTTCAAACAGCCAGATGAGGTTTGAAGAGGAGGATGTGACAAATATATCCTGCGGGAGCAACCTGAAAAAGATAAAAAACTTGTATGTTTGTAGGAATAAAACAGAAAATGCGAAATGAAGACATTAGTACATACCGACAAAGAACTGATTGAAGAGACCATTAAGAAGTGTGATATCTGTTATGTGGGACTGGCCGATACGGATGGGACTCCCTATGTATTGCCGATGAACTTCGGCTATCGTGATGGTGTTATATACCTGCATTCGGCACAGGAAGGACGGAGTATCTCCGTTTTGGAACGGAATCCGCGCGTCTGCATTACGTTTAGTACGGACCATGATCTCGTTTTCCAGCATCCGGAGGTCGCTTGTAGCTACCGGATGCGCTCCAAGAGCGTAATCTGCTGGGGTAAAGTTCGCTTTGAAGAAGATTTCGACAAGAAGACGGAAGCTCTGGATATCATTATGAAACAATATTCGGATAAGGAATTCCGTTATTCCGATCCGGCTGTGAAGAATGTCAAAATATGGATTGTGGAAATGGATGAAGTGACCTGCAAGGAATTCGGAGCACCGCATAATAAGTTGAAAATGGGAAGTTGATATTGCCGGGCGTTTGTCTTTTTGGATAAAGCGTTGTATGATGGGCAAATAATTGTCCGCTGTCAATTGTTCATTTTCAATTTATTCTTACTTTTGTTGCCAAATACGATATGGCTGAATAATGGGATTGCAAAAGCATAGCAAGGTCTTGAATGATACGGTTGAGATGCTCTCGGACGAGGGGTCTTACCATCAACTGTTTCATGCTTACCGCGATGAAGAGGCGCTTCCTTCGGGTGAGGTGCTGAAAGAGATCATAGATTTGTGCCGGGCAATCCTTTTTCCCGGTTATTACGGGAATGCACGGATCAGCAAGCAGACCATCCGTTTCCATACCGGCGTGAACGTCGGAACGTTGCATACGCTGCTTACCAAGCAGATTTATGCAGGGCTTTGTTTTGCTGATACGACCTGTGTCTCTTGCCCTGAAGAAAAGATACTTGCCGAGGCGGAGAATCTGTCGGGAGCCTTTATCCGCACGCTTCCCGAAATACGCACTCTGTTGGCGACGGATGCCGAAGCCGCTTTCAACGGCGATCCCGCTGCGCAGAACATCAACGAAGTTATTTTTTGCTATCCCGGTTTCCGGGCTGTCTGCAACTATCGCATTGCGCACCAGCTATACCGGTTGGGCGTTCCTTTTATTCCCCGCATGATTACCGAAATGGCCCATTCGGAGACAGGTATCGATATCCATCCGGGTGCAGAGATCGGGAACTATTTCTCGATCGACCACGGGACGGGAACCGTTATCGGTGAGACCAGCGTGATCGGAAACCACGTCCGTATCTTCCAGGGAGTCAGTCTGGCAGGAGAGAAACTGCCGCCTGACGAAAACGGGAATGCGATACGTGGTGTGCCGCGCCATCCGGTGTTGGGCGACCATGTGACGGTTTATTCCAATGCTACATTGTTGGGACGCATTCGTATTGGCGAGGGAGCTACGATCTGTGGTAACGTCTGGATCACGGAAGATGTTCCGGCGGGAGTAACCGTGAGCCAGCAGACAGTGAATAAATGTCAGTGGACAGTCAGTGAAATCGGAGAACAAAGAACAAAGAACAATCAATAATTAAAAGAATTACTAATAAACGATGAGGAATCATTGTTAACTTTCAACTTAAAATGAGCGAAACATTTGAAATGGTGGCTAAGACCCTTTACGGGTTGGAAGAAATCTTGGCCGGCGAGTTGTTATCTTTAGGTGCCAACGATATACAGATTGGCCGCCGGATGGTTTCTTTTACCGGAGATAAGGAAGTGCTTTACAAAGCCAACTTCTATTGCCGTACGGCATTGCGTATCTTGAAGCCTATCTATCACTTTAAAGCCAAAGACGCCGATACTGTCTACAAAGAGGTTAAGAAGGTGAAATGGGAAAACTACATGTCTCTGGACAAGACGTTTGCCATCGACTCTGTAATCTACTCTGAAGATTTCAATCACTCCAAGTTTGTTGCTTATCGTACGAAGGATGCGATTGTGGACTATTTCATGGAGAAGGACCAGAAACGTCCCTCTGTCCGTGTAAACAATCCGGATTTGTATATCAATATTCATATTTCACATAACGACTGTACGCTCTCCATCGACAGTTCGGGCGAAAGCCTGCATAAACGCGGTTACCGTGTGGACCAGACGGAAGCTCCGTTGAATGAAGTGCTGGCTGCCGGTATGATCTTGAAAACAGGTTGGAAAGGCGAATCGAATTTCGTCGATCCGATGTGCGGTTCCGGTACGTTGCTGATCGAAGCGGCGATGATCGCTTTAAATATTGCGCCGGGCGTGCATCGTAAGGAGTTTGCTTTCGAGAAATGGATCGATTTCGACCAGGAGCTGTTCGACCGCATCTATAACGACGAGAGTCAGGAACGTGAGTTTAATTTCAAATGTTATGGAGCCGATATCAATCCGGCGGCGATCGAGATTGCCGAGAAAAATATCCGTAGCGCCGGCCTGATGAAATATATCGAGCTGAAGACCCAGCCGTTCCAGCAGTGCACGGAGGCTCCGCAGCCGGGCATCATGGTGACCAATCCTCCGTACGGTGAACGTATTTCCAGCCGGGATTTGTTGGGGTTGTACAACATGATCGGCGAACGCGTCAAACATGTGTTTACCGGCTATAAGGTTTGGATTCTGAGCTATAAGGATGAATGCTTCGACAAGATCGGCTTGAAACCGAGTGAAAAGATGAAACTTATGAACGGATCGTTGGAATGCGAATACCGTTGCTACGATATATTCGAGGGGAAAATCAAAGATTATAAGAAGGCGCTGAACGAAGAGGGGGAAGCACGTCCTTCCCGTCCGGAAAGACCTTCTTTCGAACGTAAGCCGGACCGTCCTAATTTCCGTACCGACCGTATGGATCGTCCCGACCGCCGTTTTGCCGCCGCGCATGCCGAGGATGACAGTGAGCGGGCTCCTTTTATTCCCGGTAAACGCTATTTTGGCGATGACCGTGCGGATGGTCGTACGGCTCGTAAGGATTTTGGCGGAAGACGTCCTGTCAAGAGGCACTTTAAGGATGATGAAGATTTTGGCGGCAAGAAGAAGTTCGGAGACAAGAAGTTCGGTGAGCGTTCGTTTAAGAAACCATTCAAAAGAAAGGGAAGAGATGAATTTGAAGATTAATTTATTCATAGTATTTTGTGCCTTGGCATTTATAAATCCGTTGTCGATGATGGGACAGGATAAACAGTTCACTTTGCATGACCTTATTCCCGGAGGAAAGACACAAAGCCGTTTTGTGCCCCGTAACTTGAAGCAATTGCAGTGGTGCGGAGATACATATCTGTATGTCAAGGGTGACAGCATGATGAGGGGAGAATCGACAAAAGCGGTGAAGGTTGCCTTTACCCGCGGTCAGTTGAACGAAGCGCTTACGGCGGCTGGTGCGCAGGCGGTCGGTAGTATGCCCTTCTTTTCAGCTCCTTACAAGGATCAGCCGGTACTTGCTTTTAATGCCAAGCGCCATCGTTTCCATTACAATTTTGAGGAGAACAGGATTGTAAGCATGTATGACCTGAACGGTTCTTGGGAGAACTTCGACTTCTGTCCGGCTAACGGTTATCTGGCTTTTACGGAAGGTGACAACCTGAAGATACTTTCGCCGGACAATGTTGTCGGCAACGTGACGGAGGAAACGGCCGAAGGTGTTGTCTGCGGGAAATCCGTACATCAGAACGAATTCGGAATCCATAAAGGGACTTTCTGGTCGCCGAACGGTTCGGCACTGGCTTTCTACCGGATGGATGAAAGCATGGTGACGGATTATCCGTTTGTCGACATTACCGCCCGCTGCGCGAAAGCCGAACCGCATAAATACCCGATGGCCGGGATGAAAAGCCATGAGGTGACGGTTGGTGTCTATAATCTGGCGACCGGGAAAACGGTTTGGTTAAAAACCGGATTGCCAAAAGAAAAATATCTGACAAATATAGCTTGGAGCCCGGATGAAAAGAGCATCTATATTGCTGAACTGAACCGGGACCAGAACGAGATGCACTTAGTGCGCTATTCCGCCCTGACCGGCGAGAAAGAGGCGGATCTGTTCTCTGAAACCGATGCACATTATGTCGAGCCGCAGCAGCCGGTTCTTTTCCTGCCCAATGCCCCGGACCAGTTTATCTGGCAGAGCAGGCGCGACGGGTATAACCATTTGTATCTGTATAATACGAAAGGCGAACTGCTCAAACAGTTGACGAAAGGCGAATGGGAAGTGCTGAATATCCTCGGTTTCGATGCCAAGGGAAAAGCCTTGTTTTACTCTTCTACGAAGCCGTCGATGCTCAGTTCGTTCAGCTATGGCGATGCTCTGTATGTCGGGACGTCGCGCCTGGACCTGAAAAAGGGAACTTCTTACGAATTGACTTCGGGCGGTTTGCAGGGTGTACATGCCACGCAACTGAGTGCGTCCGGCAAATATCTGATCGACAGTTATTCCGCTCCTGACGTTCCACGTGAGATTTCGATTATCGACGGGCAGAAGCGGGAAACCTTACGGACGTTGCTGACGGCGAAAGATCCGTATGAAGGATATGCGATGCCGGAAATCGTTACCGGAAAAATCAAGGCGGCGGATGGTGTCACCGATTTGAACTTCCGCTTGGTCAAACCTGTCGGTCTGGATGAGACGAAGAAATACCCGACGATCGTCTATGTGTACGGCGGCCCGCATGCCCAGTTGGTTACAGGCGGATGGAAAAACGGCGTAGGCGGTTGGGACATCTATATGGCTCAACGCGGATATGTGGTCTTCACGCTCGACAGCCGGGGATCGGCGAACCGGGGACAGGCTTTTGAAAATGTCATACATCGTAATTTAGGTGTGAATGAGATGGCGGACCAGGTAAAAGGCGTCGAGTATCTGAAATCACTTCCGTATGTCGATGCCGGCCGTATCGGCGTGCACGGATGGAGTTACGGCGGTTTTATGACGACGAACCTGATGTGCTCGTATCCGGAACTGTTCAAGGTGGGGGTTGCCGGTGGCCCGGTGATCGACTGGAGCAACTACGAGATTATGTATGGCGAACGCTATATGGACCGTCCGCAGGACAATCCGGAAGGTTATAAGAATGCCAACCTGAAACTGAAAGCGGGCAATTTGAAAGGACACCTGCTGCTGATCCACGGAGATATCGATCCGGTTGTTGTCTGGCAGCACAGTTTAGGATTCCTGAAAGCCTGTGTGGATGCGGATACATATCCCGATTATTTCGTTTATCCCCGCCATCTGCATAATGTGATCGGCAAAGACCGTCCGCATCTGTATGAGAAGATAACGCGCTACTTTGACGATTATTTGAAGTGAAGGGGCGTATCAGAATAGACAAAATATAAAAAAACGACAATATGAACATATTATTACTTGGCTCAGGCGGCCGCGAACATGCAATAGCCTGGAAGATGGCTCAAAGCCCGAAAGTGGATAAGTTATTCATCGCTCCCGGTAATGCCGGAACAGCATTGGTTGGTACGAATGTGGATATCAAGGCGGACGATTTTCCTGCTATTAAAGAGTTTGCGTTGGCAAACCATATCGGTATGGTTGTGGTTGGTCCGGAAGATCCGCTGGTGAAAGGAGTGTATGACTATTTCAAGAACGATGCGGCCTTGGCCGGTATTCCGGTGATCGGTCCTTCGAAAGAGGGAGCGCAGTTGGAGGGTAGCAAGGACTTTGCGAAGGCATTCATGATGCGCCATAATATCCCGACTGCCCGTTATAAGAGTATCTCAGCTGGAAATTTAGAAGAAGGATACGCTTTCCTCGAAGAATTGCAGGCTCCTTATGTGTTGAAGGCTGACGGCCTGGCAGCCGGTAAAGGTGTGCTGATCCTCGACACGCTCGAAGAGGCGAAGAGGGAACTGGGCGATATGCTGGGCGGTATGTTCGGCGATGCCAGCAAGACGGTCGTGATCGAAGAGTTTCTGGACGGTATCGAATGTTCCGTGTTCGTGATGACGGATGGCGAGAGCTACAAGGTGCTTCCGGTGGCAAAAGACTATAAGCGTATCGGCGAAGGCAATACAGGCCTGAATACTGGCGGCATGGGGGCGGTGTCTCCGGTTCCTTTTGCCGACGAGGTATTTATGAAGAAGGTGGACGAGCGTATTATCCGTCCGACGATCGAAGGGCTGAAAGCGGAAGGAATCGACTATAAGGGGTTTGTCTTCCTTGGCCTGATCAATGTGAAAAATGAACCGATGGTGATCGAATATAACTGCCGGATGGGTGACCCGGAAACGGAAGTAGTCATGTTGCGTATCCAGAGCGACCTGGTTGAACTGTTGGAAGGTGTGGCCGAAGGTAATTTGGGCAGTCGTACATTAGTGCACGATCCGCGTGCGGCCGTAACGGTCATGCTGGTAAGCGGCGGCTATCCCGAAGCGTATGAAAAAGGAAAGGTAATCAGTGGGTTGGATGAGGTCCCTGTCGAAAACATCGTTTTCCATGCCGGGACAAAAGCTGCCGACGGACAGATCTTGACCAGTGGCGGCCGTGTCATTGCTGTCAGCTCTTACGGAGTCGACAAAGAGGAAGCTCTTGCCCGGTCGTTTGCCGGGGCCAAGATCATCGACTTCGATAAGAAATATTTCCGTAGCGATATCGGATTTGATTTGTAAATTGTCGTTATATATGATGATTTATCAGTTACTTTCGGGTCAATCCGAAAGTAACTGATAAGTGATTGTTAAGAATGAGAGTCGCTTATAATAAATACAGCCGTCGGTTCGATTTTTCTGCGCCGCCGATATTCGTGCCGGTCTTATTGGCGTGTATTGTCTGTTGGTTGGTCAGCTATTTGTATTCCGTGGGCTATCCCGTCTATGGCGAGGTTTCGGCTACACCTCTTTGGAATACGATTTGTCAGGCATTGCCCGGCAAGGGATTTACCTATATCATCGGGATGGCATTCATGTTTGGGGGCGCTTTCCTTTTGCATCGTGCGAATTATGTGCTGGTGCTGATACGGGAGAAGACGATGCTGCCTTTCCTCTTCTATGTCTTGTTTATCAGTACGAATCCCGATTTCTTTCCCTTGAAATCGACTTCGGTCGGTGTTTTCTGCCTGATCCTGGCGATTTACCAGTTATTTACCACTTATCATGATCCCGAGGCGCGGGAGAAAGCCTATAGTGCAACTCTGTTGATCGGTATCGGAAGTCTGCTTTGGGTGCACTTGCTTTGGTTTCTTCCGTTGTTCTGGTTGGGGATGTATAACTTCCGTTCGTTGACGCCCCGTACCTTTATCGCTTCTTTGTTAGGAGTGGCGACGGTATATTGGTTTCTGTTGGGATGGTGTGTCTGGCAGCGGGATTTCACGCTGTTCAACGTACCTTTCTCGACACTATTCAAGGTTCGCTTCCTGGCGACGGACGGGATTGTATTGCTGGATTGGATCAGTATTATGGCGATTGCCTTGTTGACGGTTGTCGCATCCCTGAATATCGTCATGCACGATACGGAGGATTCGCTTCGTTCACGCCAGTTTTTGTCGTTCCTGATCGCGATGTCTATATGGGCGTTCGGTCTCTATTTCCTCTATGAACAGGTGTCGGAAGAGTTTCTGGAAACAGCTTGCGTGCCGGCTTCTATCCTGATCGCCCATTTCTTTACGGTGACGCGGGGCAAGCTTGTGTTTTGGTCGTTTTTTGCAACTGTGGCGATCCTGATTGCTACTTTATTCATTCGTATATGGAATTTCTTATAGAATACGGGTATATCGGCGTGTTTATCGCCTCTTTCTTGGCTGCTACCGTTTTGCCGTTCAGCAGCGAGGTCGTTTTGACCGGCGTGTTGTTAGCGGGAGCGACTTACTGGCCTTGTATGATTGCGGCTACGTTGGGTAATTTCTTGGGTGGCATGAGTTGTTACTGGCTCGGTATGTTGGGCAAGGTCGAATGGATAGAGAAATACTTGAAACTGGATGCCGCCAAATTGCAGAAAGTCCAGGATTGGATAAAAGGGAAAGGTTCCTGGATGGGCTTTTTCGTCTTCCTTCCCGGTATAGGCGACTTTATCGCCGTGGCGCTCGGTTTCCTCCGCGCCAATATCTGGATCGTGGCTGTCTCGATGTTTCTCGGAAAGGCGATCCGATATTGGGTTTGGATGGAATTTGTCTATAAGGTACAGGGAATGTTCTGATTATTCCACTTTGACATATACTTTCGTATACACTTTTTTATGACGGGCATAAATGGCATAGTAGCCCCGGATGTCTCTCCACGATGGCAGAAGTGTGACTTTCAGTGTGCCGCCTTCGGTCGTAATCTGAAAGAGGTCTTCGAGGTCACTATCGTAGCTGAACTCCGTGTCTTTGGGAAATTCCCGGACAATCTCGTCTTCATAACCGCTAACCACTGTCCCGATCGTGCTCTCGTAGGCGGGTAACCCGTCTGCTTCGGGATTGATCAGGGCAAACCGGACGACGGCGCCTACTCTTTTCTCTTCTTTCATGATCTCGGATTCGACATAGAACTGGTAGTAGTCTCCCGCCAGCGCCAATGCCGGTTTTCCCGACGGGAATTCCTTCACGGCTTCTTTCTTGAAGGCTTGGTAGAGGTGTCCCGGCGTTACGGCTGCTTGATAAACCAATCCGTTGCCGACTTGGGGTGGAATGACTTTTCCAATCCCTTTCGACGGACCGATCTCGGCGATCAGGCATTCGTTTGTTTGAAAGTTGTTCGCCGCGTTGATATGGATGTCCGAATTACCCAGGCGGGTCTTGCCATTCTCTGCATCGAGCATGTTCAAGGTCGTTGCATTGTCGATTTCCGGCATGGAGTCATCATTCGAACAAGAGAAAGCCGGAAGCAGAAATGCCGCCAGCAGGAACTGAAATAAAAGATTCTTTTTCATTTACTTCTTTATTAATAAGTTAGACAATAGGTAAAACACATATACAAAGATAATTATATTTTGTCGAAAAACGATTATTCTTTTACAAGTGCCATCCGCATGATAACCCTATGCTTTACAATGGCTAAAGCATAGGGTTATGGACGCTATTCCGCCAGCCATTTGTTGATCTGCGTCAGTATCTTTTCCTTCATGTCTTCCGGCATGTTGCCGATACGGGCGCGGTGGCTGCCTCCGGGCTGGATGTAGACCTGTTCGTTTACCTTGCCTTTGAAGATCGGGACACGGGTGGCGCTCCACGGGTCCACTTCGCCGTAGATAAAGATCATCTTCGGATCGTTGTCACGGAGGAAATCATAGACTTTGTGGTAAAGTTCGGGGCGGTATTCCACCTTGTCGACCAGTTCTTTCGGCAGCATGATGCGGTTCAGGTATCCCCGGCTGCTGTCGATTGTCAGGTATTTCCTGAACGGTTTCGTGTCATAGCCGTAGTAACCCAGTTCGCGGGCAGCTTGTACGAAGAAGGAGATGTTCGGCTGGTTTTCGGCAAAATAGTCGGGTCCGCTGATGTCGGCCAAATGGTGAAACAGTGTCTTTGCGTCGGATGTGAGCGGCGGGATCATGCTGGTCGGCGTCCCCCATTGCCAGAGGGCGAACGGGTATTCCAGGACGCAATAATCCAATACTTCGGCCATCGGAATGCGGAATTCCAGCTTCTTGTCCTTGCAGAACTGTTCCAGCATCGGCACGATTTCGTCCTTGTGTTTCAATATTTCCATCTGGAAAGCTTCGATCTTTCGGCGGTCTTTCTTCGTGCCTACCTTGCGCAGGAACGGTTCGTGCCGCCCGTCTTCCACGCCTTTGTTCAAGGGGGCTACGTAAGGAACGGAGAAATCTACGTCGTCCGGGAACCAGGCACGGTACAGGCAGGTAGTCTGTCCGCCTTTGCTGATGCCGGTGCTGACCCATTTGCCGGCATATAGCTCTCGGAATGTCCGGTTGACATTATGCAGGTCGTAGGCCGAGTTCTCTGCCGTCAGGTATTCCCAGTTACAGGGGTTCGGGGTGGATTCGAGGAAATAACGGTATTCCACGAATACCATATTGGCATCGAGCAGTTTCGACAATTCTTCCTGATAGCGCGGGTTCAAGGCATACGCCGCGCCATATCCTTCCGTGACCAATATGGTCGGCCGGTCGAAACCGGCGTGGGCGACGATCACGCGCTGCGTGAATGTTCCGGCTTCCGGGTCACGATGGTCGACAGGCTGGGTGATGCGTACGAGATATTTCTCGGCATAATGATCCGATTCCAACTTCTCGATACCGCTGATTCCTTTCAGTCCTTCCAATTTCTTTTGTAATTCCTGCGCGTTGGCGGCAAATGCGACTGTCAGCATTAACAGGAATGCGACGAGGCATAGGGATAAGGTTTGTAATGTCCTTCTCATGGCATTAATCTTTTAAGTTATGTATGTTTCGTATCAATCCTTCGTATTTGGCTCTTTTGACCGCCGATTTGGCAAATATACGATTATATTCTTCATGGGAAAAGACCTTTAGGTCCTCTTTTCGAAGAGAAAGTAAAGCCGGGGAAGGACGGAATGCTTCTATCCGGGCCGGACGGGCGAAACGGTTCCAGGGGCATACCTCCTGGCAAGTGTCGCAACCGTAGAGGCGGTTGCCGAGGCTGGCGGCCTGTTCGGCGGGGATTTCTCCGCGGTTCTCGATGGTGAGATAGGAGAGGCATTTGCGGGCGTTCAGGTGGCGGGGACCTTCCAGTGCTCCTGTCGGGCAGGCATCCAGGCAACGGGTACAACTGCCGCAACGGCTCTTCTGCGGCGTGTCGTACCGGTCTGCTTCGAGGGTGGTGACGATTTCACCCAAGAAGAAGAAAGAGCCTTTTCCGGGAATAATCAGGTTCGTGTTCTTGCCGATCCAGCCCAGCCCGGCTTTCCAGGCCCAGTAGCGTTCGAGGATGGGGGCGGAATCGGTAAAGAAGCGGGCGGCTTTTGCGTCGGCCTGTCCCGTTCCTATATGCGGGAACAGGGCTGTCCACAGGTTATTCAACATCTCTTTCAGGACGAAATGATAATCTTTTCCGTATGCGTAATAGGCGATATGAGGGGCTTCGGGTGGAAGTTTCTGTTCCGGGTAATAATTCAACGCTACGGATATGACTGTCTTGGCTCCTTCCACCAGTCCGGCGGGATTCAACCGGATCTCACGGTGGTTCTCCATATACGCCATCCCTGCATGGTTGCCCTCTTTCAGCCATCTGTCAAAAAACAAGGCTTCGCTGTCTGCGGTCGCCACTTGTGCAATCCCGCAGGCATCGAAGCCTGTTTCTTTTGCTTTCTCTTTTATATATTCGGAAGAGAGCAGCATTTAATCGAAGACTTTGAATTCATATCCTTGCGCTTGCAGCCATTCGATTGCTCGCGGCATCGCTTCGCGCATATTGCTTTCGGCTTTCAACGAGTCGTGGAAGACTATGACAGAGCCGTTTCTCGTATAGTTTTTGACAACGTTGAACACGTCGTCCGGTGTCATGTGAGGGCTGTAGTCGCGTGTCACCACGTCCCACATGATGATCCGGTAATGCCTCCTGAGCCATACCACTTGCGGAAAACGCATGTGTCCGTGAGGCGGACGGAACAGGTTGCTTTTGATGTATCCGGCAGCCTTTTCCACATTTGCTAAATAGTTCTTTGTCCAAAAGCGTATTCCTTGGATGTGGTTGAAGGTATGGTTGCCCACGCGATGTCCCCGCTCCAGTACCATCCGGTAGATGTCCGGATGTTTGCGGACATTGTCTCCGACACAGAAGAAGGTCGCCTTCACGCCATATTTGTCTAACGTATCCAAAACCCAAGGGGTAACCTCGGGGATCGGGCCATCGTCGAAGGTGAGATATACACACTTCCTCTTGGCCGGAATCCGCCAGATTACCCCCGGGAACAGGGCCCTGTAAAACCAGGGCGGTTGTTCTATAAACATATTATTCTCTGTGCGCCGATTCGTAAGCCATACGGTAGTTGTCAAACTCTTCCTGGTATTGCTTGTTGAATTCGGGGTTGTAATGTTTGTTGATTAACAATACTTGATTCAAAATCCGCATGTCTTGTAGCAGTTCTGCTTCTACAGATGACAGTTGCATCGGGTTCAGGCGGAAGTACCAGTTGATGTTACGTATCATGTTATCGGCAATGCCTGTAAATATTTCCGCCGCTTTCTCTTTCTGGCCCAACACGTAATATAGCTCTCCGGTTGAAAGGGCCGTATAGTCGAGCGGGACATTTTCCGGCGGTAGCACCTGCATACATTTGTCCAATACTTCCAGTGCCTTGTCGTTCTTGCCTTCTTTCACCAATGCCTCTGCCAGGCTGTTGAACAGCATCATGCGGTAGCTCTTGCACATGCGCATTACATTTTCGTCGATGTAAACGCCCGGTTTATCCACGCCACCCCATTTGAACTTGTTCATCACGTTGTCGTACATCTTGTCGGTGTTGACAGCCTTGTTGGCGTTTTTCGGAACGATCTGGTAAGCAAGACCGGTTTGTTCGAAGTAGCCGTCCAGGTTGATGAACTGATCCGGGTTGACTGTGATCGCGTAGTACATCGGACGTTCGAAGTTGTTGGTCTGCAACATGTCGAGGATCGTCAATTCCTGTTTGCCCAAGGCGTTCTTTCCGGCGAGGTTGATCATCATCCGCTCTACCATACCTTCTGTTTTGCCACCCAGGATTTTGGCTCCGCGGGCAGAGTCGACTTTGTAGTACAGTTTGTCGGCCGGGATATAATCCAGTTCCTGGTTGATACCCGGAATCTTTTTGAACTTCGGATCGTCGCTGCGGACAAAGTTCAGGGCCGTGTTCAGGTCGATCGAGTCTTTTGTCAGCGGAAAAACGTATGCTGCATCGCGGGTTCCCTGTATATACTGGTCGCGTGTCCAGGTGATCGGCAGCGGAGCGGACTCGTAAGCCTGTTTCTTCATCTGGTCGATGTACCAGTCTGTTTGCAGGTAGCTGGTGTTGCATACGCGGACATCGGTACGGACACCTTCTACCTCTTGAGCATACCACAAGGGGAATGTGTCGTTATCGCCGTTGGTGAAGATGATGGCGTTCGGCTCGCAGGATTCCAGATAGTTGGAGCCGAAATCACGACAGACATAGCGGCCTGAACGGTCGTGGTCGTCCCAGTTCTGTCCGGCCATCTGGATCGGTATGAACAGACACAGAACAGTTGCCACCGATCCGGCGATGACCGGATTCAGTTTGCCGTATCGTTCGAGTCCTTTTGCCAGTGCCGCGACACCGAATCCGATCCAGATACAGAACGCATAGAACGATCCGGCATACGCATAGTCTCGTTCGCGCGGCTGGTACGGCGTTTGGTTCAGGTACAACACGATAGCCAGGCCGGTCATGAAGAACAGGAAGAAGGTCACCCAGAAGCTTTGGATTCCTTTCTGTCCCGAATAAGCCTGGAACAGCAAACCTAAAATACCTAATAGCAACGGCAGCATATAATAGACATTGTGCCCTTTATTGTTGATAATGTCGAACGGCATGTCTTCTTGCGGTCCTACCAGTATTTCGTCGATAAACGGAATGCCGGTAATCCAGTTGCCGTTCAGCACTTCCCCATTCCCCTGGATGTCATTCTGACGGCCGGAGAAGTTCCACATGAAGTAACGCCAGTACATGAAGTTCACCTGGTAGGAGAAGAAGAACTTCAGGTTTTCCGCGAAGGTCGGTTTCATGACGCTTTTCATCTCTCCGCAATAGTTGTATTTCACCGGCTGGCCTTTTACCTGTGCCCAATCCTTGTAGGCTTGGATATGGCGCGGGTCGGAACTATACATACGTGGGAAGAGCATGTTCAGTTCGTCGATATATTTGTACTCCTGATCGATGCGGGAGACATAATAACGATCTTTCTCGTTCTTGTCCTTCTTGATCACGCGGCTCCAGGTCGGTTCGCCTTCAGTCGTGACAGGTACGCAACTTCCGCCTTGGTTTTCGCGTTGTACTTCCGATACGTAGGTCTGTCCGTAAAGTAGAGGGGTCTTGCCATACTGTTCGCGTGCCAGATAGGTACGCAGCGTGAAGATATCGCTTGGCGCGTTTTGGTTCATAGGCGTGTCGGCCGTCGCACGGATCAGTGTCAGGGCATACGAAGAATAGCCCACTACGACAACCATCAGGCAGACCAGGACCGTATTCAGCGTCTTGATATCCACCTTTTCGCTCTTGAACAGGTAAAGGCTCAATGCTGCCGTCAGGATAACCGCCAACACGTATCCCCTTCCGATAAACGGAATGCCGATCAATACGACCGACAGGATAAAAGCAATCTTCATGCGTGCCGGACGGATCTCGTCGCGCATGGTTTCACGGATGGCCCAGATCAATACGCCTGCCACGATGATCACGTATGCAAACACGCCGGAATTGTAAGGCATACCCAAGACATTGACAAACAACAGTTCGAAATAGCCGCAAACCTCGACCAGCCCTTGTACGACGCCGTACATCATCAAGGCAACGATGGCGAAGGAAACGAGCAGGGCAACCAACGTACCCTTCATCGTCGGGTCCGGGAATTTCTTATAGTAATATACCAGCACGATAGCCGGGATACACAACAAGTTCAGCAAATGGACACCGATACTCAACCCCATCAGGTAAGCGATCAATACGATCCAGCGGTCTGCATGCGGTTTGTCGGCAACGGCTTCCCATTTCAGGATCAGCCAGAAAACGACGGCCGTAAAGAGCGATGAATAGGCGTAGACTTCCCCTTCCACGGCACTGAACCAGAATGTATCACTGAATGTATAAGCCAGTGCTCCGACCAGGCCGCTACCCATGATGGTGATCATCTGGCCTAAAGACGCTTCTTCTTCGTCTTTCACTATGATCTTGCGTGCAAGGTGAGTGATACTCCAGAAAAGGAACAGGATCGTCAGCCCGCTAAACAGGGCAGACATCGTATTCACCATCTTTGCCACTGTAGACGGGTCGGATGCAAGTTGTGTGAACAGGTTGGCCGTCAACATAAAGAACGGTGCGCCGGGCGGGTGTCCTACTTCCAGTTTGTAAGCTGAAGAAATGAACTCACCGCAATCCCAGAAACTGGCAGTGGGTTCGATAGTCATCAAATAAACGGTTGAAGCGATCGCAAAAACGATCCAGCCCAACACGTTGTTGATCAATTTATACTTTCCCATACTATGTATAAAATGTAATAATTAATTGTCTTAACTCTGTATCCTCACACGGACAGCCGGCCGCAAAGGTAAGCATTTACGTTTAATACCAACGCCCTGATATGCTATAAATTGTGTGGAAGAGATTAGAAATATATTAAAAGAATCCGTTGAATGACAGTCTGAAATCTGATAATTTGCCGACATTCGGATGACAACAAACCCTTTGTATACACTTCCGGTTGCATGGGTATGCGTTTCAAATTTCATAGGCATGCGTTTGTAGGCTCATGCCGTGGTTTTCCCGGACGATCCGGAAACAAACAGGTAATGAGTGTCGGGAAAAAGCCCTTCCTCGTTTCAAAAAGACAAAACGGAAAGGAGGGCTTTTTTCTGCTGAAGTAGGAAAAAGGGTGGATTATTGTTGTCTTTTATTTGACGACAAACGGGATGTACACCGATAACATCAAATCGGACAAATGCCCCCGGCGTCCGAGTGCTGGACCGTCGTTGAAGTGCTTCAGCGTGTTCAGGCAACCATATTGATAGGACAGTCCTAATTCGCAATGTTTGCTCAACCGGTAGCCTGCTTTGGCCATCACGGAGAGGTCGAATACGGCTTGCGGTTGTACATATAATGTCGGAGTTACGCCTAATCCGAAATGGAATTTGTCGGTGAGGCGATAGTTCCAACTGGCGGCAATGGAGATCGGCATGATAAAATCAGTAAAACTTTCTCCGGGTGGGATGACATAGTCTCCTTCCGGTATTTTATCAATATCTCCAAGAAGAAGTGCTTTGTATTTGTAAACTTGCATCCATTGAAAACCGACAGTTGCATCCAAGTCGATAAAATACTTTTGATTTGTCAAAAAACGAAATCGATAGCCAAGCATTCCATTCGCTTTCACATCATTATTATATCCATAATGAGGAGTTGTCATATACACTGCGCCATCGTGCATCGGAAATCCGACACCGCCACCGACCAATAAACCGTGCTCGGTTTGAGCGAATACAGTTGTTGAAAAGAATAATAGGATATAAAATATATTTTTCATTAATAACGAACATACTGTTGCACTAAATAAAATTTTTTTCATTGTAATATTGTTTTTAAATTAGATTTTACCATAGATTGAATTTACCCCATCTGTAATGGATACAATAGTACCTTCTTTCACTTCCTCATCCAAAGAAATGACAACCGAAGGCTTTGTCACTACAGATTGGTTATACACTACTTCTCCCATTGAATTTGTCACAGTCACTTGAACTGTACCTAAATTGGTGGAGAACTCCAACAACAAATCTTTGTTATTGTCTTCAAGCCATCCGTGGATGGGTAATGTGGAAGTGATTGATTTGGTACCCTTTTCCCATTTACCATCCATTTTGACCTCCTTTTTCGCAAAACAAGGAGTTGATAATGCCAATATTAAAATCAGGCATCCTAATTTTTGTGATGTTTTCATATACGTTGATTATTATTTGGTGACAAATGTAGATGGAAATACCGAAAGTGGCAAAAACGCGTAAAAAGTGTATGGACAATATCCTTTTTTGTATGGACAAGGTTGATGTAAAATATTGATAATCAATATGGCAAAAATTATAAGAGACCTGTTTGTAAAATAATATGGACAGTACTATTTTTTATATTTTCAAGGTTTGATCGATGATGAACATGCTGATATTCACTTCTTTATTCACAATGCAGAGTTTTTGCCGAGTCCTAAGTCTGCGTTTATTTGCCGAGTCCACAGTCAGTCCCAATAACAAGGCTTCCGTTTTCAAGCTGAGGTTGAAGAAACTGAGATAACAAGTTTCAATATCCGTAGGTGTCAAAGTGCCTATGGCTTTTTCTATTGCGACTGTCCAATCCGGACAAGCATCATCAACCAGTTTTCGGATATGAACCCAGTCTTGCTTGGTCAGTTTTTGTGTTGTTCCTGATTTGCCCGTTTGTCCACGTAATTTCAACTCTTGTGAAAGCGGAGAATGAAGCAACTTGTCGCATTTTAAAAAAATAATCGCCTTTCGTGCTTCCTTTTCTTGCTCTTTCAAATACATGATTTCATTATTGTCGTTTAACGTGATTTTTTCTTTTTCTTTGATCTTTTCATTCAAACAGGTCAATTGCCATTCTTTTTCATTTAACAGTATTTGTTGCCGATGGAGTTTTGTCAATCTTTTTCGGTCCTTATTTTGAAAAAACAGAGTGGCAAACAGACAAAGCATGACAGAGGCTATTAATAATTTGTATAAGGAAATACGTAGTTTTCGGTTTTCCTTGATGGCAGAATATAAATTATGCCGTTTTTCAGCATCAATGATATCGACTTGCTTTTGGCTATCATACAATGATTCTTTTGCTTCGTAACATTGTTCGAGATATTGAAAAGCCTTGGGAATATCATTTGCCTCTTTTTCGATTAAATATCCCATATACAACCGGTCAGAAGGCGTATAAAGATTATCGGTTGGACAATCTGCCTTTTCCAGATAATAACGGGCAGAATCCAACATCTCGTTACGATAATAGAGGTAGCTTAATGCTAAATTATTAGGTCCCGAATTTGTTTTCCCATAAGAAGAACTTCTCTGATAAGATTTTTTTGCCTTTTCTAATTCTCCCATCGACTCGTAAACATTCCCTAATCCATTTGCAATCGAAGATATCCCGACCGAATCTTTCATTGTCGTAATGATCGAATCCGCTTTCAACATTAGGTTGAGCGCAAGAGATAAAGAGTCGTCGGATATCCATGTTTTGCTGATGTCCCGTAAAGCAAAGGCATAGCTCCGTTCATTGTGTGCTTTTTTAAAGAATCTGGCAGCTTCTTCATACATCCGTCGTTCTTCGGAACGTTGTCTGGTATATTCGTAAAGATCTGCCATATAGCTGCAAATGTATCCAGTTATGTTGTATAATTGTTTTTCTTTAGTTAGTTCCAATGCCTCCAAATAGACTTCGGATGCAGGAATAAACAATTTGTCTTCTACATATGAACGTCCCAAGTATAGTCCGATCCAAGCTTGTTGCTCTGTCGAACCATGGTGTTTATACCATTTTTTTGCACGGTGCAATTGGATCGTATAAGCCATATCATTCGACGTCTTGTCCGCCGCCTTGCAAAACAGCATGCACCAACGGGCGAACTGCCGTTCGTTCAGTTTGTCAGGCAATTCTATCCCTTCCAGTATCATGTAAGCACTGTCCGGGTTTGACACTAATAGCATTTCCGCCCGGTCCATCCGTTCCGTCGCTTCCCGATTTTCCCGGCAGGAGAAAAAGAGAATGGATAAGAAAGCGAGTAGGAATATGTTTTTCATACGTATGGGAACTGTTGTTTTGTTTGCCTTACAAAGATACGCAAATTAATAAACATTTCATTTGATAAGAGTTGTCAAGATAGTATTTTGCTCACCTGAATATGCATATCATGCAAATATTCTTATCTTTGTGTGGAGGAACGAGAATACTATTTTATTAGTTTGTATAAATAAGATATGAAAAAGCTGCTATTGTTGTTGTGTTTTGTATTCATACACCAAGTGGTCTATCCTGTTTATTTTAAACATCTTGGTATGAGTGACGGTTTGTCGCAGGTCTCTGTTATGTCGATTTATCAGGACCGTTTGGGGCGCATGTGGTTCGGTACGCGCGAAGGTGTCAGTATCTATGACGGGGAACGGATGCGGGTGTATAAAGGTTGGGAGAACGTGGACCCGGAAAGCTCTATAAATGTTTTACTCGGACATGAATGCGATCATCTCACCGGGAACAGGCAAGGGGATATTTTCTTTAGGACCTGCGATTCGTTGGTGAGGTATGATATCCGGGAAGAGAAATTTCATGTCGTCGGCGGTTGTAGGGCGAAAACGGTTACTTCGGCAAATGGAGATGTATGGACGGGGTATGAAGATATGATCTGCCGCTATGATGAAAAAGGAGATAGCCTGCAACTTTATGTAAAGACAAACACCCCCGGAGGTATATCCGGCCTGCTGATTTCGGAGAAAAAGATTTGGATCGGGACTTATGAAGGCCTGTATGTGATTGAGGAGGATAAAAAAGTCCGTTGTCTGATTGACGGACCTGAGTTTTACCGTTTATTTGAAAGTTCTACGGGCGAGATATGGGCCGGTTGCCGTACCGGCGGCCTGTACAGGATCACGCAAGACGAGCGGATCATCTGGTATTCGGAGAGCAATCCCTCACCTTTCCACATAGAAAACAGCCAAATACGGGGCTTTGCCGAAGACCGGTTTGGGAATATCTGGTTCGGTACTTTTATGGGACTGCATAAATATAACCCTTATACGGATCGGTTTACGGTATATCAACAGGATCATTTGCCGGGTAGCCTGTCGCACTCTTCTGTTTTTTCCGTTTATATAGATGCGCAGGAGACGATATGGGTCGGCACTTATTATGGAGGTGTGAACTATTTTAATGCGGAAAGGGAAATATTCGCCCATTATACGGACAATCCTTTGCGAAAGGAATGCCTGAACTATTCGTTCGTCGGGAATCTGGCGGAAGATAACGATGGCAACATCTGGATTTGCACCGAAGGGGGCGGATTGAACTTCATGGATCGCAAGACACGAACCTTTAAATACTTCACTGCCGGTCACCGTAATTCCGTATTGCAGAATAACCTGAAGTGCATTGCGTATGACGGGAAACGGGACCGATTGTATATCGGCACGCATCACGGAGGACTTACCCGCTACGATATAAAGACAGGTTTTTTTCATAACTATCTGGATGATTACAGGGAAGGAGATATAAAGCCGGACGGTATCATCTTCCATACGATGATTCATAACGATAGATTGTATGTAAGCGCGATGAACGGAACTTTTGTGATGGATCTCGATACGGACCGGTTCCAATGGATATGCAGGAACGCCCAGAGCTTTACGATCGACAGGGAAGAGAATCTATGGATTTTGATCGGGACTTCCTTATACAGGATAGAGCTGGCCTGTCCGGATAACCAGAAACATTATGCTTTGCCCCGTTATGGAATCCGGTTCGAACCGAAACGGATTATGACTACCCGGGACGGGGATATCTATTTCGTGGTTTTGGGAGGCGGCTTGTACCGGTATGACAAACAGACCGATTCTTTTATCCATTATTCGCAGGAAAGCGGGCATCTGTTGAGCAATTATTGTTATAATGTCGCAGAGACCAATTCGGAAGAGTTGTTGGTGACCAGTGATAAGGGTGTTACCTTTCTGAATCCTTTCAGCGGAAGTACCCGGTTTGCGACGTTGGGAGCGAACCTGCCGATCACATCCATTGCGGATGGCTGCGGCATTCTGGTGTGCCGGAACAATGAACTCTTTGTCGGAGGGAATGACGGACTGACCTCTTTTTACCGGGAGGATCTCGATAAGACGGAAAAGAATTACTCCTTATATTTTTCAGAGCTGTATATTCATAATAAGAGAATCTATCCGGGAGCCGTTTCGGGAGGCATATTGGAGGAGGCTTTTCCTTTCAGCAAATCGATCCGGTTGAACTACAAGCAAAACAACCTGATTATAAACTTCGCCACAACCAATTATATCGATATCCAGAAAAATAATGAATATCAATACCGGTTAGTCGGTTTTGACGATGATTGGGTTTCCACCTCTTCTTCCAGTATTTATTATACGAACCTGGACCCCGGTAAATATACTTTGTTGGTCCGTGAAAAGAATCTGTCCCAACACTTGATGAACCACCGTGAAATTTCTCTGGATATCCAGATTGCCCAACCCTGGTATAAAACGGGTTGGGCGTGGACACTATATGTCCTGACTGTTTTTATGATCACTTATCTGACTGTACGGATTCTAAATGCCCGGCGCAAATTGGCGCTGTCTCTTGAAAAGGAACGGGAAGAGAAGGAGCGTAACGAGGAGTTGAACCAGGCGAAACTACGCTTCTTTACCAATATCAGCCATGAGTTCAGGACGCCGCTGACGCTTATTATCAGTCAGATAGATATGCTTTTTCAGAGTTCATCCCTTCCTCCGACCTTGTATAACCGGATTATTAAGATCAGCAAGAATGCCAACCGGATGCGGAATATGATTTCCGAGTTGTTGGAATTCCGGAAATTAGAGCAGAATTATGTCTCGTTGCATGTTTGCGAACAGAACCTGATTCCGTTTCTGAAAGATATTTATCTTTCCTATTGCGAGCTGGCGGCCCAGCAATCCATTACATTTGATTTTCAGCATGCAGAGGAGAATCTATTGTTATGGTTTGATTCCAATCAGTTGCAGAAAGTGTTTTACAATCTTTTGTCAAACGCTTTTAAATATACGAAGCCGGGAGGTACGATAGAATTGCATGTGTCTTCGGATGGGAATGAGACCCGTATAAAAGTGATCGATACGGGGATCGGGCTTTCGCCGGATGACGTCTCGCATATCTTTGACCGTTTCTATCAGGCCGAAAACGGGAAACAGGTAGCGGGGGCCAATCCCGGTACAGGGCTTGGACTGGCTTTAAGCAAGAATATCATTTATCTTCATCATGGAGATATTGCCGTACAGAGCCAGGTCGGTTATGGGACGATATTTACGGTCACGCTGTTGAAGGGAAAGGTTCATTTTGAAAATGATAAGAATGCGATTCTTCTGGAAAGCCCGGACGAACCGATGATTAAGGGAGAATCTTTGCCGGATTCCATTTCTCCCGAAGAATATGAAGAAATGGATAAAGCTTTTCCCGGTTTGAAAGCCGGCTCTTATAAAGTTCTGATTGTGGAGGACAATGAAGAACTGTTACAGATTTTAAATACGCTTTTTTCCCCTTTCTATCAGGTTATATTAGCCGGGAATGGGGAAGAAGGATTGCGGAAGGCGAATGAGGAAAAGCCGGACCTGGTTGTCAGCGATGTCATGATGCCCTTGATGAGTGGCATGGAGATGTGCATGAAAATCAAGAATAACATCGATTTGTGCCATATTCCGGTCGTTTTGCTTACGGCTCTCGATTCGGTCGAATATAACATAGAAGGGCTTCAACAGGGAGCGGATGATTATATCAGCAAGCCTTTCCATGCAAAAGTATTGTTGATGCGCTGTAATAATCTGATCCGTAACCGTCTGTTGTTGAAGTCCCGGTTGACGAAACAGGTCGATTTCGATGTGCGGTTGCTGGCTACGACCTCGTTGGACCAGCAGCTTTTGAACCGGATTGTGGAGATCGTCGATCAGCGGATGGGAGAGCCGGACTTTGATATCCATGCGCTTGCCAGCGAATTGAACATGGGGCGTAGTTCGTTCTTTACGAAAGTCAAGAACCTGACCGGAATGACTCCCGGTGAATTTATACAAAACCGACGCATCAACTGTGCGGCAACCTTGTTGCAGGAACGGCCGGATTTGTTGGTGAATGAAATATCGGACCGGTTAGGATTTGCCTCGACCGTATATTTCAGCCGATGCTTTAAGGCGAAGTTCGGAGTATCGCCCGCCCAATTCAGGAAGAAAGCGCAGTAGAAACCATCTGGAATGGCTAATCGTTTATGTTCAAATAGTTAAATCTTCTATTTGGACTGTGTGTATATAAGAAACGGACGCTTTGTATAGGTTCGTTTGTTTATGCCCGGCTACATTTGCCCTCAGAGTTTATCAAAATTTATTAATCTAAATCTACCTATTCATGATGAATGATTTGAACATTCCTTTCTTTAGGAAAACGATGTTTGCAGGAATGGCCACACTATTCTTGTCGACAGGAGTTACCCAGGCCAATCCGATTAGTGACGGGGAGGAAGTGACGGAAAAACACGCTGTGGCATTGCCCCAACAAAAGAAAGTGACGATTACGGGAGTAGTAAAGGATGCGCTCGGCCCGGTGGTCGGCGCCAACGTAGTGGAAAAAGGGACCACCAACGGGACGGTTACGGACATGGAAGGCCGTTTCTCTTTGCAGGTATCTTCGAATGCCGTGCTGGTCGTTTCCTATATCGGTTATATAGACCAGACGATTCCGGTGAACGGGAAGAGTTCTTTCACGGTTCTGCTGAAAGAAGATTCACAGGCTTTGGATGAAGTGGTGGTTGTAGGATACGGTACGCAAAAGAAGGTGAACATGACCGGTGCGGTCGCTTCTGTCGATATGAGCAAGATGGTCGACAGCCGTCCGATCACTTCGCTCTCCGCCGGACTTGCCGGTATGGCTCCCGGTGTTTCCGTAACAGCCGGTAATGGCGGACGACCCGGTAACGACGGGGCAACGATCCGTGTACGTGGGCAGGGTACGTTAAACGATTCCAATCCGTTGGTCATCATTGACGGGGTGGAAGCCAGCATGAATAATATCACCCCGCAGGACGTAGAAAGTATTTCGGTTTTGAAGGATGCCGCTTCGTCTGCCATCTACGGTTCCCGTGCGGCAAACGGTGTCATTCTGATCACTACCCGCAAAGGAAAATCCGGTGAAGCGAAAATCTCTTATAACGGTTATGTCACGATGCAGAAAGTGGCGAACCATATCGACTTGGTCTCCGATTATGCCGATTATATGGAATTGTATAATGAAGGGCAGCTCAACAGCGATCTTCCTGCTATCTTCAGCCAAGGGAAAATCGACGAATGGCGGGCTGCCGGTGACAGTGATCCTGTCAAATATCCGAACTCTGATTGGCAGGACGCTCTGTTCCAGACCGGGTGGATGCAAAACCATACGATCAATATCAACGGTGGGTCTGACAAGATTCACTATTATATATCCGGCAATTACATGAAAAATCCCGGTATTATGGAAAATTCCGCATACGAACGTTACAGCGCCCGTGTCAATCTGGATGCGCAAGTAAAAGATTGGTTTACCATAGGTGTCAATGCGTACGGGACGCGGGGAAAAGAGGAGTTAGGATTGTTGAAGACCGAATCGAACGACAATTTCTATACGTATATGCAAGCTACTACGCCGGGTATCTGCTACCAAGCGCCTGATGGCCGGTATGGAGGTGTGAACAACCCGGAAGACGACCCGCAGAGTAGCTCCAACAATGTCTTGAAGATGTTGAACGACGTCAAAGGAAATCGCACGACCAATAACATCGTTTCCCGCTTTTATGCTCAGTTGAGGCCGTTCAAAGGGTTGACGATCGAAGGGTCTTGGACGTATGCTTTTTCCGACCAGTTCCTGTATCAGCAACCGGTTTTCCATGATTTGTGGAATTTGTATGACAATACGTTGCAGATTGCCGGAACCGGAGTTTCGAAGGTTATCAACCGTAACAACAAGACTGTCCGTAACAATATGGACGGGTTGGTCAGGTATGAAACCGACATTGACCGGTTGAACATCCAGGCAACGGTCGGCGCCAGCCAGGAAGCCTATCGTAACAATTGGTTTGAAGCCTCCAAAGAAAAGTTGACCTCTTCGGAACTGACGGAGTTGAATGCCGCCACTGCCAATGCGACGGCAACGGGTACTTACTCCAATTGGTCCATGCGTTCATTCTTCGGCCGGGTCAATTTGAACTGGGATGAAAAATACTTGTTGGAAGCCAATCTCCGTGCCGACGCCTCTTCCCGCTTTGCCAGGAAATATCGTTGGGGTTATTTCCCCTCTTTCTCGCTGGGCTGGCGTATGGAACAGGAAGCCTTCATGAAAGATATCTCATGGATTAACCAGTTGAAGCTTCGTGCTTCGTACGGTTCGTTGGGAAACAATGCCGTGGGCAACTATGACTATCAGATGTATTACCAGGCCTCTAATTATGTCTTGAACAACGCCTTGCAGATCGGTATGGCGCAACGCGCTCTTTCGAATGCGGCATTAACTTGGGAAACCTCTTATGTCACGAACTTTGGCGTTGACTTTGCTCTGTTCTCTAAATTGAGCGGAACCGTCGATGCTTTCGTCAAAAACACCAAAGGGATTTTGATCGAACTGCCGGCTCCATTGGTACATGGTAATGCTACCGTTCCCAAGTCCAATGCGGCTGAAGTCCGTAACCGGGGTGTCGAGTTGAGCTTGAATTGGAACGATAAAGTCGGGTCTGTCAATTATTTTGTCGGAGGTAATTTCTCATTTGTCAAAAATAAAGTGACGAAGTTCAAAGGTGACGAAATGTCTCTGAACGGAACCAATATGATTCTGGAAGGTGAACCGATCAATGTCCAATATGTGCTTTCGGTAGACCGGATCATCCAGACGGAAGAAGATATGGCGATAGTGGAAGCGATGGAAGCGAATAATCCGGATGCTTTCAAACAATATAAGAAACCGGAATATGGAGATTTCCTGTATAAAGACGTTGACGGGGACGGGTGTATCACTGACAACGATAAGATCAAAGTCGGCAATGGTACTAACCCGACGTTCACTTTCGGATTTAATTTCGGTGCCAACTGGAAAGGCTGGGATTTCAGTTGTATACTGCAAGGTGCTACCGGATTGAAAACGTACTGGGGCGGACTGGATGGCGCCAGCTTTTGGCCGCAAGTACGCCGGGGCAACCAGATCAACAAGACCATTGCAGACGGACGCTGGTATCCGGGCCGTACGGATGCCACTTATCCGCGCTTGTTGAACTATACCGACGGACGGAACCGGGTGGCGAGTGACTTCTGGGTACAGGACAAGTCTTATCTGAGGGTGAAAAACGTCCAGTTGGGATATACGGTTCCGAAACATCTCTCGCAAAAACTCCTGATCGACAACTTCCGTTTGTATGTCAGCATCGACAATGCTTTGACCTTTACGGGATATAAAGGATTGGACCCTGAGGTGTCGGGCACGAAATATCCGACTATGCGATTAACAACATTTGGTTTAAACCTTACATTTTAAATAGTTGAAAACATGAAAAAGATCATAATCTATTTGGCAACAATGCTTTTTGCTGCCGCGACGTTCACCGGTTGCTATGATTTGGAGACCTACCCGGGAGACAAAGTCAACGAAGGTACATTTTACAAGACCGGCGATCACGCTCATCAAGGTTTGATGGGAATCTATGGCATGCTGCGCCTGAACGAGGCATACGGTTACCAGTTCTGCTTCGACCATTTGGGAGATATCGCTTACGGGTATAACTATTATATGATGTTCCTGGCTACCTATACCGACCGTGACGGAACGATACAAGCCCATTGGCAGACCTTCTATGACGGCATACATCGTGTCAACACCTTTATACGTTCGGTAAAGGGCATGCATGGTATCATCACGGACGAACAGATCGATGAGTATGTCGCGGAAGCCAAGTTCCTTCGTGCGATGTTCTACTTTTCCTTGACAGACCTTTTCGGTGGAGTCCCCTACTATGACGAGTCGACCAATGTCAACGAGGAGTTTATGAACCTGAAGCAGCCGAGGAGTAGCCTCGAAGAGATACGTGCCCATATTTTGGAAGATTTGGATGAGGCGATCAAGTTCCTCCCTGTCGAACATGCCGCCAGTGAATATGGACGTGCAACTAAAGGTGCAGCCTACGCTCTTCGCGGTAAAGTACATCTTTACGACAAAGAATGGCAATCAGCCATCAATGATTTTGAGGAAATTGTCTATAATAAGTCTAATAATTATGGTTATGCACTCGACGACGATTACGCGCGTGTATTCAAACTCTATAACGGTGCTAAGAGTCCGGAAACGGTTTTTTCGATCCAGAACAAAAGCGGTGTCGGGACGGAATATGGCATGCAGATACAGGCCCTGATGGGAAGTCGTGGCGCTTACGGGAGCTGCTGGAACAATACGGTTCCTTCCACGCAATTGGTGGATATGTATGAGTTCAAGGATGGCCGTCCTTTCAACTGGGATGAGGTTTTCCCCGGCTATAATGCGATGACTCCTGATGAACGTAAAGAACTTCTCAGTATCGAGATGGAAGGAGGAGCTATCGTGGGGCTTCGCGAAGCGGATACAGCCAAGATTCTGAGTGCTTATACTTGTCGTGATCCGAGATTGATGGCTACAGTGATTGTCCCTTATTCACACTATATGGGAAATATTGGCCGTACTACTAATGTGGATTTGATCTTTGCCTTAGATCATGACCTGGCTGGGAATGCCAATGGTGGTACGATCCAAAACAACGCAGGTTGGGTCTCTTATCTCTATCGGAAGTTCGTGACCGAAGGGGATCAGGGTGGTGCGATCAGTAACCGTCTGCATTCTCCGTTTGCTTTCCCCTTGATCCGTTTTGCTGACGTTCTCTTGATGCTCTCCGAGGCCTATAACGAGGCGGGGCAGTTAGACAAGGCTGTGACAGAATTCAACAAGGTGCGTGCCCGTGTCGGTATGCCGGGCTTGAATTCCGGTCCTGAGTGGATGGCTGTCAGCAGCAAAGAGCAGATGGCTGAACGGATACGCAAGGAGCGTGCCGTCGAGTTTGCCGGGGAAGGACTTCGTTTCAGCGACTTGCGCCGTTGGGGATATGAGATTGCCCGCAAAACGCTCGATAACGTCGATGCGGTCAATATCTATGGCGAGCCGATCTATACCCATCTGTTTACCGAACGTGATATGCTTTGGCCTATACCCGGTGTGGAACGGGAACGGAATAAGGAGCTAACACAGAATCCGGGTTGGTAACCTCGATCGATTAAGCAGTTGTGTTAAGTTTGATATAGTAGCATGGAGGCACAGAGTCACGGAGCTCTGATTAGCATATAAGAAAGCTTTGTGAACACTGTGTCTCTTTTATCTGGATTATTGAAAATCCCTTTAACTTATGTGTTTATGAGATTGATTAATTTAGTAGGTTTATTTTTCCTTTTGTTCTCTTTTGCGGTTGCCGGTCGGAATCTCCCTGTCCGGCAACCCGGAAAAGAGTTGCACCAACACCCCAGGTTGCTTTTTAGCAAGCAAGAGGAACAGCGGGTTCGTGATTTATTCGGAACCGAACCTTTATTGGATAGCTTACGCGCCAGCCTGATGAGGGAGGCGGAACGTTTGTTGTCGGTTCCTCCCCAGGAAGATCCTCGAAGGAAAATAAAAAACACGAAAGACATACTGCTTGTCAGTCGTGAACAGGTTTACCGGGTAGTCAATTTAGCACTGGCCTACCGGTTGAGTGGAGACAGACGTTTTGCGGAAAAGGCGGAAAAAGAACTGGTCCATGTCTGCAATTTCCCGGACTGGGATCCTGTTCACTATCTGGATGTGGCGGAAATGACAACGGCTGTAGCCATTGGTTATGACTGGCTGTACGATGTATTGGCTCCTTCGACCAAACAGTTGGTTGTCCATTCGATTAAAACAAAGGCATTGGATCTTGTCGTTGAGGAATATAAAACCGGAAATGCGGATTCCTGGGCGAAGCGCGAAACGAACTGGAACGTGGTATGCAATACCGGAATGGTATTGGGAGCTTTGGCTATTGAAGAGCATGAGCCGCAACTGGCGAAGCACATCATCGGTGAAGCGGTCAGATACATTCCGAACTGCCTGAAGCATTTTGCACCGGATGGTGTTTGCTATGAGGGACCCGCTTATTGGGGATATACGAACATGTACCTGTCTCTTTTGTTGAAGGCGCTGAATGATAATCTCGGCGAGGACTTCGGGCTTTCGAAGATGGAGGGAGTGGATAAAAGCGTCCTGTATTATATGCACAGCACAAGCCCTTCCGGTAAGATATTCAATTTTGCCAATTCCGGCAGTACGGCCCCAGCGGCAGAACCTATTTACTTTTATTTCAGCCGGGCTTTCGACCAACCGGAAGTAGCGGCATTTTACCGGGATGTCTTGTCGAAGACGGTGCAAGGCGGGAATTATTTCAGATTCTATTTTCTGTCCATTCCCTGGTATGATACGGCTTCTTCTCCTGCCGATGCTTTGCCGAAACTGAAAGTATATGAAGGCATCAATGATATTGTCGTGTTCAACGGAAACCGGAATGTTCCTAACAGCCTTTATCTGATCGCCAAGACCGGAGATCCGGATATGGCGCACCAGCAACTGGATATCGGGACCTTTATCGTCGAGACGAACGGGATAAGGTGGACGGACGATTTGGGGAGCGATAACTATGGCCTGCCCGGGTTCTGGGATTACAAGCCGGACGGGCAACGCTGGACATATTTCAGGAACTCGAACTTCAGCCACAATACGCTGTCGATCGACCATAAACTACAAAACTCGGCCGGGACAGGCGAGATCGACCGGCAGGACGACAAGGCCGCCCAACCTTTTGTCACGATGGATATGAGCACGGCTTATGCCGGACAGAGCCGTTTTGTCTACCGGACATTCCGCATGCTTGATGATACCCGTATACTGGTTACGGACAGCGTAGGGTTGCGGAACCCGTCCCAATCGGTGCAATGGTCCGTGATAACCTCGGCAGATGTAGAATGTAAAGGAAATACTGCCGTTCTCAGGAAAGACGGCAAATTCTTTTCCTTGAAGATAACTTCGCCCGCCAATGCTTCTTTTACGGCAAAGACTGCAAAGAGGGGGACGGAAGCGGAGAAGCCGATAGAGGGATATACGATCTTGTCGGCTTCGGTATCGGGTGAACCTGTACAGGTTATCAAAGTACTCCTGTCGGGAGAATAGATGAGTAGTTACATTAAAAATAAATAATATAGATATGATAAAGATGAAGTATTTAATGGGTATGGCGCTCGGTGTTGCATTGATCTCCTGCGGAGGGGCAGAAGACAGATTCGTTGAAGAGAATGTAGCGTTTGCCCATAAACAGATAGGAAAAGAGATCGAGCTGATCGAGGCGAGCGGCAAGTTTATGAACCCGACTACGCTGAACCCGGACGGTTCCGTTTATTATTGTAATCTGGCGGATTGGCGCAGTGGTTTCTTTCCCGGTTCGGTCTGGTATTTGTATGAGCTGACAGGAGATAAGAGTCTGTTGCCTCTTGCGCAGAAATATACGGAGGCGGTGAAAGATGCCAAAAATATCAAGTGGAACCATGATGTCGGCTTTATGATCTATTGCAGTTTCGGAAACGGCTTGCGTCTGACGGGCGATCCGGAATATAAGGAGGTGATTGTCGAAGCTGCCCGTTCCTTGTCCACCCGTTTCCGGCCGGTGGCGGGGATTATCCAGTCGTGGGACGTGGACAGAGGATGGATTTCGGAACGGGGTTGGGAGTGCCCGGTGATCATCGATAATATGATGAACCTCGAACTGTTGTTTGCCGCTACACGGTTGTCCGGCGATTCGACTTTCTATAAGGTTGCCGTTTCGCACGTTGATCGCACCATGAAGGAACAATATCGTCCGGATGGCAGTTGCTATCATGTGGTGGATTACAGTATGGAAGACGGTTCCGTACGTAACCGCCATACGGCACAGGGATATGCGCACGAATCGGCATGGAGCCGTGGACAGGCCTGGGGCATTTACGGTCTGACGCTGTGTTACCGGGAAACCGGAGACCGGAAGTATCTCGACCTGGCTTTAAAAGCGGTCCGTTTCATGTTTAATCATAAGAATACGCCCGAAGACTTGGTGTTCTATTGGGATATGGATGCCCCGAACATTCCTGACGATTACCGGGATGCTTCGGCTGCCGCTTGTATCGCTTCTGCTTTGTATGAGATCAGTACGATGGATGTACCTGAACCGCAAACGTATAAGGCGTATGCCGACCGGATCATGGAAAGCCTGGCTTCTCCGGCTTACCGGGCAGAATTGGGAACGAACGGAAACTTCTTGCTGATGCATTGTGTCGGAAGCATTCCGCATAATGGAGAAATAGATGTCCCGTTGAACTATGCCGACTATTACTTTCTGGAGGCTTTGAAGCGGAAACGGGATATCGAGCAGAAGTAGTTTTGGGTTTTAATGGCTGTTCGTAGGGGTGAATCATTCCTATAACGGATTATATTTAGGGTCGGCACGTCATATATTCTCATCATATTACGTTCCAACCCTATATTTCTGTTTTTCATGTAGCCAACATGCTTATGCGGATTGCATATCTCCATCATACGAAAGTATTCCGTTGTTCCGGATCAGTACCGAAAACTACCGCCTCCGAGGAATTCACGCAAAAGGGAAGTGCCCGGAAGTCCGACATCGGGGATATAATTGAAATAGCGGAGAAAACGGAGCAAACGGTATGCTTCGGCATTTTCCGGATCATATTCGTGTACTTCACTCAGGATCGGTTCGGCAAACTTGCGTAGGGCGGCCAGCTCATACAACATGGCGCTGTTGAACATCGCATCCGCATTTTCTTGGTACGGGAATATCCATTTGTCCTCGCCCCGGCGTACGCTGGGCCAGCGAGCGATTGTGTCGCGGGCGGAATATCCGCGGAACCGGTAATCGCGGATGATGCGGCGCAAGAGGCGGTTGTCGGTCGTCGGAATCCAGTTATGGTTATCCAACGAGATGGAAGTCAGCACGGAAACATATATCCGGTATTTGTAGTGATCTTCGATCATAGAGGTCAATTCGGGGTTCAGGGCATGGATGCCTTCTATCACGAGGATGGAATTTTTCTGCATCTTCAGTTTTTTCCCTTTGAACACGCGGTGGCCTGTCTCGAAATTAAAGCTTGGCATTTCGATCTCTTCGCCTGAAAGTAATTTCTGCAATTCGTTGTTGAAATAAGGCAGGTCGAGCGCATACAGCGATTCGAAGTCATATTCGCCGGATTCGTCCTTCGGTGTATCTTCGCGATTCAGGAAATAATCGTCCAGTGAAAGACTGACCGGATGGATCAGGTTTGTAATCAGTTGAATTTCCAATCGTTTACAGAAAGTCGTTTTTCCCGAAGAGGAGGGACCGGAGATCAATACGATACGGAGACCGTTATCGTAGCGGGCGGCAATTTCCTCAGCGATCTTGGCTACCTGCTTTTCTTGCATGGCTTCGGAGACCATAATGACTTCGGATGCCATTCCTTTTTCTATCACCCGGTTCAAGTCTCCGACGTTATCCAATCCGACTGTGCGTTGCAGGGTCAAGTGTTCCTTGTAAACCTGAAACATTTTATCTTGACGTATGACTGGTTCCAACTCCGTGGGATTTGTTTTTTGAGGCACGCGCAACAACACGCCGTCGAAATAAGGGACCAAATCGAAATGCTGGATATAGCCGGTGGAAGGAGTCAGGCAGCCATAGAAATAATTGATGTAGCCGTCCAGTTCGTAGTAGGATGTATAAGGCATGCCGGCGCTTTCGATCAGGCGGGTCTTGTCGTTCATGCCTCTTTCGCGGAACAGGACTGCTGCATCGGCCGTGCGGACCGTCTTCAAGTGGAAAGGGAGGTCGGCATCTATAATTTCACGCATTCGATTCTTGATTTTGCCGATCGTTTCTGCGTTTACCTCTTTGCCGTTGTGGATGACACAATAATAGCCTTTCGAGATGGGATGTTCCAGGTTCAGGGTCGCTGAAGGGAGCACGTCGTTCACCGCTTTCGAGAAGATATGGCAGAGGGAACGGACATAAGTCCGCATTCCCGAAAGTTGTGTATAATCGACATATTCAATATCTTTCGGATGCCAGCAGCGGAAGGTAAGCCCTTCTGTCTTATTGTTTACCTGTGCATTCATCGGGCGTAACCGAAGGGGTGCACCAACCAGCGAATAGATGTCCAACAACGAAGAACCTATCGGTACTTCTTTGTAAATATTGTTATTTTTGCAATAAATTGTAATAGTTTCAGACATGGTATCTCAGTTATTATTTATATTTTTGTCCCCTAAAGTTAGGAATATTAATCGGATATACATCCACTTAAACGTATTTTAAATGGACTATTCATTTTTTGATTTTCTACGCCTTATAGGTTCCTTGGGATTGTTCTTGTATGGTATGAAGATCATGAGCGAAGGTCTGCAGAAGTTTGCGGGGGACAGTTTGCGCAGGATTCTGACGGCCATGACGACCAACAGGGTTACCGGAGTTCTTACCGGAGTTTTAATTACGGCCCTGATCCAATCATCGTCCGCTACTACTGTCATGGTAGTCAGTTTCGTAAATGCCGGTCTGCTCACTCTCACCCAGTCCATCGGAGTCATAATGGGAGCCAATATCGGTACGACTGTTACTGCTTGGTTGATCTCGGCGCTCGGATTCAAAGTAGACATCGCTGCTTTTTCCCTTCCTCTGCTTGCATTCGGTATTCCACTTCTCTTTTCCGGCAAAAGTTCACGTAAATCGGTCGGAGAGTTCATTTTCGGTTTTTCTTTTCTTTTTATGGGGCTTCAGGCTTTGAAAGCCAATGCTCCGGATCTCGGGGCCAATCCGGAGATGCTTGCCTTTGTGCAGAATTACGCTGATATGGGCTTCTTTTCTATCCTTTTGTTTTTGTTTATCGGAGCTATCCTGACCATGATTGTGCAGGCCTCTGCTGCAACGATGGCTATCACGTTGATTATGTGTGCTAACGGATGGATTGACTATCAATTGGGTGTGGCGCTCGTATTGGGTGAAAATATAGGAACAACGATTACGGCTAATTTGGCGGCTTTGACCGGTAATATGCAAGCCAGACGGGCGGCATTGGCCCATCTTGTTTTTAATATATTCGGCGTGATTTGGGTATTGATTCTGTTTTATCCGTTCACCCATGCTGTTTCTTGGTTCGTTACGAACGTGATGCGTATATCTGATCCGTCGGTGGCGGTGTCTTTCAAGTTGGCCGCTTTTCATACGGCATTCAATATCAGTAATACCTTTATTATGATTTGGTTTGTCGAACTGATTGAAAAGACGGTCCGGTTCTTGATCAAAGGCAAGAAAGACGAAGATGAAGAATATCGTTTACGGTATATTACGGGTGGTATGCTTTCGACTTCCGAACTTTCTATTTTACAGGCACATAAGGAGATCACGCTGTTTGCCGAGCGCACAGGTCGTATGCTGGATATGGTGAAAACGTTGTTCTACGAGAAAAACGAAGATGCTTTCCTGAAAACCTATAGCCGTGTTGAGAAGTACGAGAGCATCAGCGACCGTATGGAAATCGAGATTGCCAATTATTTGACTTGCGTGGCTGAAGGTCGTTTGAGTTCGGAAGGTAAGGAAGAAATCCGTATCATGTTGCGTGCCGTCTCGGAGATCGAAAGTATAGCCGATTCCTGTAACAATATGGCGCGAAGCATCAAACGTCGTAATGAGTTTAAGTCGATATTCACAGACGAGCAGAACCATAATGTGGATCAAATGCTGGCACTTACGGAGAAAGCATTGTCCCGCATGATCGAGATACTGAAGAAGTCGGAGCTTGTACGTGACGATGTCAATCCGTCTTACAACATCGAAAACGAAATAAACAATTACCGTAACCAGTTGAAGATCCACAATGTGGAAAACATCAACAGCAGGAAATACCAGTATCAGGACGGTGTCTATTATATGGATATCATTGGTGAGGCCGAAAAGTTGGGTGACTATGTTTTGAATGTGGTACAGGCGGTTATTGAGAAGAAGATCTAAAAATATTAGAATCTTAAATGATGATTTTCGGTATGTGACATGGGGTGCACGTGCAAAATGATTGTCATTCCGTAAGGGCAGGGTTCCGTTTTGCCCATTCGCATCATGGATTGCAGTGTATGGACTATCCCTGTCCCTACGGAATCGACATGAATCATAGTGTCACGCCGGATTTGAAGATTGCGATTTCTCTGTAGTCGTTTTTTTCATTGTTGGTCAGGTTGCCACTTGCGATACCGATGATGAACTGGATAAAACATTCACAAAGTTCCTCCATGTTTTTATCTTCCAAAAGAGAACCGGCATTGAAATCGATCCAACTCGTTTTGCGAGCATATAGATCGCTGTTGGTGGAAACTTTGACTGTCGGAACAAACGTTCCGAATGGAGTTCCTCTGCCGGTCGTAAACAAAATCAGATGACAGCCGGAAGAAGCAAGGGCTGTACTGGCTACAAGGTCGTTTCCGGGGGCGCTCAACAAATTCAGTCCCTTTGTCTTTAGACGTTCACCATAAAGCATGACGTTCCGGACAACTGAAGTTCCGGCTTTTTGCGTACAGCCCAGCGATTTTTCTTCCAAAGTGGAAATACCTCCCGCCTTATTTCCCGGAGATGGATTTTCGTAAATCGGTTGTTTGTTCTCTATGAAATAGGATTTGAAGTCGTTAATCAGATGAACGGTCTTCTCAAAGACGATTTTCGATTCGCTCCGGTTCATTAGGATCGTTTCGGCACCGAACATTTCCGGAACTTCCGTCAGGACAGTCGTTCCTCCCTGTGCTACTAAAAAGTCGGAAAAGGAACCCAGCAGTGGATTGGCCGTAATACCGGAAAATCCATCCGAACCTCCACATTTCAATCCTATACGCAACTCACCTAAAGGAATATCTGTCCGCTGATCTTGTGAAGCAATCGCATGGAGTTTCCGTAACAGTTCTATTCCCGTTTCCAATTCATTGTCTACTTTCTGTGTTTCCATAAAACGGATGCGTTCCGTATCGTAATTGCCAAGCATTTCCCGGAAAGTATTGATCTGGTTGTTTTCGCAGCCTAATCCGACAACGAGAATAGCACCGGCATTCGGGTGCAGAACCATGTCTTGTAAAATCTTCCGGGTATTTTCATGATCGTCTCCCAGTTGTGAACAGCCGTAATTATGAGGGAATGCAACGATTGCATCGACCCCGGTATCCTGTGTTTCCTGTCGTAACAGGTTTGCCAGTCGGTGTGTGATGCCATTGACGCAACCTACGGTCGGAATCACCCATATCTCGTTCCGGATTCCCACTTCTCCATTCTTGCGGCGATAACCTTTAAAGGAAAGAGGTTTTCCGGGTGGCTGTTCCGGAATAGGCTGCGGATTGAATTCATATTCCTGTAACCCTTTCAGGTTAGTATTGATATTCTTTTCGTTCACCCAGCTTCCGGTGGTTATTATCTCACGTGCATGTCCGATGGGAGCTCCATATTTTATGATATGGTCTCCCTCCTTGAAGTCTTGTAAGGCTATTTTGTGTCCAGCAGGAGTATCCTGCTGGATAACGATCGTCTTGTCGTTGATATCCAAAGATGCACCGGCCTGCAAATCCTTTACGGTGACAATGACATTGTCTGCCGGATTTATTTGTATATAAGTCCGCATCAGCAAATTTCTTTAACGACATTAAGCATTCCTTTTTCTTCGATGGCGTCCAGGAAACCTTTTACCATACCGGTCAATCCCGGAATGAGGTTCAGGTCTTCTCCCCAAATGAAAGTCGCCGCTAATACGCCTTCGGCTATTTGTCTGGTCGAACCGGTAGCCCAAAGGTCTTGTAACAGTTGAAGAATTTCGGCGGAATCATTCGGTTTGGACTTTGTTCCATCGTTACGGACATATCCTTTATAATAGGTAATAATGGCAGCCAGACCTAACACCAGTCCTTTGGGCAATTCGCCTTTCCGTTCCAGATAGACTTTCAAACCCGGTAGGTCGCGTGTTGCATATTTAGGGAATGAATTCAGCATGATGGAAACGACTGAATGGTTGACGAACGGATTATTAAAACGTTCCATGACATCATTGCCGAACTGCGTCAGTTCTTCTTTCGGCAGATTCAGTGTTTCCAGCAATTCGCCGAACATCACCTTGCGGATATATTCTCCCAGAACCTCGTGCCGGCAGGCATCCCGCACGATATTTACTCCGGAAAGCCAGGAAACAGGCGCCAGCACTGTATGGGGGCCATTCAAAAGAGTCACCTTCCGCTGGTGGTAGGGTGTCTCGCTTGGGACAAACAGAACATTCAAACCTGCCTTGTCTGCGGGGAACTCTTTGGCAATCGCTTCGGGTGCTTCGATTACCCATAAATGGAATATCTCCGCCTGTACGACCAGATTGTCGTTATATTGCAGTTTCTCTTTGATCGAATCGATCTCTTTATGCGGGAATCCCGGGACAATGCGGTCGACCAGTGTCGCATATACACCGCAGCATTCCGTAAACCAGGTCTTGAAATCTTCTCCTAATTGCCATAAATTGATATACTGGTAAATGGTCTCTTTCAGTTTGTGCCCGTTCAGGAAGATCAACTCGCACGGAAAGATAATCAAGCCTTTGTCTTTCTCTCCGTTAAATGTCTTGTAGCGGTGATAAAGCAATTGTGTCAGCTTGCCCGGAAAGGAAGAGGCTGGTGCGTCTTCCAGCTTGCAAGTCGGATCGAAGGTAATACCTGCTTCCGTGGTATTTGAAATGACGAAACGTATTTCCGGCTGTTCCGCCAGCTTCATAAAAGCGGAAAAGTCCGTATAAGGATTCAGTGCACGGCTTATCGCATCGATCCGGGTAAGGCTGTCGACCTTTTCGCCTTTATCCAACCCTTGAAGATTGACATGGTATATGCAATCCTGTGCGTTCAACATGCCGGTCATTCCCCGCTCGATAGGCTGGACTACCACGACACTGCTGTTAAAATCTACTTTCTCGTTCATTTTCTGAATGATCCAATCCACGAATGCACGAAGGAAATTACCTTCACCGAACTGGATGATCCGTTCCGGACACAACATTTTGCCGGCAGTTTTTTCATTTAACTCTTTCATCTACTCTTCGTTTAAATTTGTTCATTAATGGCAATCAGAACCGGTCATATAAATTCGGGGCCTAATATAAAAGAAATTTCGGACTTATTTCGTATTTTCGCATAAAACTATAGCAATCGTGCCAAAATCATAAAGCACCTGTTTGTTTTCGCTACCGATACGGACTAACCATATAATGTTTTTGCCAAAACAACTTTTAAAGCCGCTTGAGACTTGGGTGTAAGCAGTATGGAGACCCGGGTCTATACGAGATCTTTGCGGGGGTGCGGGGATGTTTATCCGCCGTGTTGGATGTTAAAGAGCAATTCTTGGGGTGGATAAAGGTATAAGAACCAACTATTTCGGCCAATGAGGTATCCTGAAAATTATTTTATCACAAATGTAAACAGCTTCTCAAGATTTATTGTTTACTTTGTAAAACATTGAAAAAGAAATATGACTAAGAATAAATCTGAAAAGAAAAGTAAGAAACCGGGGAAGAAGAAAAGTACTTCCAAAGGCGGAAACAAGCGGATGAAAAAAGGGGCTATGATCAACGCCATCATCAACGTTTTCAAGTCTTCTCCTAAAGAACCTTTTAACTATCGGCAAATCAGTAGTATGATAGGAGTAACCAGCCAAGTGCAGAAATTGCAAGTGGTGGATATCCTGTATGATCTTTCTTCCGATAATTTTATTTCCGAGATAGATCGGGGGCGCTATCGCTATAATGATTGGGGAACGACAGTTGTCGGAACCTTTATGCGCCGCCAGAATGGTAAGAACTCTTTTATTCCCGAAGATGGCGGGACGCCGATCTTCGTGGCAGAGCGAAATTCCGCACATGCGCTTAACGGCGACAAGGTAAAAATACAGCTTCATGCCAAGAGAAAGGGGGCTGATCCGGAAGGCGAGGTCATTGAGATTCTGGAAAGCCTACAACGCTCGATCACCGGTAAACTACAGGTGACTAAAGGTTTCGCGTTTCTTGTTACGGAAGACAAGACGCTTGCCAACGACATTTTTATTCCGAAAGAAAAACTGAAGGGCGGCAAAACCGGTGACAAGGCGATCGTTCGTATAACCGAATGGCCGGAAGAAGCCAAGAATCCGCTGGGTGAGGTGATCGATATTCTGGGAACTGCAGGTGACAATAATGCGGAGATGAACGCTATCCTGGCGGAGTTCGACCTCCCGTATAAATATCCGGGCAACGTTGAGAAGGCTGCCGAAAAGATACCGGAAATAATCCCTGAAGAGGAAATTGCCAGACGTGAGGATTTCCGTGGTATTACTACTTTCACGATCGACCCGAAAGATGCCAAGGACTTCGATGATGCCCTTTCCGCCCGTAAGTTGGATAATGGCAATTGGGAAGTCGGCGTACATATCGCCGACGTGACCTACTATGTCAAACCGGAAAGCTTGATAGACCGGGAAGCGTTCAGTCGTGCAACGTCTGTCTATCTTGTGGACCGTACCATTCCGATGTTGCCGGAACGCTTGTGTAATCAGATCTGTTCGCTCCGGCCGGATGAAGAGAAACTTTGTTTCTCCGCGATTTTCGAGTTGAATGAGGATGCGGAAGTTCAACAGTCTCATATCACCCGTACCATTATCAAAAGCGACCGCCGTTTTACGTACGAAGAAGCTCAGATTGTCATTGAAACCGGGGAAGGCGAATATAAAGAAGAAATCTTGGCACTTAACAGCTTGGCGCAAAAATTGCGAGACCGGCGTTTCAAAGACGGGGCAATCGCTTTTGACCGTTATGAAGTCAAGTTCGACATAGATGAGAATGGTAAACCGTTGGGAACTTATATCAAAGAGTCGAAGGAAGCTAATAAGTTGATCGAAGAGTTCATGTTATTGGCAAACCGTACGGTAGCCGAGTTTGTCGGAAAGAGCAAGAATAAGGCAAAGAAAACATTTGTCTATCGTATCCATGAACAGCCGGATCCCGAGAAACTGAAAGACTTCTCCGCATTCATCAGCCGTTTCGGGTATAAGATGCGTACGGAAGGGACAAAAACAGATATATCCAAAGGTATCAATAGATTGTTGAACTGCGTGCAGGGAAAACCGGAAGAAAACCTGGTGGAGACTCTGGCTATCCGTTCTATGCAGAAAGCCCGCTATACGACGGATAATATCGGTCACTATGGGTTGGCAATGGACTATTATACACACTTCACTTCTCCCATCCGCCGTTATCCGGATATGATGGTGCATCGTTTGTTGGAACGCTATTTGGCGGGTGGCCGTAGTGTGATAAAGAAGAAGTATGAGGAGTATTGCGTGCATTGCTCTGAGATGGAAATGGTGGCTGCAAATGCCGAACGTTCTTCTATCAAGTACAAGCAGGTCGAGTTTATGAAAGACAAATTGGGGCAAGTATTCGACGGTGTCGTATCCGGTGTCACCGAATGGGGATTGTATGTGGAACTGAATGAGAATAAATGCGAAGGACTTGTTCCGATCCGCGATCTTGATGATGACTATTACGAGTTTGATGATAAAAACTATTGCTTGCTCGGTCGCAGGACGAGGCGTATTTATCGCTTAGGGGATACTATCACGGTAAAAGTGGCACAAGCTAACCTTGAAAGGAAACAGTTGGATTTTGCGCTGGTTTGAAAATAATGGACAATGGATAATTGATGATAACCCGGCCTTTGGCCGGTTCGTTACATTTTTGGCTATCAATTTCCATTGTCACTTCCAGAAGACAAGTCCTGTCACTCCACAGGCAATCAGCCCCAATCCTAAAAGAACATAGAAAATACGGGCACCTTTGCGACCCAGCCACTTGACGAAAGTCATAGCTCCGTTGGTCTGGAAATACCAGTCAAGATTCAGGATCGCTGCGATAATCGAGAATATCCCTAATGTGATAAAGAGTATCAAGATAAAATATTCGGAAGGCTCCATCTTACTTTACTTCTACGGAGCGGGAACTGTCCGGATTTTCTGTAATGGTGACATTCACAACGTCACCCGGCAATAATTCTTCGATTTTTTCCGGCCATTCGATAAAGCATAGGGCGCCGCTATAGAAATAATCTTCCGTGCCTATATCTTCCGCTTCACTTAGTTTGTTGATACGGTAGAAGTCAAAGTGATAAATCAGTTCACCGGTTTCGTCACTACGATATTCGTTTATAATGGCGAATGTCGGACTGTTGATAACATCCTCCACGCCTAACTCTTCGCAGATAGCTTTGATGAAAGTGGTTTTTCCGGCTCCCATATTACCCCGAAAAGCAAAAACGGTGCGGTCGTCCATCCCGGCAATAAACTCTTTTGCAGCTTGGCGGATCGTATCTAAACTTTCTATTTTAATTGTATTCATAACTTTAACAATTGAAGTTTTTGGTTGCAAAGTTAAAACAATTGTCAATTATCAATTATCAATGATCAATTATTTTACTGTCATCGTGATGAAAGGAATCAACATTTCTTCCATCGAAATACCCCCGTGCTGAAATGTATTCTTGTAGTAAGAAACGTAGTAATTGTAGTTGTTCGGATAAGCGAAGAAGTCGTTGTTCATCGCAAAGATATATTTGCTGCTCAGGTTCGGGGAAGGCAAACCTGCTTTGTCGGGAAAACGGATGTCAAAGACTTCCTTCGGATTATAATTCAAGTTCTTGCCTACCTTATAACGCAGGTTGGTATTTGTATTTTTATCGCCTATTACTTTTTCCGGGTTATCGACTCGGATCGTGCCATGATCGGTCGTGACGATCACTTTGTACCCCTTTCCGGCGATACGCTTGAAAAGTTCCAGTGTGCCCGAATGTTGAAACCAGGAGCGTGTCAAACTGCGGTATGCCGCTTCACTTTGGGCTAATTCGCGGATCATCTTGTTTTCGGTACGGGCATGGGATAACATATCGACAAAGTTCAGTACTACCACGTTCAACTGGTTATGAAGCAGGGAGGGGATGATGTTCAGCAATTTGTCGTTATACTGCGAATCGTGTACCTTATGATAGGAAAAAGTATATCTTTTGCGGAATCGTTCGATCTGAGTCTGGATAAGTGGTGCTTCATTTAGGTTTTTCCCCTCTTCGCTGTCTTCGTCTACCCAGAGTTCCGGAAACATCTTTTCGATCTGCAAAGGCATTAGTCCGGAGAAAATCGAGTTGCGGGCGTACTGCGTGGCGGTCGGAAGGATACTGTAGTACAAGCTTTCATCGAACGTATAATATTCGGCAAGCAGATCTTTTACTTCGCGCCATTGGTCAAGACGGAAATTGTCGATCAGAATGAAAAAGATCTTTTCTCCGTTGTCGATCAGTGGGAAAACTTTCTTTTTGAACAAATCCGGGCTCATCAGTGGGCGGGTTCCGGGATTTTGAATCCAGTCTACATAATTTTTTTTGACAAATTTTCCGAATGCGCTGTTTGCTTCCTGTTTCTGCATACGGAGCATGTCGGTCATCGGAACCTGACTGTTCTCCAGTTCGATCTCCCAATAGATGAGTTTCTTGTATACTTCCATCCAATCGTCAGTCGTTAACGAATCGTTAATCTGCATGCCGATACGCCCGAACTCTTGCTGATAGCCGACTGTCGTTGTTTCGGATATGATTACATTTTTGTGGACATTTTTTTTGATAGACAAAAGCAACTGGTTCGGATTGACCGGTTTGATCAAGTAATCAGCAATCTTGTTACCGATAGCTTGGTTCATGATGCTCTCTTCCTCACTCTTCGTAACCATGACGACTGGGACATCGGGATTGATCGCTTTGATCTGCGCCAATGTCTCCAATCCGGTCAGTCCCGGCATATTTTCGTCCAAGAAGATGATATTGAAAGATTCTTCCTTACAGCATTCGATGGCATCTTGCCCGCTGATTACCGGAACCACTTCATACCCTTTATCCTGCAAGAAAAGGATGTAGGGTTTTAACAAATCTATCTCATCGTCTGCCCAAAGCACTCTATCTTTTTTTGCTGTCATAGTTTTATCTTTCTTTTTGGGGATGAACACACGGGTTTATGTCTGCAAATGTATGATATTATAACGATATACCCCTTTATTTTGTATAACCAGTTTCTTTTTTTATGGTTCATGACGTTTTTTTAGCAAAAGTAGGCATGTGCTTTCACAAGCATCCCTTCTGGCAAAGGGATATCAATAGGCGTGTCGTAACTAAAGTACTTTCTTGGGCAAGTAAAACTACCTGTTTTTTTGCATATTTTATGTCAGCATTTGCGAAAAATAATCGAGTATTCTACGAAGATGCAAACTTCTTCGATTTAATATCTTCATAAAGACCGCCTTATTTGTACTCAAAGATACGAAGTGAATTTGAAATAAACTTGAAATGATCATTTTAAAAAGGCAAACGACTGTCGAATCTCATGATTTTTCCTTAAGTTTGTCCGTCCGTTCAAGGATGCGATTCTAAAACCAATATTATAAATTTAAATATAAACGCTATGGCAACAACTCCTTTTAAGTATCAGGCTCCGTTCCCGTTGGGTCCGGATACGACAGAGTATTATCTGCTTACAAAAGATTATGTTTCGGTTTCCGAGTTCGAAGGAACTCCGGTTCTGAAGATAGCAAAAGAAGGTCTTACGGTAATGGCTAATGCTGCTTTTCGTGATGTATCCTTTATGCTTCGCCGTTCGCATAACGAACAGGTGGCCAAGATCCTGAGCGATCCGGAAGCAAGTGATAACGACAAATATGTAGCGTTGACTTTCCTGCGTAATGCGGAAGTTGCTGCTAAAGGTGTGCTTCCTTTCTGCCAGGATACCGGCACGGCTATCATCCACGGCGAAAAGGGGCAGCAAGTGTGGACCGGCTACTGCGACGAAGAGGCGCTTTCGTTGGGTGTTTATAAAACTTATACGGAGGAAAACTTACGCTATTCGCAGAACGCTCCCCTGAACATGTACGATGAAGTGAATACCAAGTGCAATCTGCCGGCTCAAATTGACATTGAAGCTACGGAAGGGATGGAATATAAATTCTTGTGTGTGACAAAGGGTGGCGGTTCGGCTAACAAGACTTATCTGTATCAGGAAACAAAGGCTATCCTGAACCCGGGAACCTTGGTTCCGTTCATCATTGAAAAGATCAAGACGCTGGGTACGGCTGCCTGTCCTCCTTATCATATCGCAGTGGTCATCGGTGGTACTTCCGCCGAAAAGAACTTGCTGACAGTGAAGCTGGCATCTACACATTATTATGACGAATTGCCTACGACCGGTAACGAGTATGGCCGTGCTTTCCGGGATATCGAACTGGAAAAAGAAGTGTTGGCTGAAGTTCACAATATCGGTCTGGGTGCACAGTTCGGCGGCAAGTATTTAGCACATGATATTCGTATCATTCGCCTGCCACGTCACGGTGCTTCCTGTCCGGTCGGTTTGGGAGTGAGTTGTTCGGCTGATCGTAACGTGAAGTGCAAGATCAACAAAGACGGTATCTGGATCGAGAAGTTGGACAGTCATCCAGGTGAACTGATCCCAGCCGAACTGCGCCAGGCAGGTGAAGGTGATGCTGTCAAGATCAACTTGAATCAGCCGATGACCGAGATTTTGAAGGAATTGGACAAATATCCGGTGGCAACCCGCCTGTCTCTGAATGGTACTATCATCGTAGGTCGCGACATTGCTCATGCCAAACTGAAAGAACGTTTGGATCGCGGTGAAGATCTGCCTCAGTATATAAAGGATCATCCTATTTATTATGCCGGTCCGGCCAAAACTCCGGTGGGCATGGCTTGCGGTTCTATGGGGCCGACGACGGCAGGACGCATGGACTCGTATGTAGGCTTGTTCCAAAGCCACGGTGGCAGCATGGTTATGTTGGCGAAAGGTAATCGTAGTCAGCAGGTGACGGATGCTTGCCAGAAATATGGCGGTTTTTACTTAGGAAGTATCGGCGGCCCGGCTGCTATCTTGGCTCAAAATAACATCAAGAGCATTGAATGTGTGGAATATCCCGAGCTGGGCATGGAAGCAGTTTGGAAGATTGAAGTGGAAGACTTCCCCGCATTCATCTTGGTAGACAATAAGGGTAACGATTTCTTTAAACAGATCAAACCGCGTTGTACTTGCGGTAAGTAATATATACTTTGACATGATAAAGGGAGGAGATGTCAAAAAGACGATATTTATCGCACACAGAGTAATGATGTAGTTAAAATAAGTTTGTATCGATCTGCGTCTTCTGTGATATCTGCGGAATATTTTCCACTTCGTCCACTCCTTTTTTCTTTCCATCTGAAAAAACAGCACCCGTCCGAAAAATATAGGACGGGTGCTGTGTGTATTATGGTATGTGTTTTGCTGATTATTAATCCTGACGTTCACGGTGAGGACCACGGTCTCCGCGATCCTGACGGTGGCCACGCTCTCCACGTTCCGGTCTCGGACCACGTTCTGCTCTCGGTGGACGTTCTTCGTAACCTTCCGGTTTCGGCAGCAGAACTTTGCGGGATAATTTGAATTTACCTGTCTTGGCGTCGATGTCTACCAATTTGACATTGATGGGGTCACCCTCTTTCAAACCTGCCTGTTCAACTGTTTCCAGTCGTTTCCAGTCGATTTCGGAAATATGGAGCAAACCGTCTTTACCTGGCATGAACTCGACGAACGCGCCATAAGGCATGATAGAAGATATTTTGCCTTCGTAGATTTCACCGATTTCAGGAACAGCAACGATGCTTTTAATGGCGCGGATGGCTGCATCGATTGTCGCTTTGTTTGTTCCGGAGATTTCGATTTTACCTACTCCTCCTTCTTCTTCAATAGCAATGATGGCTCCTGTCTTTTCCTGAATACCCTGGATGATCTTGCCACCCGGGCCGATAACCGCACCGATAAATTCTTTGCCGATCGTCATTGTTTCGATTCTCGGAGCGTGAGGTTTCAGATCCGCACGAACTTCCGGTTGGGCTTCCATGATCTTACCCAGAATGTGCATACGGCCTTCTTTTGCCTGTGCCAATGCGTTTTCAAGAATTTCGTATGACAGGCCGTCCACCTTGATATCCATCTGTGTGGCAGTGATACCGTCTTTTGTACCTGTTACCTTGAAATCCATATCGCCCAAATGGTCTTCATCTCCCAAAATATCGGATAAGATAGCGTAGTTCTGACCTTTGTTTTCAGATATCAGTCCCATCGCAATACCAGATACCGGTTTTTTCATCAGAACACCTGCGTCTCTCAATGCCAACGTTCCGGCACATACGGTTGCCATGGAAGAAGAACCGTTGGATTCTAAAATATCGGAAATCACGCGTACCACATAAGGATAGTCTGCCGGGATCATCCGTTTCAATGCGCGGTGGGCCAAATTTCCGTGACCGATCTCACGACGTCCTACACCGCGAGAAGCTTTTGCTTCGCCTGTAGAGAATGGAGGAAAGTTATAATGTAACAGGAAACGTTCTTTTCCATGGTTCAACACATCGTCGATCATCTTCTCATCGGCTTTTGTGCCCAAGGTGACAGTTGAAAGCGACTGGGTTTCTCCACGTGTGAAGATTGCAGAACCGTGAGGGCCGGGCAGACAGTCTGTTTCGATCCAGATCGGACGAATTTCTGTTGTTTTGCGGCCATCCAAACGTTTCCCTTCGTCCAAAATAGCGCGGCGCATCGCTTCTTTTTCAACGTCGTGGTAATAGCGGCCGATCATTTCAACCTTTTCGTCGGTTAATTCTTCTTCGGAGAACTGGGCTTTATATTCTTCGACAACTGCTTCGAATGCTTCGGCACGCTGATGCTTGTCAGTACCGGATGTCGCAACGGCATATGCCTTTGCATAACATTTTTCGTGTACGTCTTTACGCAGTTCGTCATCATTGATTTCATGGCAGTATTCGCGTTTAACCAGTTTGCCGCAAGCTTCGGATAATTCCAATTGTGCTTGGCACTGTATCTTGATCGCTTCGTGGGCAACTTTGATAGCTTCCAGCATTTCAGATTCCTGAACTTCGTCCATTTCGCCTTCCACCATCATGATGTTGTCAAGCGTAGCACCCACCATTATATCGATATCTGCTTTTTCCAATTCAGAGAACGTAGGGTTAACTACATATTTGCCATCGATGCGTGCGACGCGGCATTCGGAGATCGGTCCGTTGAAAGGAATGTCCGATACAGCCAATGCGGCGGAAGCTGCCAGTCCGGCCAGTGCATCCGGCATATCTTCGCCGTCTGCGGAAAATAATATAACGTTTACATATACTTCGGCATGGTAATTGTCCGGGAAAAGGGGGCGGAGGGCACGGTCAACCAAACGAGAAGTCAGAATTTCGTAGTCGGAAGCTTTACCTTCTCTTTTTGTAAAACCTCCTGGGAAACGGCCAAATGCCGAGAATTTTTCTTTGTACTCTACTTGTAATGGCATGAAGTCAACACCCGGGTTTGCATCTTTAGCGGCGCAAACAGTAGCAAGCAACACGGTGTTGCCCATACGCACGGTAACTGAACCGTCCGCCTGTTTGGCCAATTTCCCGGTTTCGATGGTGATGGTTCTTCCATCAGCCAATTCGATCGTCTTGTTAATTGGATTAAGCATAATCTTTTTCTTAATTTTTCAATCTGTAAAATTGGTGCAAATGTAATGAAAGTTTATCTGTAAACTTGTGAAAATGAAAATAAAAAACATGAGGAATGCTCTTTTTTACAAAAAAAGCAGGAAGATTTAGCGAATAATAGTGTCACAATTGTAAATTAATGTATATTTGCAGCGAATTAAACTAATGAAGTAAAAATATGATGAAACAAATATCCACACGATTGTTGACTGTTTTAGGGTTGTTCATATTCTTGTTTTCAGCTTGTAACGATTCTTCAAATTTTACGGTGAAAGGAGTTGTGGCAGGAGCTGACGGCCAGTTTATGTATTTAGAAAATGTCGGAATCTCGAATGTGGTAACACTCGATTCTATCAAATTGGCTTCCGGCGGGAAGTTCAAGTTTGTGGAAAAGCGTCCTGAGTATCCGGATTTTTATCGTTTGCGTCTGAATAACCAGTTGATCAATTTCGCTGTCGATTCGACTGAAACCATTTCTTTTGCTGCGGATGCGGGTACTTTCGCAACTTCCTATTCTGTGGAAGGTTCTGAGAGCTCGAAGGCGATAAAGGTGATCACTTTGGCGCAACTGGATGCGAACCAGGCTATCAGTCGTTTGCGGAAGGAATATGAGGATAAGATGATTTCAGATACGACTTATCGTACGAAAGTTTTGGCTGCTGCCGATGCTTATAAAGAAATCGCCCGGAAATATATTTATTCATCGCCGATGTCTACGGTCGCTTATTTCGCATTGTTCCAGCAGATTGATGGTTTATTATTCTTTGATTTGTACGATAGGAATGATGTCAAGGCGTATGGGGCGGTTGCGACCAGCTATAACCATACATATCCTGAAAGTCCGCGTTCGAAACATTTGTATAATCTGACGTTGCAATCTATGAAGGTCTTGCGTGCTCAACGTCCTGTCGACTACAGCAATGTGGAAACAAAAGAAATTTCCTTCCTTGATATCGAATTGCCCGATGTCCGCGGTGAAGTGACAAAACTCTCTGCAGTTGCTTCCGGCAAGGTCGTTTTGATAAACTTTACGGCTTATCAGACAGAATGGTCGCCGGCGTTGAATATGGCACTGGGTGAATTATATACAAAATACCATGACCGGGGGCTTGAGATTTACCAGGTGTCTTTGGATAGCGATTACCATTTCTGGAGAAACGGGGCGTCCAATTTGCCGTGGATTACCGTTCGTGACCCGCAGTCTGTTTATTCGCAGGTGGCAGGTTTGTATAATGTAAAACAATTGCCTGCTCTTTTCATTCTTGACCGTAAAGGAAACTTGGTTAAACGTGTTGAAGACGTGAAAAAACTGGAAGCTGATGTAAAAGTGGTGATTTGATGTCTTGTTGTTAACGTTCAGATTTATATGTTGTAAAGCACTTTGGATAGGTTGCAGGTCTTAAAAAGATCGTTTATCTTTGCAAAGTCTGAAAATACAAAAAGAAAGGAGTTCCGGCCAAGGCAGTTGGTCGGGCTTCTTTTTTATTATGTGGTAATCAATAATAACATTTTAAATAGGAGGATTTAGTATGGCAGTGAGCTATATGACGAAAGATGGTTATGATAAGATTTTAGCTGAAATCAATTATCTGGAAACTGTGAAACGTCCGGAAATATCTGCCCAGATTGCAGAGGCCCGTGACAAAGGCGATTTGTCGGAAAATGCTGAGTATGACGCGGCAAAGGAAGCACAAGGTATTATGGAAGCGAAACTCGCCCAGTTGAAAGGCCTGATATCTAATGCCCGCCTGATAGACGAAACGCGTGTTCAAACAGATGAAGTCCAGATCTTGAACAAGGTGAAGATCAAGAACACTAAAAATAATGCGATCATGACGTATACTTTGGTTTCTGATTCGGAAGCGAATCTGAAAGAAGGCAAGATTGCGGTCAGCACTCCGATTGCGCAGGGGCTAATGGGGAAAAAGGTCGGCGACATTGTGGAAATCAAGGTTCCTTCCGGTCTGATGAGTTTTGAAATTATGGATATATCGATTTGACAATATAACATTATGGCATCTATATTCAGTAGGATTGTGGCGGGTGAGATCCCTTGCCATAAAGTAGCGGAAGATGAAGAGTTTTTCGCTTTTCTGGACATCAATCCGGTAGCTGTTGGGCATACATTGGTGATTCCGAAAAAAGAGATCGACTATATTTTCGACATAGATGATCCTATGCTCGGACGTATGATGGCATTTGCCAAGCGGGTGGTTCGTGCACAGGAAGCTGTTATTCCTTGCAAACGGGTCGGTTTGGTAGTAATGGGGTTGGAAGTCCCTCATGCGCATATTCATTTAATTCCGATCCAAAAGGAGTCGGATATGTATTTTGGCGGAAAGAAAATGGAGGTTACTCAGAGCGTGCTCGCCGACACCGCTGCGCAGATAAAAAATGCATTTAAATAAATAACATAAAGTTTTTTTAATATAAAAACTTTATGTACATTTGTAACCGCTTCTTCCTCTGTATGAAAATATTGAGAGGGAAAAAGCGGTTTTTTTGTAAAGATTCATTAGTGGTTTTTACTCATAAATTTGTTAACCTTGGAAGAAAGGCCCCCCTTGTGAAAGGATGGCCTTTTTTTAAACACACAATTATGACGTTCCCTGCTGGGGAAACTTTCTCTAATCAACTTTGGTTATGGAACCACTTCCGGCAATACTCTTTTCCTTTATCTTCGGGTTTCCTTTGTAGCGGATCGTTCCGTTTCCGGCTATTTGGGTGGATATTGCTTGGTTTGCGGTGATCTCGATGTGGGCACTTCCGGCTGTTTTGCAATTGAGCTCTTCGGTCTCTAAGTCGAACGCTTTAACCGTGCAGTTTCCGGCACTTTTGATATGCATCTTTTCTGTTTTGCCGCTTAGGTGGAAAGTACAGTTCCCGGCAGTTTTACAATCCAGACGGGCGATCGTAATGTTCTCGGCCTTTATGGTTCCTCCACCGGCCGCTTTAATATCCAGTTTGTATCCGGTGAGTCCTTTGCCTAAGTCGCAATTGCCTCCGCCTGCCATTTCAAACTCTTTCAAGGAGGTCGAGTTGGTTGTCACAATAAAGCGAGTGGGGTTGATCCCGATATGTTTGTCCTGGGGATGGATAACCAATTCTTTATTGTCGGATTTGATTTCCAGCAGTTCCATGATGTTCTGGTCTGTTTCGATTTTCAAATAGGGTGTGCTGTCCGATTGTGTATATTGGAGGTCGATGTTCTCTCCTCTGATTTCTATTTCATCGTAGTCCTCTATCTGAATTTCCTTGCTTATGACATTTCCGTTACCGGAAATCCGGTTGAGATGGCAGGAACATAGAAGTCCTGCCATGAGTGTGAATGCCAATAGGAATGAATATGTCTTTTTCATGATTATATGAAGAGTATTATATGTTGAAGAAATTGTACCAAGGCAATGCGCTCCATCCGTTTATTCCGGTCTGATAGAAATAGATGACACACAGCGCTACAGATACGAGCCATAGGATCAGTAACGTCCATTTTGCCGTGTTGTGCAATGGCCGGGTTTTGAATAGTTGCATACAGATGGCATATACCAAAGCAAAGATAGGAATGCCGATCAGCAGGATGAAACCGATACATCCCGTGATAACCGATGGAACAGGTGCTCCTGCTATTAGGTCGGCTCCGAATGGTGACAAGTGGTACAAGAAGTCTGTGCCTCCGGCGATAAGGGCAAAGATGACGACTATCAATATAAAGGCGAGGAGTAATAATGGCGGCAGCAGGATGATCCCGATCAGTATGGCCAGGAATTTGAGGATGAAACCTACCACACCGACAAACAAGTCCGCCAGTTTTTGCAGAAAATTTCTCGGCTTGTCGGAACTCATATAATCATTTACATTATTGCTAACCTTCTCGAAACCGCCCGTAACTGTTTTGCCTATGTTTTCGAGGGTGACGTTTTGTCCGCGCATCATCAGTTTGTCGGCCGCGGTCCGTGCCAACGGCATTACAAGCCATAATATGAGATATAAGATGATGATCGGTGCGTATGGAACGAAAAGCAGGATGATCATGGCCAGGCGTACGGCTGTCACGTCCCATCCTGTATAAGCGGCGATGCCGCCGGCTACGCCTCCCAATACCCGGTTGTCCGGATCGCGCATCAGCTTTTTCGGGCCTTTGGGTATTTCCTCTTCCTGGAAAGCTTGTGCCTTGGCTTCTTCCTTATATTCTTTTTCTTCTTCCCCTTCGAACAATTCTTCCGGTTTGCCCATGCGCTTGATCACATCTTCGACATGTTCAATTGTGATCACTTCATGGCCCAGCCGTACCCGTTCGTTGAACAATTCGGAGATACGCATTTCAAAATCGTTCATGATTTCTTCTGAACCTTCTTCCTTGCGGAAGTGAATACGGAGGTTTGCCAGATATTTGTCAAGCAGTTGGTATGCATCTTCGTCAATGTGGAAAACAGTTCCTCCCAAATTGACTGTCAGTGTCTTCTTCATTGTTTTCTGATTTTAATTGTTTCTGATGTGGTTTATTGTATTGTTCAGTTCTTGCCAGGATGTCTCCAGTTCCCCAAGGAATTCTTCTCCTTTCGATGTGAGCTGGTAATACTTGCGAGGCGGTCCTTGAGTAGATTCTATCCACTGGTAACTTAACAATTCGCTGTTTTTTAATCTTGTCAACAGAGGATATAGAGTACCTTCCACTACAATCAATTTAGCTTCCTGTAACTTCTGGATAATGTCAGAGGTGTACGCCGGCTCTTTTTTAAGGAGCAATAGAATACAATATTCCAATGTCCCCTTCCTCATTTGTGATTTTACGTTCTCTGCATTCATTTTTATTTTGTTTTATGGCACAAATATATGTATTACCTATGTACTATGCAATACATGCTACCATGTTTATTCTAATTTAACATTGATATTGCACAAATCTGGCGTTTTTGTGTAAAAAAGAGGTTAATCTCATGACAAATAGAATAGAAAACCGTACTTTTGCAGAGTCAATTCAAAACAAAGAATTATGATTTATTACCATTATGCTGAGTTAGTTCATCGACAAGCAGAAAAATATGGTTCCCGTACGGCATTGAAGTATCGCGATAATGTAACTGGGAAATGGTTAAAGATATCTTGGAAGGAATTCTCTGAAAAAGTGTTGCTTACGGCTAAGGCTATGGCCGAATTCGGGATAGGAGTGCAGGAGAATATTGGGCTTTATTCGCAGAATATGCCACAATGTTTTTATACGGATTTCGGGGCATATGCGAACCGGGCAGTCTCTATTCCGATGTATGCGACGAATTCTCCGGGACAGATCGAGTATATAATTAATGATGCCCATATACATACTTTGTTTGTTGGCGAACAGTTGCAGTATAATAATGCATTCAAGGTGCAGAAAGATTCTCAATACCTGAAACGCTTGGTAGTGTTTGATCCGGCTGTTAAGTTGAACCCGGAAGACAAGACTTCGATTTATTTTGACGATTTCCTACGGTTGGGTGATAATGCGCATGCCGAGACAACGATAAAGATCCGTATGAACGAGGCGACACCGGAAGACTTGGCTACCATAATCTACACTTCCGGAACGACCGGCGAGTCAAAAGGGGTCATGCTCCATCATTCCAACTATTTGGAAGCCATGCGTATCCATGATATCCGTTTGCCGATGGTGACGGATAAGGATCTTTCCATGTGTTTCTTGCCACTGACTCATATTTTTGAAAAGGCTTGGTCTTATTATTGCTTCCATAAGGGAATGACGGTTGCGATCAACCAAGATCCTAAAATGATTCAGAAGACATTGCCGGAGGTGCATCCTACATTGATGTGTAACGTCCCCCGTTTTTGGGAGAAAGTTTATGCCGGTGTGCATGAAAAGATTAACTCGTCGTCTCCTGCCATGAAGAAAATCTTTTTGGATGCTATCGAGACCGGGCGCAAGTATAACTTGGAATATAAGAATAAAGGGATTCCGGCTCCTTTCGGGTTGAAACTGAAGTTTGAAATGTATGATAAGACCGTTTTCAATTTGTTGAAACGAGTGCTGGGAATCGAACGCGGCCGTCTTTTTCCGGTGGCCGGTGCGCCGCTTTCGGATGCGGTCAATGAGTTTTTGCAGTCTGTCAATATACCGATTGTGTATGGGTACGGTTTGAGCGAGACGACGGCGACCGTTTGCTTCTATCCTGAAATCGGATTCCAGTTCGGTTCGATCGGTGAAGTCATGCCGGATGTACAGGTACGGATCGATCCGCAGAATAACGAAATTCAGGTAAAAGGTAAGACTGTGATGTCCGGTTACTATAATAAGCCGGCTGAGAATGAAAAGGCGTTTACCGAGGACGGCTATTTCCGTACGGGGGATGCCGGGCGGATGGAAGGAAACACGTTGTTCTTTACTGAACGTATCAAGGATTTGTATAAGACATCGAACGGCAAATACATCGCTCCGCAAGCGATTGAAATGGTTATGAGCGGTGACCAATATATCGAACAGATTGCAGTTATCGGTGACCAGCGCAAGTTTGTTAGCGCGTTGATCGTTCCCGCTTATCCGCTGCTGGAGAAATATGCTGAAGAAAAGGGATTGGTTGCCGGTAGCCGGGAAGAACTTGTCCGGAATAAGGAAATCCTTCGTCTACTCGAGATACATATAGAGGAAAATCAGAAGAATCTGGCTTCATATGAGAAGATCAAGCGTTTCATTTTGTTGCCCGAACCTTTTGCGATGGGGTGTGAACTGACGGATACGCTTAAGCTCCGCCGTTCGGTCATCTTGAAGAAATATGCGGATTTGATCGAAAAGATGTATGAAGAAACTGCGAATCCCTCTTGATCGTTTTATGGAAGTCATTTGTTGTTTATTTTGTTTTCCTTTCTTTGGATATTATCGTACGATTTCCAAATTTTGGTGCGGTTGTCCTGTCGTCGGGCAGGGCATCGCATCGCACCAAAAATCATAAAGCGTCCATCTGTTTTCGTCACCGATACGAACTAACTACATAAATGTTTTTGCCAAAACAACTATCATACTATCATATTTGTATGTATATTATTTAAAACTAATGTGTTATGGCATTATTGTGAAACAGGAGTTAACAGCCGAATGTGATAGTATGATAGTTGGTTTGCGAAATTTTCATGAGAGAAGAGAAGCGGTTCCGGATAGCAATTTTTGGTGCGCTTGCCCTGTGTCGTCGGGCTTTTGTCATTTTAATAGTCAGGAAAATTGAGTATCTTTGTCGGACAAATTTAAAAAAACAAGATTTTTATGATCACATCAGACCAACTACACAATGTGTTGGAGCGCGAGCAAGCGCTGAGGGGGTATCTTTGACATAGATGGTAAGACCATCCAGTTGGAGGAAGAAGAGTTACGCACTCATGATCCCGGTTTCTGGGAAGACGCCAAACGGGCAGAAGTCCAGATGAAGAAAGTAAAAGAACTGAAAAAGTGGATCGAGCTTTACAACGAGGTCCATGCTGCTGCGGAAGAATTGCAGTTGGCTTATGAATATGTAAAAGAAGGGATCGTCAGCGAAGAAGAAATTGACGAGGCTTACAGCAAAGCCATCCAGTTGGTGGAAAGTTTGGAATTTCGTAATATGTTGCGCCAGGAAGCCGACCAGATGAGTTGTGTGTTGAAGATCAATTCCGGTGCTGGCGGTACGGAAAGCCAGGACTGGGCTTCTATGTTGCTCCGTATGTACACACGCTGGGCGGAGGCAAATGGATATAAGATTTCCGTAGCCAACTATCAGGAAGGAGATGAGGCTGGTATTAAAACAGCGACCCTCAATATCGAAGGGGATTATGCTTACGGATATTTAAAGGGCGAAAATGGCGTGCATCGTCTGGTACGTGTGTCTCCTTATAACGCGCAAGGCAAGCGAATGACTTCATTTGCTTCTGTCTTTGTGACCCCATTGGTCGACGATACGATCGAGGTGAAAATCGACCAGGCGGCCATCTCTTGGGATACGTTTCGTTCGGGAGGCGCCGGTGGTCAGAACGTGAACAAGGTGGAGTCCGGTGTACGTCTGCGCTATCAGTTTAAAGATCCTTATACCGGTGAAGAAGAAGAAATCCTGATAGAGAATACGGAAACTCGTGACCAACCTAAGAACCGCGAGAATGCGATGCGACAGTTGCGTTCAATTTTGTACGATAAGGAATTGCAACATCGTATGGAAGAGCAGGCAAAGGTGGAAGCCGGAAAGAAAAAGATCGAATGGGGTTCCCAAATTCGTAGCTACGTGTTCGACGATCGCCGGGTGAAAGACCATCGTACCAATTTCCAGACATCCGATGTCAACGGTGTGATGGACGGCAAAATCGATGATTTCATCAAGGCTTACCTGATGGAATTCGGCGCAGAGGAATCTGCTGGAAAGTAAGTTTTCTACATTAACATTTGCATATCTCGATTATAAGTCGTAATATTGCATCCGATTTCAGAGCTATGCTCTGAACAGGTCCTATAGCTCAGTTGGTTAGAGCACCTGACTCATAATCAGGGAGTCCTTGGTTCAAGCCCAAGTGGGACCACAAAATAAAAATCCGCTTATAATTTATGTTATAAGCGGATTTTTATTTTAATGTTGAAAAGGGATTCTTTACTCCCTTTTATCTTATAAACGATATATTCTGAACTTTAATTATTTCAGAACGATCACTTTATATTTCGGAACCAAGATCTTCATGATGATCCAGCCGATCAAATAAGCGACAGCGCATACGCAGAAGATAATGAAATAACCGGCTGGCTTGCCAGTGAAGCCCATAAATGCCATCTGGGTTGTATCTGCATAGACAAATAGATTGCCGGCCACTTTCTGTAAGATCATGGAGCCGACGCCACCGGCCATGCCACCTATACCTGTGACGGTTGCAATAGCCGACTTCGGGAACATATCACCGACGGTCGAGAAAATATTGGCAGACCATGATTGGTGGGCTGCACCACCGATGCCGATCATGATGACTGGGAACCACGGGGAAATCGTACCGAGCGGTTGTGCCAACAGTACCAGCAACGGGAAGAAAGCAAAAATCAACATTGCTTTCATACGGGCGGCATACGGGTTCATTCCACTTCGGTTAATAAAGATCGTCGGTAGTTTACCTCCGTAGATAGACAACATCGTGATGGCATACAAGGTAAAGATCAACCCCATGCCCAACGGATCGGAAGTCTTGATGCCGAACTGCGTGTTCAGATAAGAAGGAGTCCAGAAAAGGAAGAACCACCAAACCCCGTCCGTCATGAATTTGCCGACAACAAAAGCCCAAGTCTGTTTAAACGTAAAACATTGGAGGAAGCCGATCTTCTTTTCCTGTTCCTCTTCAACGGCGACAACGTCTTTTTCGTTCTTGTCCTGTTCGATATACTCCAACTCGGCTTCGTTCACATGTTTGCTCCTTTCCGGAGTCGTGTACATGAATACCCACAAGCCCATCCAGACAAAACCGAGCGCGCCGATCACGATAAAGGCCATTTCCCAACCCCAGGCTTTTGCCAACAAGGGAATAGAGATAGGAGCGACCAAAGCACCGATAGAAGCACCGGCATTGAAGATTGAAGTCGCATAGGCACGGTCCTTTTTCGGGAAGTATTCAGCCGTGACCTTGATGGCTGCTGGAAAGTTACCCGCTTCACCCAATGCCAGAATACAACGGGCGGCCAAGAAGAAATACATGCTCACGGTTGCCAATATCACGACAACATCTCCTGTTGCCGCAACCAGTTCCGCTGCACTATTCATACCGACATAATGTTCGGTTGCAATACCGCAACCGGCATGGAGACAGGCTCCGAACGACCAAACACCGATAGCCCAAAGATATCCTTTCTTCGTGCCCATCCAGTCTATGAAACGGCCGGCAAACAACATGCAGATCGCGTATACAATTGAGAAGACTGATGTTATCGTACCGTAGTGAGACTCGTCCCAATGGAACTCCGGTTTGATAAATTCATCCCAGGTCAAAGAAAGAACCTGGCGATCGAGGTAATTCACTGTTGTTGCGAAAAATAACATTGCACAGATTGTCCATCTGTAATTTGTCATTTTTTCATTTGCTTTTTGAAATGTGTTCATGATATTATATTCGTTTTTCATAATGCGCAGCAAATATAAGGCATTTTTTTTGTTATACACAAGTTTTGTGTGTGCGAATACACGAAGTATTTTATTTCTTTCACATCCTGGCTCTAATAATCGTTTTTTTGATTTGCATAAGATAAGCATTTTATGTACGTTTGTCTCTCCAATGTAAAATTATAAATACCATGATTGTTGTGAAAAAGATTATTTGTTTGGTACTTCTGTTCCTGATGACAGATCTGGCTGTACAGGCTCAGGAAAAAACAGGCGAATGGAACGGATGCGACCGTTATGACTTTACTTTCAAGGATCGCCAGGCAACCGTTATCGTACCTAAGAAAGCAGCCAAAGGAAATCCGTGGATTTGGCGTCCTGCCTTCTTCGACGCTTTTCCCAATGTGGATAAAGCATTACTGGAAAAAGGGTTCTATGTTGTTTATTACGACTTGACTCATCTGTACGGAAGTCCAAGGGCTGTTTCGTTGGGCACTGAGTTTTATAAGAATATGACGGACATTTACGGCCTTTCCGAAAAAGTCACGCTGGAAGGATTCAGCCGTGGTGGTTTGTTTGTATTCAACTGGGCAGCCCAAAATACGGACAAAGTGGCTTGTATATATGTAGATGCCCCTGTTTGTGAAGTGTTTAGCTGGCCGGGAAGAAAAAACACGGCTTTATGGAACGACCTGTTGAAAGAATGGGACCTGGTGGATGCCGGGATGGAGCATTTCAAAGGAAATCCGATTGATAATCTCGCTCCGATTGCTGCCGCGGGTATACCGATCATCAGCGTATGTGGCGATAGTGACCGGATCGTCCCCTACAAGGAAAATATGGATGTTGTGCGTTCGCGCTATCTTGCGGCAGGAGGTCCGATGGAAGTTATCTTAAAGAAAGGATGTGATCATCATCCGCATAGTTTGGATGATCCGGAACCGGTAGTAGATTTCATTCTTCGCCAGCAGCCGGAATATGAAAGATATTTGCATTATACGATACGTGGCAGTTTGCAAAATTCGTTCCGCAAGTTCGAAAAAGAACGCCGGGCACGAGTCGCTTTCTTGGGAGGTTCCATCACGGAAATGAACGGATGGCATAATATGATAGAGCGGCAACTGCAGCAACGTTTCCCTTATACACAGTTCGAATGGGTAGAAGCTGGCATCGCTTCGACTGGGACGACTCCGGGTTCTTTTCGCCTAAAGCATGATGTCCTTTCAAAGGGGAAAGTGGATCTTCTTTTTGTCGAAGCAGCCGTAAACGACGATACCAACGGATTCAGTGCTCTCGAACAAGTACGAGGAATGGAGGGAGAAGTGCGCCATGCTTTGGAAAGTAACCCGGAAATGGATATCGTCATGCTACACTTCATATATGATCCGTTTATCCCGATGGTCGCCCGTCGCCAGATACCGGATGTTATCCTGAATCACGAACGGGTGGCGAATCATTATCTGATTCCTTCAGTCAATCTCTGCCAGGAGATCGGTGAACGGATGCAAGACGGCGAGTTTACTTGGGATGACTTCGGAGGCACTCATCCGAAACCTTTCGGCCATAAGTTCTATGCTGCCGCTATCGGCCATCTTTTCGATGAAATGTGGAGAGGTGTCTCCCCGGAAGGGGCAATTGTTACACACGAAATTCCAACCAAACCGCTGGATGCTTATAGTTATTATGACGGAGACTTCATTGCTCTTGAAAAAGCTCGCTTAAACAAGGGATGGAAATTAGTAGACAACTGGCATCCTCACAACAAGACTGGTAAACGGAACGGTTTTGTCAATGTCCCAATGTTGGAGGCTACACGTCCGGGCGACCGGTTGACGCTGGATTTCCGGGGTAAGGCGATCGGCATTTTTTGTGTCAGCGGGCCTTCTGCCGGGATTCTGGAATATAGTATCGACGGTGTCCCGTTTAAAGAGTTGGACACTTTTACGCAGTGGAGCCACAATCTCTACATCCCTTGGGTTTATATGCTGGAAACGGAATTGGATGATACGGATCACAAACTGGTTCTCCGTATATCGAAAAAGAAAAACCCCGCTTCTTTGGGGACCGAATGCCAGATACGGAACTTCGTAGTGAACGGCAGATGATGGTTTAGGTCACAATTTTATTTCGAGCTCACATAAAGATAAATAAATTTTGGAGATTTTACTGATTTTGCGATCGGATAGGGATAACCCTTTCCAAGACATATTAGAGAAAGGAGTGTTATGTTCTATACTTTTGTAAGGGGAAACTTGAGGAATTTTCAATGATAATAAGAATAGCATGTTGGTTTTCACGTTACGGTGCGAGGACCAACATGTCATATTCGTTGTCAAAGGTTTTCTATGGATCTCCGAATGTCAGGATCGAATTGTGAAACTGATATTGTTTCTTATGTTTCAAAAGGAACAATAGAACTTCCAGTGAAGATCCGAGGACTTTTCTATCATTCTTAAAAAGTTGTATAATTGTACCCGCTTTTTAATCTTGTAGAGGAATATATAAAAAAATATGTACTCCCAAATTTGGTTATTCAAAAATAATGATTACCTTTGCACCGCAATCAGATAAAAATGGTTGCGTAACATATTGGAGAGATGGCAGAGTGGTCGATTGCGGCGGTCTTGAAAACCGTTGAACTGAGAGGTTCCGGGGGTTCGAATCCCTCTCTCTCCGCAATAAACGCTGAAAATCAGCAAATT
>ERZ777011.139-NODE-139-length-113941-cov-10.731231_pt1 | contig 113941 bp, 104 predicted proteins | sample MGYA00374964_ERZ777011 | MGnify/ENA primary metagenome ERZ777011 (study PRJEB29310, sample SAMD00008975) | mouse gut metagenome | study: EMG produced TPA metagenomics assembly of the Metagenome analysis of fecal microbiota from mouse which was promoted... | reverse complement strand
TCTGCAATAAATGTGGAATCACGGAGTTGCGTAATGCAATGCCCTCTTTGCTGATTAAGATTGGCAATAGTTTTGTTGGTGAAGACCAGTATGCCAACTACCTAAAGATTGATGTAGATGAAGATATTGTGTTGACTGTCCAAACACTTGTTGACAACTTCTCGGAAATGCTCAATAGCGATACTTTCGTGGTCAACACGTCGGAGGAACGCGGCGACCAGTTCCATTTCCACGGATTTTATAAGCAATTGCTTGACATATTCCTTGTCCGTCGCAACATACGCAGTACAATTCAGCTCAATCCTTATAAGGAAGAGATATTATTCCCCGATATTGACTCAAAGGCAATGGGACTGCACAGGCGTGAAAGAGGGTTGTATGCTCTTCTGCTTTGTCAAGGCAAGGATGGCATCAACTTCAACCTTCCGAAATCAGCTGATGCTCTGGAGCGTTACAATCGCCGCATGAAACGTGTTCAGCAGAGATACTCTGTTATTTACGAGATGTTCGGTGGTGGCAAGGAGGGTGCCCCGGATTTAAGCGTTCCGGAAATCAGACGTCCGATTTTCAGTTGCCTGAAGCGTTCCCTTAAGAATCTCCAAGGTCTTTACAACCCGGAGGATTATAGCATTACCAAAGGTGCTGACGGCTCCTTTTCCGTGCATGTGGAACCGGAACTTGTTTTCGTTCACCAATTAGACAGCAGTGAACCTGTCCCATTGATGGAGTCGGAGATGTACCGTAAGTGGTCAAAAATATAGGTTGCAACATTGCAGGCGGATATTTTGAGAAATATGGAGATGAAACTGAAACATTTTGAGAATTATGCTTCCGTGTCAACGAGGCAGTAACTTTGCATCATCAAAATAAAACAAACCCACTAAAAACTATAAGAAGATGAAAAAGTCACTTATGCTCCTCGTTGCAATCATCGCAACCGTTCTCTCCGCCAACGCCCAGTACAACTACGGCAGTTCCTCCTATGGCTCCAGCACCTACGGCACCAGTTCCTACGGGGTTAACACCAACTCGACCTACGTGAATGGATATACAAAGTCCAACGGTACTTATGTGCAGGGACACTATCGCAGTTCTCAGAACTCCACAAACCACGACAACTACTCGACCTCCGGCAACTATAATCCCTACACCGGGTCAGCCGGCAGCAGAGCGAAGGATTATTCGACCGGAGCATACAACTATGGTAGCGGTCACACAATCCACACCGGTTCCCGTGGCGGTCAATACTACATCAACAGTAATGGAAACAAAACTTACGTTCCCAAGCGTCGCTAATTGTCCCATCTAAACTTCCTGCATTATGTATAATAACAACAATATCAACGTGACCCCGAAACTCATCAAGGGAGCAATCTGGGGTGTCGCCGGAATCGTACTGCTCATTGTGGCTCTGGCATTCATACGTCCGTGGTACAACGTATGGTCTCAGGAAATGGAAGGCAAGGCCGAATTTGCCAAGGCCGAACAGAACCGAAAAATCAAGATTGAAGAGGCAAAAGCCAATCTTGAAGCAGAAAAGCTGAATGCTCAGGCAGAAATTGAACGTGCCAAAGGCGCCGCCGAAGCTATCCGCATCGAAAACGGAAGTATCACACCGACCTACATTCAGTATCTTTGGGTGCGACAGCAATCCGACCTCAGCAACAAGACCGTGATTTACGTGCCTACTGAAACGAACCTGCCCATACTTGAATCGACCCGGGCATTAACAATTCCGCAACAGTAACAAACACAGAAACATACATATGTCACAAAAAAATCATTACACCGGACTTACCGATGCGGAAGTATCGGCAAGCCGCGAAAAAAACGGCGTCAACATACTCACGCCACCCGAGAAGGACCCGCTGTGGAAGCGATTCCTTGAAAAATTCGGCGACCCGCTGATTATCATACTTCTGATTGCAGGCGTGCTGTCAATCGGCATTTCCTGTTATGAGTTCTGGGGACTCGGACAAGGTGCCGGGGTCTTCTTCGAGCCTATCGGTATCTTCATCGCCATTCTCCTTGCCACCGGTCTCGCATTCATTTTCGAGCTGAAGGCAGACAAGGAATTTGCACTGCTCAATCAGGTGAACGACGACGAGCCGGTGCAGGTTGTCCGCAACGGCAACGCCATGCAGATAGCGAAAAAAGACGTGGTTGTAGGCGACATAGTGATTCTCAACACCGGTGAGGAAGTTCCCGCTGACGGCGAACTGCTTGAAGCCGTCATGCTCAACATCGACGAGTCAACTCTGACCGGTGAGCCTATCTGCCACAAGACAACCGACCCTACCGAGTTCGACAAAGACGCCACCTTCCCGAGCAACCACGCCATGCGCGGCACCAAAATCATGGAAGGCCACGGCGTGATGCGTGTGCTTGCCGTGGGCGACAAGACCGAGAACGGAAAGGTGTTTGAAGCCGCTCAGATCGACGACAGCGTGAAAACGCCACTTAACGAGCAGCTCGACGGCCTCGGAGATCTTATCACCAAAATCTCCTACGGCTTTGCCGCTGCCATTATTCTGGGCCGTATAGTGATGTATTTCATCAACGTGCCTGAATTTGACTGGGTATCGTTCCTTGCCTATTTCCTCCAGACGCTGATGGTGGCCGTCACCCTGGTGGTAGTGGCTGTCCCCGAAGGTCTGCCTATGGCAGTGACCCTTTCACTGGCATACTCGATGCGCCGCATGCTCAAGACCAACAACCTCGTCCGCAAGATGCACGCATGCGAGACCATGGGCGCCACCACCGTTATCTGTACCGACAAGACAGGCACTCTGACACAGAACCAGATGCAGGTGGCCGATGAGAAATTCTTCGGTAATCCCTCTGATGATGTGCTCATCGAGGGTATCGCAGTCAACTCGACAGCCCAGCTCGACCTTTCGGGCGAAAAGCCTCAGGTACTCGGCAATCCGACCGAAGGGGCTCTTCTCCTCTGGCTCCGGAAGAGAGGTGTCAACTATCTCGAAGTTAAGGACAAGGCTCAGCGCATTGAGGAACTTCCGTTCTCTACCGAGCGCAAGTATATGGCTACTGTCGTCAAGTCCGCTACAGGCAAGACAATCCTCTATGTCAAGGGTGCCCCCGAAATCATCTTCGGCATGTGTAAGAACACAGCCGGAGTAACAAAGCAGGAGATAGATGCCCAGCTTCTCGAATATCAGAACCAGGCCATGCGAACCCTCGGCTTCGCATATCAGGAACTCGGCGACGGCGACAAGACCATCGAAAACAGCAAGGTCGTTGCCGAAAACCTTACGTTCCTCGGAATTGTGGCGATCTCCGACCCTGTTCGTGTCGATGTTCCCGATGCTGTGCGCGAAGTGATTGACGCCGGTATCAAAGTCAAGATCGTCACCGGAGACACTCCCGGAACCGCCAAGGAAATCGGCCGCCAGATAGGCCTCTGGAACGACGCAGCCGACGGCGACCGCAACATCATCACCGGCACCGAATTTGCAGAACTCTCCGACAAGCAGCTCAAAGAGCGTGTCGGCGAGCTGAAGATTATAGCCCGTGCCCGCCCGATGGACAAGAAGCGCCTTGTCGAAGCCCTTCAGGCAAACAACGAGGTTGTTGCAGTAACCGGCGACGGCACCAACGACGCACCCGCGCTCAAGACCGCCCACGTGGGTCTGTCGATGGGCGACGGAACATCGGTTGCCAAGGAAGCCTCCGACATAACCATCATCGACAACTCGTTCTCCTCGATAGGGCGTGCCGTGATGTGGGGGCGCTCGCTCTTCCAGAACATTCAGCGTTTTATCCTCTTCCAGATGACAGTGAACGTGGCGGCCTGCTTCATAGTCCTTTTCGGAGCCTTTATGGGCATGCAGTCGCCCCTCACGGTCACCCAGATGCTTTGGGTGAACCTTATCATGGACACTTTCGCCGCCATGGCACTCGCATCTCTGCCCCCGTCGCAGACGGTAATGAAAGAAAAACCCCGCTCGCGCGAGGCATTCATCATCAACCGCCCGATGTGGAAATCCATAATCAGTGTCGGCGGAGTGTTCTTCCTCCTCCTTCTGGCGCTGCTCTACTACTTCGAGCACACCGACATTACCTGCCTCACCGACGTAGGACGCGTGGCGATGGGCGACAACACCGGCCTGAGCGGCTACGAACTGTCGCTCTTCTTCACAATCTTCGTGTTCCTGCAGTTCTGGAATATGTTCAACGCCCGCGCTTTCGCAACAGGCCGCTCGGCATTCCACTTCAAAGACTGCAAAGGCTTCGGACTGATAGCTCTCGTGATACTCCTCGGCCAGATAGTGATTGTAAGCATCGGTGGTGAATTCTTCAATGTACAGCCGCTGAAATTCATCGACTGGGTAATAATCATCGGCAGCACCTCCGCCGTGCTTTGGATCGGCGAGCTGATTCGACTCTTCAAGAAATAATTTCCCTCCACACACGGCAGAGGCGTGCATACCAGACCATATGCACGCCTCTGCCGTATTCTTTTCTTACTGCTGCAGCGACTCTATCAAGCCGAAGAGCTCCGGCAGGGAGGCATCTTTGAGCAGCACAGTGTTATCGGGCGCCATCACATATATCACCGGCATGGCAGGCAAGGTATATAAATCTTTCTCGGCCACTTCTCCCTCAGGCGACATACCGCAGAGCCAGCCCTGCGGCATCGCCGTGTCGTCCTCGGCCCATATCTCGGCATCGCCGTCGGGATACACCGCCAACACCTTGATCACCCCGGCTGCCACAGCCTCGCTAAGCAACTCGGAAGCAGCCAGATGACTCATTATCTCGTGGCAGTGCTCGCATTCGGGGTCGTAGAACACCACCATTCGCAACTGTCCTTCCGCTGCCTCCTTGTATAGAGATGTGCGGCTGCCATCGCGGCAGACAATTGCAAAATCAGTGGCCGTCGCCCCCCTGCGGTTTTTCTTCACATCTTCTATCTGCGCCCTGACCCGCACGCGCCTGTCGCTGTCGAGAAAGGGCGAACTGTCCAAAGCACTCAAAAAGAGATAGTACAGCTCCTCGTCGCGCATCGACGAATTCGGGCTTGTAAGAAAACGCTCGGCCACGTCCATCACCCTGTGATACGCCGCAGTATCGGCCTCGGCGCGCTTCATCAACCCCGCCACGGCCTTTCGGGCATCGTCAGGCGAGGCATACGGAAACGCCGACAGGTAGCGCGCGAAATGCCGCTCCATGAAGGCGTCGTCGGCCACACGGGCCGTGTCGGTAAAATCCATATTGTCCCAATAATGCATAAGCACATAGCCCGCCACCGCCTCAGGCTCAGATATGGCAAGCGGCACTTCGGGAATTACAAGATCATCGCCGTGGCCCCCGTCCACCAAGGCCGAGTCGGCCTCTGCCACGGAATTTTCCTTAACCGCGCCTCCTGCAGACCTTGCATCGGAACACGATACCGCCAGCATGGCGCCGACGAACAATGATGTCAACACACAAATCCTCATATTAATCAACAATCGTTACATTTCGCTCAGTAATACACCGATTTACGGCTTCGCAAAATTAGAAATTTTCAAACACATATTAACACACCCCGCCATATATTTTTAACATATAACACCCTATTTTCACATCCACGGCTCTTTATAATCATAAGCCACATAGTACAAATATCGTCATCATACCACTTCCCACACTTCATATACCACTCATTTGGTTGGTTTTAGCAACAGTCACGGCGCCTTAGTACTGATAAGCCTAAAAAGCTGTACTCCGGATAGCAAAGAGGTAGCTGAGTATATTTTTAGTTAATTATTGTTAAACGGGGGGGGTATCCGTTAAACTGAATTAATCGTTCACACACCAGACAGATAAAAATTATAATTTCGCGCCGGATTTGACAAACCGACTACCACTTAAGCGCGTAGCCTTGATCTTGAGAATATATTAAACTTGGACGCTTTCTCCCGAAAGTACACAATTTTAGGTAAATAAAACACATTATGCTGACCAATCGTGCATTCTTCAAAAGAATGGCTATTGTAACCTGTTTTGCTTACACCGTTCTCCTACCTATAGACGCAAGGGCATGTGAGCAATTTACTGAGGTAAACAACAACACAAGCGGCGGTACAACCGCCACACAACAGCGCGTGCAAGAAAACCTACCCGTTTTCGCTGCCGACAGTGTGACGGCCGACACCGTGCCATCACGCGTCGTAGAACACCCCAAATGGAACTTCGGCACCAACCTGCTTGAATGGATCGGAGTAATGCCTAATCTCAAATACACCACCTGGGCAGCCAATGTATACGGCGAGTTCTACTTCAAAAAACAGTTCTCCGTACGTCTTACCGCCGCTTACAGCGAACACCACTACTCAAAGGGTGAAAAATTCCAAGGATTCACTTCCTATATAGTCGAACCCCGCTACTGGATTCGGAAAGACGCCACTTTCCAAGGATTCTCATGCGGCATATACGGCCAGCTCGGCGATTACAACGACGTCGACCCCGACCGCAAATACACCGGTCACTTCTGGGGTGCGGGACTCTCGGCCGGATACCTTTACCCGATATGGAAAGGTCTTGCCGCCGAATTCAGCGTCCGCGCAGGCTACCGCTCTACCGAAATCAAAAAATACGTCTACAACAGCTCCGGCGACAGGTGCCTTTGCCAGCGAATCGACCAAAACCGCTTCGTTCTCTCAGGATTCGCCCTGAACCTCTCCTGGAGATTCTGATTCAATCCCGACAGGCACCCGCCTGCCGCGTCTGTGGTTTCCCGGCTCCGGCGGAACCGCACTGCTATGTGTGATTACAATAATCTAATTCATATATACCTTCATCAATCCACATTTATGAAAAAAGTACTTTCAATGGTGGCACTCGGCTCGATGCTCTTCGGGCTAAGCGCATGCTCATCTGAGGAACAAGAAATCGAACAGGCTACTTCGGGCAATGTGTTCGTAAAACTCGAAAACGTAGTCGGGCCCAGCTCGCGTATGACCGAACCGGCCAAGGGCGACGCGGACGTCACCGAATTCCACAACGGATTCCTTATCTTCGGAACCCCGAAATCGGCAATCCGCAAGCACTACCAGATTGTGTCGAGCGCCAAAGAGGAAATCAAATCCGACCACGTGGTGCTTCTCGATGACCTCCGCAAAGGCAAGAACTTCGAGGGAATACCCGGCGATGTGACAAACGTGGCAATCGTAGCCAACGTGACTGAGGAAGAACTCAGCGCAGCTGAATTCCAGAACGGTACGATCCGCTTCCACAACGATGTGCTCAACCACATAATCCAGCTCCGCAACCAGCATGCCGACAATATGAGCCATGTGGCCCTCTACGACATGAAGACGCTTCAGGCCGGAGCCGTCAAAGGCACCATGAGCGCCAGCCTCGAGCTCAAGCCTTTGTGCGCCCGTCTGGAAATAGCCAAAATCACTCCCGGACCCGACGTGATCGAATACCAGGTCGACGGCATTTATCTCTCCGGCTTCTACGACCGTATGCCCATCAGCCAGATCTCCAACCGCGAATACTGGTGCTCTCCCGAATATGACAAAGAAGATCCGGCGGCAGAACTCCAGCGCTTCTTCAGCGGCTACCCCTATCTCGCCAACACCGACATCAAAAGCGTGACTGAAACCGTCGGCGAAGGTGACGAGGCAAAAACAGTCACTGCTTTCTACCCCGAAGCGGACGGCAAAGTATGGGCATATCCCTTCTTCGGAAAATCCGAACTCCGCAACGACGATGGACACTACGGACTCCGCCTCATTGTAAAGGTATCGCATCTCAAGGTATACCTCAAGGACGAAAACGGCGACAAGCATCTGCACGACGTCACAAAGGACGACAAAGACAAAGGCATACCTGAAGACAAGGCCGGCATACGCTACCTCAACATCAACGGTTTCGTGGAAGAATACCACAACACCGAGGCTGAGCCTGTACAGTTCTACAACGGCAACGTATACACCGTCCAGAACTTCGAGATCACCACTCAGAACCTCTCCGACAGGATTATGCCTACCGACATCAACGTCAACATCACCGTGCAGGTGAAACCCTGGACTATCAAGAAAGTATATCCCCAGATCTAATCTCTTTTGACGACCTTGCCTCATGTCGAAAGTACTATACAATATCCTTATCCCGGTGGTAGTGTTGCTGCTCTGCCCGGCCTGCATCACGGAGGTCGACGTAGGCGCATGCAACAACACCGTGATACGGTTTGAATATCTTGCAGACGGACAAGAAGACGTATTCCCCGAATACATTTCCTCTGTCACATACTGCATCTATGACGGCGAAGGCGGGATTGTGACACAGGCTACGCTGGACAAAAACATGCTCGACGAGTTTCAGGGCCTGAAACTGCGCCTGCATTCCGCCGGCGACTACAGCCTGGTAGCATGGGGAAACCTCGGCACGCACTGCGAGCTTTACTCTGAGGAAAAACTTTCCGACGGCAAAGTGGCGCACCCATCTGAAACCCCCGGGACATTCGACAGACTATATCTCGGAACGCTCAGCTTCAACCTCGAAAGCGTCGACGGACGCCACGAGTGGGTGGCACCGCTCCATTCGGCCCACGTGACACTGAATGCCTACATCCAGTCAACATTGAGCGAGGCCGCCGGTGCGTACGCCATCCGTGTGGGAAAATTTGCCACCGGTGTGTCCAACAGTGGCGAAACGCTCGGACCCGACCGCGAATACTGCCCCGTGTTCACCGACGATATCGAAGGACGCATCAAGTCTACCACATGGCTGCCGCGCTTCGACGAAAACACCGAAGCCACAATCGAGGTATTCAGCACTATTTCGGAGAGCAATGTGGCATCAGTGAAGCTGTCGGACTATATCTCGGCCAACAATATCAGGATTACCGGTGTGGAAGAAGCCGTCATCGACGTCCTCATATCCGTTTCCGGAACGAATATTTCAATCAAATTCCCCGGATGGAAGCCCAAACCTGTCTATCCGAGCATTTAAACACGAAAAGAAATGTTCAGAAAACTCCATAACATATCTGCCGTAATCTGCGCCATATCGACGTTGCTGCTGCCCTCGTGCTCTTCCGACGAGCCTGAAAACCGTACGGCCGAGCTTGCAGTGACAATCGAGGCTCGCGGACCGCGCGCCGAAGAAGGCACCGGCTCCCTCCACGACGACCTGACGCTCTACGAAGGGATAGTCCTGATATACAACAAAGACGGCATCTTCGAGGCGGCCGAGAAATTCGACCCCGCCAAGAAAATGGCCACCTTGCGTATGACAGATGGCCAAAAGCGGATAGTGGCTCTGGCAAATCCGCCAAAAGCGCTCCGCGACCTCATCGCCACCGACTGCCACGAGCCGATACTCGACGAGTTCGGCAACCCCAAGACCTATATGGGAGATACGCTCTACCGCAATCTCAAGCCGGTACACAACCTGTATTCCGACCTCGTGGCAACGCTGAGCCTTTCTGCCGACTATTGCAAAAGTGTGCAGAATAGCCGACGCATGCTGCTTATCCACGACAAAGACGTGACTATCAGCACCGAGGACGGCAAAAGCAGCTACGTTGAAATACCCCTCGTATCTCCGATGGCGAGAATTGACCTGCATGCACGGTGCCTGCCCAAAGAAAAAGAAAGAGTGGCCGACGCCGCAATCCGTGTTTCCTACATTTCCCCGTCGCTCAACTGGGACATGACACAGCCGTCGGTAGTCGGTGATATTGTCACCAAATTCACCGACGTGTCCGACAGAATGACTGCTGTCACTACCGAGGATGAGCTGTTCGACACCGATTGGAAAACGACCGTTGTCAAAGAGACAGACCCTCTGGCAACGCTCTACACCTACTACAGCGACGTGAACGCACGCCTCGAAGTGGGACTCCGCTTCAAAGGCAGTGCCGACTACGACTGGTTTCCCATCGATCTGAAAAAACTGCTTGACGAGTACAAAGGACTCGAGGCAGGACATCTCTACCAGATTTTCATAACGGTATATCCCGACAAAGTAGGTCACATAATAGTTGACCCGTGGATAGTGCCCGGCAATCTCGAATTTACAATCGGATAATCAACGCGCTCCCGGGCTGACCACAAAAAACCCGGGAGCGCTATTCAATAACCGCGTCAATGAAAAGTCCCAAACTCATTGCCATAATCGCAACCGCCACCATCGCCCTGGCCTCCTGCACCGAGGACATCGACAGCCCCGATACGCCTGACGCCCTGCCCGGCGACCGCGCCGCCACAATCGAGGTACCGCTGAGGCTGCATGCCGGCGCGCCCGTACTCGTGGGCAAGCCGCTGGTCAACGACATTCCCTCGCGCGCCGAAGGCGACGCCGGCGAAACCCCGGACGACCCCGAAAAGGCCGCCGAGGAAGCAATCCACGACATATGGGTGTTCCAGTACGACCAGAACGGCAACCAGCTCATCATGCCGCGCCATAGGCGGCCCCATACGCTGCGTGCGCGATGTCGACGATTAACCAACAGAAGCAACCTTTTCACTGTCATATGAAAATATTTACGAAACTGCTTTCGCACACTCTCCCTCTCATATTGCTTTCGGCATGCGCCGAGGCCGACTTGGACTGCGACAGCGCACCCGGGGCGCTGCCCGGCGACCGCGCGGCAACCATCGAAGTGCCTCTGAGGCTGCATACCGGCGCGCCCGTAACCGTGGGCAAGCCGCTGGTCAACGACATACCATCGCGCGCCGAAGGCGACGCCGGCTCCGACGAAACACCCGACGACCCACAACAGGCCGCCGAAGAGGCGATCCACGACATATGGGTGTTCCAGTACGACCAGAACGGCAAGCAGCTCATCATGCCGCGCTACTACGAGGTGACGTCAACAGAGATCAAGAAACTCAACATACGTCTGGCAGAGGGTGTCGACAGCCACGTGTACGTGCTTGCCAACACCTGCGACCCCGAATGGGCAAAAGGAAAGGACTTCTCGACCATCGAGAAATTCGTAGGATACGAATACCCCTTCACAGAGGATAATGTCGAAACGGGAGCCGACGAGTACCTCTTCATGGAAGGCTCCGTAAAAGAAACCATACGCAAGGAATCAGACCTGCTTCCTATCGACATACACCTCACGCGCATGATGGCCAAGATAAGCTTCAAGTACGTGACGGCGGCTGCAGCGGCCAACCTTGTGGTAAACCGCGTGATTATAAACAACATGCCCACGCACATGCGCATGGAGGAAACGCCCAGCGAGGAAAACTATCCTCAAGGCGACGACTTTGAAACAAAGTCCGTCACCCTCGACAAGTCGCTGGCCTCGGGAATGGTCTACACCTTCTACATGCCTGCCAACAGGCGTGGAACAAGCACCAACACCGACCCCAAATACAAGAACAACGGAGCCCCCGACAAAGCGCTCTACGTGCAGCTATTCGTATCGTCGAAGACAAACGGCTCCAACTACCTTTACACCATATATCTGGGCGAAAACGACTATAACGACTTCAACGTGCGCCGAAACCACAACTACAACATCACTCTCAATATCAACTCTGAAGAACGCGACGACCGCGTGCTTGCAGCTCCGGCCAACTGCTTCGTGCTCGGCTTCAAAGAGGAGATAATGTTCGACCCGTACACACGCACCGAAACCGGCGGCGGCTGGAAATATTCCGAATATGTCAACAAGAAAGAGGAGGCCAAACGCATCGAAACCGTCAAGGTGCTGTGGCAGGAGCAGAACGTGATAGGCAACAACAGCTCCTTCGACAAAGTGTGGCTCGACGAGTACGACCGTATCCACGTCAAATCGGCCTCGACTGCCGGCAACGCCGTAATCGCAGGATACAACGCATCCAACGAAATCGTATGGTCGTGGCACATATGGGTAAACGATGAGAAGCCGGCCGAAATATCCAAAGCGGTACCATACAAAACCTTCCCGTGGGACAAAAGCGGAATCATAACCGCTTCCGGGCGAACCGTCCAGGGCCGCGCGCTGATGTCGTGCAACCTCGGAGCGAAAAAAGCCTCCGGCACAGGTCTTCCCACTTACGGCGCCGTGTACCAGTGGGGCCGCAAAGACCCGTTCCCCATAGGCTGGAAGCTCCAAAAGTGGGACCCGCACTACGACTATACCACTGCCAACATAGGCACGCTCACCGACAACAGCAACGCTGCCATCAGAATGACTACCAAGGGCACGGTACACACCACCGAACTCTTCGGCTATGAGCTTACAAACGCAACATACGGCAAGCTGGAATATGTGATAAAGCATCCCACGGTATTCATAGGCTCTGCAACGAAAATGAACAGCGAGAACAGCCCTACTGAGTTCACCAACAACGGCGACTGGTACTGGGGCGGAGAAGACCGCCTGTGGGGCGGCACGCCATATAAAGACGCCACCCTTAAAGTGACCGTGCACCCAGCAGGCTCAACATTCCGAGGCACAAAGCAAGAAGTGGCCGGCATACTGAGCAACAACGGAGCCAAGGAAAAATCAATATTCGACCCGTGTCCTGCCGGCTGGATGGTGCCGCCGGGCGATATGTGGCTTGCGTTCACCGTCGACGGTAAAAACTCCGGCTGGAACGATATCTGGAATTATGTCAACGCCGCAAAGCAAAGCTCCGATATTTTCGGCCACCATGTGTACGTCACCGCATGGCACAGCGGCAAGACCGTCTACTTCCCCAGCCAGGGGTTTCGCAATGCCGGAGGCAGCTGTTGGCGAAACGGTGGCTGCGGCAACTACCACACCTCGACCCCGGGAGAGAACGGAACGGTCAACTGCTTCCATATCCACTCCATATCGGGAGCCTTCCCCTTCGAGCCGGGCTATGCCTCCACACGGCGCGCGTTCGCCGGCCCTGTGCGCTGCGTGCGCGACGTCGACTGACACTGCCATCACCATATCACAGCCCCGCGATGCCGCTTTCCGGCTATGCGCGGGGCTGTTTTTTCATTGTGGCACACTCGTTTTTTCGTAATTTTGCATAAAATTTGAAGTATGGGTACTACTGTGGCAAACACGCCCAAGGAGCGTGTCCTTTCTTTCATATGGCAGCACGCGCTGCTGACGGTATCGCTTTACCTGATGACTCTCGGAGTGGTGCTCTGTGTGAAATCCAATCTCGGAAGCAGCGTCATATCGTCGTTGCCATTCGTAATGTCGCTCGCAGGAGAACTCGGCGACGTGCCGTCTTGGAGCATCGGGTCTTACACCATAGCGATGAACTTTGTGTTGGTGCTGCTGCAGATCCTCATATTGCGCAGGCAGTTCGATCCGATGCAGCTTTTCCAGCTCGTGATAGGCTTTGCCTTCGGCTGGCTGATAGACCTTAACATGTTGCTTCTCTCGTCGCTGAACTGCTCGTCGCTCCCGTCACAGGCCGCGGCGCAGCTGGTCGGCTGCACTGTGATGGGCGTTGGCATAGCGCTCGAAGTACGGTGCGGCTCGGTGACAATGCCCGGCGAGGGCATCTCGATAACGCTCGCCAAGATCTGCGGCAGACCGTTCGCCAAGGTGAAAATCGTTGTCGACACAATGCTCGTTGTCCTCGCGGTAGGCGCGTGCTATCTTTTCTTCGGCAGCTGGCTGTGGAATGTCATCGGTGCAGGAACCATATTCGCCATGGTGTATGTCGGGCTGGTGGTACGCTTTCTGAACCCGCATCTTGCGTGGTTTGACCGCCTGCTTGCATACATTCCCGGATTCCGCCGCTATCTCTTCGGCCTCGCACGCCTCATATACCGACGTTCCGACGACTGACCATGTGGATTATACTGGCTGTATGCTCCGCCGTAGGACTGGGCTTCTACGACGTGATGAAGAAACTTTCGGTACGCGACAACAACGTGCCCGTGGTGTTGCTGCTCAACACCCTCTTCGGCACACTGCTGCTGTCGCCGGTGCTCGTCGCCGATCTTGCCGCAGGCAGTCCCGGCCCCGGGGAAGGCGTCGCAGGCCACGCCCTGATAGCCATTAAGGCCGCGATAGTGCTCGGCTCGTGGGTACTCGGATATTTCGCCATAAAGCACCTCCCGCTTACCATACAGGGACCTGTCAATGCCTCGCGCCCGGTGATGGTGCTCGTCGGAGCTGTATTGATATTCGGCGAACGCCTCAATCTGCTTCAGTGGTGCGGCATACTGCTCGGTTTCACTTCGCTCTTCCTCATAAGCCGCATAGGCGCCAAGGAAGGCTTCTCGCTGCGCGCAAGCCGCTGGCTGTGGCTGTCGATAGGCGCCACCTGCCTCGGTGCCGTAAGCGCCTTGTACGACAAATTCCTTCTCAGCCGCTTCGAGCCGCTCCAAGTTCAGGCGTGGTACTCACTATACCAGCTAATCCTGATGGGCGCGGCGGTGGCTGTGCTGAGGCGCACGGGCCACGGCGGCGGACGCTTCACTTGGCGGTGGACCATCGCGGGCATCTCGGTATTTCTCACATCCGCCGACCTCTGCTATTTCTACGCGCTGTCGCTGCCGGGCGCCATGATTTCGATAGTGTCCATGCTGCGTCGCGGCAGCGTGATAGTACCATTCATCTACGGCGTGATTGTGCTGCGCGAACGCAATATCCGCGCCAAGCTGCTCGACCTCGCACTGCTTATGCTGAGCCTCGCCCTGCTTGTGGCCGGAAGCCAGAGCTGATAAAAATATATTTGACACCATGGATATGCACGACATCAATTTCAACGAATGGCCTCAGGCCGCGAACTGCGCCATAACAGTATGCGACGCCGACGGCGTGATACTCTACATGAACGAGCGCGCCCGCGCCACTTTCGCCTCGCATGGCGACCTTATCGGCAAAAACCTCTTTGCCTGCCACTCGCCCCAATCGCAGGAAAAGATACGCCACATGCTCGCTACCGGCGAAAGCAACGCCTACACCATATCGAAAGACGGCCTCCGCAAAGTCATCTACCAGACCCCGTGGCGCCGCGACGGCATCGTGGCCGGCATGGTCGAAATATCAATGGTAGTCCCCGCCGACATGCCCCACTACACCCGCAACTAAGAGGGTATATAATAATATCTAATCTTTCAGACAGGCAACAGGAACAACCAACACACCGTCAGACCGGCGATAGGCATAATCTCCGACTGCGGTCAAAACCATCATAAACGACGGGGATTTCATCTTCGTTGTGTCAATTTTATTTCTTAGCTCAAGCAGATTCACTGCGCCTTCCTCTACCAACTTTTCTCCGCCTAATTTTATTTCGATCAAGCCATAACGCCCGTTTCGCAGATGCACCACGGCGTCACACTCCAAACCTGTCTTATCGCGAAAATGATAGACTGTTCCGTCCAACGCCTGAGAATACACCCTTAAATCCCTCACGCAAAGACACTCAAACAACAATCCGAAAGTATTTAAATCATTTATAAGGTCGTCCGGGCCGAGGCCGAGTGCAGCACAGGCTATCGAAGGATCTATATAATACCGTGTATCCGAACTCCGTATTGCAGATTTGCTCCTAAGATTAGGATTCCAAGCCGGCATATCTTCTATCACAAATATACTTTTGAGGGCATTTATATAAGAATACACCGTCTTGTCACTCAAATCGATAATGTCATTCTCCGATATATCGGCAAGCATTGTTCTCACAGTCGCCTGAGCACCCTGATGACGTGCATATGAGCGCATTATACGCCTTGTTCTGTGCTCGTCACGCTCTACATCATCAACTCTCGAGATATCAGTACGGACTATCGCTTCATAATAATTTATAGCCTGGCGAAGAGCTGCCTTGCTCCGGCCTTTGTCAACAGCCTTAGGCCATCCTCCTCTGCAGACAAGGAATGCCAAATCGGCAAGAGCCAACTTGTTCTCACCTCGCACAGCGGCATCTGCATCTTCAAACAATTCCGACAAGCTTACCTCTCCCGATGAATCCGACGATTCCCATAGGGTCATAGGCCTCATTCTCAACCACGATACACGACCGGTACCCGAATGCTGCATTTCGTCTTTATCCTCTTTAGGTGGCACTGCCGAACCAGTAAGAATAAATTGCCCGTCCTTATGCCTGTGGTCTACTTCAAAACGCACCGCATCCCATATCTTGGTGGCTATCTGCCATTCGTCAATAAGTCGCGGTGTATCTCCCGACAAAATATAACTTATGTCAGTATCAACCATCTGCCTATATTGGCTACGCCTTACAGGATCGTCCATATATATGACACTGGCCGCAGCCTGCTCCGCAGTCCTTGTTTTACCACAAGCTTTAGGCCCTTCCAAAAGAACCGCACCCATAGCATCCAACTCGTCTTTTAGGATTCTATCCATTATACGAAAACGGTAATCTTCCATACTCTAAAATAGCAGCGATTTTAATTCAATATATTACATTTGCAAATATAACATATTTCAGGCAAATACGCAATATTTTAGCACTACTATTTCTACAGTTGGCGCGTTTTCGCTTCCACAGTTGGCGCATTTTCGCTTCCATAGTTGGCGCGGTTTCGCTTCCACAGTTGGCGCGTTTTCGCTTCCACAGTTGGCGCGGCTGCGGGTGCTATGAACGGGCGTAGCTGCGCACCACGGGCGACTCCACGTCTACGCCGTACTCCTGAGCCCGCGCAAGTATGGCACGGGCAAGCTTGGGCTTCAATTCCTCTGGACAATAACGGAAATATGCCTCTGCCGCACGCACGTGCGCCGCATCAGGCATAGGGTATTCACGCCGTTCGGGCAAACCGAAAACCGAGTCGGGCAGTTCTTTCGTTTCTTCGTAAGACAGTCGATCGCTCATAATCCAATATTTTTTTCAGATAGAACAATCGTCAATCCGTAGTGGTTTGGCTAAGAATGCGTTTGCAGTTTAGATTGATTTTAAGTCAAAATAAATTGCAATTTTATTTGCATTTTAATCAACTCGTATTGTATATTTGCAGTGAAATCAAAAATCTTTCCTATGAACAGCCATACCAACGAACGCAACCGCGACTTCATCGAAGTTTGCCTGTCTATAATCCGCCGCGAACAACGCTCGGGAAAGTCGCCAAGCCTCGCCGCCGTGGTGGCAGAAGCACTGTCGCGCTCTCCCCGCTGCCACTATGTGGCCTACGACCGCGCCTCCGAGATTCTCCATATGCTCGAGCGCTCAGGCTCCGCCGGCATAGCCACGTCGAACCTGCAGCGCGTCCGCTGGCTCGAACTATATTCGCAAGTACGCGAAGCCATCGACGGCCCGCGCAAACTGAGTTTCGACAAAGCACTCAGCTTTGTGCTTGCCTTCCGCCGTCCGTCGCGATTCTATATCCACCCGGCCCGCGCCATTCGCCTCCTCCGCCCCTATATCGAATACCGCATAGCAATCCCCACCTAATTCCTAATTCCTAATTCCAAAGAAATGACCATAGCAATCTCCCTCGACCGTATAGTAGACTGCGTGCTCGCCCATTCGGCCCTCGACGGCCTGCGCAACGAGCGCCCCGCCCTGCTCTGCCGCGAAAACAGTCCGGCCCTGAAGCGCATAGCGCTCGACAGCCTCGCCCAAATCGTTGCCGGACTCGGCATCAACATCAAAAAGACCGACATCGACCTTGCCGACCCCGCCAAAGACGACATAGTGAGTTTTGAAACCGACGCCCGCCAGTCGGACGGACGTATAACACTGCTACGCGCCAATATAGAGGCCAACGTGGTATGCGCCGTACTCGAACAGACATGCGAGGGCAACGGCCACGCACAGCAGTGGTGGCACAGTCTGCGCGAAATGTCGGCACAGACCCTGCCTCCGCCCATAAAAAGAGCTATCTGACTTCCACGCAGAAGGTAAGATCACCTCCCGGGGGCACAAGATTGAAAACGCCGCGCCGGATTCTGCCGCCATACACGTCGGCAGAATCCGGCCGGCGTGTTTTCTCTACCGCGAAACGGCCGACCGCGCCCCTCTCTATATAGCGGTCGTACAGACTGAGGCACACATGCCCCATAGTGTTGCGCAGATTCAGCTCCACAGCCGGGGCTATGGCGTAATCCTGATTATCCACAGCCATCATATCGACGCCCACAGGGCCATTGTACACATCGCCGATAACGGCAGACAAAACCTCGGGGAGCGCGTGGCGAACACCGTCGAAAACCTCGCGCCCCACCATGGAGCATATCTCAGCCTCGAGAAGTTCCTGCGGCGCGAGCCTGTTGCCGGCATACACTCCGAGAGCCGCCGTGTCGAATACCGACACACCGCTGAAGGAGCAGCTTCCGCCGTCCATAGTGAATAGCATTGCGAAATCGAGCTTCTTATCGTAGCGAGGTTCTGCCGTTACGGATTCCTGCCTCCTCAGCATGCCCCTGAGCATAGGCAGCTGCGCATCGAGCGTGGAAGCCTCTACCGACACTATGCCACGACCCGACGACGACCACGGAAGCTTGAACACAGCCAGGCCTCGCCGCTTCACGAACTCGCGCACCTCCTCTTCGGAAAAAAGTTCTTCCGCAGCAGGAGCCACCGCGAACGGCAGCCTCGCGGCAAGCCGGCGGGCAATATCCGACGCCGTGCGTCTGTGCGAGAGCATTCGCAATGCTTCGAGCCGGGAATCGTCGGGCAAGGCCTGTCGCCCGAAGCCGAGTGATTCAAAGTAGGTTCTCGACGCCTTCGACCAGCCCCATGGCACAGGGCTGTACCGCTCGGGGCGGTAATCGAACACGTCGATGTCCATCCCGAAGCGCCCTTTCACGCTGTCGAGCCACGAGGCGTCGACACCCTGCGCCACAAAGCAATCGCCGTCGGCACCGTACCACAGGGGCAGTGCTGCACCGGCCTTACGCAGGCGAACAGCTGCAGGAGGCGCCGTATAGCGCGCCAAATCGCGCGCCAGCGCCAAGTCGTTTTCAGGGAAGAACAGATGAGCCTTTCTCATAGAAAAGGATAACGCACGTCCCAGAGGAACAAGGGCGTTGCAGGCATCGAAGTTCCGGCCGCGCAGCGGTCCATGCGCGCCAGCACGTCAAGGACGCCCTCGGGAGGCATCTTGCCCCGGCCTACATCGACGAGCGTGCCTACGACGGCACGCACCATATTGCGCAGGAAACGGTCGGCACGAATCTCGAAGTACCACCGTCCCGGCTCGTACTCCGTCCACACGGCCGAGCGCAAATCGCATATATTGGTCTTGGCATCGGTGTGCAGCTTGGCAAACGATGTAAAGTCGCGGCGCCCGAGAAGCAGCGATGCCGCACGATTCATACCCTCGAAATCAAGAGCCGGCGGAGCCTGCCACGACAGGCCCGCCGGGTCAAAAGGATTCTTGAACGTGTGCACAAAGTAGCGGTATGCCCTCTCCGTGGCATCGAAACGCGCATGGGCGTCGGCGGCCACCGCCACAAACTCCTTCACGGCAATATCGCGCCCGGCGATGCTGTTGAGCGCCTTCAGAAAGCGGGGCTCACGAGGATCAAGCTCATCAGGAAGGTCGACGTGCGCCACCATAAAGGCGGCATTGACTCCGGTATCGGTACGTCCGGCGCCGGTAACGGCCACCGGGCGGCGCACCAGCGTTGACAAAGCGCTTTCGAGGCGTCCTTGCACCGTTTCCTCCCCGGGCTGCACCTGCCAGCCATGGAAGGGAGCGCCACGGTAAGCCAGAGTCATAAACCAGCGCATAGCCCGCTATTTTTCGAGATATGTGTATCCGAACAGTCCCGAACGGTAGGTGCTTATGAAGTCGCGGCCCTCTTCAGGAGTGATAGAACCGGCTTTCATCGAGGCCGTAACCCACGACTCGAGATTGCGCACAAGCTTCTTTGGGTTGTACTGAACATAGTCGAGCACCTCGTCGACGGTTTCGCCCTCGATAATCTGGTCGATTTCGTAGCGGTCCTTGTACACGCTGATATGCACGGCATTGGTATCACCGAAGAGATTGTGCATGTCGCCGAGTATTTCCTGATAGGCACCCACGAGGAACACGCCGAGATAATACGGCTCTCCGGCCTTGAGCGTATGCACGGGCAGAGCCGACGAAGTGCCCTGCGCCGATATGAAATTTGCTATCTTGCCGTCGGAATCGCAGGTTATGTCCTGAATGGTGCAGGTGCGCGCGGGTTTCTCGTCAAGACGCGATATAGGCACGATGGGGAATATCTGGTCGATCGCCCACGAATCGGGAAGCGACTGGAAGAGCGAGAAATTGCAGAAGTACTTGTCGGGAATCATCTTGGCAATCTTGCGCAAATCCTCAGGCACATGCTTCATGGAAGCGGCTATCTCGCCCACCTCTCGAGCTATGCTCCAGAACAGCTTCTCGATCTGGGCGCGTGTGCGCAAGTCGAGCATTCCGAGGCTGAAAAGGTCGAGCGCCTCCTCGCGTATCTGGAGCGCGTCGTGCCAGCTTTCAAAAAGGCGGGATGTATCAAGGCGGTCCCATATGTCGTAAAGCTCGCGGGCAAGCTCGTGGTCGTCAGGGCTTATTTCCTGCGACTCCTTCCATACGGGAAGCTGCGTCGTTTCGAGAACCTCGAATATAAGTATGGAGTGATGCGCGGTGAGCGAGCGTCCGCTCTCGGTAATCACATTGGGCTGCGGCAGGTCGTTTTTATTGCAGGCATCGACTATTGCCGACACGGCGTCGTTGGCATACTCCTGTATGGAGTAGTTCATAGAGCTTTCGCTCGAGGAGCTGCGGGTGCCGTCGTAGTCCACGCCCAGGCCGCCGCCGATGTCGATAAACTCTATGCCGAAGCCAAGCTTGGAAAGCTGGACATAGAACTGCGTTGCCTCGCGAAGCGCGTTTTTGATAACGCGTATCTTGTTGATCTGGCTGCCGATGTGGAAGTGTATGAGCTTCAGACAGTCCTTCATGTCGCGACGGTCGAGTATGTCGATAGCCTCCAGCAGCTCGCTGGAGTTGAGGCCGAACTTGCTTTGGTCGCCCCCGCTCTCGCTCCATTTGCCGGAACCCGTGCTCGACAATTTGATGCGAATGCCCACATTGGGCCGCACCTTGAGCCTCTTCGATATTTCGGCAATCATGCGCAGCTCGTTGAGCTTCTCGACCACAAGGTATATGCGACGACCCATCTTCTGTGCCAGCAGAGCAAGCTCGATGTAGGATTCGTCCTTGTAGCCGTTGCATATGATAAGGGCGTTTTCGGCTATATTGGTGGCAAGCACTGCGTGCAGCTCCGGCTTTGAACCGGCTTCAAGACCGATATTGAATTTCTTGCCGTAGCTTACAATCTCCTCGACCACCTGACGCATCTGGTTTACCTTTATAGGATAAATCATAAAATTCTGCGCAGTGTAGCCATACTGCTCCGAGGCCTGGTGGAAACAGTTGGAAATCTTCTCGATACGGTTGTCGAGGATATCGGGGAAACGAAGCAGCACCGGCGCGCTGATATCACGCACCTGAAGCTCGTCCATCACCTCCTTGAGGTCGACCGAGGCATATCCCTTGCGGGGACTTACCACTATGTGGCCGCGCTCGTTTACAGAAAAATAGTTGCGGCCCCAGCCATTGATGTTGTACAGCTCCTCGCTGTCCTCAATACGCCATTTTCTCATCGGCTCGTAAAAATTGTGCTTTGTTCTTTTAGTGTGTTTATATTCGTTTGTATTTCTGCGCAAAGGTACTCATTATTTTTCAAAGAAAACAAGTAGCTGTCCGCACGCGTTCTAATTAATAAGGCGCTTTAACAGATATTATTAAACGCCATCTAAAACATTATTTACTATGAAACCGAGAATTATAGCCATAATTGCCGGCTCAGCCCTGCTCGCGGGCAGCCTCGGCAGCTGCGTAAGCAAGAAGAAATACAGCGAACTGGAAATCCTCCACCGCCAGATGAGCCAAGACTATACAACCCTGCAGACAGCACACCAGCAGGCTCAGACAAAGGCCCAGACCCTGCAAGCCTTGCTCGACGAGGCCCGCCGGAACAACGCCGACCTTAAAGCAAGCTACAACGCGCTGCAGAACTCCCTCGACAATAGCATTCTGCAAAACACTCAGGGCAATGTCAACATATCGAAGCTCGTAGACGAAATCAACGCGTCCAACAAGTACATCAAGCAACTCGTGCAGGCCAAGAGCAAGAGCGACTCGCTCAACCTCGCCCTGACCGCCAACCTTACCCGCACCCTGTCGGGCAACGAGCTGGACGAGGTGAACGTGCGCGTGCTTAAGGGAGTGGTATACATATCGCTGGCCGACAACATGCTCTTCAAGAGCGGCAGCTACCAGGTGAACCAGCGCGCCATGCAGACCCTCAGCAAGATTGCCAAGATAATAAAGGACTACCGGGACTACGACGTGCTTGTGGAAGGCAATACCGACAATGTGCCCATATCCCGCACCAACATACGCAACAACTGGGACCTCTCCACACTTCGCGCATCGTCGATAGTGCAAGTGCTGCAGCACGACTTCGGCGTAGACCCATCGCGCCTCACAGCAGCCGGACGCGGCGAATACAACCCCATTGCCGACAACACCGGCGAGCTTGGCCGACAGCGCAACCGCCGCACCGAAATCATAATAACCCCAAAACTCGACCAGTTCCTCGACCTTATCGACAAGGCACCCGACACCGACAAATAAAAACAACAGCAGCCCGATTATTCAAGTATGAATTATCGGGCTGCATTATGATTAAGAGGGTGTATCATAATATCTGTTATAGCACAGGTTGGTGTATTTTTGTTTAAACTGCTCATTATGAAGAGGGAGCATAGCGGTTGCTATGTGACCGATGAGTAATGGGCAGGTTAACAAAAAGACGCCAAGACGGCACTATTGTTAAATTTACCCTCCACCGAACCATCGGATAATATCTGCCGAAGGGGCATCAAAGGCTTCGCCTCCAAAAATTTTGAGTGTCTTTATCCCTTCGCCTCAGTCACATAGCCACCGCTATGCTCCTTCTGCTCAGGTATAAATCCATCTCAAACTTTTTGGCCTGTGTTTTAACAGATATTATGATACACCCTCTTACAAAAGACCAGCCATATAAAGAGGCAGATAAGTAATGCCGTCTTTTATTTCCAAATCTTTGGTATGCAAAACAATAGAGCGGCCAAGATAGTTGCTGTATTTTTTGCTGTATTTCTCCAATGAAGTGAGTCTGTAGCGATTTGATGATTTGACCTCGATCGGACAGATATTGTGACGGCTTGTCACCTTGTCCTTGCGGACAAGAAAATCAATCTCCATCCTCTCATCAGCGTTCTCCCTTGACGAGCATGTGTAAAAATATAACGAATGCCCCGAACTTCTTAGCAATTGGGCAACAAGGTTCTCAACCAGCATTCCTTTATTAAATTCGAGTTTGCCACGAAGTATTTTTTCGTAAATCCCGCCATATTCCAGTTCTCCCGTACCGAATGCCATCGAAACAAGCAGCCCGGTATCCGCCATATACAACTTTAATTTTGAATCATCTTTACTCAGAGCAAGCCCGACGGACGGTTCCGTGGTATTATAGCAAAAATTAACGACACGGCTTTCGTCAAGCCAAAACATAGCTTCCGAGAAGTCTTTCATCCGCGCTCCTCTCTTTATTTTTGAAGGACGGAAACGCTTTTCATGCTGTTGCAACAAGCCTGGTATGTTATCGAAGATTCTCGTTACGTTAGGAGCGGAACGCCCTGCATATTTACTGATATCGTTGCGATAAAGCGACAGGATACTGCGTTTTATTAAATCGACATCTCTCATATCATTACGGTCCACAAAACTCTGCACAGCCTGAGGCATACCGCCAACAAGCATATATGTCCGCAACGAATCCATCATCTGACGATGCAACGCCTGTCCGAGTGGCGACATTGCCTCATATTGTCCCTTGACATAATCAAACAACATTTCCTGCCCCGTCGCCCACATAAACTCTTCCAAATCCATCGGATACATGTTTATCCGGACTTCCTCGCTCGGTATGACGATTCCTTTCACATTATGGTTTATACTTACCAAAGACCCTGTTTCGATATAATCGTATCTGCCATCCTTTACAAGATATTTTATGGCAGCCCGCGCTTTAGGACACATCTGCACTTCGTCGAATATAATAAGTGATTCCCTATGATATAGACGAACACCTGTATAAAGGCTGAGCCTCATAAAGAAAGTGTCAAGGTCAGTTATGTATCTCTCAAACAGTTCGACAATCTCCGCCTTTACATTATTGAAGTCAATCAGTATATACGATTTGTACTCATTCTTACCGAACTCCTCAACAATCCAACTTTTGCCAATACGACGCGCCCCATCAACAAGCAAGGCAGAACGCCCGCCCCACTGTTCTTTCCACTGCCGTATCTTACTGTATATCTTTCGTTTCATATTATAACACCACGTTTTCAACACATATCATAACGCGGCAAACCTGCATTTTCAAGCATATAGTGCCTGCGTTATCACCACGTTTTCAAGGTCAAAGATGGCTATTTTGACTGAGATTACCAAATTTTTCTTCGTGTTTTTAAAATTCAAAGAAAATTTTGAAGCGCCCAAATAATTATATGGCGAGGCTCTGTGTTAATATACATTAAATATTGTGGCATATTTTGACAATCGGCCCTTTTTGCCTACTTTTGACATACTGATAAAAAACAAAAGCCATGATTGATAAAAACATTATCCGCGGATATCTTGACGAGCTCCGCATTTCCACTCGCCTCGACGACGACGGCGATATGGTGATCGTACAGAGCGCCGACGAAGATTTCGGCCACGACGTGGTTATCTTCGTGATGGTGAACAACAACCGTCTTTCTTACGCTGCCGGCGCACCCGGCTATGAACCCCGCCAGGATCCCTACCATCTGGCCAACCGCCACAACTGCCGCCGCAACCTTCCCACAGCGGTTGTACGCGACGGAAACGTGCGCATGGAATGCTCCTTCCTCCTCGACGAAGAGGTTTCCAAGGAATACATCGTTGAAAACTGCATCAAGATGGTGCTCGGCTCCATTTGGCGCGCATACGTTGACCTCGAAAAAGAGGATTAATCCGGTTCAAGACAAAATATGTCCTGCGGCAAGGCTCAATGCTTGTGCCGCAGGACTTTTTTGTGTTCGTTCCGACTTTTTTATGGCATAAATTTGTAGCAATTGTAGCTTATTTGTAACTTTGCGCAATCAACCAACACAGCAATGAAAGTAGGCATAGCGCTTTTGCTTGGTGCTGCTATCTTTGCCGGGGCCTGCGGCAGAAATTCCAACGCCACACAGCAAAATACCAATCAGACACAGACCACAGACGTTCTCGGAGCATTCAACGCCGACAGCGCCTACAGCTACATCGACCATCAGGTCGCTTTCGGCCCGCGCGTACCCGGTAGCGAGGCACACAGACAGTGCCGCGACTGGCTCATAGCCTCCCTCAAGCGCTTCGGAGCAGACACTGTGTACGTGCAGGACGCGCAAGTAAAGGCATACAACGGCGACAAACTGCCGATAACCAACATTATAGCGTGCTATAACTCGGGGGCGTCCAAGCGCGTGCTGCTGGCCGCCCACTGGGACAGCCGCCCATGGGCCGACAAGGCATTCAATGCCAACGACCGCACAAAGCCCGTGCCGGGCGCCAACGACGGCGGCAGCGGCGTGGGAGTGCTGCTTGAAATCGCCCGTAATCTTGCAGCCAAGCAACCGTCGATAGGAGTCGACATAGCGTTTTTCGATGCCGAAGACTATGGCAAGTACGAGGGCTTCGAGGACAGCAGCGACACATGGTGCCTCGGCTCCCAATACTGGGCAAAGAACATGATACCGTACTCGGCATACAACAAGCCGGTATACGGAATATTACTCGACATGGTGGGCGGCCGCGGAGCACGGTTCCACTACGAACTTTTCTCGCAGGAATACGCCCGGCTTGCAACTGTCAAAGTATGGGGTGAGGCTGAGAAACTGGGGTATTCCGATTATTTCATTCGAGAAAAGGGCGCCCCCATAACCGACGATCACGTGGTTCTTACGCGCGCCGGAATACCCACAACAAATATTATAGAATCGATAAACTCTGAAACACAATCGTTCAACCCCACATGGCACACCCTTGACGACACGATGGCCAATATCGACCGTGCGAGCCTGAAGGCAGTGGGAGAAACAGTGCTGAACGTAGTGTACAAGGAAAGACCTTAGAGGGTTTTAACAATATCCCAATATGAGCACCATACAGGAAAACGAAGAGAATCTCATAGAACAGTTTGCCGATATCGACGACTGGATGGACCGTTATGCCTATATCATAGACCTCGGCAACGCCCTCGAACCCATATCCGAACAGCTCAAAACCCCCGACAGACTCATAGAAGGCTGCCAGAGCCGTGTGTGGCTTGACGCCGAACTCGACTCCGACGGCAAGGTGATATATCGCGCCGATTCAGACGCCATAATAGTAAAAGGCATCATATCGATGCTGGTGGAGGTGCTGTCGGGACACACTCCCGACGAGATACTGGCCGCCGACCTGAACTTTATCGACAAAATTGGCCTTGCCGAACACCTGTCGCCCACCCGCAGCAACGGCCTTCTGGCAATGGTGAAACAAATGCGGGCCTATGCCCTTGCCTTCAAGGCCAAAGGCGCATAACCAAGATACAACGATACAAAAATATCCCTGCCGCAATTCAAAAGCGGCAGGGATATCTTTTTTGTATATAGGGTTTATTCCACAATCACTGTGGCAACGGCCGGGCGCAATCCCTTGGCAGACGCCTTTATGACGAGCTCGCCGGGCGATGCCGCCGAACGGGCAATGGCTGTCGCCGCGCCACTGAACAGCTTCATGCGAGGGTTCTGGAACGGCAGCACGCAGGTAGGGTCGCCATTGGCCGCAGCCTCGAAAGAACCCGCCCCGCTTACCTCGAAGCGCACCATGTCGGCAGCATCGGGCACGTAGTTGCCGTCGCGGTCGAGAGCCTCGACAGTGAAATATACGAGTTCGTCGCCACCGGCGGCAATCCTGTCGCGGTTAGCACGTATGCGTAGCTGAGAAGCCTTGCCGGCAGTGCGCACTGTCTTCTCAGCGGCAGGCCGCCCTTCGGCATCGTATGCCACCACCTTTATCTCGCCGGGACGGTATACAACGTCGTTCCAGCGCAGGCGGTAACGGTCGATAACTGTCGAATCGTTGCTCTGTCGACGCCCTTGGCTTACACCGTTGACAAACAGCTCGGCCGACGGATAGGACGTGTATGCAAACACGGGGGTCACTTTGCCCTCGCGTCCGGGCCATGTCCAGTGGGGCAGCACATGGAGCGTTTCGTCCTTGTCGTTCCAGCGGGAGCGGTAGAGATAGTAGCGGTCCTTGGGCAGCGACGCGAGATCGATTATACCGAAGTAAGAGCTGTGGCTCGGCCACGCGTCGGTATCGTAGGGCGAAGGCTCGCCAAGATAGTCGAAGCCGGTCCATACAAACTGGCCTATAACCCACGGACGGTCGTCGTCCATTTCAAAATCAAGGTCGGGAGTGTTGCTCCAGCTGCACGACTCATTGTCGTAGCTGTTGCTGTGATTGTCGGGGTGCATCACCACCTGATGGTCCTCGAACTCGACAGGGAAATAATATTTTCCGCGCGACGACACCGTGGAGGCTGTTTCGGAGCCGAGTATGAGTTTCTGCGGAAGAGCCGCATAGGCGCGGTCGTAGTGCTGGGGCTTGTAGTTGAAGCCGGGTATGTCGAGGGCTGCGGCAAATCCGTTGGAAAGCACGGCGTCAATCTGGTCCATTCCGCAGGTCACGGGGCGCGTCGGGTCGAGGCTGTGCACAAGATCCTGAAGCATCAGCAGTTCGCGCATACCGTCGGGTCCCCACTGCGAGGGCACTTCGTTGCCAATCGACCACATCACCACCGAGGGACTGTTGCGGTAATGCTCCACCATGTTGGTGATGTCGCGTTCGGCCCAACTGTCGAAAACAGAGCCGTAACCGTTGGGCGACTTCGGCCGGAAGCCCCAGTCGTCGAAAGGTTCGACCATAAGCATCACGCCCATCTCGTCGCACAGCTCCACAAGCTCCGGCGCCGGCATATTGTGCGAGGTTCGCACGGCGTTGGCACCCATATCCTTGAGCAATTCAAGCTGATGGCGCAAGGCCGAGCGGTTGACGGCGGCTCCGAGCGGGCCGAGGTCGTGGTGGTTGCACACGCCCCTGAATTTGACAGGCTCGCCGTTGAGGAAGAATCCCTTTTCGGGTATGTACTCTATGGTGCGTATGCCGAATCGGGTATCATAACTGTCGACCTCGCGCCCGTCCACGCTCAGACGCGTGCGCGCCGTGTATAGCGCGGGACTGTCGAGAGTCCAGCGCTCGGGGCGTTCCACAAGGAAATTCTGGGCGAAAGACTGCCCGCGCGACACATATGTGGACTTATCGGAAGCCACGACATCTCCGGCGGGGTCCAGTATGTCTGTTTCGACAGTCACCCACGAATCTTTCGGAGCGCCGTCGATTTTCATTTGCAGGCGCACCGAGGCATAATCGTCGGTCACCTTGGGCGTGGTGACATATGTGCCCCACACCGGGATATGCACCTTGGAAGTGCTTACCACGTGCACATTGCGATACAGGCCCGCCCCGGGATACCAACGTGATGCCCGTTCCTTGTTTTCCAACTCCACTTCGAGGAGGTTCTTGCCGGGTACGGCCACGCCCGTGGCGTCAAGCACGAAAGAATTGTACCCGTAAGGCCATTCGCCGATATAGGTGCCGTTGAGAGTCACCTTGGCATTGCTCATTGCGCCGTCGAAAACTATGGCGGTGGCTCGTCCGGCAGTGTCGGCAAGCTCAAAATCGATTTTGTACCGCCCTTTGCCTATAAAGGGCAGGCCTCCGGTGCGCCCTGTCTTGACGGTTTCTTCTTTCTCGCCGTTCTGCTCCACGGCCACTGTCTGCAGGTCGTTGGAACGGTCGAACGGGCCGTAGATGGCCCAGTCGTGCGGCACACGCACCTGCTGCCAGCTTTCGCCGTCTTTGGCGAAGAGCCAGCCTTCGTTGAGAGTTGTGGTGTTTCTGTTATAGTCAGCTGCGAAAGCCGTTGCCGACGCAAGAGCCAAGGCCGCTATAAATGCAGTTTTTCGGTATTTCATATAAAAAAGGAATCATTCTGTATTATAACGGCTTATAACGCTCATTATTGCACACATACAAAAACAGACGCGACCCCCAAGCGGGAACCGCGTCCGTATATCGTAATGAGGCTTAGAGTATGTTTACTTGCCCGGGGTAATCTCTACCTCGGTAAAGTGGAACTGGCCGCGCTTGCTCGGTCCGTCCTTGCCAAGAGTGGCGTCGTGGCCCACGGTGAATGTCACCGCGTCGGCATTGCCCACCCATGTGAGCGAAGTATCACCCTTAGCCTGCGCGGGTTCGATCTTGCCGGTGCTGCAAGCCACGGTGGTATAACGGTTGGCGTTGGACTCGGGAATGGTGAATACAATCTTGGTCATCTTGCCGCCCTTTATTTCATAGGTGTTGTCGGCATAGAGTCGAATGGCCGTGGTTCCGGCATGGTAAGCGGGAGCTGTGCTACCGGAAGCCTTGTTTGCCGTGAAGGTATAGCCGTCGACTGTCGTAGGAGCACTGATCGACGATGCAAGTTCCGACGCCTCGATTACCACCACGTCGCCCGAAGGAGGCGTCACAGGGGTATCACCGCCCGAACCGCCTTCGCCCACAACCTTGAGGTTGCGAACCTGCCATGTGTCGGCGCCGGATTCGTTCGAGCCATATTTGAACGCGAGCTGTATCTTCTTGCCGGCATAGGCAGCGAGGCTTATCTCGCCGGAGTTGACATACGTCCAAGTGCCGGCCTCAGGCCATGTGGGAACAGCAAGCTTGGTCCACGCCGTGGTGCCCTGCTCGCGCACATAGAGTCCGCAAAGGGTCTTGAGGGTTGTCTGGAACTTGGCCGCATGCTCAAAGCTTGCCGAGGGCTTGCTTGTGCCTGCAAGGTCGACGACAGGCGACACGGCATAGGATTCGGCAACAACGATTGCTCCATCCTTGAAGGCGCTGCCGCCGAGATAGCCAAGATTGTTGTATTCCTTCCACGACCACACATAGTCAAGCGATCCGAGGCTCACGTTGTCGAAGGTCCAGCCTGCGGCCAGTGCCTTGTCGGTATCCTTGAGCGACACAAAGATGTCGCCGGTAACGGGAGGCTCGGGAGTGTCGCCTCCGAAGCTGTATTCTATAGCGTTGCGTATGCCCGGAGCCTCGCAGTAGAGAGCCACGTCGCCCTTGACTGCTACAGCTTTTCCGAGATTTCCGGCATTTTCAGCCAGATTGAGGGCTGCGCGCACTGTTTCGTCCATAAGCTGCACGGCCATGCAGCGCGAAGGCTCGGTGCAGTCGGCTGTAGGAGCGAGTACTATGTTGGTAAGGGCAGCGCCCGCTGCGCCGAACTTGATATCATCAAGAGTTGCCACGCCGATATTGTCGGGTATCGAGCCCACGATAAAGCCCTTGGCCCATACGCCGTTGGCAACGGGAGTCGACGACGAGGGGCTGAGCGCGCGTACCTGAAGGATATTGTAGGGCGACTCTTTAGTACCCTGGCCTGCCGATATGTCGCCCGGCTCGAAAGTCATGCCGTCGATTTCAAATGTTTCGGGAGTACCGTTGTTGCCGGTAATGCCGTATGTGCCGAGGTACTTGCCGAGCACACCCTTGACAAGGATTTCCTTGCCGAGGTTGGCGGCATTGTCGCGGAGGTTGCCGAACTGCTCGAATGCCGAACCGGAGGTGAGATAAACCACAAGGGCGTGTTCGAGGCTCTTGGTGTCGGCGGTCTGGCCGATTACGAGGGTGTTGCCGAGAATGGTAGGAGCAAGCCACTCTATATCTTCGTCGGAAGTGACATTTTCCACACCGGGAGCTACAGCACCCACGATATAGCCCTTGATCCAGCCTTCGTCGGCCATGCCGAGTTTTTCAGCCTCGATGGCCTGATCCACCGTGTAGGGATTGTCTTTGGCTCCGGGACGCTCTGTGGCAGGCTTCCAGCCTTTGTCGTCGATGATTATGAACTGCCATGCGCCGCCGAAGTAGCTCATGATACCTGTGAGGTCGATTTCGCCTTCGGGAAGCATCTGGTTCCAGAATGTGGAGTAGCCGGAGGTACGCACGTTGATGGTGCTGCCCTTCTGGTCGACGAGCACGCGGTTCTCGCCCGAAGAATGATAGGACGAGAATTTGGCCTTGCCGCCCTCCTCGAAATGAACGTTCTGAAGGCATACGAGCTGGCTCTGATACTTGCGCTGCGCCTCGGCGTTGGTACCGATGAGCGAGAACGCAGGCACCTTAATGGTATCGATATCGGCGATATCGGGGGTACCGTTCAGTTCGGCGTGAGCGCTGAAATACTCAGGCGCCATAAAGCTGATCTGATTGGTGTTGCCCTGGGCATACCACGAGGGCATGCCCATCTGCATAAGGCCGCTGTATTTGCCTATGTACATACCCGTGACGTCCATCACTATATCCTGCCCCATACGGTAGTTGAGGTAGAGGTTATAGGAGTTGATGGAGAATGCCAAGGCGCCTGTTTCATCTTGAATCACAAGGCTTTTGAACACATTGGACTGCTCGTCTGAAGAAACAACGCGTCCATGTATGACGATGCGCTTCGAGGGGTCGTCCTTGTCGCCTATCGTTTCGGCATAATTATCCTGATCGGCCCAGTACATCTCCTTCAGCTGGGCTATGGTGGTGTTGGGAGTGCTCTTAGCCGAAGGCACCTCCATCTGGGGCGCGTCGATGTCGTCCTGGCAGGCTGTGAAAGCCACCGCCGACAGAGCAAGCGCAGCAGCACCTAATATATATGTTCCTATTTTTTTCATTGTTCGGTTATTAAGTGGCTTTTACTTCTTTGTACCGGTGACTTTGAGATTCTTAACCTCCCATGTGTCGGCACCGTCGGTCGACGATGCGTATTTGAATGCTATCTGCACCTTCTTGCCGTCGTAAGCCTTGAGGTCGACATTCCCGGAGTTAGCGAATGTCCAGCTTCCGGCAGTCGGCCATACGGGCACTGTGAGGGAAGTCCATTCCTTGGCGCCTTCCTCACGCACGCATATGCCGCAAAGAGTCTTGAGGGTTGTCTGGAATTTAGCGGCATGGTCGAAAGAGGCGGCACAGCCCGTATAAGCGCCCAGATCGATAACGGGCGACACGGCATACGCTTCTGTCACGGCCTTGCCTTCTTCTTTATAGGCTGTAGCCTTGATATAGCCCTTGCCATTATATACTTCCCACTTCCAGATGCTTTCAAGGCCGTCGAGAGCTACATTCTCAAAGATCCAGCCTTCGGGGAGCGCCTCGGCACTTTCGGGAAGCGAGGAATATATCTCGCCGGCAGACGGTTCGACGGGTTTATCGGCGGCCTTACAGCCGATATTCACGTCGTCGACACACCATGTGGCATAGTTCTCGTCCTGAGTGGCACTGTACTGGAATCCGATGTATACAACGCCGGAGAACGACGACAGGTCGAGTTCGCCGGAGTTAACCCACGAAGAATATCCATTATCGGGAGCTGTAGGCAGGGCGGGCTTAAGCTCGGTTTTCTCGGCCTTGGCCGGATTGGCAGAGCTTAGCACATATACTTTGAGCGCCGAGGTCTTGGAGCCGTAGCCGTTGACCTGCGAGATGAACGACATAAGCTTCGCGGGCGACTTGGAGAGGTCAACAGCGGGCGATATCAGCCATGAGTCAAAAGGAGCCTTGCCGTTGTAGCCGCTCACTGTGGCATAGTTGTTTCCGTTAAATTCACGCACATACCACGATTTGTCGCCGGCAACCTTTACCTCGGTCCAGCCCTGGGGTATTTCGGTGGAGGCATTGAAGTCCTCGGTGACCTGGGCGAGCACCTTGTCGGGGTCTACAGGCTTGTCGGGTTCCTGCGTGCCGTCGAATCCGATGCAGCCGTAGGCATCGATAAGCAGAATCTGCCAGTCGGAACCGAAGTAGCTGAGAATACCGGCAACGGAGCCGACGCCCTCGGGACACAGCTCGTTCTTGAACGATGCGTACGCGCTTGTGCGGACAATGAGCTTGTTGCCATCGGCATCCTTTATATAGCGGTTGGTCGTTTCGCTGCCTGCAAAAGGCTGGCCGGCGGCTTCAAAACGCACACCGTCGACACGCACAAGGCGGCTCTGCCACATCATAAGCTCTGTCTGGTTGGTCTTGGCGGCATTAAGGGCAGACACCGTGGTGACAGCCGTGTCGACCTGCGCGGGTGAAGGCAGACCGCTCATCACCTTGACGTGCTTTGTGAAAAGAGCATCGTCCATAAAGCCCATGCCCTTGTCGCCGACAGTGCCGAACTGCATAAGTCCGCGATATCCGCCAACGGTAAGGTCGCTGGCATAGACTGCCACTTTCTGGCCGAACTTATAGGTCTGGTACAGTTTGTTGTTGTTCACCGCGAAAGTCAGCGCCCACTGCTTCCCGGTAACGGTATCTACGGCCTGAATTATGATGTTCTTGTAGATATTGCCTGTTTCGTCGCTCGAGGCCACGCGGCCTTCAAAAATCACGGTGTCGCCGTTGGCCATATATCCCACCTGCTGGGGAGTGCCTTCGACAAACTGCCAGAACTCTGGCTTGAATTCGGCTATGGTGGTAGTGGTAACCGGATCGACGCCTTCCGGCATGACCATCGGCGGACGGGTGAAGTTGTCGTCGCAGCCCGATAGAGCTGCCGCGGCAGCCAAGGCCGTTGCTAATATATATATATCAGTATTTTTCATATTATGAAGCTGCTTAGAAACGAACGCCTACGTTGAGATACATTCGTATGCCCTGAGCGTAGGAATAACGGTTGGGGAATGCGTTGCGGTCGTAGTTCTTGGTATCGAGTCGTCCCTGCTGGTAGGCGAAAGTCACTACGTCGCGGTTGTTGAGGATATTGTTGACGTTCAGGTTGATATTCATGCTCACCTTGCGGTTGATGTAGATAAGCTTGCCTATCGACGCGTTAAGAGTGAAGGCATTCTTGAGCTTGTCCTGAGCCGAAAGCTCATTTATCTTTTCCTGAAGCTGCTCCTCGGAGTCGCCGAACTGCTCCCATAGGTCGGGAAGCGCCTCGTGGTATGCCGGGGCGAGGTTCACATAGGCGTCGCCCTGCCATGTGGCGTTCACGTTGAAGAACCAGTTTTTGGGCGCGGCGTAGTCGATGCCTATGTTGGCACAGTACTGCGGGGTCGAGCCGAGATAGTAGTTCTTCAGGTACACTGTCTGAGTGGTGTCGGGATAGAGGCCGTTCTCGAAAGTACGGGTGCCCTTGGGATTGTTCTTATACTGGAAGCGCGAGTACATACCTGCGAAAGTGGCTGTGATGGACGGCGTGATTTTGTATGCCATGCCGAGTTCGACGCCCTTATAGACGCGGCGCACGTCGGAAAGAACCACGTTGGTATAGGTGGTATATTGCTCGTCGTAGAAGCCGTTGCGCTCTATAGCGTTTGCCACGTCGGTATAGAATCCTGTGACAGAGCCACGGAAACGGCGGTAGTTCCAGTTATACGAGATGTCGCCGGAGAAAATGCGCTCGCTCTCCACATTGTCGACCACGGTGTTTTTGATACGCGGAGCGATAAACACGTTGTCGAACAGCGGAGCCTGAGTGCCGTACTGGGCATGGAGGGTGAACTGGTTGCGGCCGTCGAGCTTGTACATGGCGCCTACCTTGAGGGCGGCATTGTCGAAGCGGAGCAAGTCGCTCTTGCCGAGAGAGTTGTTCGGCGCGCGGCCATTGCGCATCTTACCGTCGCGCTGATACTGGGTGTAGCTCATCTGGAGGCCGTAGTTGATGTCCCATTTGGGCAGGTTGATAACATTCTGCAACCAAGCCTCCGCACGAACGGCGTGGATATCATAGTCGTAGCCGAAGCGGTCGCCTTTCACCACGCGGCGGTTGGGATTGTCGAGGTCGTTCTGGAGATTGCCCGGAGCGATGGCAATGTCGCGGTCGCTGAATGGGTCGATGTCGAGCCAGAACTCGCCGCCCATAAGGTCGCGGATAGTCTTGTAGTTCGAGCTGCGGGTGTAGTTGAACGATATGCCGCCCTGCAGGGAGAGCACCGAGTTGATTCGGGTGTTGATATAGGAATTGAACATCGCGTTCAACTGGTGGTTGATGCGGTTCTCCATAATGTAGCTCGAGCCTTTGCGGTCGGGACTGTCGGCAGCAAGGCCTTGGTTCTGCACATTGTTGAGGTAGTTGATTTGGTAGAGGTCGTCCCACTTTATCTGGCGGAAAGCCTCGTCGTTCTTCCACAAATCATAGTAGAGGTCGTACTGCTCGCTGTCCTCGCCGTCCTCGGTCTTGTAGTACGAGGGCAGGTAGCGGTAGTATGTCGGGTTGGGGTCGAGCGCCTTGTAGTAGTTCAGCGCCGTGCGGTTGTAGTACACCGAGCGGAAAGCGGCCGCCGTGTTGACCGTGGTGTTTTCTTTCTTGAAAATCCAGTTCAGAATCACTGTCGGGTCGAACGTTTCGGTAATGCGTGCCGAACGCTTCTTGCCTTCCTGCCAGCCCCAGTCGGGATTGTAGAGGTTTGTGCCGGCGAGGTCGTAGGCTTCCTGATAGGTCGGACGGCCTGTGGCGCGCTGCGTGGGGCCGCCGAAAGCGGTAAGCGTGAGGGTGTTGTTTGCGTTGATGAGTTTTTCTACCGACAGGAAGAGGCCTCCCGAATTATAGAAAGTGCCGGGCATCACACCCTCTTTGGCATAGCGTCCTATAGCGCTGAGAGTAAGCGCCCAGCCGTGCTTGTTGAGTCCGGTGGCGTAGGTGGCCATGCCTCGGAACATATAGTTGGAGTTGGTAAAGGCCACCGAACCGTTGAAGCCCGGCGCGTAAAGATCGGTCGTGGTGTTGTAGTTCACACTGCCGCCGATGTCGCCAAAGCCATAAGTGGCCGCGTCGAGGCCCACGCTGGTGGTCTTGTTGCGGAAAGCACGGCTTGTCATACCGAGGAGGGTGGAGAAATTGAAGCGTCCGCGCACGAGGTCGTTGAAGCGTATACCGTTGATATACACGCTCTGGTACATACTGTCGTAACCACGGTAGCGGAAGTACATCGGGCCGAAGTTGTACGAGGCCGTGTTGTAGTATATGTTGTCGTTCGCCCCGGTAAGAGCCGACACGCTCTGCGAGCTGCCCTCGTCATCGTCGAGAACAGCCTCGTCGAAGGCAAGGTCGGCCAAATCGCCATAGAAGTCATCTGAGGCATTGTCCGGGGTAAGGCGTATCTCGCCGACATTGACAGTGCCAGCGCCGACTGTAACGTCGATGCCGGCCGACTGATAGCCGTCGCAAACAACCACGAGGTAGGCATCGGCGTTATTGGGAGCGTCGATGCGGAACTGGCCGTTGAAATTAGTGGTGGCACGTTCTCCGTCTGCGCCGAGCGTGACATACGCTCCGGCCAGCGGGCTGCCTGAATTGCCGTTAACCACCACGCCGACAATGGTCGCGGCAGCAACAGACAGTGCCGGCCACATGGCAAGCAGCAGTCCAAATAGGAATAATCGTTTTCTCATTATAATTATTTAATAAGTTTCTTTTACTTAACTTACAATGCTTTATACTTCATATCTGCCCCTTATACGCTTCGCAATTGGGCGCAGAAGCCGAATTTGCCTCAAATTTAATAAATATATCCCAATAAATCCAAAATATTTTCTACAATTTTTTAGAGCGGGTTTTAACAGATATTACAAAACGCCCTCTTATGTGCATCACTTCCAAGTTCGGCCTTTGAGAATCACGCTACAATGGGATTTTTTTGCTAATTTTGTCAATTGATAAAAAGCACTCCGACAATGAACACGACTCCGCCCGCACAACCGCCGCGCACCCTCGCCGCCGTAGCTGCCGAAAACGGCCTCAGCCTCGGCGCCTACCTCATAGTGCTGGCCCTGCTGTCGGGCCTCAGCGCCGCCTTCGGCCCGGCCACCCTGCTCGTATGGGCAGGCAGCATAGGCCTGCCTTTCTTTTTCTACACGCTGCTGAGGCGCAACTATGCCGAGGCAGGATTTGCATCCTCAACCGTCGAGTTGTGGGCACAATCGCTGATGTCGTTCTTTCTTGCGGCAATGCTTCAGGCCGTGGCCGTATACTGCGCCCTGCGCTTCATCGCGCCCGACTTTATATCCTCGCAGGTCGACACGGCCATAGCCGCATTCGAGTCGACAGGCACTCCCGAAGGCGACATGTGGGCGTCGACACTGCGCAACATTATCACCGAAACAGGCCTGCCCACACCTGTCGACGTCACCGCCAACCTCATAGTATTCAATATTTTCTGCGGCGCCGTGATAGGCCTTGTCGACAGCATCGTGCTTCGCGCCAGATATGCCTCGGCCGAACGCCGCGCCCGCTACACCGAATCGCACCGCCGCGATTCAAACAATTGACACGATGGATATTTCTGTTGTAATACCGCTCTATAACGAAGCCGAGTCCCTGCCGGAGCTGGCAGCATGGATAGCCCGCGTGATGGCCGAAAACGGATTCAGCTACGAAATAATATTTGTCGACGACGGCTCCACCGACGAATCGTGGAAGGTGGTGAAGAAACTGCGCGACGCAGACCCCGACCACGTGCTCGGCGCTTCTTTCCGCCGCAACTACGGCAAGAGCCCGGCGCTCAACACGGGCTTCCGCATGGCATCGGGCGACGTGGTGATAACCATGGACGCCGACCTGCAGGACAGCCCCGACGAAATACCGGAGCTTTACCGAATGGTGCGCGAGGAAGGCTACGACCTCGTGTCGGGCTATAAGAAGAAGCGCTACGACCCCCTGAGCAAGACCATACCCACGAAACTCTTCAACGCCACGGCGCGCCGGGTGAGCGGCATACACAACCTCCACGACTTCAACTGCGGCCTTAAAGCATACCGCTCGGCAGTGGTGAAGCACATCGAGGTATATGGCGACATGCACCGATACACGCCTTATCTGGCAAAGCTCGCCGGTTTCGGCAAAATAGGCGAAAAAGTGGTCCAGCACCGCGCCCGCAAATACGGAAAGACCAAATTCGGCCTCGACCGCTTCGTCAACGGATACCTCGACCTCGCCACACTGTGGTTTACCGGCAAATTCGGGAAGAAACCGATGCACTTCTTCGGCCTTTTGGGCAGCCTTATGTTCTTCCTCGGCTTTATAGCCGTGGCGATAGTGGGCGGAATGAAACTCTACCACCTATACTCGGGAGCGCCCTACATACTTGTCACCGATTCGCCCTACTTCTACCTCTCGCTGGTGCTGATGATACTCGGCTCGCAGCTATTCCTGGCCGGGTTCGTAGGCGAGCTCGTGGTCCGCAACTCTCCCAAACGTAATGAATACGAAATAGAAGAAACTCTCGAACCATGACACTGACCGACATAATATCGAGCCGCTTTTCCTGCCGCTCATACTCCTCTGCCGCACCTTCGGAGGCCGATATGGCAAGCCTGCTCGAGGCAGCACGCCTCGCTCCGAGCGCCTGCAACCGCCAGCCGTGGCGATTTATGGTAATCGGGCCCGACGACACAGCCGGACGCGAAGCCGTACTCGCCTCATATCCCCGCGAATGGCTCGCAACGGCACCGTACTACATAGTGGTATGCGGCGTGCCGGCAGAAGCGTGGGTGCGCCCCCACGACGGCCACAACCATATAGACATCGACATAGCGATAGCCACCGAGCACATATGCCTCCAAGCAGCCGAACTCAGCCTCGGCACCTGCTGGATATGCCATTTCGATCCGGCAAGACTCACCGTGGACCTCGCCTTGCCCCACGGCATAGTGCCTAAAGCGATAATTCCCGTGGGCTACCCAGCCGAAGGCGTCAAGGCTCCGGCAAAAAACCGCAAGACTCTCGACGAAATACTTATAAAACGGTGAAACGCTCATCCGCAGCATACCTCATAGCCCCGCTGCTGCTGTCGGCGGCCTGCAACTCGGCCGGCTGCCTCGACAACCAGAGCGCCGTACCCCTCGCCCGCTTCTACTCGTCGGCCACCAAGAAGCCCATAACGCTGTCCGGGCTGGGAATCAGCGGCGTCGACGCCCCGAACGACTCCGTGCTTATCGCTCCCGACAAGCCCGTAGGCTCCGTGTATCTTCCCATGCGCTCCACCAAGGAAACAACGGCATGGTGCTTCCACTACACGCAGGAAGGGCTCGACGAACCGTCGCTGAACGACACCATATCATTCCGCTACACTTCCGAGCCGTTTTTCGCCTCCGAAGAATGCGGAGCCATGTACTACTACAGGATAAGCGAGATGGAAAACACTTTCCACCTTATCGACTCCGTGGTGATACTCGATTCTCTGATAACGAACGTGGATTCCACCCGCATACAGATATTTTTCCGCACAACGGAAGAACCCGAACCCGACCCGGAACCCGACACTGAGGAATGAAAAGCGCCATATACATACTACTCGCAGCCGTGCTGCTTGCGGGCGCCTCGGCAACGGCACAGGAGCGCAAACGCCGCATGACCCCTGTCGACAATCCCGCCACCACCACGCAGGCCGTCAACGAAACCAGCGCCGACACCGCCCGCATCAACGCCAAACGCCGCGAGGCATCGGTATCGTATGTCGACGACCGGGGTAAGACTATCTATGTCGACACAGTTACCGGCATCGAATGGACCGACTCGGCCGCCATCAACCGCGTGCCAAAGATGGAGTTCCCGCTCTTCCACGCCCTGAGTGTGGGCATAAACATATGGGATCCCGTGATGCGGGCATTCGGACAGGATTACGGCCTTGCCGACGCGTGGGTGGAACTGTCGCTCCACAACAGGTACAAACCCATCGCGGAGGTCGGGCTCGGCTCAGCCTCGCACCGCTCCCCTACCGGCAAGTTTTTCTACCGCTCGCCCATGAGCGTATTCTTCCGCATAGGGGCGAACTACAATTTCCTGTTCAATTCCAACCCCGACTACCAGCTGTTTGCAGGCGCCCGCTACGGCTTCGCCCCGTTCAGCTACAGTATCGACGACGTGGTGGTAGACTCCCCCTACTGGGACGAGAGCGTGAAATTCAACATACCCTCGCAGAATGCCACCGCAGGCTGGTTCGAACTGATACTCGGTCTGCGTGTAAAGCTATGGGGCCCCATATCGGCAGGCTGGACGTTCAAGTACCACCAGATTCTCCACCAGAGCCACGGACGCTACGGCGACCCGTGGTACATACCGGGCTACGGCAGCCGCAAAGGCGCCATAACGGGCAGTTTCTCCATAGTCTACACCCTCCCGCTGTCGCATCTGAACAAGCCCAAGGCTCCCGCCGTTATAGACAATAAGACGGAAGTTAAACAATCAGGACAATGAAGAAGATAATAATCATAGGAGCATCCTCAGGCATGGGCATGCGCGTGGCCACCGACTTCGCCCGCCTCGGCTGGCGCGTGGGAATAGTGGCACGGCGCGAAGACCGGCTCAAAGAAATAAAGGAGCTATATCCCGACCGTGTGGAATATATGGCTTTCGACGTGGCCGAGAAAGATGCCGTCGACAAATTTTATAATCTGATCGAGCTTATCGACGGCATGGATTATCTGCTTTACGCCGCCGGCTGCGGGTGGTACAACCCGGCTCTCGATGCCGAGCGCGACGAGCAGACCCTGCAATCGAACGTCATAGGCTTCTCCCGCATAATAACAGCCGCGTACAAATACTACCGCGACACGGCCACCCTGCGCCGGGGCCACATAGCCGCCATAACGAGCGTTGCCGGAATGAAGGGCATAGGGGTATCGGCAACCTACTCGGCATCGAAGCGCTTCCAGTGGACTTTCCTTCAGGCAATCGACCAGCTCGCGCACCAGCAGCACGTCAATGTCGCCATAACGGACATAAGGCCCGGATTCGTAGACACCCCGCTGCTGGGAGCACACAAGACCTACCCTCTCGAAATGAGCATCGACTACGTAGCCCCAAGGCTCGAAAAAGCCATGCTGCGAGGCCGCCGGGTAAGCTACATCGATTCGCGCTGGGCTGTGGTGACGGCTCTGTGGCGAATGGTGCCCGACTCTTTGTGGCGCCGCATCGAGCTAACCCTATAATGTTCTCAACAGATCCTCATAAAGGGCGATATACTCGGTATATCGCTCTTTTTTATCATACAAGGCGAGCGCGCGTGCACGGCATTGCTCCCGCAAGGCATCAGTGCTGCAAGACGCTATTTCCTTAACGGCACCTGCAAGTGCCGCCAAATCGCCTCGCGGCACCACCATTCCGGTAGCCGCATCGACCGCTTCGGGCGAACCGCCGGTACGGTAAGTAATCACCGGCGTGCCGCAGGCAAGAGCCTCTATGTTCGTAGTCGGAAAATTGTCCTCCCATGTCGGGTTGACAAACACCGTCGCCCTCGAATAAAGGCGCGCAAGCTCGGCCACTCCCTCCGTATGGGCAATGCCTGTCACACCCGCCGGAAGTCTGCGGAGCTGCGACGGCGAAAGCCCTGCAAGAACCACGCGCATATCGCCCGGCAACATCTCCGAAAGGGCTATCATATCGTCCAACCCCTTGTCACGGTTCCACACGTTGGCCACACCTAAAACCATACGCGGCTCCGTGTCTTTTTCACACACGGGCCGGAATACCGCAGTATCTACCCCGTTGTAAATCTGCCTGATGTCGCAGGAGCCTAAAAACGAGTCTGAGATATATCGCTGCTGGAACTTCGACACTGCCACTATGGCGAGCCGGCTCCCCAACGACGTGAAAACCTCTTTCTTAAGCCGAAAATTGGCCGCCGACCTGTCGGCAAGCAAAGAAGCCGGATATGCCGACAGCCTCGGACACGAACCGCAGCCAGTCCGCCACTTCTCGCAGCCTATAGCCATAAAATTAGCGCAATGCCCCGTGAAAGGCCAGCAATCGTGAAAAGTCCATACCACAGGCACTCCGAGCCGACGCAGGCAGTCGAACAGTATGGGATAGTTCACATAGTAGCCGTGGATATTATGGAGGTGCACAATGTCGGGGGATATTTCCTCGATTGTCCTCGCCAGACGGTGCGTGGCTCCTCGCGAGGCAAGCCCGTGGTTGTCGAGCAGGCGTGATTCCGCCCCGTGGGCATACATATCGGCCTTGGAGCCTATCCGAACAAGCTGCGAACTGCTGCGCGGAGTCCCCCGCCCATAGGCAATGAAGCTATCCCAGCCACGCGACATGGCGAGCAGCCCTATATCCTCGGCTATGCGCCCGTGCGAGCCTTGATTGGCCGTAACGTTTATCTGGAGTAGTCTTGGCATAACATTTCTGCTGCGGTGAGCATAGTGGCCGGGTGGCGCCACTCCGGCGCGAGTTCTGCCATAGGGGCAAGAACGAAGCTGCGGGCGGCCATATGCGGGTGCGGTATTTCGAGAGATTCCGACTTGTAGCGGACATCGTCGAGCGCTATAATGTCTATGTCGAGCTCGCGGTCGGAATATCCGCCGCCGGCATCGCGGTGCGGCATCGCCGATATGGAGCGTTCAAGCTCCTTGAGTACCGACAGCAGGCGTTCAAGCTCCGCCGCCGTCCACACCCCGCAGTGATGCAGCTCTATCTTCACACCCACGTTTATAAACCGTGCCGCCGACTCATAGCCCCACGGCTCCGACTCCACCTCTGTGCTGACCCGCATACCTGCGAAACACGGCTTCAGCACACAAGGCAGAGCGGCGACCGCCCGGGCAATAAAAGCCCGGCGGTCGCCGCTGTTAGAGCCTATGTTGAGGTATAATGTACTCATTCAATCGATGTGCGGGCCACTTCCTTCTCCTCGAATCCTTCGATGAGGTCGCCGATCTTGACATCGTTGTATCCCGCGATGGAGATACCGCAGTCATAGCCGGAAGTAACTTCCTTCACATCGTCCTTGAAGCGCTTGAGCGAGCCAAGCTCGCCGGTGTAGCGCACAATGCCTTCGCGGATAAGGCGCACCTTGCAGCCGCGCTTGATTTTGCCTTCGCGCACGAGAGCTCCGGCGATTGTGCCGACCTTCGACACATGGAATGTTTCAAGCACTTCTGCCGTACCGGTGATTTCCTCCTTGATTTCGGGAGCAAGCATGCCGGCCATAGCGTCCTTCACTTCCTCTATAGCCTGGTAGATTACAGAGTAGAGGCGTATCTGCACGCCATCGCGTTCGGCGGCACGGCGGGCTGCAACGCTCGGACGCACCTGGAAGCCGATAATGATGGCGTCGGAAGCGGCTGCGAGAGTAACGTCGCTCTCTGAAATCTCGCCCACCGCCTTGTGGAGCACGTTGATCTGTATCTCCTCGGTCGAAAGCTTGATAAGGGAGTCGGAAAGAGCCTCGATCGAACCGTCCACGTCGCCCTTCACAATTATATTGAGTTCCTGGAAGTTGCCTATGGCGCGGCGACGTCCTATGTCCTCGAGAGTAAGCATCTTGGTAGTGCGCAGACCCTGCTCGCGGGCAAGCTGCTCGCGCTTGTTGGCGATTTCGCGGGCTTCCTGCTCTGTTTCAAGCACGTTGAAGGTATCGCCTGCGGTAGGAGCGCCATTCAGGCCGAGTATGAGCGCGGGAGTGGCCGGGCCGGCTTCCTTGATGCGCTGGTTGCGCTCGTTGAACATAGCTTTCACCTTGCCGAAATGGTTGCCTGCAAGCACAACGTCGCCCACACGAAGAGTACCGTTCTGCACAAGCACGTTGGCCACATATCCGCGACCCTTGTCGAGGGTAGACTCTATGATTGTGCCTATGGCACGACGCTTGGGATTGGCGCGCAGCTCGAGCATTTCAGCCTCGAGGAGCACCTTCTCCATAAGTTCTTCGACACCGATGCCCTGCTTAGCCGAAATATCCTGGCTCTGATACTTGCCGCCCCATTCCTCCACGAGGTAATTCATGGCAGCGAGTTCTTCCTTGATTTTATCGGGGTTGGCGTGGGGTTTGTCGATCTTGTTGATGGCAAACACTATGGGCACACCGGCGGCAGAAGCGTGGTTGATAGCCTCCACTGTCTGAGGCATCACGTTGTCGTCGGCCGCAACAATTATTATCACAAGGTCGGTCACCTTGGCACCACGGGCACGCATGGCGGTAAATGCCTCGTGGCCGGGGGTGTCGAGGAAGGTTATATGTCGGCCGTCGGACAGCTTGACGCTGTACGAGCCTATGTGCTGGGTAATACCGCCTGCCTCGCCCGCAATAACGTTGGCTTTGCGGATATAGTCGAGCAAGGAGGTCTTGCCGTGGTCCACGTGGCCCATCACCGTCACTACCGGCGGACGGCTCACGAGGTCTTCCTCGCGGTCTTCTTCCTGATGTATGGCGTCGGCAACCTCGGCAGAAACATACTCGGTGGAGAATCCGAATTCCTCGGCAACGATGTTGATGGTTTCGGCGTCAAGACGCTGGTTGATACTCACCATCACGCCGATGTTCATACAGGTGGCAATTACGTTGTTGACAGGCACGTCCATCATCACGGCGAGGTCGTTAGCCGTAACGAACTCGGTGATTTTCAGCACGCGGCTTTCTGCCATTTCGGCCTGCATAGCCTCGCGTTCACGCGAAGCGTTGGCCTCGCGCTTCTCCTTACGCCACTTGGCGCCGCGCTTGAGGTTTTTATCCTTCGAGGTAAGGCGTGCGAGTGTTTCCTTAACCTGCTTCTGTACGTCCTCCTCGTGTACTTCGGGCTGCTGCACGGGCTGGCGGCGGTTGCGGTCGTTCTTGCCGCCCTGGCGCTGGTTGTTTCCGCCCTGGCCTCCGCCCTGACGGTTGTTGTTGCCACCCTGCGCGCCGCCTTGGCGATTGTTGCCGCCCTGACGGTTGTCGCCGGCGGCCTGACGGCCTGCCTTTTCGATATCTACCTTTTCCTTGCCTGCTATACGGCGGCGTTTCTTACGGTCGCCCTCAGCCGAGGCAGCGCCCTGCGCGCCACCGTTGCGTCCTGCATTGCGCTCGTTGCGTCGTTCTTCCTTCGTTTTTTTCTTAGGACGGGTGGTAAGATTGATGGCGTCGAGGTCGATTTTTCCCACGATATTGAGCGAGGGAGCCGGCTGCGAGCGCTCGATAGTGAACACTTCGGGTTCTACCGATGCAGGAGTTTCGGCCTTGGGGGCTTCCTCCTTTGCCGCTACAGGCTTCGGAGCCTCGGGCTTGGGAGCCGGAGCCTTGGGAGCCTCAGCTTTCGGAGCCTCAGCTTTCGGAGCCGCGGGTTTAGGCGCATTCTGAACCGGGGCTGCGGGCTTCGGAGCCTCTGCCTTCGGAGCCTCTGCCTTCGGGGCCTCAGGCTTAGGAGCCGGGGCTTCCGCGGGAGCTGCCTTGGGTGCTTCTGCCTTAGGTTCTTCAACCTTCGGCTCGGCCTTGGGTGCGGCAGGCTTCGGAGCCTCGGCCTTGGGGGCTTCCTGAGGACGGCGCACCACGGGGTTGCCGTTGGCGTCAAGCTCGAGCTTGCCAAGAATGTGGGGCCCGGCCACGGGGGCGGCCTTCACCTCTTCAACAGGGGCGGGAGCCGGCTCGGCAGGAGCTATGGGAGCGGTGCGCACCTTGCTTTCCTTACGTTCGTTGCTGAAAGCGGTAGAACGGTTCTTAAGGTCTTTGTCGCTCTTGAAAGCTCCCATAAGGAGGTTTACAACCTCATCCTCTATCCGGGTATTGGGATTGTCGTCGATTTCGATGTTTTTTGTGCGCAAAAACTCGATAACGGTCGGCACCGATACGTTAAGGTCTTTTGCTACTTTACTTATTTTCGTTTTCGCCATATATTGTGTTGGTCCTTTTTCTAAATGTGGGGTTACGGGAAGTGGATGAGGTGTCTTTATTCGGCAGTATTACACTGCGGGAGCGTCAAGGGGAGTTGTCAAAGAGGCTCCCGACTGACAGGTTATGCCTCTGCGGGAGTTTCTTCGTCCTCTTCTTCCTCGTATTCGCGGCGGAGCACTTCGAGTACTTCGTCGATGGTGCTTTCTTCGAGGTCCGACTTGTCGAGGAGTGTCTGGCGCGGGGTGTTGAGCACGCTCTTGGCGGTGACACAACCTATGTTCTTAAGGGCGTCGATAACCCATGCGTCGATTTCGTCGCGGAATTCGTCAAGGAAGATATCGTCCTCGTAAATCATCTCGGTATCGCGGTATACGTCGATTTCGTAGCCGGTAAGCATGGTGGCCAGCTTGATGTTGTGGCCGTTCTTGCCGATAGCCAGCGACACCTCTTCGGGACGCAGGAACACTTCGGCCTTCTTTGCTTCCTCGTCAAGACGGATAGTGGAGATACGTGCGGGCGACAAAGCGCGCTGTATGAAGAGGGAGGGGTTGGAAGTATAGTTGATTACATCAATGTTCTCGTTGCGTAGCTCGCGCACGATGCCGTGGATTCGGGAACCTTTGACACCCACGCAGGCGCCAACGGGGTCGATACGGTCGTCGTAGCTCTCAACGGCAATCTTGGCGCGCTCTCCCGGTATGCGGGCCACGGCGCGGATATTGATCAGGCCGTCGTGAACTTCGGGAACCTCAAGCTCGAACAGGCGGCGGAGGAAGGCCTCGTTGGTGCGCGAAACGGTAATCTTGGGGTTGTTGTTCTTATTGTCGACATTGGCAATGACGGCGCGCACGGTTTCGCCCTTGCGGAAGAAGTCGCCGGGTATGGACTCGCTCTTGGGCAGGAGAAGCTCGTTTTTCTCATCGTCGAGGAGCAGCGTTTCGCGGCTCCATGTCTGGTACACCTCGCCTGTCACAAGCTCGCCTTCAAGCTCCTTGAACTTATTGTAGATGGCTTCCTTCTGCAAGTCGAGGATACGGCTCTGGAGTGTCTGGCGCAGGTTGAGGATAGCGCGGCGGCCGAACTTCTCGAATATGATTTCGCGGGTATGCTCCTCGCCAACCTCTGCCTCGGGGTCGTCGTCGGCACGCGCGTCGGACAGCGATATCTGCAAGTTGGGGTTCTCCACCTCGCCGTCGGGCACGACTTCGAGATTCTGGAAAATCTGCACGTCGCCCTTGTCGGGGTTGAGAATCACGTCGAGGTTCTCGTCGGTGCCGAACATTTTTGCCAGCACGTTTCGGAACGACTCTTCGAGCACGCTAATCATTGTGGTCTTGTCGATGTTCTTAAGTTCTTTGAACTCGGCAAACTGTTCGACCATATTGGGAGTTTCCTCTTTCTTTGCCATTGCTATTGCGGGAATTATTTCTTATTTCGTGTGGTATTTGTTAATCAGAATTTTATGTCGTAACGCACATATTTGCACGCGCCCGAGCTGAGCTGCTGCGGCTCCATACGGACAACAGGGCGCTTGGCACCCGGCTCCTTCACCTTTACAGGCACCGTGACCACGAAGGCCACATCGGTATCGCTCTCGCCCGGCTCGACAGACTCGAGCACGCCGTGGAGCTTGCGGCCGTCGGAAGTGAGCACCTCAACATCGTTGCCCACGTTCTTCTCGTACTGGCGGCGCACCTTGAAAGGCGATGTAAGGCCGGCCGAGCCTACCTCGAGGCTGTAATCCTCGGTTTCGCGGTCGAAAACCTCTTCTATGCGGCGGGTTATGCGGGCACAGGTGTCGATATCGACACCGCTCGCTGAATCTATCTCTATATTTATGTCGTTCGACGAACCCACCTTGGCTTCGACCAAGAAAAGGTCGGTACCGCTGATGGCTTCGATAACCGTCTTGACAAGCAATTCTTTATCTATCATGCAAAATTTAGGCCTAAACGAAGAGGAGGAAGCGCCCCGCCCCCTCCTCTCTCGAAGATATAGTGCAAAATTACTTAATTTTTAGGCAAAAAGCAAGTCCCCGCCCGCGTCATACGCAAACGCCCGCTCCTTTTTAATCTTATTAAGCATTAATTATAATATTTTAACCACAATTACCGCGTTTTTATCGCTGCCAAACGAATCGAAAAATTCAGTCACTAAAAAGACTGTAATCGCCAACATACAAACTTGACAGCGCTGCTTCAATGGTCGGTATTGAAACCTCTCCTCTGTCAAGCATTTCCCTATTGACAAGCATATATACTGAATTTGAAATATCTGCATACTGCACAAACACCCTGGGACTAAACATTGTAAGCATCATACGGCGATAAAAACGAAAACGCTTGTTTGGCTCTTCGGGATTATCATTGCCGGGAAGGTCGTTTGCAGCAACAAATCCAAAAGAGGCACAAGGGTCGCAATCGTAATATTTACGCATAATGTTGATACACGACATTACGATTGTACGAGGCTCATAGTCATTCGTCAAGAGGGAATATCGGTTCTTGCTAAGAGATACGCCTTTGTAATAAAATTTCAAACCGTAAAAATGAAATGGAAATTCCTCAACCTCAACTATATACCACTTATTGCTCTTTGTAGATTTGAATTTCCATAAAGAAATAATGCGAAGCGTAGATGTATCCCTGCTCCGCATTATTTTATATGCTTTATATGAGTTGAGCGCCCGCCGCATCAAAGAATGTAGTCGTAAACAGGCACACGATATTTTTCGCGTTCCTCCGAAGTAACAAGCGAAAGCTTGATTTTCAGAGGCTGCTTGTCTTTAGCGGTACAGGCGACCTGAAACTTCTTGCTGCCCTTTGTTGACGGCTTTTTAAACAGGCTCATTATCTTCTTTTAGTTCTGTGGTTTGTATTCAAACGCAAAGATAAAAGAAAAAGTTGTTATACACAAGCTTTTAACGAAATAAACTATAGCACGAAGGCGACTTCTTTGAAGGTGTAGGAGCGGCCGTTCGACAGGGTGAGGGTGCCGTCGGGCGCCACGGCCTCGATGGAGGCCGTGAATACCGCTCCGCCCGGCTCGCGGAAAGGCCATTGGCCGTCGCGACGCCACAGCCGGGCCATATAGCGCCCGGTAAGCGCTTCGCCGTCACCGTCCGAGCCGTAGCGGTCGATTTCTCCCACTATGGCGCCAACAACCTTTTCCAGCGTTTCTTCCAGTGGAAGCTCGCGCCCCGTAAACTCGACAAGCGACACAGGGTTTGGAGCATCGCTCAGGAAGCGCCTCTGATTCACGTTGATGCCTATGCCCGCAATGGCACGGCCTATGGCGCTGCCGGCAAGCGAGTTCTCTATGAGTATGCCGCACAGCTTGCGGTCGCCAATATAAATATCGTTGGGCCACTTGATGGCTATGCGCTCGGCGCAGCCGCTCTCGGCAAGCAGGCCGTCGAGCGCGTCGGCAATGCCGAGCGAAACAAGCATCGACATTTCAAACTGGCGCGCCGCCGGTATTCCGCCCGGCCTCAGCATGAGCGAGAACGTGAGATTGGCTCCGGGCTGTGCCTCCCATGTGTTTCCGCGCTGCCCGCGCCCGGCGGTCTGCTCGCGCGTCGCCACCACAAAGCCGTGCGGGGCATCGGGCATCGCGGCAAGCTCGGTGTTGGTCGAGCCACAGCTGTCGAGCCACAGAGGCTCAGGCGTTATCATTCGCTGATGGTAAGGGTTCGGCTGTCGTCGTCGTTGACGCTTATGCGCACCGTCACAGTATCGGCAGGCAGGGCGGCAGCTATGCGCTCGGGCCATTCAATGAGGCACACCGCGCCTGAGTCGAAATAGTCCTCGATACCGAGTTCAAGGGCTTCTTCGAGGTCTTCGATGCGGTAGAAATCGAAGTGATATATCAGTTCGGCGGTCGTGTCGGAACGGTACTCGTTGATAAGCGCGAAAGTAGGCGAGGCCGTTTCGCCCGGCTCAACGCCGAGAGCTTCAGACAGCGCATTTATAAAAGTGGTTTTGCCGGCTCCCATATCGCCGTAGAAAGCGAATACCGTGTTATCACCCATAAGGGCTGCAAAGCTGCGGGCGGCTTCGGGAAGAGCCTCAAGCGAAGGGATTTCTATTGTTTTCATACAAGAATGTGTTTTGGCGACAGGCTGATCAGCGGCACAAGCATCTCTTCCATCGAGATTCCGCCATGCTGGAAAGTCCCGTCGTAATATTGCACGTAGTAGTTATAGTTGTTGGGATAGGCGAAGAAGTCGCCCGGAGCAGCGAATATATACGCCGAGGCCACACCGGGCGACGGCAGTCCGAACTGCTGCGGCTGCTTTATCTCATACACCTGCTTGGGATTGTATGCCAGGTTTTTGCCGAGCTTGTATCGCAGGTTCGTATTGGTGTTCTTATAGCCCATCACCTTCACGGGATTATCGACCCTGATGGTGCCGTGGTCGGTGGTGAGCACTATCTTGTAGCCTTTCTCGGCTATACGGCGGAATATTTCGAGAGCCGACGAATGACGGAACCACGCCTCTGTCAGCGAGCGGTATGCGGCATTGGTAGAGGCAAGTTCGCGAATCATCTTCGACTCGGTGCGGGCATGCGACATCATATCAATGAAGTTGAACACTATCACATTGAGGTCGTTTGCCTCCAATCGGCCAAACTCGCGCAGAAGGCGCTCGCCTCCGGCACCGTCGTTTATCTTGCTATACGAAAAAGTATTGCGGCGTCGATAGCGCTCCAGCAACGTGGATATCAGTGGTGACTCATTGATGTTTTTGCCTTCTTCCGAATCCTCGTCGACCCACAGTTCGGGAAACATTTTCTCTATCTGCGCCGGCATCAGGCCGGAGAATATGGCATTTCGGGCGTACTGCGTGGCCGTGGGCAGAATAGAGGTATACAGGCTTTCGTCGATATTGAAATATTCGGCAAGAACGGGCTTGATGGTGCGCCACTGGTCGAGCCTGAAGTTGTCGATAAGTATGAAAAACACCTTTTCGCCCGCGTCGAGCATAGGAAAGACAGTCTTAGGCAGCACCTGCGGACTCATCAGCGGGGCGCCGTCGGAGTCCATCCACGAAGAATAATTACGCTTAACCCATTTGTAAAACTCCGAGTTGGCCTCTTTCTTCTGTATGGCGAGCAGTTCGTCCATATTGGTGCCGGCTCCGGCAAGCTCCATCTCGCGGAACACAAGGCGCTCGTAGAGCGAATACCAGTCGTCGATACTGTCGGCGGTATTAATCAGCGAGCCAAGCTCGCCGAACTCCTCGCGATAGTCGCGCGTGGCCTTTTCCTGCACCAACGACGCCGAATGCAGGTGCTTTTTTATCGCTATCAGAATCTGATTGGGATTGACAGGCTTTATGAGATAGTCGGCAATCTTGCTGCCCACAGCCTGATCCATGATATTTTCCTCCTCGCTCTTGGTAATCATAATCACCGGCGTCTGAGGCAGGCGCTGCTTCAGCTCCGAGAGGGTTTCGAGCCCGGTAAGTCCCGGCATGTTCTCGTCGAGGATAATAAGGTCGAAAGGTTCGGCAAAGGCCATGTCGAGCGCGTCGCGTCCGTTATTGGCAGTGACAAGCTCATAGCCCTTGTTCGTGAGAAACAGCAGGTGGGGCTTGAGGAGGTCGATTTCGTCATCGGCCCACAATATTCGTGGCTCGCGGCTCATATGATGCAAAGATAATGTTTTTCGCACAAAACTCAACCGCTCACCTGCACCTCTATGCCTGTGGCGCGGCGGATTTTGTCGGATATGACGTCGAGTTCGGCGCGCGGTATGCGCTGCAGCGATGTTTCGGGCGTGGGACGGTCGATAGTATAAATCATTATTTCGCCCGGAGCTATGCGGCGGTAGGCGTCGATAAGGGCGTCGACCTCGGCATCTGTGGTATTGTCAACAGGCTCGCCGCGATGCTCGCCGCGGGTGAACATGGTCTGTATGATGCCCTGGCGCCCGAACGACGCAAGACTCTCGATAGTGCGCTCCACGGAGTAACCCGGTGCCGGACGGTCGAGCAGGCGCACAGTGCTGTCGAAGGCGCTGTCGAGTTTGAGAATGTTGTTATCGACCTTGCGCAGGGCCGCCGCCACCTCCGGACGCGATATGCGCGTGGAGTTGGTAAGCACGCTTATCTTCACGGCGGGGAAATACTTGTCGCGCAAGGCGATGGTGTCGTCGATAATTTCCGCGAAATGGTGGTGCAAGGTCGGCTCTCCGTTGCCCGAGAATGTTATCACGTCGAGCGGGGCGTTGTCGGCCTTGAGCTGCTGTAGCTTGGCCTCGAGGAGTTCCCGCACTTCTTCGCGCGCGGGCAGTCCGCTCGTTCCGGCGCCTTGTGCGTTATAGCCGGCCTCGCAGTAGAGGCAGTCGAAAGAGCATATCTTGCCATCGTTAGGCATCAGGTTTATGCCGAGCGAGGCTCCGAGCCGTCGCGAATGTATCGGGCCGAAAACAGTTTCGTGAAACAGTACTGTCTGCATCGTGGTTTCAATCTATTTTACGGGTAAATAAACGGGATAGCTGCGCTATGGCGAAGCCCACCACCACGACGGTGGCAAGCACCATGCCCACATCGCCCCATTCGAGACGCACAGGGTAGGCCTCCACCGACAGTGCCGCCGGGTCGCCGTCGAGCCTTATCAGGCCGAAGCGCTCCTGCAACAGCGACAATCCCACTCCGAGCGCTATGCCCACAAGGCCTCCGACTGCCGTAATCAGCCAGCCTTCGGCTATGAACACCCGCCGCACCGTGGAGCGCGATGCGCCGAGCGAACGAAGCGTCGCCATGTCATAGCGCTTCTCAATCACCATAAGCGATAGCGTGGACACGATGTTGAAGGAAGCCACAACGAGTATGAACACGAGCATGAGGAAGGTAATCCACTTCTCGACTGAAATCATACGGAAGGTGTCGGCCTGCTGGCGCTCGCGCGACAACACATCGAATCCGTCGCCAAGCATCGCTCCGATATCGGACGCCACACGGGCAGCGTCGGCACCCGGCTCAAGGCCTATGTCTATGGCCGAGGCCTCGTCGGCGCGGTATTCGAGCAGTCGCCTCAGCGCGTCGAGCGGCACTGTCACGCAGTCGTTGTCATACTCCGGCTGGTCTATCTGGAAAACAGCGCTCATAGCCACCGGCAACCGGCGGTATGCCGCCGCAGGGTTGGCAGGGTTGATGCGGCCCACACGCCGTGGAGCATACAGCACCGCCGCCGACATTCCGCCGGGGCGCAGGCCTGTGTGGAGCGCCACACCCACCGACAGCTGCGCGGCAGCCAACGTGTCGGCGCCGACGTGCGCCTCCGTGGCATATGCGCCGTCGATTATCACAGGCGAAAGATCCGGCGCGCTGTAGGCACCGGGGTCGGAGCCGGTGACCCTCACCGGCATCTGAGCATCCCCGGCCACAAGAAGAGCACGCTCCTGCAACGTGGGGCTTGCCCATGCCACGCCCTCTATTCCCGACAATGCCACTGCCACGGAATCAGCCCCGGCAAACACCTTGCCAACCTTTACCACGGCCTTAAAATCGGGGTCTATGCGCCCGAGGCGAGTATGGGCAAGATCGGAAAAGCCGTTGAATACCGACAGCACCACCACGATGGCCATAGTGGCAACAGCAACGCCCGCCAGCGATATCACGGAGATAACGTTGACGGCGCGATGCGATTTTTTCGCAAAAAGATAGCGTAAGGCGATGCGGAGCGCGAGCATTGGCCGGGACAGGCGGCTACTTCTCGAGCAGCGAGTTGATGTTGTCGATATAGTCGAGCGAATCGTCGAGATAGAACTGTAGCTCCGGCACCTTGCGGAGCTGGTGGCGAACCACCTGGGCCAGCTCGTAGCGCACGGTCTGGCGCGATTTGTTTATATTCTCCATCACGGCGGGAGCCTGTTCCGAAGGGAATACCGAAAGGTATGCCTTGGCTATCGACAGGTCGGGCGAAACGCGCACGGCGCTCACCGACACTATCACGCCGTGGGTCTTGGCTGTCTGACGGCGGAATATCTCGCTGAGTTCCTTCTGTAGCAGGCGCGAAATTTTTGCTTGGCGGGTAGATTCCATAATGTTTTCTTTGAGGGCGTTTAATGCCTGTTATTGTTCTATAACAAGCAGGAGCGACCCTTAGTTGATGATATCGAATCCTGTATACTTGCGCAGGCATTCGGGCACCACTATGCCCTCGGGAGTCTGGTTGTTTTCCAGCAGGGCGGCCATGATGCGCGGCAGGGCGAGGGCCGAGCCGTTCAGAGTATGGCAGAGGTGCGTCTTTTTATCCTCGCCACGGTAGCGGCATTTGAGGCGGTTTGCCTGATAGGTTTCAAAGTTGGATACAGACGAAACCTCAAGCCAGCGCTCCTGGGCGGCGGAGTACACCTCGAAGTCGAAGGTAATTGCCGATGTGAAGCTCATATCGCCGCCGCAAAGACGAAGTATGTGCCAAGGCAGGCCGAGCTTTTCAAGAAGACCCTGCACGTGAGCCTTCATCTCCTCAAGGGCGGCGTAAGAATTTTCGGGCTTTTCGATACGCACTATCTCAACCTTGTCGAACTGGTGCAGACGGTTGAGGCCGCGCACGTCCTTGCCGTAGCTGCCGGCCTCGCGACGGAAGCAGGCCGAGTAGGCGCAATTCTTTACAGGGAGGCTGTCGGCAGGCAGAATCACGTCGCGATAGATGTTTGTCACAGGCACCTCGGCGGTCGGAATAAGGTAGAACTTATCCTCAGTCACGAAGTACATCTGGCCTTCCTTGTCGGGGAGCTGGCCCGTGCCGTAGCCCGAAGCCTCGTTTACCACGTAGGGAGGCTGCACTTCGAGATAACCGGCCTCCGAAGCCTGGTCGAGGAAGAACTGAATGAGGGCACGCTGCAACTTCGCACCCTTGCCAAGGTATACGGGGAAACCCGCGCCTGTTATCTTCACACCGAGGTCGAAGTCGATCAGACGGTACTTTTTGGCCAGATCCCAGTGCGGAAGCGCGTCGGGGCCGAGGTCTGGCATATGGCCTCCGGTGGCTTCCACCACATTGTCGGCGGCAGTCTTTCCTTCGGGCACGCCCCCGCAGGGAATATTGGGTATATTGAGAAGCTCGGAAGTGATAGCCTCTTCGGTGCGGGCAAGTTCTTCGGCTATAGCCTTCTGCTCTTCCTTGAGCACGGCCACGGAAGCCTTGGCTGCCTCTGCGTCCTCGCGGCGGCCTTCCTTCATGGCGCGGCCTATGCTGTCGGCCATACGCTTGAGCTCGGCGGCGGCATTATCGTTTTTAAGCTGCAGGCCACGACGTATGTCGTCGAGAGCGAGCACGCGGTTGACGGGCTTCTCGCCGTCGAAACCTTTCACGGCCAGACGCTCTACGATAAATCGCGGGTCGGCCTTTATCTGTTGTAAGGTAAGCATTCCTTTTGTAGTATTAAATAATCTTTTCACATAGCCACATAGTCACTCAGCCACCTGACCACCTGACCACATAACCACTTGTTCACTTAACCACCCGACCGCTTAGCTAAGCAGCTGGCGCACCTTGGCCGAGATAGCGCGGCCGTCGGCACGTCCGGCAAGAGCCTTGGTGGCCACGCCCATCACCTTGCCCATCTCGGCAGCCGACGAAGCGCCAACTTGTGCTATGATGGCCTTCAGCTCTGCCTCAAGCTCTTCTTCCGACAAAGCCTTGGGCAGATATGCCTCAATCACGGCAACCTCGGCAAGCTCTGTCTCGGCAAGCTCCGGACGGTTCTGTTCCTGATATATGCGGGCACTCTCACGGCGCTGCTTGGCCATCTTGACGAGGATTTTCATAGCAGCCTCGTCCGACAGCTCGCCATTGGCGCCGGGAGCGGTTTTACCTTCTATAAATTCTTTCTTTATGCCCCGCAGAGCCTGCAGGCGCACCTTGTCTTTGGCAAGCATCGCGGCCTTGATGTCGGCCTCGATTTGTGTATAAAGATCCATTTCTTTCTACCGGTTGGTTTTCAAACGGCAAAGATACAAAATTTCCCGCCCACCACCGCCATTTTCCCGCGCATTTCGCCACTTAAAGCAACGCGCTAATTAACATCAGATTGATTTTCGTATTTGATAGTTCCTTCGCATACCATACCTTCAAAAATCCCATGCAACACTGTTTTAGGACGGGATGGCAAATATTCTGCAGGACGAATCAAGCCCATCGATTCAATTTGATTGAAAAGGCGAATCAAAGAACGGCCTATTGCCCAAGATAAATTCACAGGAACAGCATTCCCAATCTGTTTATATTGTGCTGATAGATTGCCGCAGAAAGTCCATTCATCAGGGAAAGTCTGAATCCTCGCATATTCACGCACAGAGAGAGGCCGTGTTTCAACAGGATGACACCTTTCTGTCTGCTTTTGCGCCGGAGCACAAGTTAACGTCAAACTTGGCTCATCCATAGAAAGGCGCCTTGCCATTCCTGTCTTCCCGCCCCCAAGATTATAACTTCCTTTCATATAATCTTTTGCTACATCTTCAGGAAGATCTCGCCAGTCACCGCCTTCAGGCACAAGCTCCATGACGCGTTTCTTGGACTGCGGATATTGTTGACCGTCCGAGGACGGCACATCTTTGTCATATAGCGCACCTTTAAAAAAGGCATCTCTCAATGTCCGCACATCACAACACACATCTGGCCACTCAAAAGACACATGGCTTGAAATATCATTGCGAATAGCAATCAGAATCAAACGTTCTCTTTTTTGAGGAACATTATATTGAATCGCCCTAAGAACTCGCGGCTCAACCAAAGTATATCCCAATTCAGCAATCACATTTCTAATCGTAGCCAAAGTCCTCCCATTGTCATGTTCCAACAGACCTCGGACATTCTCAGCCATAAAAACCAATGGTTGAATTTCTTTTATAGCTCGCGCCATCTCAAAGAATAATGTACCACGAGTTTCCTCAAAGCCAAGTCGCTTGCCCGCATAAGAGAATGCCTGACATGGAAAGCCCCCTGAAAGAAAATGCACCTTGCCTTCATAAGGACTAAAATCAATATTATGTATATCTCCTTCAACCACATTCCAATTTGGGCGATTAGCACGGAGTGTCTGACACGCAAATTTATCAAATTCGTTCAATAACACGTGGTTGAACCCAGCTTTTTCCATACCCAAAGCCAAGCCTCCGGCCCCTGCAAATAATTCAACAGAGTTATAAACCGCAGACGGAGAAACTATCGCCTCCTGCTCCCAATTGGTGTTAAGCATTGCATCAATCTCAGGGACACCGACTAATTCCTCAAGATAAAAGAATCTACGACCGGAATCATCAATGTGCACTATATGCTTGCCTTTGCGCACCCACGCTTCCACAGTTGCTCTGGAAACGCCCAATAAATCTGAAAAATTATTTAACGAAATTACTCTATGCGACATATTATTTATTCAGGTTATTTATTCAGGCTTTCAAAACCTTCGTAAGTCGAAAACGCAAGAAGATACAGAGCTGTAAGAAGATCTGCGTGTTCCTTTGCAAGTTCTTCATACACGTAATTGGACAGAGCAAGATTTTTATTCTCATTCACTACATCCTCAATAATAATAGGAAGCGCCATACAAAGTTTGTAGAACGCCATACTGTCACCGAAGACCAGTTCATAGAACTTATCCATCGACATACGCCGAATTTTCTTATGAGAACGGGGTTGCTTGTCGAGAGTCATTTTCCAAATCTCATCTTTTGATTTCTTGGATATAACCTCTACAAGATAACACGTCGCCTCATCATCATCAAGCAATTTAGCCTGCATCTTCATATACGTTTTTTGTGAAGATGCAGAATTCATCGTATTATGTTTATTTTTAAGCTCTACAAATATATGCAAATCCGGATTTTCCACATCAAAGCCCTCTTTGGGCACAACCCATCCATTCCCGGCATAGTGAAACAGATACTGATGGAAATACCCAATCTTATTGGTATTCGATTTATCTATTTGGCGAAAACATTCATCTTCAATTGCTTCCCTGATGGATTTGCCATATACTTTGGAATCAAATGTCAGTTTGATTGGATCTACAATGTTTTCGTTAAACTGTAGCAACGTAATATCACGACGATAAGACTCAACCGTTCGCTTTACATGCTCATAAATGTCATCGTCTGAGATGAATCCAAGATTATATTGACGCCTCATAATATCTTAAATTATTTGTATCCCAAACCAAAACAAATATTTTACCACTATAGGCAACTGTATTTATATGCCGGATATAACGAACTTTCAATTTCCTAATAATTATATTGTCATATCTGATTGGTATGGATTGCAAAGATACGAATAAGTCGAGTGCAAAAACAAATATTCTTATTTGATTTTGCCGAGCGTGAGTATCTAAGGCGATTAGCCAAAGATACGAATAAGTCGAGCGCAAAAACAACTAAATTTATTTTTACACCACGCGCATTTCGCCACGGGGAGGGATTTTCGGATTGATCTGCGGGGAGGGTGCGGGCGATTGGTGCAAACGGATAGGATATTGGTGCGATTGGGAATTTTGGCAGTGGGTTTGCGAATCTTTTTGTAATTTTGGCGCACAATCTGAAAGTCAACACACATACCACCATATGGAGGAAGTAATTCGCCAAGGCTTTGAGCGCCTTGAAAGGATATCGGCCGACTACAGCCGCATAGAGGATTCGTGCGTGTACGTGCATCTCGATTCGGAGCTGAGCAAGCAGCTCGAAAGCCTCGAGATGATGCACCGCCGGGTCGACGGTCTGATTTGTTTTCTCTTCGTGAAAGGGACTGTTAACGTCAAATTCAATTCCGACGAGTTCGTTATCGACAAACCGTCGCTGCTTGTGGCACCTCACGGCACTCTGATAAACCTGCACTCCGACAACTGGCGCGAGGCCGAAACATATATCGTGGCGATGTCGTCGAGCTTCGTGCAAAACATCAACATATCGTTCTCGTCGATATCCATAGCGCCCCTGCAGGAACGCCCGACTCCTGTGCTGGAGGTAAAGGAACGCGAACTGCCCGTGCTGCTTCGTTATTTCGGGCTGATGCACTCTGCGATGAGCGACAAATTCAACCTGCAGCTCAACCGCCATATTTTGAGCAATCTGGCGGCGGCATTGTTCTACCACATAATGGTGCTTGCCTACAAACGCGCCGAGGTAAGCGTGGCCGAAGGCGCAGCGCCGAGGCGCAGCAGCTATGTGCAGGATTTTATGAGGCTTGTGCATATGCACTTCACCCGCGAGCGCTCCGTAAACTTCTACGCCTCCCAGCTGTTCATATCGCCCAAATACCTGTCGCTGCTTGTCAAGGAGGCCACAGGACGCTCGGCTGCCCGGTGGATCGACCACTTCGTGATTACGGAAGCCAAGAACCTGCTCCGCTTCTCGGGCAAGAACATCCAGCAAGTGGCCTACGCGCTCAACTTCTCGAACCAGTCGTCATTCGGCAAGTACTTCAAGCATCTCACCGGAATGTCGCCTACCGAGTTCCAGAAGTCGTAGGCCGGCGGAAGATTCTCTCCACTATCTGGGCAATGGCTCCGTCGCCGGTAATGTTGCAGGCGGTGCCAAAACTGTCCATAGCTATGTAGAGGGCTATCATCATGGCATTGTCCGCATCGGAAAAGCCGAGCATACCGCTCAGCAGGCCGAGCGAGGCCATAATAGCACCTCCGGGAACACCGGGAGCCGCTATTATGGTGATGCCGAGCATGGCTATGAACCCGGCAAACATACCGAAGTCGTAAGGCATGCCGTGGAGCACCATAAGCGCCATGGCGCAGGATACTATCTTGAGCGTCGAACCCGACATATGGATAGTGGCGCACAACGGTACTGTGAAACCCGCGATATCGCGGTTGACGCCCATAGCGACTGTGCGCTCGAGCGTCACAGGTATGGTCGCAGCCGACGACTGCGTGCCAAGAGCCGTGAAATAAGCCGGCATCATAGTGGCCAAGGCCTTGAACGGATTGCGGCGCGAAAACGCCGATGCCACACAATACTGCAGCACAAGCACACCTATGTGGAGAGCAAAAATAACGACTATTATCTTGATAAATGTCGACAGTATCGAGCCGACAGTCCCGGCCATCGTCATACCCATGAATATCCCGAAGATATAAAGCGGCAGCAGAGGAACTATCGCCCTGCTTATAACAAGATTTATGACCGAGCGGAAATCTTCGAGCAGGCTTTTGAGAGCACGGGCCGAGGGCAATACGGCACAGCCGAAGCCAAGCACGAAGGCAAGCACCAGCGATGCCGTGACGGTCATCAACGGCTCTATCGCTATATTGAAGAAGGCATCAGGGCCGGCCACCGAGCCACCTGCCGCGGCAATATAGGCGGCAGGCTCTATAAGCGACGGAAATGCGAAATTGGCAGTAATATATGCAAGCGCGCCGGAGCCGAATGTCATCAGGTATGCTATGGCCACGGTGGCAAGCAGCATGGCGCCGGCTCTCCGCCCTATGTCGGCAATGGCAGGAGCCACAAATCCCACTATCAGCAGCGGAATCATAAAGCCCAGAAAAGAGCTGAACAAGGAATTGAAAGTGGCAAAGCAGCGCGCCGCCCATACAGGCAGCACCATTCCGGCAGCTATGCCGAGAACTATCGCTATTGCCACGCGGGCGAGAAGCCCGATACGGGGAAGAGGATGTTTCATGGTAATCTCTTGTCCGAGGCCGGCACAAGGCGCGCGGAGGCCTCCCACAAGGTGTAGATAGGTATGAATACTATAAATAAGGTAAACGGATCGCCGGTAGGAGTTATCAGGGCGGCAACCACCAGAAGCGCCACGATGGCGTGACGCCGGTAGCGGCCGAAGAAATCGCGCCGCAGCACTCCCATCTTGCCCAAGAGCCACGCGAGCAACGGCAGCTCGAACACGGCTCCCATCATAAGCAGGAGCGTAAAGAAATTATCCATATAGGAATCCAGCGACACGATAGGCCGTATGGCTTCGCTAAGCCTGTAATCGGCAAGGAACCTCACCGTGAGCGGAAATATAAGGAAATAACCTGCGGCAACACCGAGATAGAACATGACATTGCCGAAAAAGAACGCACGGGTGATGCCACGGCGCTCGTGTTCATAAAGCCCGGGAGCCACAAAGCCCCACAGCAGGTATATGACCACTGGAAATCCGACAATCAGAGCCACCCAGCACGAAGCCGAGAGATGCACAAACAGCTGCGAGGCAAGTTCGAGGCTTACCACATCGACCTCGAAGCCGTCGGCAGTAGTCTGCCCCGCAATACGGTCGAACAACTCATAGACGGGGAACGACGGACTGCACGGCGCCATTATCACATTGTCGAAAATCCACGGCATAGCCACAAATGCGCCCACGCCGAGAACGGCCACCACAGCCACCACACGCACAAGCACCCGGCGCAGGGCGTCGAGATGGTCCCAGAAAGTCGATTCCTTGTCTGCCACGGCCGGACAGGGGGTGGGTTAATCGCGGTCTTTGCCGCGTGGCTCGTCACTTGCAGCCGCACCCGGAGCCTTGGCCTGCTCGTCGCTGTCGAGAGGCTTGTTAAGCTCCTCCTTGGCTTCCTGCATACCCTTGCGGAACGAATGTATGCCCTTTCCGAGGCCGCGCATCAGCTCAGGAATCTTGCGGCCGCCGAAAAGAAGAAGTATGGCAAGGAATATTATAAGCCATTCCCAGCCACGGAGATTACCAATAAAGAGGGGTATGAGCAGGAGTGTGTGCATGATTCGGTTGTTTTGATGTGTAAAGTTAGGCATAATTCACCGAAAATCCCTAACTTTGCTGAGTTTTTAAGGTAATTTATAAACCAACCATAATGAAAGCATATGTATTCCCGGGCCAGGGAGCGCAATTCGTAGGCATGGGCAAAGACCTCTACGACAACAACGCCGAAGCCCGCGCCCTCTTTGAAAAAGCCAACGAGATACTCGGATTCTCCATCACCGACCTTATGTTCGCCGGTACCGACGAAGACCTCCGCCAGACCGCCGTAACTCAGCCGGCCATCTTTATCCACTCAGTGCTTTTGGCCAAGAGCCTCGGTGCCGACTTCCAGCCCGACATGGTTGCCGGCCACTCCTTGGGCGAATTTTCAGCGCTCGTGGCTGCCGGAGCACTCAGCTTTGAAGACGGCCTCCGCCTCGTGGCTGCCCGCGCTCGCGCAATGCAGAAAGCCTGCGAGCTCACCGAATCGACCATGGCGGCAGTCCTCGCCCTCCCCGACGAAAAGGTTGAGGAAATCTGCGCCGGTATCGAAGGCACGGTGGTCTGCGCCAACTACAACTGCCCCGGACAGCTTGTTATCTCCGGCGAGGTAGCGGCTATCGACGCTGCCTGCGAGGCCCTCAAGGCCGCAGGAGCCAAACGCGCCCTCAAGCTCAAAGTAGGCGGCGCCTTCCACTCGCCCTGCATGGAGCCTGCCCGCGCAGAACTCGCTGCAGCTATCGAAGCGACCGAGTTCCATACCCCGGTATGCCCCGTGTTCCAGAACGTGGACGCGCTGCCCCACACCGACCCTGCCGAAATCAAGGCCAACCTCGTGGCTCAGCTCACCGCCCCGGTACGCTGGACACAGAGCGTCCGCAACATGATTGCCGACGGCGCCACAGAGTTCGTAGAACTCGGCCCGGGCAAGGTACTGCAGGGACTGGTCGCCAAAATCGACTCCTCCGTAAGCGTGAGCGGCATGCAGTAAGCCCCTCCGCAAAAATATAACTGTGCGCACGCCACCCCTCGCCATTCCTATGGCTCCAAGGGGTGGCGTGTCATATATAACACAAACCCGACAAACCAACGATTTAGGCGAGGTTCGGTTTTTTTTCGTACATTTGCGGCTTATTAGCAAGGAAAATATGATGGAACGACTCAAAGCATATCTCTCAAGGCCTCAGGTGTGGGGGTTCTTTGTATCAGTGGCCGTACTGGCCATAATATCACTGGCTTTTTTCTACCCCGACAATTTCGAGGGCAACAGCCTGAGGCAACCCGATATGCAGCAGGGCGCCGCAAACGGCCACGAGGCGCAGACCTACGAAGCAGAAACCGGAGAGAAAGCGCTGTGGACAAACGCCCTCTTCGGAGGCATGCCCACCTTCCAGATTTCGCCGAGCTACCCCTCGAACAGCCTCTTTACATGGATTAACACCGTGTACGGACTCGGGCTGCCCGCACCTTCGAACCTGCTATTCATGATGATGGCGGGATTCCTGATACTGCTCTTCGCCCTTAAGATGCGATGGTACTACGCATTGATAGGCTCCATCGCATGGGGATTCTCGTCGTACTTCATAATCATAATAGGAGCCGGGCATATATGGAAATTCGTGGCGCTCAGCTATGTGCCGCCCACTGTTGCCGGATTCATAATGCTTTATCGCGGACGCTATGTGGCCGGAGCTGCCATGCTGGCGCTGTTTGCCATGCTGCAGCTCAACGCCAACCACCCGCAGATGACCTACTATTTCGGCCTGACGATGGCCATTCTTGCCATTTCTTACCTTGTGGAAGCCATACGCGGCAAGCGCCTGCGCAGCTGGTTCGCAGCCTCTGCCATAGCCCTGGGATGCGGCGTCCTCGCTCTCGGAGCCAACGCCCCGTCGCTATACAACACCTATGAGTACGCCAAAGAAACCAAACGCACCCAGAGCGAGCTCACCCCGTTGGAAACAGCGTCTACCGGCGCTCCGACAGAACGGCCTACAGGAGGCCTTGCCAAATCAGACATAGTGGGCTGGAGCTACGGCCGGGCCGAGATGTTCTCGCTCGTGGTACCCAATGTGCGTGGCGGAGCCTCCGCACGTCCCGAGCAAGGCTCAATGCAGCATATGAGCCTCGCCATGCTCGACGAGGCCTCCGAATATGCCGACAACGCTTCGACCTCGATGTTGCTTCAATACCTGTCGCAGTATTTCAACAACTCAGAAGGCACCAACGGCCCTGTGTATGTGGGTGTGCTCGTGGTAGTATTCTTCATTTTGGGCTGTATTATCGTTCGCGGACCGCTCAAGTGGGGCCTGCTCACGGCCACGGTGCTGTCGATGCTTCTGTCGCTGGGCTACAATCTCGAATGGCTAACCGACCTGATGATATACAACTTCCCGATGTACAACAAATTCCGCGCCGTAGAGAGCATTCTCGTGGTAGCTGAATTCTGTATGCCCCTGCTGGCCATTCTCGCACTGGCGCAACTCTTGCGCGACGGCACGACGGCGTGGGGCAAGTACAAGAAGCCACTTCTCGTGGCCTTCGGCCTTCCGGCAATTGTGGCGCTTGTAGCCGTGGCCGCGCCCGGCGCTTTCGGCGAAGCTATCAACGATACCGACCGCGCATACTCCGAGCAGCTGCAACAGCAACTTGCCCAGTACTACGAGCAGAACGGTGCCGACAGCAACCAGATTGCAGCCGCCGTATACGAAATGTCGCTCTCCAATCCTGCCAACATCGAGGCCATAACATCGCTGCGATATGGCTTGGTGCGTTCCGACGGCTGGCGTTCGCTGCTGTTCCTCGTGCTTGGCGCCTTTGTAATGATACTTTTCTATAAGCGCGCCGTGCGCCTCGGCGTGGCTGCGGGCGCATTCGGAGTGCTGATATTCACCGACCTTTACCAGGCCGACAAGCGCTATGTGTCGCACAGCTCCTTCGGGCCGGCCGACCCTGCAGGCGAGATAACATTCACCCCCGACGAGATAGACCGCGCCATCTTGGCCGACAACGACGGCACATACAGGGTGTTCGACATACCGGGATTCCAAAACGCCGACAGGTCGTACTTCCACCACACCCTCGGAGGCTACCACGCAGCCAAGCTCAACCGCTACGAAGACCTCATACAGCGCAAGCTGATGCCCGTGCTGCGCTACGGATACATGCCCGGCTCGCCGGTGCTTTCCGACCCGCGCATAGGCCAGCTCGGCAACGACCTGCGCACCGGCTACCGGGTGGCCGACATGCTCAATGCCCGCTATGTGATAACGGGCGACCCCGAGCAGCCTCTCGCCAAGAACCCCGACGCCCTCGGCAACGCGTGGCTGGTAGACAGCCTCGTGTGGGTCGACGGAGCAGACGCCGAAATGGCAGCACTCGACGCCTCTACGCTCGACTTTGCACGCAGCGCCGTGGCCGACCGCAAGTTTGCCGGAGCGCTGCCCGAAGAGGCTCCGTCGCTCGCACCCGGCGACACCATCTATATGACTTCGTACACCCCCAACGAACTCAAATACCACGTATCCACCACCAACGGCGGTGTGGGTGTATTCTCCGAAATATACTTCCCGTGGGGCTGGCACGCCGCCATCGACGGCAAGCCGGCAGAACTCGCCCGCGTAAACTACGTGCTCCGCGCCTTGGCACTTCCTGCCGGCAGCCACGAAGTGAGTATGACATTCGCGCCCGAGTCTATTAAAACATCATCAGGCATTGCCTATGCCTGCGTGACTCTGATATATCTGCTCGTTGGCGCAGGCGTGTTCACCGAGGCACGACGCCGCAAACTAATCTAAGCCTCCTCTGCCGATGGGCGTACTGGCATATTACAAGCGTTGGCGGCACAGCAAGGGCTTCGGCATACACTCGCCGTTCGCCTACCGGTTCATAACGGAGGTGCTGTGCCAGCCGCTGCCATACTACTCCTACAGCCGCATCGGTTCGGACAAGGACCTGAGGCTGCTCGTGCGCCTGCTGGCCTTCTTCAGGCCTGAAAGGATTATGATAATGTCGCACAATCCCGGGCGCTACACAGCGATAATAAAAACAGTAGCGCCGCAATCCGAAATAGTGAACTGCGACGCCGACTTTATCGTGGCCGACATTGCGGCAGATATTGAAAAGCCTGTCAACGCCCTGCTGATAGGGCGCGACACAATCGAACGGGCCGCGGAACTACGCTGCCGCTACTCCTACGGAATGGCTTTCTCCAACGACAGTTCCCGCGCTGTGTTCGCGGCCCTGCCCCACCTGCCGAGGCAGGATTTCAGCCTGCGTTTTTAAGAGGGTGTTAAAAACTTTTAGGGACGTGTCTGCCCTGCACCGGTAACGAGGTATTTGTACGTCGTAATCTCACGCAGCGCCATAGGGCCACGGGCATGCAGCTTCTGGGTAGATATGCCTATCTCGGCACCGAAGCCGAACTGTCCGCCGTCAGTAAAAGCCGTCGACACATTGGCATACACACAGGCGGCATCGACATTGTTGAGGAACTGTTCTGTGGCATCGCGGTTCTCCGCCACTATGCACTCGCTGTGCTGCGAGCCGTGGACAGCTATGAAATCAAGCGCCTCGTCTATATCCCCCACCGTCTTAAGGCTCATACGGAGCGATAGCCATTCGCGCCCGAAATCCTCGTCGGAAGCGCGATGCAACAGCGGGTACGCACCTTTCAGCGCCTCGTAGGCCTCCTCGTCGGCATATATCTCGACATTGCGGTCGGAGAGGTGGTAGCATATGGCAGGAAGATCGGACAGGCGCGAACGGTCGACTATCATACAATCCAAGGCGTTGCAGACGCCCACGCGGCGCGTCTTGGCATTGAATATTATATCGCGCCCCGTGGCAATGTCGCCCGAGGAGTGGAAATACGTATGGCAAACGCCCGCGCCTGTTTCTATAACAGGCACCTGAGCATTCTCGCGCACCCAGTCGATAAGGCCTCGGCTGCCACGCGGAATCACAAGGTCGACAAGGCCTCGCGCACGCAGCATGGCAAGCGCCTCGTCGCGGCTGTTGCCCAGCAATATGGCGCTGTCGGCAGGAACACCCGATGCCTCGAGAGTTTCTCGTATTATGGCTATGGCTGCGGCATTGGTGGCGGCAGCCTCGTGGCCGCCTTTCAGCACACAGGCGCTACCTGCCTTGAAACACAGGGCGAAAACATCAAAAACCACATTGGGCCGCGCCTCGAATATAACGCCTATCACGCCGAATGGCACAGAAACCTTGCGCACAAGCATGCCGTTAGGCCGCTTGAAGCTTTCGAGGGTTATGCCAAGGGGCGAGGGCAGCGCTGCCACCTCGCGCATACCGTCGGCGATGGCGCCCACACGTTCGGGCGTGAGAAGAAGGCGGTCGTATCGGGAATCGGAGGGGTCGAGAGCGGCGCAGTCGGCCGCGTTAGCTTTAAGCAGCTCCTCCTGCCGTGCCTCCACGGCATCAGCCAACGCCCGCAGTATCTCGTCGGTACGCGCCGGGGCTATGGCGGCTATCTGCCGCGAAGCTTCGCGGGCCTTGCAGAATATATTGTCGTTGTCAGTTGTCAAGCTCATTGTCACGGAATTTAATGGTTTCGTCTACATAAAGGAAATCGGCATGGATCAGAGGCTTCGCGCCGCTCTGCCCTGCCAAGGCGCAGGCATCGGTTGCACCGGCAGTGACGCGTCCCCACGCAATCACATGGCCGTCGGGCGCGCGCACAGTCACTATGTCCTCGGCCTCAAAATCGCCCTCCACACGCTCCACGCCCACGGGCAGCACACTGGCACCGCCGCGCATAAGGGCCTCAGCCGCCCCGGCATTCACATACAAAGAACCCTTGGCAAAGGAATCGCTGTGGGCAATCCATTTCTTGAGGCCAGATGGCGCCGCCTCAGAGGCCACAAACACCGTGCAGGGTACCGATGGCTCGCCCACGGCGGCAAGCGCGGGTATTATGCCGTCGCGTTTGCCGTTGCCCAACACCACTTCGATGCCTTCGGCAGCAACGCGGCGCGCAATGCGGCATTTCGACCCCATCCCACCTCGGCCAAGGCTCGACTTTGCCGAGCTTATAAAGCACGTGGGATCGTCGGCCGCCTCCAGCCGCTCGATCAGCTGCGAGGCCGGGTCGGAGGGATTGCCGGTAAACAGACCGTCGATATTGCTGAGTATTATTAGTTTGTCGGCGTTCATCATAGCGGCTATCAGCCCCGACAGCTCGTCGTTGTCGGTAAACATCAGCTCGGTAATCGACACCGTGTCGTTCTCGTTCACTATAGGCACCACCCCGTGGCGGAGCATGGCGTCCATACAGTTTTTCTGGTTGAGATAATGCCGCCGCTCGGCAAAATTCTCCTTCGTAGCCAGCACCTGGCCGCAATGTATGCCGTGCTCACGGAAAAAATCGTAATACCTGTTTATGAGCTTGGCCTGCCCCACGGCACTGAACAACTGCCTGGCAGACACTTGGTCGAGGCGCGCCAGACCGTCGAGGCCGCGCAGCTCGCCGCGACCCGAAGCCACGGCTCCCGAAGAAACCACCACAAGTTCCACGCCTGCGCGGCGCAGCTCTGCGAGCTGGTCGACAAGGGAGCTAAGCCTCGTCACGTCGAGCATGCCGTCGGCTCTTGTGAGGACGTTGCTGCCTATCTTTACTACTATTCGTTTTGAATATTCTGTCATCTATGTGCCGTATCTGTATAATTATTACGTATCTGCATAATTATTAACAATTGCCAAATACAGATGTGTTCGGTCACATAAGCCTCATCTTGTATTTAGCCATAAAATCGGCCAGCCCGGGGTGCTTTTCAAGAACGGCTGAGAGTACCTGGTCGTCGGTCCACAACGAACTGGGCAGATCGCCTTCCACAAGGCGCACTTCCAGCGATATGTCGTCGTTGCCCACCGCCTGCCTCAGTTTCTGCTCCAGCCCGTTTATTTCCTTGGAGAGTATGTCGAGCTGTATCGACGAGCTCACGCTCAGCACGAAGGAGTCGCCGCGCGCGCGCACCGGCTCGATAGCGCTCAGAGTGCTCGACAACACCGGCTCGGAAGAATACTGCGCCACGCAGCGCCCCCATGCCGAAGCTATGTCGGCATCGGAATATGCCGCCTGCCGCTTTTGGGCCGCCACGGGAGCTTCTGCCGGTTTTTCAGGCTCTGCTGCCGCGCGGGCAGGGCGGCGAAGCGAGAAGGAGCCTATGGTATGCGCAGACCCGTGGCTCTGCGGCACCTGCGGTTCGACGGCCTTGTACTGCACAGCCGGTTCCTGCACGCGCTGAGGCTGCACGGCAGGGGCTGCCGTGCCTTGCGGGACACCCGGTGCCGCTGCGGCCACGGGCGTGGCTGCGGCTACGAGCGGTTTCAACTGCCCCCCGCCACTCCCGCTTTCATCGGGCGAAGGGCTGAGTAGTTGGCACAGTCTGATGAGCGTCAGCTCTATTAAGAATTGCTTGTTGCTGGCCTGTCTGAAATTGAAATCGGCATCATTGCAAAGCTCCATCGCCTTGTACAGGAAGGTGGGGTGAAGCTTGGCGGCACGTTCGGCCATCTCCGCTCGGATGTTGTCGGGCGCCTCCAGAAGGCATATCGTGGAAGGGTCGGACGCCACCATGAGGTCGCGCATGTATAGCCCGAGGCCGTTGATAAAGAACTGCGAGTCAAATCCCTTGGCCCTTATCTCCTTATATATGAGCAAGGTTGCCGGAACGTCCTGCGCCACGAACGCGTCGACTAGACGGGAGTAATACCCGTGGTCAAGCACATTGAGATTCTCTATCGTTGCGGCATAGGTGATATTGCCTCCCGAGCTTGCCGCCACCTGGTCGAATATCGACAAGGCGTCGCGCATGGCTCCGTCGGCTTTCTGCGCTATGACGTTGAGCGCGGAAGACTCGGCCTGTATTCCCTCCGACGCGGCCACGCGCTGCATGTGCGCCACCATATCGGATATGGATATACGGTTGAAGTCATATATCTGGCACCGCGACAGGATAGTGGGGATAATTTTGTGCTTCTCCGTGGTGGCAAGAATGAAAACCACATATCCCGGCGGCTCTTCAAGAGTCTTAAGGAAAGCATTGAAAGCCTGCGAGGTGAGCATATGCACCTCGTCGATGATGAACACACGGTAACGGCCCACCGACGGCGGCACCATCACCTGCTCTATCAGGCTTTTCATATCGTCGACACCGTTATGGGAGGCGGCGTCAAGCTCTATGATGTTCAGCGAGCGATTTTCATTGAATTGCCGACAGGAATCGCACTCGTTGCAAGCCTCGCCGGAGGCCGTCCGGTTGGTGCAGTTGATTGTTTTGGCGAAAATACGGGCACACGATGTCTTGCCCACGCCCCGCGATCCGCAGAATAGATAAGCGTGGGCAAGGCGCTCGGCCGTTATGGCATTCTTGAGCGTGGTGGTAAGGGCCTGCTGGCCTACCACGCTGTCGAATGTCGACGGACGGTATTTCCTTGCCGATACGATGTATTGTTCCATGTCGTCTATACGTCCCGTACATATCCGGGCAAATGCAAAGATAAGTTTTTTTTACCTGCCCGCAAAAGATTTAGAGGGTGTCTTATAACAATATCTGACAAACGCTCTATTAATCAGCCGAAGAGGCCGAGGTCGTCGGCACGCGATGCTCCGAGATGCTCGTAGGCGAGCGTGGTCACTTCGCGCCCGCGAGGCGTGCGCTTTATAAAGCCTTCCTTGATAAGATAAGGCTCGTACACTTCCTCTATCGTGCCGGGATCCTCGCCGAGGGCCGTGGCTATGGTGGAAAGACCCACCGGGCCGCCCCTGAACTTCTGTATTATGGTGTGGAGTATCTTATTGTCGATTTCATCAAGCCCGTAGCGGTCGATATTGAGTGCCTCGAGGGCGTAGCGGGCTATGGCGAGGTCGATTTCGCCCGAGCCTTTGACCTGGGCGAAGTCGCGCACACGCCTCAGCAAGGCATTGGCTATTCGTGGCGTGCCACGGCTTCTCATCGCTATCTCGGCGGCAGCCTCCTGAGTGCAAGGCACACGCATAAGCGACGCCGAGCGCTCCACGATACGCCTCAGCACGGCGTGGTCGTAGTACTCGAGGTGGCATTTGATGCCGAAGCGCGCGCGCAGCGGCGAGGTAAGCAGGCCGCTGCGGGTGGTCGCTCCCACGAGCGTGAACGGGCTCAGGGTGAGCTGCACGCTGCGCGCCCCCGGCCCTTTGTCAATCATAATGTCGATGCGGTAGTCCTCCATAGCCGAGTAGAGGTACTCCTCCACCACGGGGCTAAGGCGGTGTATCTCGTCGATAAAAAGCACATCGTTCTCCTCAAGAGAGGTAAGTATGCCTGCAAGGTCGCCCGGCTTGTCGAGCACGGGACCCGACGTTATCTTGAGTCCCACGCCGAGCTCGTTGGCCACAATTCCGGCAAGCGTGGTCTTGCCCAGCCCCGGAGGGCCGAAGAGCAGTATATGGTCGAGTGCCTCGGCACGCATGCGCGCCGCCTGCACGAACACCCTGAGGTTGTCGATAATCTTCTCCTGGCCGTTGAAACTCTCAAAACGCCCGGGACGGAGCGCTTTCTCGAAATCGGCCTCGGATGCCGTCGGGGAGGCTTGGGAGCGAATGTCGAAATCGTCGTCAGCCATCTATGGTCTGTCTTATTTTATTATAAATCATATCGGGACGTATGGCCGAAAGGCACAGCAGATCGCCCCGGAAGCAAGGTTTGTCGCCAAACACCGAACACGGGCGGCAACTCAGCGGCAGCTGTATGGCAGAATCATCGGTCTGCCGCCAGCCCTTGAAGCCGCAATAAGGGTGGGTGGCGCCCCATATGCTGATAGTCGGCGTGCCCGCTATGGCTCCAAGGTGCATATTGGCCGAATCCATGCTCACCATGGCGTCAAGATGGTTCAGCAAGGCAAGCTCGGCCTTGAACCCGTAGCGCTTCCCGGCAAGCGACCATACGGCGCCGTATCTGGACGCCCAGCCGTCGAGCACCGCTCGCTCGTTGTCGCCTCCGCCAAAGAGGAAAATCTTAAGCCTTTCTCCGGCGTCGGCATCGGCTTGAAGCCGCGCCACCACCTTCTCCATAAGATCCGGCGGATAGATCTTGCCGGCGTGAGCCGCGAACGGAGCTATGCCCACCCAGCGCTCGCCCTCCTCCTTGGGCAGCGTGATAGCCGCGAACAGGTCGGCATCGGCAGCCGCGCGACCTCCGTACAGGCCGTCGAAACGGTCCTCTATCGGTAACCCGGCGTGGAAAAACGCCTCGCGGTAACGCGCCCGCTGCGACACCAAGGGCAGCATCACCTTGTTGTGTTTCCGCGTAAGCGCCCTTCGCTTGGCGCGGGGCTTGTATATGCGGGCGGTCCTAATACCGCTCATTCGCAGAAATACCGACAGCAGGCGGGTGCGCAGCACATTGTGCAAGTCGACAAAGACATCAGGCGAGTAGCCGGCCACCATGTAGGCCGCAAGCCGACGAATGCCGCCCACGCCCTTATACTCCGTCTTAACATCGGCGCCAACCACCGTTAGATTCGACGGGGCGTCGACGAATATCGACGTCATCGACGGACGCGTGAGCAGCACAAAGCGCACATCGGGATAGCAACGGCAGGCACTGTAAACCACAGGCACAGTCATCGCCACATCGCCAAGGGCCGAAAAGCGCGCAAGAAGCACGGTCTGATAGCCCCGCCGGTTGCCGGCAGCCTCACTTGGCGCCATACAGCACTGGGTTGGTGTCGGCATCGTTGTACATCTTCATCTGCCTGTACACCTTCATATATTTGCGCCCGGCGGCGATATCGTCGAGCAAGGCGCCGATAGCCGACACGAGGTCTGTCCTCTGCTCTTCAAGAACCGCGAGCTTGGCCGCGCAGCGGGCACGATGCTCCTCCGAAGCGTCAGCTCGGCCTGCCTCTGCCGCCATATGATAGATTTTGAGCGCGAGTATCGACAGGCGGTCGAGCGCCCACGCAGGACTCTCGGTGTTGATGGTGGCGTCCGCAGCAACTTCGACACCTGAATACAGCGTGCGGAAATAGCTGTCGAGCTCTTCCACCATGTCGGTGCGTTCCTGGTTTGAACGGTCGATGCGGCGCTTCAGAGCCAAAGCCTCCACCGGGTCGATGTCCGGGTCGCGGATTATATCCTCCAGATGCCACTGCACGGCATCGATGCGGTTTTTCGCATACAATATTCCCTCTATGCTCTCAGGGGCGTAAGGCTGGCGGGTGGCAGCGTCTACATCATCATCGATATGATAGTCGGCAACCGACTGTTCAAATATACCGTAGCTTTTTTCTGCAAAGTTCATAAATGTCGGTTTAAAGTTACCCTACAAAGATAATATATATATATGTAAGCTCCAAATTCAATCACCGCCCATTTCGCGCAGCACCGCGAGCGACTTAAGCGACGTGAGAGGCGCAAGGTGTATCGAGAAGTACCGCATCATATGGTCGACGGCAGCATTGCGCTCGGAGCGGTTCGCCCTGAACAGGTGCATGCCTCTGTATCCGAGCCGGGCAAGCAGCGGCACCACGGCGGCTTCGGCCGGAGGCAGGAAGTCGGAATGCAGCGGCGCCGTGGGCCTGAAACAGGCATCGCGCATATCGAAGTGCATTCCGGGCTCCCACTCCGAAACATCCGGCTCCACGCCAAGCATAGCCGCAAGACGGTACAGGAACACAAGATGGAAGTTGGCCAGCGCGGCAGGCCGGCGCATCGAATCCAGCACCGCCACCGAGCCGAACAGGAAATCGCTCAAAGGGCTGTCGGCCTCGGCACGCCTCAGAAGCAGGTCGAGCGTTTCTGCCAGAAAAAGCGCCACAAGGCCCTTTACGGGCGAACCGTCGAGAGCCGGGCTGCCCTTGAGCGGGCGCAGGTCGCGAATAGTGTGTATCTCCCTTCCGGGACGCAGCTCGCACTGCCCCTCGAAGAGAGCCAGAGGCGTGGTGAGCGCCCGGCGCCTGCGGGCCTCGCGTCCCGAGCCGGCAGGAAAGGCGAAAGCCACGCGCCCCAGCTCGCGGCTCCATGCCGAAACGATGTTCTTGGTGTCGCTATGGCGCACGGTGCGCAGCGCTATGCAGTGTAAGGCGGTATACATATTTGCAAAGATATACAACATCGGCGGTCTTTGCAAAAACAGGCACCCGGCAAGCACTCTATAATGCCCTCTTTTAACAGCAAAACGCATTTTTGACAGGATAAAAGGGCTAATTTTGTAAAAAAAACTTAAAAACAAGCCAAAAAGCAAGCAGCATTTGGCCGGAGCGAAAAATAGTTGCTATATTTGCACTCGCAAAAAGCGCGAGGCCCATTCGTCTATCGGTTAGGACGCAAGATTTTCATTCTTGAAAGAGGAGTTCGATTCTCCTATGGGCTACCAATCACTACAACGAAACAAAAGAACAACCGCATAAAATGGCAAACCACGATTCGTCTAAGAAGCGCATTCGCCAGACAGCAACCCGCCGCCTGCGCAACCGCTACTATGCCAAGACGGCCCGCAACGCTGTCCGCAACCTCCGCAAGATGACCGACAAGGCTGCTGCCGAAGCTCGCTACAGCGAAGTAAGCTCGCTGCTCGACCGCCTTGCCTCCAAAAAGACCATCTCCAAGAACAAGGCTTCCAACCTGAAGAGCAAACTGGCAAAGCACATTGCCAAACTCTCAGCGTAATCAGCCCACGCTCTTAAGAGATCCCCGCCCGCGGGGCTATAAGGCCCATTCGTCTATCGGTTAGGACGCAAGATTTTCATTCTTGAAAGAGGAGTTCGATTCTCCTATGGGCTACTTCTCTACCGAAGCTCCGTCAATCAACGACAGGAGCTTTTTTTATGCAGAAACACCACCCCCATATGATACGCAACCTACTTTTCGACCTCGGAGGAGTGATAATCGACATCGAACGCGACAACTGCGTCAAGGCATTCGAAAAACTCGGCCTCGAAGATGCCGACTCCTACTTCGGAGATTACGCGCAGACCGGAGTCTTTATGGCCATAGAAGACGGCAGCATAGGAACAGACACCTTCCATCGAGAGCTGCACGCCAAACTCCCCGCGCAGGTTAGCGACAACCAAATAGACGACGCCTTCCAAGCCTTCATCACCGGCATACCCGCGCACCGCCTTGCAGAGCTAAGACGCCTGCGCGAAGCCGGATACCGCATCTACCTGCTCAGCAACACCAACCCCATAATGTGGAACGGCGTGATAGCACGCGAATTTGAAAAAGAAGGCATGTGCCGCGAAGACTACTTCGACGGAATGGTCACATCTTTCGAGGCAGGCTGCGTGAAGCCCGGCGAGGGCATATTCCGCCACACGGTGGAGAAATTAGGCATCAAGCCGGAAGAAACTTTGTTTTTCGACGACTCGGAGAGCAACACCCGCGCTGCCGAAGCACTCGGTTTCAACACTGCATGGGTACGCCCCGGAACTGAATTTACCGAATACCTGCCCCGTTAGCCATGGCTGACAGCCCACGCTACATCGTCGCCGTAGGCATGTTCGACGGGCTGCACCGGGGCCACGCCTTCGTGCTGCGCGAGCTATGCCGCGAGGCCGCCGCGCGAGGCCTCAGGCCCAAGGTGCTTACATTCTCCGACCACCCGATAGCCACACTGGCGCCCGAACGCGCCCCACGCCTAATAATGCCCGCCGAATACAAGGCCGCGCTTATCACGTCGGCTTTCGGCATATCGGACGTAGCGCTTACGGACTTCTCGCCCCGGTTCGCATCTATGACCGGACGCGAATTCCTCGAAAAACTCCGCCACGACCACCGGGCCGACTGCATAGCCATGGGATTCAACAACCACATAGGCTCCGACAGGCTCGACGCCCGCGCGGCCTCCGCACTCGGAATAATCGACGTGGTACCCCTCCCGGCTCTCCCGGAGGGAGAATGCCTTTGCAGCTCGGCTGTGCGCGAAGCTATAGCCGAAGCCGACTTCGACGCCGCCTCACGCATACTCGGCCACTCATTCGACCTCTGCGGCACCGTGGTAGAAGGCAACAAACTCGGACGCACCATCGGCTACCCCACCGCCAACATATCGCCCTCAAGCGGCAGCAGGCAGATGCTACCGCCCGACGGGGTTTATGCCGCAGACGCCTTTACCGCCCCCGATAAAGAAACACACAGGGCAATAGTAAACATCGGAGTAAGACCAACCGTCGATAAAAGCGGACAGAACCGCACCATAGAAGCCCATATACTTGATTTCGACGCCGACCTCTACGGCACAGAGCTAAGACTCGAATTCATAACGCGGCTCCGCGATGAAAAAAAATTTGAATCGCTCGACGAATTGCGCCGCCAGCTCGATTCCGATGCCGAATCAGCACGCCGCGTGCAAGAGGGTTAACAGATATTCCGGAACTCCCTTTAAAATTTTTTTACACCTTCGGCTAAACCTTTTTTCACAATATTTGTCATATTTATACATTAGTCGATTTTTTTTCGTACCTTTGCGAAAAGTAAAGCCATGGCAGATATACAGCATAACATAGATACACACACCATCGAAGCCGAAACCGTCCACACCGCACCCCGCAAGGGCAACAAGTTTGCGTGGATAGCGTTGGCCCTCACCATAGGCGCATGGTGCGCCCTTATGTGGAGCAACGGCTATGTGGCGCTCGCGGTAGGCGCGCTCGCCGTAACCAGCGGCTTCATAGGATTGCGCGGCAGCTCCGCAAACATCAAGCGACTGTCAATCACCGCAATTATAGCATCAACCGTACTTATAGTAGTCCTCGCCGCCTTCCTCATCGTAATCAAAATAGGAATGGCCGTATAAAAAAGCTCCTAACCCCTCATCCCTAATTCCTCACTCCTCATTCCTCACTCCTCATTCCCAATTCCCAAATGCCTGAACTGCCACATCATCAAGGCAGCAGTGGCAATGGTAGCCACCACATCGGACAGCGGGAACGACACCCACACGCCAAGCAGACCAAACTCCCCGGGAAGCCACAGCAACAAAGGAATAAGGAAAATCACCTGTCGCGAAAGGCTCAAGAATATTGATTTGCCAGCCTTTCCGATACTTTGGAAGAAAGCTGTCGAAATAATCTGGAATCCTACCGCCCAGAACCATACCAGACAGGTACGCAGCGCGTAATCGCTTGCCGCTATGAGATCGGCATCGGTTGTGAACGCGCGAGCCACAGCCGACGGAATAATAGTGCCGACGAGCTGACCCACCACAGTAACCACAGTGGCCGCAGCCACAGCAAGCCAGTAAGCACGCTTTAAGCGGTGAAATTTTCGCGCGCCATAGTTATATCCCACTATGGGCTGCATGCCTTGGCAGATGCCGAGCACCACCGTCACCAGCAACGAGGTAAAAGTAACCATTATGCCCGCAGCGCCAATGGCCCTGTCGCCGCCCCACTCCGCCAGAGAGCGGTTCACAATAGCGTTGACGGCACACGAAGCCGCATTGACAAGCGCCGGAGCAGCTCCTATCGACACTATCGACACTATCACGCCCCAGTCAAGGCGGAAAGTGCCACGGCGGAAGCGCAGACTCACATCGGGCCTCATAAAATGCCACATCACGAACCACGCCGAAGCCGCCATCGCTATATCCGTGGCAATAGCCGCGCCGAGTATGCCCATATCAAACACCTTTATGAAAAGCGGATCGAGCACCACGTTCACCACCGCGCCGAGCAGCATCGTGGCCATAGCCTTCTTAGGGTAGCCCGACGCGCGCATAATATTGTTGAAGCCGAACGCGATGTTGGTAAGCAGCAGGCCCGGCATCAGCGCGAGCATATATTCGCGGCCATAGGGCGCTGTCACGTCACTGGCGCCGAAGGCGTGAAGCATAGGGTCGATAAAGACAGTGAACACCAGTATGTATATGGCGGCATTCACCATTGTGAGAGTGAAGGCGTTGCCGAGTATCAGCTCGGCATGAGGCCTGTCGCCCGCACCGAGCACTATCGACACCCTCGACGACGAGCCGACGCCCACAAGCACGCCTATGGCCGTGGCCAGATTCATAATGGGAAATGTGACGGCAAGCCCGGCGATAGCGTCCGGACCCACCCACTGGCCTATAAATATGCGGTCTACCACATTGTAGAGCGCCATAACGAGCATACCCACCACCGCAGGCACGCTGTATTCCCACAGCAAGCGCCCCACAGGGCGTTCGCCGAGCTTTTCAAGCCTGTCCTTGTTATTCGCGTCCATAAACTACCTTATGCCATAGAGATATGCGAGCAGAGCCATCTTGCCGCGCATAGTCTGCCGCGGCGTGAACTCGGAGTTCACCCACATATATCTCTGATTGAAGAAAGATTCCTGCTGAGGCCACTCACTCCAGGCGGGATAGCACCTGCGGAGCAGCAGCCGGGCGTCGCCGCCGTTATTCGCCGTCCACGTTTCCGTGCCGTTGAACGGTGTCTGCCCCGGGTGGGTGCCCGGCGCACCGTCGTTGCGCCCCGTGGAGTACACATCTGTTATATGGCGGCTTCCAAGCCCTGTCATCTCCACTATGTTGGCAGGGTTGCGGCCAAGCCCCCAGCCGGCCTCGGCATACATGGCGTCCTCAAGCTCGCGGCGCCTGCTGTCGGGTGCTACAAAGTGAGCGAGTATCACCAGGTGCATGTTTTGCGACGTGTGGAAGCGGTTGTCCGAAGCCACCCTGCGCGACGGCCGCTTAGCAGCGGGGCGCAGATGATAGGACTCTGCATGCGAGTTGATACTCGATACCAGATTGGCATAATACTCCGGGTAATGCCGCTTATGAGGACAGACCAGATAAGCCGCCGCGCCCCATATCTGGCAATATGCCGACCACTTGCCGTCCACATAACTGCGGCCGAACAGTGTTGAGTTTCCGTCCTTGACACAAGCATTGGCCACCATCTCCTTCTCCCACTTGCGGTCGCCGGTGAGGTTATAGAGATACGCTGCCGCCATCTGGCGGAAGTCTGCCGCACGCATGCCCATATCGCCTATGTCCTGAATGTCATCTTCCTGCTTGTCCTTGCAGCTGCGGGCATAGCGGTATGCCTTGACAGCCTCGCGCGTATAATAGTCGGCCAGCCGGCTGTTGCCGTTTATCCTGAAAGCCTCGGCCATCATGGCGCAGTTGGCGGCATTGGCCCATGCCGCCATAGTGGTGCACCCGGCCTGAAACATCACGCGCCAGTCTGCCGACGGATTCGTAACTCCCTGCGAATAAGCCTTGCCGTCGCGGATACTGAGGAAGAAATCGACTTCGTTGCGCGCCTCGTCGAGAAGGTCGGGAATACCGTTGCCGCTTTCGCGTATGCCGAGATTGTCGTCACCGAGCCGGCCTCCTGTCAGAATATAGGGCAAAAGCATATCGTAGATATTGCTCACGTGGGCGATATGACGGTCCCAGTCGAAAGCGTCGGAGTGACCTCCGCGAACATTTTTTGCCACGGGATTACCCGGCAGGCGGTGCTTCCAGAACACCGACGCCTCCGCCTTTTTGAAATGAGGCTCGTCCCAGACGTCCATTCTCAGCTTGCGCCATTCGGGGTGCCACGGCTGCAAGTCTGTCTTGTATATCTTGAAATCGTCGGCCACACCTCCGGCCACAAACTGCGGCTGGCGCGGCACGGGCAACACCCTCGGCGTGTCGACAGGCTCGTCAAGCCGCATATAGTAGTAGCCCCTTACCGAGTAGCGGAACGGCTCGCGGTAGATATCGGCCGACACTTCAAAATCGGGGCTGCACCCCACTCCTTCAACCACGATGCGGTAGCGGCCCGGCTCGGCGGCGACAAAATCGACGCTCCACACATCGGAGCCTGTCAGATTTTTCTTTCCCGCCTCATACTCTGAGTCGGCCTGCCGCTTCCATTGCCTCACCGTACCGACCTCTTGGCGCGAGCCGGTGGCGGGATTGTAGAGATACACCTTGCGGCCTTCCCACTCCTGATAGTCGCGCATGCCACCGTCGCCGAGCCACATATAGAGGTCGGCGAGATTGACCCGCCCGCCGGGAGTATAACCGATGCGATTCACATGCACCGACTCCGAAACCGTGTTCCATACGTCGAAGCACACCGCGGCTTCCGCAACGTCCGAGCCGAGAAAACCGGGTATGCGCACCTTATAGCGGTACCCCTGCTTCATCGAACGCGGCAGTTTGAGAAATATCCAGTGGTCAAGCTCGCTGTGCAGCCTCGAATCTGTATTCATAGGCTTCGACTTGCGCCACACCTCAAGCGGCGATACCGAGGTAAAGGCACTGTCGTCGGGCGAACTTATGCTCCACAGCGAGGGGTTCTGCACATTGGCAACATCGAGCCTGCTGCCGAATACCACGAGCGAGTCGTCGCCGGGAGCAAAGGCGTGTCCCAGATAGGCACTCGGGCCGGTGCCGTTGTCCCTGTAGCGCACCTCGCCGTCGCGGAAATGCACTGCCAGATAATCTTTGTCGACAACATCGACCCCGAGCAGCCTCGTAGCATAAGCGTCGACCGACAGCAACAAGACCAACACAGACAATAAGGCGCGGTATAATTTCATACAGGATATCAGAGGGTGTTAATAAGAAAGGGACAACCGCCTTCGACGGATGTCCCTTTCTTGAGTTATGGCTTTGGTGGTTGGGTTCTGCGATTATTCGGCGCGGGACTGTGCCAGTGCGCGCTCGTAGTATTTCTTGATATCCACACGCGTGCTTGCCACATACTTGGGATAATCCTCGATGATAGCCTTGTAAGCCTCGGCCTCGTCGGCATACTTGCCCTGAGCGCGGTAGATGTTGGCTTCCTTGATAAGGACGAAAGGAACTATTTCAGGATTGCCGTTGGCTGTGGATATTGCCTTGGAGTAGCATTTGAGCGCCTGATCGAGCTGGTCGAGATTCACGTGGCAGTCACCCTGAAGGGTATATACACCTGCTGCCGCGATTTCGTCGTCAAGCGACGCGTCGTCGAGGTATTCGAGGGCCTCGGCATACTTGCCTTCCTGATAAAGGCGGATTCCGAGTTCTGCCTTCGCGCGGTTGCCGCTCTTATATCCGGCCTTTGCGGCATCGGCGTAAAGAGTCATAGCGATAGAATCGTTGGCGGCGGCATCGGCCTGCGCCACGAGCTCGTCGGCCTTGCGGCTTCCCGACTGAGCCACGAGCAGCCATACAAGCACACCCGCAACCACTACGATAAGGCCTATGGCGAGGCCTGTCAGAGTTTTCTTATTGGCACGTGCCTTGGAAAGGATTTCCTCGGCGTGGTCGAGCTGCTCGGGAGCTGCGGTATCTTTTTTTTCCATTTATTTTGTTGGTTTCTTATTTATCAAGTCCATAGCGAGCGGCCAGTGTCCGCTTTCGACCTGCAAAAATAATGCTTATTATTAAAATATGAAAATTTCCGAGGCTCATTTTTTATATTACGGTCCAAAACAGCTAAATTTGCAATCCAAAAATATCGAAATACAGCAATGAGAGATTTGGAAATCATCACCAGCGCCAAAGTAATGGCCTACGAAGAACTCGACGCGCCCGTCCGCGAGCTTGTCGACGCCGCCCGCGCCGCCACTGCCGGCTCGTACGCGCCTTACAGCCATTTCAAGGTAGGGGCTGCCATACGCCTGTCGAACGGCTCGATCGTCACCGGGGCGAATCAGGAAAACGTAGCCTATCCCTCCGGCACCTGCGCCGAGCGCTCTGCCTGCTACTGGGCCGGGGCGAATGCTCCCGAGGAAACGTTCGAGATGATTGCCGTGGCCGCCGTCGGAACCGACGGCCTGCCTTGCGCCACTCCCGCAGCCCCCTGCGGGGCATGCCGCCAGGCACTGCTCGAATACGAGATGCGCGCCGGGCATGATGTGCCTGTAATCCTCGCCGGAGCCTCGGAGATATACTGCCTGCCTTCGGTAAAATCACTGCTGCCATTCGCATTTACAGAATTTTAACCGCTATGGACTTTATAGAAGAACTAACTTGGCGCGGGATGCTGCACACAGCAATGCCCGGCACCGAAGATATGCTTAAAGAAGGTATGGCCACGGCATACCTCGGCATAGACCCCACGGCCGACAGCCTCCACATAGGGCATCTCGTGGGAGTGATGATGCTCAAACACTTCCAGCGTTCAGGCCACAAGCCCCTCGCACTCATCGGAGGAGCCACCGGCATGATAGGCGACCCCTCGATGAAGAGCCAGGAACGCAAGCTTATCGACGAAACCACACTTCGACACAATCAGGAGGCGATAAAGGCCCAGCTGGCCAAATTCCTCGATTTCGACAGCGACGCGCCCAACGCCGCAGAGCTTGTGAACAATTACGACTGGATGCGCGAATTTTCATTCCTCGAATTCATACGCGACATCGGCAAGCACATCACCGTCAACTATATGATGGCGAAGGACTCTGTGAAGAAGCGCCTCTCCGGCGAAAGCCGCGAAGGAATGTCGTTCACGGAATTTTCCTACCAGCTCCTGCAGGGCTACGACTTCCTCCACCTCTACCGCACCAAGGGCTGCCGCCTGCAGATGGGCGGTTCCGACCAGTGGGGCAACATGACCACAGGCTCCGAGCTGATACGCCGCATCGAAGGCGCCACCGACGCGTTCGCCCTCACATGCCCGCTCATCACCAAAGCCGACGGCGGCAAATTCGGAAAGACAGAGAGCGGCAACGTGTGGCTTGACCCCAAGCGCACCTCGCCCTACAAATTCTACCAGTTCTGGCTGAACGTGTCGGACGACGACGCCGAAAAATACATCAAGATATTTACCGAGCTTACCCGCGAGGAAGTTGCCGACCTCGTGGCACAACAGGCTGCCGACCCCGCCCAGCGCCCGCTCCAGAAGCGCCTCGCAAAGGAAATAACCAGCATGGTGCACAGCGAGGCCGAATGGCAGGCCGCCGTTGAAGCCTCGCAGATACTCTTCAGCAACAAGGCCGCCGACGCCCTGCGCCACATCGATGAGCAGACCCTGCTCGACCTCTTCGAGGGCGTGCCCACTTTCGATGTGTCGCTCGACGACATCAACGGCGAAACACGCCTTGCCGACCTGCTTACCGAAAAAGCCCCCGTGTTCCCCTCGAAAGCCGAAATGCGCAAGATGGTACAAGGCGGAGGCTTCTCTATCAACAAAGAGAAAGTGAGCGACCCGCAGGCCACCGCCTCGGCCTCCATGCTGCTCAACGGGCGCTACATCATAGCCCAGAAAGGCAAAAAGAATTATTACCTGTTAATCGCAAAATAATATGGACAACAAGCCCCACACGCCGCCGGTGCTCGCAGCCGAGTTCTCAAACGAACGCGACGCCGCCATAGCCTGCGGAATGCTGCAGGCCAACGGCGTCGAGGCATTCGTAGTAGACGATGCCATGGCCACAATATACGGCGCAGGAGCGACATGGGCGCCGGTAAGGCTGTACGTGCGGGCTGACGACGCCGAAAAAGCGGCAGAACTATTAGCCGCAGCAGGCGACAATTAAGAGGGTGTTTAATAATATCTGTTGAACACCATCAACAAAACAATATTATCATGGCAAATTGGTTTGAATGTAAAGTAAGGTACGACAAACTCCAGGAAAACGGAGCTGTAAAGAAAGTAACCGAACCCTATCTTGTAGACGCACTGTCGTTCACGGAAGCAGAAGCACGAATCACCGAAGAACAGACTCCCTTCATATCAGGCGAATTCAGCGTGTCGGCTGTGAAGCGCACCAAAATCGCCGAAATATTCTTCAACGAGGGCGGCGACCGCTGGTATCTTGCCAAAGTGGGATTCATTACAATCGACGAAAAGACCGCCGCCGAGAAGCGCTCCACATCGCTCATTCTCGTGCAGGCATCAACCTTCAAGGAAGCACACGAAAACTTTGTGAAAGGCATGGCCGGAACGATGGCCGACTACGACATACTGTCTATCTCCGAAACACCGCTGATGGACGTATACAAAATGAAAGTAGTAGACTGATGAGCCCGGTTGCCGAGGCATTGAAAACCGTCGCCGCCACCCTCCCTGCGGGGGTGGAACTGGTGGCGGTTTCCAAATTTCACCCGGCAGAGGCCATTGCCGAGGCCTATTCCGCCGGACAACGCATCTTCGGCGAGAGCCGCGTGCAGGAATTATCCGCGAAAATACCGGCGCTTCCCGCCGACATACGGTGGCACTTCATAGGCCACCTCCAGACAAACAAGGTGCGCAAGCTACTCGAAGCAGGACCTATCGCGCTGATCGAGAGCGTCGACTCCGAGCGTGTGCTCGACGCCATCGATGACGAAAGCGCACGGCTCGGCATCACCAGCCGCGTACTGATGCAGGTACACGTTGCGGCCGAAGAAACCAAATTCGGATTCACCCCCGAAGAAATAGAGGCATACTTCCGCGACAGGCGCTTTGAGAGCCTCCGCGCCACCCATATATGCGGACTTATGGGAATGGCCACCAATACCGACGACACCGAGCGCATAGCGGCCGACTTCAAGGCGATAGCCGACCTCAGAAAGCAGATACTGGCCATTGCCCCCGACCTGCGCGGCTTCGACACCCTGTCGATGGGCATGAGCGACGACTATCCGCTCGCCATAGAGGCCGGCGCAAACCTCGTGCGCGTGGGCACAGCCATATTCGGAGCAAGAGCATACTGAACGATGGAAAAGTTTCTGACCATAATCATACCGGCACACAACAGAAAAGAGCTTGTGGGACGCACCCTGCACTCGCTCGAAGCGCAGACCGCAAGGCCGCTCGATATAATTCTGGTCGACAACAACTCCACCGACGGCACACGCGAGGAACTTACGCGCTGGCAGTCGGCGCTCGACGCTCCCGATTTCACCATACGAGTACTCGACTGCGACACTCCCGGCGCGGCAGCCGCACGCAATAAGGGCCTCGAGGCCGTCACCACGCCGTGGGTGATGTTTTTCGACTCGGATGACACTATGCGTCCCCCGCACTGCTCACGCGTAATCGACACCGCCAGAAGCAATCCGCAGCTCGCCATCATAGGCTGGGACGTGGACATGCACCTTGCCGACGGAAGCACACGCAGAGGGCGATTCGCCCGCACCAGCCATTGGACCAACATATTCCACGGCGGTTTCGCCACCCAGCGGTGGTGCGCCCGCACAGAACTTGTGCGCAAAGTAGGCGCGTGGAATCCCGCCGCAATGATATGGAACGACATCGAACTCGGCACGCGCCTGCTCAATGCCGGCGGCGAAATTGCCTGCATCGAGGGCGAGCCAAGCGTCGACGTGTATCACACCTCCGACTCCATATCGGCCCAGCCGTGGTTGCAAAGGCTGCAACGAATGGACGCAACAGCCGCCATAATAGAAAACGAGCTACCTCCCGAAAAACGCCACTGGGCAGACTATAAGAGGATAATAGCCGCAGGAGAGGCGCTGCGTTGCGCGCCGAAAGACCCGGAAGTGGCCGCCGCGGCACGCGCCATGTACAGTCGCGCCCTGTCGCGCGCCGGCAGATTCAGCCGCCGCATAGCGCTACGGCTCGCATTCAACCACATACGCCGCTGCCCACGAGGAGCCGCTGCCATTCTAAGCCTTTTCAAATGAAACTGTTCCGCACAATAATCTTTCCTGCAACCATGGCGGCACTTGCTTGGGCGGCCTTGTCCTGCTCAAGCGGCACCGGCAACAGAGCAATACCTCCCTGCGAGATAACAGCGCCTCTCGACTCCCTCTTCTCCACGATGTTTCGCCCAGACGAGCCCGGAGCCATCGTGGGCGTGGTGCGCAACGACTCAATCGTTTACCTCCGAGGATTCGGAAAAGCATCAATGGCGCCGTCACGCCCTATGACAGACAGCACGATGCTCAATGTGTGCTCGATCACAAAGACATTCGTGGCGGCAGCCGTGACAAAGCTTGCCGAAGCCGGGAAACTCAGCCTCGACGACAGTGTGGCCGAGTATTTTCCGCAATTTGAAGGGCATTGCTTCAAGGAAGTAAAGCTCCGCCACATTCTATCGCACACAACCGGCCTCCCCGACCTCAGACCGCGCAACCCGGACCAGTGGGACACCTACGTGAAAAGGCATAATTCAACATTCGGGGAAGGCAGCGACTACCTGCTGTACGGACGCGAGGAAGAACTCATACGCTTCTACGAATCGGTCGACAGCCTGCTGCACAAGCCCGGCGAAGGCTTCCACTATCAAGAACCGCCGTTCATGCTGCTGTCGTATGTGATATCGCAGGCCGCCGGAATGCCATTCGACCAATATATGACCGACAGCATATTCTCTGCCGCCGGACTACAGAACACGGCCTTTTTCGACCCCGACACCGAATTTCCGAACGAGGCGCACGGCTACGCCCCGATAGAGGGACAGCCCGGCAAATGGGCGGAATACGACTACGGCGAAGCCGAATTTTTCCCGACCCGCGCCGACAGAGGCCTGTACACCACTGCCGCCGATTTCATAAAATGGCAGAAGGCATTTTATGGCGGCAAAATAATATCGCCGGAAAACGTGGCCAGCGCCATAGCATGGCAGACAGGCACACGCCTGCCGCACATAGGCTATGGCTACGGCATTTTTGTGGAAAACAGGCCTGCGATGCCCTACAAGGCATTCCATATGAGCAGCAACGGCGGGTTCTCCGTCTTTGAATCAGTGATACCCGAGGCCGGCATCTTTTATTTCGTGCTATCAAACCGCCCCGACTGGAGCCGCCTCGCCACAGGCCATAAAATCGACGCCGTGCTCCGCTCAAAAGACTGGATTTAACCAATGAAACTACCGTCCTCGATAATAACTTCGGCCTTGGCCGCGATAATGCTCGCGCAAGCCTGTACTCCCGCTAAGAAACTCACTGCCGACACATCGGTAAAAGACGCTCTCGATTCGCTCGTTGAAGCCTACTTCCCCGGCCACAATGCCCCGGGAGCATTTGTGATGGTGGTGCGCGACGACAGCACCGTATACACCAAGGCACAGGGCTTGGCCCGGCTCGACTCGGCCTTTGCCATTTCCGACACCACGGCGTTCAACATATGCTCTGTGTCGAAGCAGTTTTCCGCCGTGGCGCTGCTCAAACTCGCGCAAGACGGACAGCTGTCCCTCTCCGACAAGGTGAGCGACTACTTCCCCGACTTCAAAGCACCGTTTTTCAAGGATATAACGCTGGCACACCTGCTGTCGCACACATCGGGTCTGCCCGACCTGCGACCACGCAACCACGAGCAATGGGTGGAATACCTCAGGGACAATGCTTCGATTTTCGGTTCGTCGCGCGATTTCAGGCTTTACTGCCCGGAAGAAGAGTCGATACGCTTCTACGAAAAGCTCGATTCCATCAACTTCGCTCCCGGAACCGGCTACGACTATCAGAATCCGACATATCAGCTTGTATACTACATCGTAGAACACGTGACAGGCACAAAGTTCGACGAATGGATGACAGAGAATATATTCCGACCTGCCGGAATGGAACACACGGTCTACTTCGAGCCTGAGCGCCATATCAAAAATATGGCGCACGCCTACAGGCAGAATGCCGACAACGGCAAATGGGAGGAATACGATTATGGCGAAGCCAATTTCTTCGGCACCAAGGCCGACGGCGGCATATATACCACCGCGCGCGACTTCGCCCTGTGGCAAAAGGCTCTGTTCGGAGGCAAAATAATAGCCGACAGCACATTGCAATCGGCCATAACACCTTATATCAGCACCCCGGAGCCACATACCGGCTATGGCTACGGCCTCTACATCGAGAACCGGCCCGACCGGCCCGAAAAGATATACCATACCGGCGACAACGGGGCATTCTACATCTTCGAGGGAGAATTTCCCGAAAAGAAATTATTCTACCTCATATTCGCCAACCGCGACGACTGGAACCGCGAAGAACTCGTCGAAAAATTCGACAGTGTATTCACCGCCGCCCGCTGGTTATAGGGCGTTTACTCCGGGTCGTAAGTCTGGTAAAGCAGGTCGTTGTAGGGGAAACGAGCTAAATGTATCTCGCGGGCCATGGTGTACAGGCGCGCCTTGAGTTCGTCGATATTTATACCCTTGCGGGCCGACACAAACACACAGTTGTCGTTCATCTTCGCCATCCATGATTCCTTCAGTTCCTCGAGAGTGGTGTTGCACCGTTCGCGCGGAGTGAGGTCGTCTTCGTCCTTGGGCGTGCAGGTGTAGGCGTCGATTTTGTTGAACACAAGCAACATGGGCTTGTCGGCCCCGTTGCATACCTCGCGCAAGGTGCGGTCCACCACCTCTATCTGCTCTTCAAAGTTAGGGTGCGATATATCCACTACGTGAACGAGTATGTCGGCTTCGCGCACCTCGTCGAGCGTCGACTTGAACGAGTCGACAAGATGGGTGGGCAGCTTGCGGATAAAGCCAACGGTGTCGGTAAGCAGGAAGGGCAGATTGTCGATTACCACCTTGCGCACGGTGGTGTCGAGAGTTGCAAAAAGCTTGTTCTCGGCAAAGACGTCGCTCTTGCTTAGCAGATTCATAAGCGTAGACTTGCCGACGTTGGTATAACCGACCAGCGCCACACGGGTAAGCTTGCCGCGATTCTTGCGCTGCACGGCCTTCTGGCGGTCGATCGCGCGCAGTTCCTCTTTGAGCAACGATATGCGGTTGAGGATAATTCGGCGGTCGGTTTCTATCTGTGTTTCGCCCGGGCCGCGCATACCGATACCGCCACGCTGGCGTTCGAGGTGGGTCCACATGCGCGTAAGCCTCGGCAAGAGATACTGGTACTGGGCAAGCTCGACCTGCGTCTTGGCGCTCGCAGTCTGCGCGCGCTTGGCGAAGATGTCGAGAATGAGGTTGGTGCGGTCGAGAATCTTCACACCCAGCTCGCGCTCGATGTTCAGCACCTGCTTGGTAGAGAGGTCATCGTCGAAAATCGCCATCGATATATCGCCGTCCTCCTCGATGTACTGCCGTATTTCTTCCAGCTTGCCCTTGCCAACGAAAGTGCGGGGATTCGGATAGTCGAGCCGCTGGGTAAACGTCTTCACAGCCTCAGCTCCCGCCGTGTCGGCAAGGAACGCAAGCTCTGCGAGATATTCGGCAGAACGCGCCTCGTCCTGCGTTGGCGTCACAAGGCCTATGAGTATCGCCCTCTCCGGAGTGGCGCCTTTGTCGACGGTAGCAAACTGTTTCATATATATAGGTGGTTATCAGCAGTACATCGCCTCGATTTCGTCGGCATATGCCGAGTTTATCACCGGGCGGCGTATTTTCAATGTATTGGTAAGCTCGCCGTTCTCGATGGAGAACTCGCGGGGAAGAAGCGTGAAACGCTTTATTTTCTCGAATCCGGCAAATCCTTTCTGCAGGCGCTCTATGCGCTCGGCAATGAAACGGCGAATCTCGTTGTTCTGCACAAGCTCGTCGAGCGAGTTGAACTGTATGTGCTTGCGTCGTGCATACTCCTTCAGCGCCTCGAATGCCGGTATTATAATGGCGGTGACGTACTTGCGCTGGTCGCCTATCACAGCCACCTGCTCTATGTAGCGATCCTCGCCAAGGCGGCTTTCGATAGCCTGCGGAGCGATATACTTGCCGTTGGAGGTCTTGAAGAGGTCTTTCAGGCGCTCGGTAAGAACCAGCGATCCGTCGGCATCGAAATAGCCTGCATCGCCCGTGCGGAACCAGCCATCGGCGGTGAACGCCTTCGCGTCTTCCTCAGGACGACCGTAGTAGCCGCGCATCACTGTCGGACCCTTTACAAGTATCTCGTTTTCCGCTCCGATTTTCACCGACACGCCGTCGAGGGAGGTACCCACGGTGCCGAACTCGTAGCCCACTGTCGGATAGCAGGTAACCGTGGCAGTGGTTTCCGAAAGGCCGTAGCCTATCACTATGTTGATGCCGCAGGCGTGGAGAAATTCCACTATCGTCGACGAAAGCGGCGCGCCGGCAGTCGGGAATATATTGCCATTGTCGATGCCTATGGCTGCACGCAGTTTGGAAAACACCATACGGTCATAGAAACGGTAGCGCTGCTCAAGCAGCCACGGCGCGCGAAGCCCCTTGCGGGCATAGTCCATATTGCGCCTGGCGCCCACGGCAAGAGCGCGCTCAATCATAATCTTGCGCACACCCTTCATATCGCTGATCTTGTCCTGAATGGCCGTGTACACTTTCTCCCAGAACCGGGGCACGCTGCACATACAGGTAGGACGGGCTATCTTGACGGCTTTCTGAATTTCTTTCGGGTTATGGTTTATCGCCACCTTCATGCCCATTGAGAGGCAGAAGTAAGTCCACGCCTTCTCGAATATGTGGCTCAGGGGGAGGAAGCACACCGAGGTGTCCTCGTCCGAAAGGGTGTCGAGGCGGCGCTTGTGCATATCCACGGCGGCATCGAAGCAACTGTGGGGCAGTATCGCCCCTTTGGGCTCGCCGGTAGTGCCCGATGTGTAAATCAATGTTGCAATATCGTCGGGTACGGCCTGCGAGGCACGCAGCTCCACTTCGGCGCGGCATTCAGCTGAAGCGGAAGCGCCGAGAGCCACAAGGTCGGCAAAGGACATCGAGCGGGTATCGTCTGAATCCTTGCAGACACCCTCTTCTATAATTATTACATGCTCGAGTCCGGGACACTCAGCCGCGATCGAACGCACTGCGGCGTAGTGGTCGGCACCGCCTACAAAGATTGCCTTCGCTCCCGCATCTTTTATTATGTACCGCACTTGCTTGGGGCTTGATGTGGAATAAATAGACACCGGCACGGCGCGATTGCGGTAGCAGGCAAAATCGGCCACCACTATCTCCGGACAGTTGGGCGAGAATACCGCCACCTTGTCCTGAGGGCATATGCCAAGAATCTCCAGCGCGCAGGCCACAGCCTCCACACTGTCGGCAAACTCGCCCCACGTGGTGGGCAAAAGCCTGCGGTTATCTATATCTATACGGCTGAAAGCTTCGCGCTCACGGCCATAATGAGCCACCTGTTGTTTTATAAGATGGGTAAGTATATTAGGCATCTATCTTATTTTCTTCGGTTTTTCGCTGCAAAGGTACAACCTTTAACTTTCAGTATTAACAATTTGGCAGGCCAAAATGACGTAGCGTTAACAAATGTTCCCAACTCGGCGCCACTATGTTAAAATAGGTTAATCGAATAGGGCGAAATATCCCGCGTTTTTGGCCGCGAATGCCCAAATACGTAATTTTGCGGTAGCACTGCGCCACAGACAGCGCCATAAGACATTCCGTTAAAACCATGACAAACATAAGCAACTTCCTCGCCGACTGGCATCTCGAAGGCCTCGCGGTAGGCCTCGCCACCTTTCTCATAATAGGCCTTTTCCACCCGGTGGTAATCAAGTGCGAATACTACTTCGGTGTTCGGTGTTGGTGGTGGTTCCTTGTCTTAGGCATCGCCATGTGCGTGGTTTCCATACTTATCGACAACACAATCGGCTCCACGCTCGCGGGCGTGGTGGCATTCTCGTCGTTCTGGACCATAAAGGAGGTTTTCGAACAGCAGGAACGCGTCCGCAAAGGGTGGTTTCCAGCCAATCCGCGTAGAAAAACAGCGCCACGCAAGTAAATCACGGCATTTCTTTCGTATCCGTTGCCCTTTTGCCACAAGTTATAAGGCATCTGATAGCGATTATGCCGCAAATATTTTGTACATTTGCGAGCCGAAAACAACTCTTGAAAAATTAATTAATTTATAAACCATAATTTTTTCATGCAAAGCAAAGGAAATTTAGGAAGCATCGTTGCCGGTGTCATTGCTGTTTTCTTGGTGTTAGTATGTCTGTTCTATCTTTCGTTCACATTCATCTCCAATAAGTACGAAAGCCAGGCAGCCGCATACGCCATCGAGGAATCAGGCGACAACGACGACGCAGCCTACAATCAGGCCTATAAGCACTACATGGACTCGCTCGCCGACAAAAAAGTGTACTTAGGCTCTTACACTCTCAACGAAGTACGCAAATGGGGCGTAGGCCTCGGCCTTGACCTCAAGGGCGGTATGAACGTCATTCTGCAGGTCGACATGCCCGACATGATGCGCTCGATGAAGAGCGGCGACACCGACTCGGTATTCGAAGCCGCCCTCGCCGGCGCCAACAAGATGGTGACAAGCCATCAGACCGATGACTTCGTAAGCTCGTTCGTAGACCTCTACCGCGAAGCCAAGCCTCTGGCCGACTTCTCCGTGGTATTCCAAGGCATAGTCAACTCGGGTATGAGCGACGACGCTGTACGCACCACTCTTAAAGAGCAGGTGAAAGACCGCGTGGACAACTCCGCTACCAACGTGCTCCGCAACCGTATCGACCAGTTCGGCGTTGTTTCGCCCAACATTCAGGTACTCAAGGGCAAGGACGGACAGATCCTCCTCGAGCTTCCCGGTGTGAAAGACCACGAACGCGTCCGCGACCTTCTCCAGCGCTCGGCAAACCTCGAATTTTATGAAACATACCGCGTAGAGGAAATCGCCAACTCCATCAACGCCCTCGCAAACGCCCTCGCCGCCGACACCACCGTGAACGCAGCGCCCCTGATGGCACTCATCGGTCAGGGCGCAGGCTACGGCGCCACCGTGGGCTACGCACCCGATGCCAAGACCATGGCCGCAATCGACGCCGTGCTCGCATCACCCTTGGCAAAGAACATACTCCCCTCCGACCTTCGTCTGCGCTGGGCTGTGAAACCCACCGTGCGCACCGACGAGAACGGACAGGAACACAACTTCGGAACCGCGCTCTACGCCCTCCGCGCCACCGGCGGCAAGGCAGCCCTCGACGGCAAGGCCGTAAGCGACGCATACAGCAACTTCGACCCCCTGCGCGGCAACGAGGTATCCATGCGCATGAACGCCGAAGGCGCCCGCAACTGGGCCCGTATCACAGGCCAGAACGTAGGCAAGCAGGTGGCAATCGTTCTCGACGACAAAGTATATTCCGCTCCTAATGTAAACGACAAAATCGAAGGCGGACAATCGTCGATTACCGGCGACTTCGACCTCGACGAAGCCCGAGATTTGGCCAACGTGCTCAAGAGCGGCCGTATGGACGCCAAGGTACATATCATCAGCGACATGGTTGTAGGCCCGTCGCTCGGCAAGCAGGCCATCGAAGCTGGTTTCATCTCCTTCGTGGTGGCTCTCGTGCTCCTTATGATTTTCATGATTGCGTTCTACGGCGTTGTACCCGGCCTCATTGCCAACATCTGCCTTGTATGCAACCTCTTCTTCACCATCGGTATCCTCGCTTCTTTCCAGGCAGTGCTCACCATGAGCGGTATCGCCGGTATCGTGCTGTCGCTCGGTATGGCCGTTGACGCCAACGTGCTTATCTTCGAGCGCACCAAGGAAGAGCTCCGCGCAGGCAAGAACGTGCGCAACGCCCTTGCCGACGGTTACAGCAACGCCTTCTCCGCCATCTTCGACTCCAACCTCACATCGATTATCACAGGCATAATCCTGCTCGTAGTCGGCACAGGTCCTATCAAGGGCTTTGCCACCACGCTCATCATCGGCCTTATCTGCTCGTTCTTCACAGCAGTATACCTGAGCCGTCTGTTCTTCCTGTGGTTCTCGCGCAGCAAGGCATTCAACAACCTTACCTTCGCCACAAGCCTCTCCCGCAAGATGTTTGTAAACGCCAAAATCAACTTCCTTGGCCAGCGCAAGATAAGCTTCGCCATCGTTGGTGCATTGGCTGTAATCATCGTGATATCGCTCTTCGCCCGCGGCCTTAACCGTGGCATCGACTTCTCCGGCGGCCGCAACTACGTTGTGAAGTTTGAACGCCCCGTCGACACCGGCGAACTCCAGAGCGTGATTTCGGCACAGTTCCCCGGAGCCTCCACCTCGGTAATCACCATCGAAAGCTCCAACCAGGTACGCGTGTCGACCAACTACAAAATCACCGACGAAGCTCCCGAAGTAGAGCGCGAAATCACCGGCAAGCTCTTTGAAAGCCTCAAGCCCTACCTCCGCGACGGCATGTCGGCAGCCGAATTCTCGACCACCGACGCAAGCCAGGGCATCGTCAGCTCGCAGCTCGTGGGCCCGTCCATAGCAAACGACATGAAGAACAAGGCATACCTCGCCGTGACAATCTCGCTGCTGGCCATGTTCCTCTACATTCTTATCCGCTTCCGCAACATCGCGTTCTCGCTCGGCGCTCTCGCCGCAGTAGCGTTCACCGCATTTGCAATCGTGGGCTTCTACTCGCTGTTCTACGGCGTTCTGCCCTTCGCAATGGAAGTCGACCAGACATTCATAGCGGCGATATTGACGGTTATCGGTTATCAGATCAACGACACCGTGGTGGTATTCGACCGTGTGCGTGAAAACACAGCCCTCTATCCCAAGCAGGACTTCTTCACCACCGTCAACGCCTCTATCAACACCACCCTGAGCCGTACCATCATGACATCGTGCTCCACCCTGCTCGTGCTCCTCTGCATCTTCATTCTCGGTGGCGACGCTATCCGCAGCTTCACCTTCGCGATGCTCTTCGGCGTTATCATCGGCACACTCGCCACTATCTACGTGGCCTGCCCTGTTGCCTACCTCGCCGACAACCGTCGCAAGGCAGTAGCCAAGAAGTAAACCGACTCCCTTTCAATTCATCATACGCCGGGGCGGCTCCACACGGGGCCGCCCCGCTTATTTACAAAGCTGTCGCGATTTTGCAGAGGATTCTTTTTTTAGTACTTTTGCCTTATGGAAGCAAGCAAACCGACTTTACTGGTAGTGGGTGCCGGAGGCTTTATCGGGGGCTTTATCGCCTCCGAGGGACTGCGGCGCGGATATGATGTTACGGTGGCCGTGCGCCAATCGACATCGCGCCGCTACCTGTCCGACGAACGCCTTAATTTTGCCGTACTCGACTACGACGACCCCTACACCCTGGCAACGCAGCTGCAGGAAGCAGCTCCGCAAAGTGGCGCGTGGGACTACGTGATATACAATCTCGGCGCCACCAAATGCGCCAACTTCGCCGATTTCAACAGGATAAACTTCGGCTATCTGCGCACTTTCTGCGAAGCGCTCGCCGACAAGGGAATGATGCCACGCCGCCTACTCTTTATGAGTTCGCTGAGCGCTCTCGGCAATCCCGGCGACCGCGATTACGCCCCCATCGACGCATCGACGCCGGCAAGACCGAACACCCGCTACGGACTCTCCAAAATAAAGGCCGAAACATATCTGGAAGCGCACCCCGACATTCCGTGGACCATATTCCGCCCCACCGGCGTATACGGCCCGCACGAGCGCGACTATCTGATGATGATAAAAAGCATCGACAGCCGCTTCGATTTCGCGGTAGGCTTCCGCAAGCAGCTGCTCACCTTCATCTATGTCGACGACCTCGTGGGAGCGATGTTCGACGCCATAGCCGCACCCGCCGCCCTGCATAAGAAGTATATAATCAGCGAGCCGAGGGCATACACGCAGGCCGAATTCCGGCACATCGTGGCCGAGGCCCTCGGCAAGAAATGGGTGATACCCGTCAAGCTGCCTCTGTGGGCGGCATACGTGGCCTCAGTGGTGGCCGAAAAAGTGGCCGCTGTCCGGCTCAAGCCGTCGACACTTAACCGCGACAAGTTCAAAATCATGCGCCAGCGCAACTGGAACTGTTCGGTGGCCGACGCTGAGCGCGACTTCGGCTTTACCGTGCGCTTCCCCCTCGAACGAGGAATAGCCGAAACCGTCGAGGCATACCTCAAGGAAAAAGCAGGAAAAAAATGAAGAACCACATACGCATAGTGCGCCTGCTTACAATCCTTGTTTCGGTCGGCGCCATAGCCTGTATGCCCAAAATGCTGTCCGGCATGCAGCCCGATTCGCCGTTCAAAACCTTTGTGTGGCTGTTCCCGCTCTATATCGCCGGGTCAGGAGTCTGCGCGTGGCTCTGCGCGGAAGGCCGCATCGAAATAAGCTATATCCTGCTTGTATTAGCCATATTATCGACCGTGCTGCTCGGATATGCAGTGACCCTGCCATGAATATCGACCAATACATAGCCGACCATATCGATCCGGAACCGCCGCAGCTGCGCAGCCTGTACCGCCGCACGCACATCGAGCGCCTCTACCCGCGTATGTGTACCGACCACGTGCAGGGACGCCTCTTGGTGATGCTCACGCGCATGATACGCCCGCACCGCATACTCGAGCTCGGCACTTTCAGCGGCTACTCCACCCTCTGCTTTGCCGAAGGCATGCCGCCCGGCTGCACCATCGACACCGTGGAGGTCGACACCGAGCACGCCGACGAGATACGCGCCGAATTCGACCGCTCGCCGCGCGGCGCCGACATACGCCTGCACATAGGCGATGCCGAGAACCTGATTACATCGCTGGCGGACGAAGGAGAACCATTCGACATGGTTTTCGTAGATGCCGACAAACGAGCATATCCGCGCTACTACGAACTGCTGATGGGCATACTCCGCCCCGGAGCATACATCGTGGCCGACAACACGCTCTGGGACGACAAAGTACTCCGCGAAGACGCCAACGACCCGCAGACAGCCGGCATACGGGCATTCAACGACCTCGTTGCCGACGACAACCGCGTGGAAAAAATAATCCTTCCCGTCCGCGACGGCCTCACCCTGATACGCGTCCGCTAACCTAATCCTGTGTATTGCCTATAAGAAATATAGGCCATCGTCAAGAGGAACACCGCTATGCCGCCCATAATTTTCCACAGTGTCGAACACTGCGAACTATAAGCAATCACAGCCATAGCTATCGTAATTACGCCGCCAGCCAATGCCTCTACGAAAAGCCATAAAAAACCTCTTGTAAAAACACTGAGTACCAAGATTCCCACAAAGAGCACTTTGCCCAAGCCTCTGAACCATTGCCCGGCCTTGCCTTCAGGTTTCTTTATATTCGCAAACGCCATAAATTAACTTGCATTGTGGTTATAGCTATAACCACAATGCAAGTTAAAAAGTTTTCAGATGCTGTTACTCAGGTGCGTTGGCGCCCCATTTGTCCATAAGGCGGTCGTATTCCTCGCCCGTTATCTGTATTACGGTGCCGTGGCGCGGGTGGAAGTCCATTGTCACGCTGTCGTTTACCACCTTGAAGTTTTCCAAGTCGGCGGTTTCGGTAAATTCATAGCGTCCGTTCGTGTACACGTCGTACATAAGAATGTACTTGTCGGTGCCGATAAGCCTGAATGTGCCGGCACCCTCCACAGGCTGGTCGGTCTGCTGCTTATAGTCGGGATATTCTGTCCACTGGCCCGATGTGAGGCTGCGTGTGGTGGCCGTCTTTATGCCGTTGCCGTGTCCCTCGGTCTTATAGAAGAGATGATAAACGCCGTCTTTCTCCACAATGTCGCCGTCGATACACGACTTGCCGTTTTCAGGCAGGAAGAAAGGCTTCGGCTCGCCTTCTATGTCGGTAAAATCCTCGTTGGCATAGGCATAGTATATTATATCGGGACCGTTGCCGTGCTGCATCGACCAGTACACGAGGTACTTGCCGGCCTCGGGGTCGTATATGCTCTGGGGCGCCCACACTCGCTTCAAGTCTTCCTGCCCGGAGTATTTCTGCTGTATGTTGACCACGGAGTGCGTCCAGTTTACCAAGTCGTCCGACTTAAGGAGCACCATGGCGCGGTTTGAATCCCAGCCCTTGCCCGATTCCATGTCGGTAAGCACCATATAGAAGGTCTTTCCGTCCTCGCCGCGAAGAATATGGGGGTCGCGCACACCGCCAGTCGAGCTTATTTCGGCAGAGTTCAGCACCGGCTTGTTGCCGTTGAGCGCCTTATAGTTGAATCCGTCGCGGCTCAGGGCGTAGTGCACCGATTCGTCGGCCTTGTCGTTGCCGGTGAAATAGACAAACAGGTAACCTTCGGGAGTCGTTTCTTGCGCTGTGTCAGACTGCGAGCACGAAGCCATGGCGGCAGAAAACAGCAATGCGGGAATGAAATATTTCATGGTAAAGCTATTATGATTGATTCGTTCACAAAATTACGGCAAAAAACGCGCACCTCCGGCCTCTTATTAAGCATAAAAGTATAATAATTCGTCATTACGCGCGATATGCTACGGAAATCTGCGGCTGGGCCTCCACATCTGAATCAACTTGCGGCTATCTCGAAAATTATTAGTAACTTTACGCACATTTTATAATTAATTGGCTTTCCCGCAACTAACGATGCGGCGGCAGACCGATTCACTCTCACCACAGTGCAATGAATATAAGGCGACGCTTATTTATATGGCTTGCAATTTCGCTGACAGCTCTCGGCGTCGCCGTCCCGGCGTCGGCACAGCAGGAATTTAAGAGAAAGCTCGAGCAGGTATCGTTCGTGCCCAAAGGCGCGTGGATTTCCGGCGTGAGCGTAAGCTATTCTCAGTCCGACCAAAGCAAATACCAGTTCCTCATTATCGAGAACATCAACGGCGACACCTACACATTCAAGGTAAGCCCTATGCTTATGTTCTGCTTCAAGGACAATCTCGCGGCAGGAGGCCGCTTCTCATACTCCCGCCAGCGCACACGCCTCAGCTCGGCCGATATAGTGCTCGACTCGGAAACGTCGTACAATATCGACAACCTCTACAGCATCAGTCACAGCTACCACGGCACGGCTCTGTTCCGGTCGTATCTCAGTCTGGGCCGCAGCACCCGCTTCGGACTCTTCAACGAAGTGCAGCTACAGCTCGGCGGCGGCCAGTCGAAGCTGGTCAACGGTGTGGGCGAGAATCTTTCGGGCACATACCAGCGCACGTTCGACTTCAACGTGGGCCTTGCCCCGGGTCTGTCGGTGTTTCTCAACAACTATTCCGCCATCGAGGTCAACGTCGGCGTGCTCGGCTTCAACTACACGCACGTCCACGCCGTCACCGACCGGATATACGAAGCCGACCTGCGCACACAGCGTGCCAACTTCAAGATAAACCTCTTTTCAATCACTTTCGGAGTGACATTCTACATCTAAGGTATGACAAAGCTCAGATTTCTGATTATCTCGGCATTGATGCTGGCAAGCACCGCCGGAGCCTTGGCGCAGAATATTGTCCGCAAAAGCGAACGCACGGCCGAACGCGACTCGATAGAGCGGGTAATCGTGGCGGGCGACACAGTTGACATCATACTGCCAGAACGCAATTTCGGCCGTTTCGACCGAGGCCTTTTCAACTATATATTCATACCGAAAGGCAAATGGGGATTCGGCATCACCGCATCGTACGGCGAGCTGCAGACCGAGGACATAAGCGTGCTATCGCTCCTCAAAGACCTGAACTTCAAGGGCAAGATATACTCTGTGAAGCCCTATATATCATACTTTGTGCGCAGCAACCAGGCCGTGGGCCTCAAACTCGACTACAGCCGAGGCATAGCCGACCTCGGAAAGCTCGCCATCGACTTCGACGAAGACCTCAACTTCTCCCTGCGGGACGTGAGCTATTACCAGCAGAGCCTCGCGGCATCGTTCTTCTACCGCAATTACGTGGGACTCGACCACAATGGACGCTTCGGCATCTTCAACGAGGTGGAACTCGCATTCGGCAGCGGCTCATCGCGCTTCAAACGCATATTCAACTCCGAACCGCGCGACACCAAGACCATATCCACCCAAGGCTCGCTCAACTTCAGTCCGGGCGTGTGCGTGTTCATTCAGGACTATGTGTCGTTCAACGTGTCGTTCGGTGTTTTCGGCCTCAAATGGCGCCACGAGCGCCAGTCGACCGACGGCATAGACGAAGGCAGCCGCACGACATCGGGCGCCAACTTCAGATTCAACATCTTCAACATTAATTTCGGCCTTATGGTCGTGATATGACATATGCCCAAAGGACTGCACAGCATAGCAACACTCTTTTCCGCAATAGCATTGATGCTCTGCGGCTGTATCAGCAACGACATACCGTATGCCCGCATACAGCCCAACTTCACGAGCCTGCAGGCCGAAGGACAGGACGCCGGAACGCTTATCGACACCGTGGCGCGCACGGTCACCCTCACACTGCCCGAGGAAGTCGACATTTACAATGTTGCCATTACCGAATATTCCATCACCGAAGGCGCAGAGATAGTCGACAATCCCCTTACGACGCCGATAGACCTGTCGTCGCCACTCACCGTGGTGCTGCGGCTCTATCAGGACTATTCGTGGAAAATAATAGGCAACCAGACCATCGAGCGCTACTTCGAGGTGGCCGGGCAGATGGGAGAGTCGGTAATCGACGTGCCGGGACGCCGCGTGCTGCTCACCGTCAACGCGTCGTCCGACCTGTCGGCTCTCACCATAGTCAGAGCCAAGCTCGGGCCTGCCGGAGCATCATACTCACCCTCTCTTGCCGAAGGCGCCACATTCGACGGCCGCTCGCCGCTGAGCGTGGTTGTCGAAGCATACGGACGGGCGCAGACCTGGACCATATACGTGCAGACCATGGACGTGTCGGTACGCACAGTTTCAGCCGACGCGTGGACCTGCGTGGCATGGATTAACTGTCAGGGCGAAGCCGGCAAGGACAACGGCGTGGAATACCGGCTCGCCTCAGATACCGAATGGCTCAAAGTAGACAAGGCCGCTGTAAGCCAGAACGGCGGCAACTTCACCGCGCGTATTGACCACCTGTCGCCGGGTGCCACATACACCGCCCGCGCTTATTCGGGCACGGACTACGGCGAAGAGATAAGCTTTACCACCGGTGCCGTGGTGCAGCCGCCCAATATGGACTTCGACAACTGGTGGCTCGACGGCAAGATATGGTGCCCGTGGGCAGAAGGAGCCGACGCATACTGGGGCACCGGCAACCAAGGCGCCGTCACCCTCGGAACCTCCAACACCACCCCGACAGAGGACACTCCGAGCGGGTCGGGCTGGGCGGCACGCCTCGAAAGCCGCTTCGTGGGCATAGGCGCGCTTGGAAAACTCGCCGCCGGCAACCTCTTTGTAGGCAGCTATGTGCGCACGGTGGGCACCAACGGAGTTCTGAGCTTCGGACGAACGTTCAAAGAGCGTCCCACAGGGCTCAAAGGTATGTTCAAGTACCATTCGGCAACCATCGACAGAGCCTCCGACGAGTTCCGCCAACTTGCCGGACGGCCCGACACCTGCATCGTATGGGTGGCTCTGATTGACACCGACGAGCCACTCGAAATACGCACCGCGCCGAACGACCGACAGCTTTTCGACCCTGCCGCCGACTATGTGGTGGCATACGGACGCATGCAGTCGGGCGAAAGCGTGGAAAACTGGACACCGTTTATCTTCAACCTCGAATACAAATCCACGTCGAGAGTGCCCAAATACATACTTATCACCTGCTCCGCAAGCAAATACGGCGACTATTTTACCGGAGGCTCCGGCTCTGTGCTTACTCTCGACGATTTTGAACTGACATATGATTATTAGACTGTTAACGATTCTGCTCTGTCTGGCTCCGATATACTGCGCCGCAGCAGAAACCAAAGCCGACACCGCCGCCACAACAACAGAAAAAGCGAAAACAAACTACATACCGGCGTTCCACGGCACTTTCAGAGCCTTCTACGAAATGTCGACAGCGACCGGCGAGAGCCGGTTCATGGTGCGCAACGCGCGCCTCGCCGCAGGCGGGAACGTCCTTCCGATAGCGAGCTATTTTCTTCAAGTAGACCTCTGCGACAGAGGCAAGATGAAGATTCTCGACGCATACATCAGCGTGTCGCCTGCCAAAGGACTCAAACTGATGGCCGGACAGATGCGCGTGCCTTTCAGCGTGTCGGCATCGCGCGCTCCGGCGCTGTATTACTTCGCCAACCGCCCCTTTGTGGCCAAGCACTTCGGCAACCTGCGCGCCGTGGGTGTCAAGGCCGGGTACACATTGCCTGCCATACCGCTCTACTTTGAAGGCGGAGTGTTCAACGGCACCGACATGTCCGACCACACAGGCTGGAACAAGCACCTCACCTACTCCGTCAAGGCCAACTACACATCTTCGCTCGGACTCAAGCCTGAAATAGGCTTCATGTCGCGCCTTCCGGGAAGCGAGGGTGTGCGCATCAACCAGCTAAACGCCTCTCTATCCTGGAAAGGTGCAGGCTGGTACATAGAGGGCGAGTACGGCTACAGGCACTACACAGGTAAGTCGCACAAAGCATCGCATGCTTACAGCATATTCGCCGACTACGGCTTCCCGCTTCGCTCGCGGATAGTGAACCGATGGTCGTTTCAGGCACGTTTCGACGGGCTTACAGATGCCAGCAACGGCAAATTCAACTCCGAAGGCAAACTGGAAACCACTTGGCCTGCCTGCCGCAGAATCACCGTCGGAACCACGGCCTCGTATCTGGCCGGGCCTGTCCACTGCGATTTCCGCATCAACTTCGAGCAATATTTCTATAGCTCGAAGGAAGCCGCGCCCGATCCCGCCGACAACAACAAGCTCGTAGCCGCCCTTATCCTGTATTTTTAGTACCGCCGCCGTAGCGGAGGCGTTCGTGGTAATAATTCTCCGACCGAACAAGACGCACAATCCCGTAGGACAGACCTGAGGCAAGCACCATAGGCAGGAACAGGGTGAAGTTACCCGTCATTTCAGGAGTGAGGAACATAGCCATGAACGGCGCCCGGATCACTCCGGCAAACACCGCGCACATACCTATCAGTGCAAAATCACCGGCGGGGAGCGCGCTGCCTGTAAGCTTGTTGGCCATCACTGCGAAGAGCAGCCCGGCCAGCGAGCCAGCGAACAGCGTGGGTGCGAAGTCGCCCGCCACTCCGGCATAGGTGGTCCAGCCCACCGCCACGGCCTTTACCGCAAGCAGGGAGCCGACGATAGCAGCAAGCGTCCATACATCATCAGCAGGAGCTTGCGCGAAAGGGCCGGAAGCCCACAGCGCGCGCCAGTCGCCATTGAGCATCTTATCCATTACCCCGTAGCCCTCGCCGTACAAGGCCGGGAAGATATAGAGCAGCAGTCCCATACCCGCACCTGCCACCAATATGCGCGTCCACTGGCCGCCAAGACGGCCGAGAAGACGCCCAACACGCTCAACTATATCGCTGTAGTACAACGAATACACCCCTGCGAATATGCCCAAGCCCACCACTCCGAGATACGCCGAGGTAGGAAAGGGCGAAGCCTCTGCCAGAAAAACATCGAAAGTAAAGCCTGTAAGCATATAGCAGGTAAGAGCCGAGGCAAGGCAGGCAAGCAGAAGCGCAAGCACGGTCACCGAGGTGAAGGGCAGCCGCAGTATCTCCAATGTAAACAGCACACCGCCCACTGGAGCCTTGAATATGGCTGCGATACCGGCACCCGCCCCGCAGCCTATGAACAAGCGCACCTGCTGCGGCGTCAGCCCCATATAGCGCGCCATATTGCTGCCTATGGCAGCTCCCGCCACTGCTATAGGGCCTTCCGCCCCGGCCGAACCGCCGAAACCGAGGGTGAACACATTGGCTGCCAAAGGGCCGTATATGTGGCTCTTCTTTATGTCTGAGCCTCCTTTTCGGAGAAAGGTAATAAGCTTGTCGGTGCTTCGCGACAGATTCTCGCCAACCACAAGCCGCGAAAACAGAGCCGCAAGCACAAGTCCGGCGAGCGGCAACAGGAGAAGGACAGGATTTGCCCCCGGAGAAATAAATACCGACATCAAATCGGAAACCCACTTTATCGACCATTTAAGCCCCACGCACGCAAGCCCAGTGGCGAATCCTACCGCCGAGGCAAGAAGCATGACAAAAGACTGCGACGGCAAGCGCCGCATCTTCCGCCTTACGAAGGAGCTTATATCCCGAAGCTTGGTTTCCGACATAGGATAGATGTATTTTAGAGGGTGTTTCAATATATAATGGTTCCGCCGGGCAATTTGTTGGCTTGCAGACAAAAAAACGAGCAGTCGCGGACAAATTGCCAACGACTGCTCATTCCTATTAATCATTCCATTTCTGTATCATATGCCGGGGCCGCGCCTGTGCATGCCGGGAGGAGGTCCGGGGAAGTGACGGCCGTCGAAATTACGGTCGCGCGGCTGCTCTCCCTTGCCGAAAGTGCTGAATTTATAGCTTATCGTCACCATTACGTAGCGTGTGAGCGAGTTATACATCGAGTCGTCGATATACGAGGCTGTGACACTGCGGCGGACACTCGAGCGCTGTCCGAGCAAATCGTATGCCTTGAGCGACACTGCCGCATTGCGACCGCGAAGGAACTGGTAGGACAGCGAGGCATTCCACATCCAAGTGCGGGTGTCGTAGCCCTGCGAATAGCCTGACGTGGCCGAGTAGTTGAGGTCGGAACTGAGCACAAAGCCGATCGGCGTGGTGTAGGTGGCATAGAACGAGCCGCCATAGGAGTGCACGTTGCGGTTGGCGCCTTTCTGCATCGAGTTGCTCACGGTCTGGTAGTTGTAGCGCGGGCGCAGCTCCAGTTCGAGATTGTCGGGACGCCACGCGAAGCCGAGGCTCTCGCCTACCATAAACGTACCCACACGGTTGCGCTGGGCGTTGGTGTATCCTATGCTGTTGGAGTACGACAGGAACAGATGGTTGTTGAAGGTGAAAGCCTTGTTTCGGAGCGGGAACGACACCATGTTCATACCTCGGATATTCCACACACCGTTGACGTTCTCGTATGTGGTGGTCTGGCCGCCAGTTTCGGGGTCAAACGAAGTTTTGGAGATAATCGAGTTCTGCTGGAACTGGGCATCGACCATGGCCATTACAGAGCGCTGGGCCTCCTGGTTGAAGTCCTGAAAACGCAGTCGTGCATTGTGGCTGAACGTCGGTTTGAGGTTCGGATTACCTATCACCACGCGCAGAGGATCGGAACGGTCGGCCACGGGCTGCAACTGGGTCATAGAGGGCTGCGAGGTGCGGCCGTTATAGTCAAGGGTCATACTGCGCGATTTGCTCATTTTCACACGGTAGCGCAGGAAGGGCGCCAAATTGAGCACATTGCGTTGTGGAACGTCCTTGGCGTGGTCGATAAGGTTGAGCGAGCGCGACATCTGGGGCACAAGCGACAAACCGACGTTCAGCTGTGTCGCTTTCGACACATGGCGGTAGCCCAGACGTATGTCCTGACTCATATAGTCGTTGCGGAAACGGTTCGACAGCTCGGGGTTGAATATAAGCTCCTCGCTTATCACGGGGTCGCCCTCCCAGCCGTCGGGGAACTCCACGGGGTGGTCGTAGGTAAGCTTGTCGGCATTGTTCCACCGGTAGTTGAACGAATATGCGAACGTGAGGAAGTTGCCCTTCGAGGCGTCGCCGAGAGGCTCCGTCCAGCTCAGGCGGCTGCTAATGCTGTTGCTCCACGTATGGTTGTCGGCATACTGGTCGTAAAGGTCGATGGAGTCGTTAAGGAGAAAGAATTTATTCCATGAATAGGAGTTTTCACGTTCCCGGACATTGCTCATACGGTAGTTCACGAACAGCGACAGGGAGCGCCCCGGCTTGGAGCGGAATTTGTGGTTGTATATCAGGCGGCCTCCGAATTCAAAGGAGTTGCCTTTCGACAGGCCGGTATTGATGCTTCGTGTCACTTCCGACCCTCGCGGGTCGCCGGCGAATGTCGCCGACGAGTCCAGACTCGCCGAGCGGTTATAATTGAGCGATATGTTGGGGCGGAACTCGAAGGTATTGAACGAGTCGGGATTCCACTGCACACGGAAGTCGGCGCGGAAGTTATGACCCTTGTCGCGGGCATATTTATCGCTCACGGTGCGCGATGTCGAATCCTCGAAAAGATATTGGCGGTCAGAGTGCGAGCGGGTGTCACGGTCGGTATGCGAATACATAAGGTCGCCCCCGACACGGAAAATCTCTTCCTTGCCCACATTGAAGTTCATACCGAAAGACTGGGCTGAAGTAATGCCGTTGGTGCCTCCGAAGCGGCGGAAACGCCCGCTTGCGCCATCGGCAAAGCCCGGCTCGTTGACATTGTTGGCAGAGCCGAGGAAGGTAATCTGGTTGCCGTTCCAGAAACGGTTTACAGTAAAGTTGGCCTTATATCTATCGTCTGTGCCATATCCGGCCTCGGCATTACCGAACCAGCCGTTGTGCATGCCTTTCTTCACCGTGAGGTTTATCACGGTTTCCTCCTCGCCGTCGTCAACGCCGGTCATTCGGGCAAGGTCGCTCTTGCGGTTCACCACCTGCAACTTCTCGACGATGTTTACAGGCAGGTTTCGCGAGGCCACCGTGGGGTCGTCGCTGAAAAACTCTTTGCCGTCAACAAGTATCTTGCTTATTTCCTGTCCGTTGGCCGTAATCTTGCCGTCGCTGCTCACCTCCACGCCGGGAAGACGCTTAAGCAGGTCTTCGACCACGGCGTTGGGCTGCGTTTTGTACGATTCGGCGGCGAACTCAACGGTGTCTTCCATCACCTTCATCGGGGTGCGTATGCCTGTGACAGTGGCTTCCTTCAAGGCTATGGCGCTTTCGGCAAGCGCAAAGGGCTTGATGGTGCGCGCGGCATCGCCCATATTGAACTGGCGGGTCTGGGTGGCATATCCCACATACGATGCCTCAATTATATACTTGCCGGGCTTGACGTCGACGCTGAAACGACCCTGGGCATTGGTTACGGCAGCCTTCACCACGGCTGAATCTTTGGCGGCGAGCACCCGCAGAGAAGCCTGTATCAAGCCCTCGCCTGTGGCAGCGTCCACTATGCTGCCTCGCAACACAGCTGCCGGCGCCATGAGTGTCCCCACCAGCGCCATGGCAGCAAGCAAAAAGAAATATCTAAATCCTATTGGTTTCATGTTACAAAATTAACCATTATGCCCCGCTATGCCAACAGGGCCTCTACACAAGGGCTTCTTTCATAGAAATAGCCGCGTGATTTATCGACGAATAGACATTTTAGAGGGCAACCGGTCGACAAAACTGTCCGATAACTCCACCAAAAAGGACTCTCGATTGTTAATACCGTACAGGCGGGTTATATTTGCAACCCGGGTAAAATCTCCTATGCTGAAGAACAGTTCCTGAGATAACATCACCCTCATAATTTCTACAATCCGATGCGTTTCATCACCAAAAGCATATTAACAGCACTGTTTATCTCTGTATCGGCAATCTGCCACGCCTCCGAAAGGCCCGGCAGAATGACCGTGCTCGAGTCAGGGCCGGCCACGATAGGCACATATGCACCTCGCCTCGAAGACGCCACGCCCGACACATCTTTTATGGCGAGTCTGCGCCCTATGATGTCGAAAGGCATCGCGCCGTCTATCTACGAACTGCCCTACTCCATGCGCGGGCACTCATACCACTGGAAAAGACTATGGACCAACACCGCCGTGCTATGCGGCGCATACGTGGGCACTCTGCTCGTGCTCGAATGCCTGCCCGAAGACGCCACTTCGTGGAACCGCGCATCGCTGCAACAGACGCCGCCACTCAAAAGATGGTTCAAGAATGTTTTCAAGCGAGGGCCGGAATGGGATCACGACAACCCGATTTTCAACTATGTGCTGCACCCCTATGCCGGCGCGGCTTACTTTATGGCGGCACGCTCCTGCGGCTTCAACTTCTACCAGAGCCTGCTGTACTCCGCGTGCATATCTACCATTGGCTGGGAGTTTGGCATCGAGGCCTGCATGGAACGCCCCTCGATACAGGACATATTCGTGACGCCTCTCGTAGGAAGCGCTATCGGAGAGCTTTTCTATAAGCTGAAGCGCAATATCGTAGCACACGACTACCGCCTGTTCGGCTCGCCGGTCATCGGCAACATAGTGGCATTCCTTATCGACCCCGTAAACGAAGTGGTGGGGCTTTTCGCCGGCAATCCCGCGCGCAAGCTCCATCTGGCCCGCAACCGGGGTGTCACCTCCTCGCTGATGCCCACAGCAGGCAACGGCTCTTTCGGCTTCGCCTTCACCTGCACATTCTGAGGCAATAATAATGAGCCTGCTCCACGCTTTCACGCAGGCAGGCTCACATTATACCGCCGAATCGCGGCCTCAATATATTTCCGGTTTACTTGCGGCGCGACTTGAAGAAGTCTTCAAAGAGGTCCATCTGGGCCTGATTCGGCATCTTGTCGAGGAAGAAACCGTTGCGCATAATCATCATACTGGCCTCGCCCTGCTTGTAAGGCGCCCAGTAAGGAAGAGCCTCGGCGTTGGGGTCGCCGGTCTTGGTGAAATTAATCCAATAGCTCGACATTATTTCGAGCATATGGGTTTCAATCTGGTTCATTTCCACCGGTTTGAACTTGTAACCGTAGATAAAGGGCATTTCGGCCACATGGGTTGCACCGCCACGAGGGCTGCGGAGTATGGTGTTTTCAGAATCCTGGTCGAAGTAGTACATATATACCTTTCCCTTGCCGGTGCGGCTCTGAAGATTGCCCCACGCGTAGGAGCACCAGCCGAAGCTGCCGTCACGGAATATGTCGGACAGGGCATAGCAGGCCTCCTGTTCATTCGTGGCCGGATATTGCTCGAAGATACGCGGGGCAAAATCACCGTATATCGAATTTACACGCGCACGGTACATCTCTACAGGCATCGGGCGGCAGAAAAGCGAGCCTTCGTCGGAGTTCCAGCCCACGATGACGTTGACATCGTTGTAGATGCCCTTTTCATAGAGCTTGTACTGGTCGTCGGTGATGGCGTAGCCGTCGACAATGGGCCAGAAACCTTCCATCGAAGTGCTGTCTACAAGCTCCTTGGTCGAGAGCTTGCGCATCTGCTTGATGTTTTTCTTACCCATGCGTTTCTGGAAGGCAAGACCTTCTTTCTCGGCTGCAGCGCTGTGAAGTATGGCTGTGTTGCCGTTGCGGCTGTCGCCCACGGGCCAGAAAGAGCTGCCGCTCTCGCATATGGCGCCACGGAATAGGCCCTTGGTCAAGGGCGAGCCGCAGAGAATGCTCACAGAGATGCCTCCGGCCGACTCACCGGCGATGGTCACCTTGTCGGGGTCGCCGCCAAAGGCCGCAATATTGTTGTGGATCCAGCGCAGGGCCTCGATTTGGTCGAGTATGCCGTAGTTGCCCGATATCTTATTGGGCGACTCGGCGCTGAGCTGCGGGTGCGCCATAAAGCCGAGCGCTCCGAGGCGGTATTCGATGCTGCAATAGATTATGCCCTCTTCAACGAAGCTTTCCTGCGTGCCCATATAGCTGCCGGTAAGGAATCCGCCACCGTGAATCATCACAAACACGGGCAATTTTTCATCGGTGCTCTTGGCCGGAGTGGTAACGCTGAGATAGAGGCAGTCCTCGCTCATGCCGCCGTCCTGTCCGGGAGCTGCGGGCTGAGGCGGACGGGCACCCCATTCGTCTGCTTTATACACTCCCTGCCAGGGAGCCTTGGGCACAGGCGCTTTCCAGCGCAGCTCGCCCACGGGGGCTTCGGCATAAGGGATTCTTTTATAGAGCGCGGCGCCGTTATGCTCCACACCCTCGATGTCGCCCTGCGTCACTTTTGTATGAAGTATTAGCGCAGACGAATTTAGCGCCGTGGCTGCAAGTACCGCGAACGCTGCAATCATCTTTTTCATAGCTGAAATGTGTTTATTAAGGTATGTTTAGTTATGAGAATGCAAGTATTGCTTTTTGGTATGAGGCCATAGTGGCTTTGGCAAAGGTGTCGGCAGAAAATTTCCGCACATGGCGCCTTCCGTAGCGCGACAGCTTGTCGCGGTATATGCGGTCGTCGATTATATGGAGGAGTTCGGAGGCAAGGGAGTCGGCATCGTCGGGGTTGACATACACCGCGCCGTCGCCACCGGCTTCCTCGAGGCACGACCCTGTGGCGGCCACCACGGGCGTGCCGACAGTGAGCGATTCCACCACGGGCAGACCGAAGCCTTCATAGCGCGAGGGGTACACACTGGCGTCGGCATCGGCGTATATGTATGGCAGATCGGTAAAAGGAACGCCTTGCAGGTGTTTCACCCTGTCGGACAAGCCGAGGCGCTCTATCTCGCGGCGCACGGAGTCGGCATACGCACCGTCCATACGGCCTACTATCACCAGATGCACGTTCTTCGGAAGGAGGGCGAGCGCACGCACGACCAGCAGTTGGTTCTTGCGGGGCTGAACAGTGCCAACGCAGGCTATGTAATGCGCGGGCAGGCTGTATTTCGCACGGACCTCCTGCCTGCGCTCCGTGTTTATGTCAAGGCTGAATATAGGGTCGACACCCTGATATATCACATCTATCTTTGACGGATCGATGCCGAAATCTGCCACAAGGTCGCGCTTGGTGCATTCGCTTATGGCTATCACGCGCGTGGCGATGCGGGCCGAACGCCCGTACTTGAAATCATATATGCGGCGGTCTACGGCCTTGTAGTCGGCCGGCGAGCGACGCCATATCACATCGTGGATTGTCACAACCGACGGGCATACCCCGCGTATGGTCATAGGCAGCTCGTTCGACAGGCCGTGGTACAGAGCCACGTTGTCGCGCTTGAGGTCAAGAGGCAGGTCGACAGTGCGCCAGAAAGCCCTGCCAATCCCGCCAAACGATGTGTCGGGCACAGTGAGGCTTACATTCTCGCGGCCTAACAATGGCTCCAGACGCTCGTTGGGCATATTCTTGGGCGCGTAGAGCCTGAACTGTGCCGACGGATACGCAAGCGACAATATATTGAGAGCGTAACGGCTGTAATTGCCAAGCCCCGTATTGTTCTGGACAGCCCGCTTGCCGTCCATGCCTATTATAAGATTATTGCCGCTATCTGCCATAATCTATCAAGGCTTGCACTGCCAGTGCGTACGACTCAGCGCCAAAACCGGAGATCGAGCCGGCACAGTTGGCAGCAATGAGCGAACGGTGGCGTATCTCTTCGCGCGCAAATATATTGCTCAGATGCACTTCTACCACCGGGCGCTCAATGGCGGCAATAGCGTCGGCGATGGCGAGCGATGTGTGGGTGTATGCCCCTGCATTGAGAACCACGCCCATGCAATCGCTGTCGAAACCGCAGCCGTGCAGCGTGTCGATTATGGCGCCCTCGCAGTTCGACTGCATATGGCGTATCTCAATACTGCCGAATCGCTCGCGGACAGAGCCTATAATATCGTCGAGGGTTGCAGTGCCGTATATGGCCGGCTCTCTGCGTCCGAGCAGTTGCAGGTTAGGCCCGTTGATTATCTGTACATACCGGCCCATCAGCGCATCTCCACTTTAGATGTCGGGGGCAGCTCGTTGTTACGGCGGTCTACAGCGTCGATAAGCTCGTGGGCAAGGTGCACGAAAGCAAGAGCCGAGGCGGTGTTTTCAAGCGCTATGGGCGAGCCGTTGTCGGAATGCTCGCCTACGGCGGCCACAAGCGGTATTCGGGCAAGCACTGGCACGCCGTACTCGGCAGCCAGCGCATCGACAGCGCCCTCCGGGCCGAACAGGAAGTAGCGTTCGTCGGGGTGCTTTTCGGGCGTGAACCAAGCCATATTGTCGACAAGGCCGAGAACAGGAACGTTTATCTTGTCGTCGCGGAACATCGCTATGCCTTTGCGGGCATCGGCAAGAGCCACCTGCTGGGGAGTGGTAACGACCACGGCGCCGGTTATGCCGAGAGTCTGAACGAGGGTCAGGTGTATGTCGCTCGTGCCGGGAGGCATGTCGATAAGGAAATAATCAAGCTCGCCCCAGTCGGCCTGCTCTATGAGCTGCTTCAAGGCATTGGAAGCCATAGCCCCGCGCCATACCGCAGCACTTGCAGGATCTATAAGGAATCCTATCGACAGCACCTTGACACCATATTTCTCAGCAGGTATTATCAGATTGCGGCCTTCGACTTCGTGCATATACAGCTCCTCGTTTTCCAGTCCGAACATCTTGGGCACGGACGGCCCGAAAATATCGGCGTCAAGCAAGCCCACGCGGTATCCCTCGGCGGCAAGGGCAACGGCCATATTGGCGGCCACGGTCGACTTGCCGACGCCTCCCTTGCCCGAAGACACCGCTATGATATTCTTCACGCCGGGAAGTGCGGGAGCTTTCTCCACCTTGGGCGCGGCCTGCCGGGTGGCAGTCTTTATTTCCACTACGGCCTCGGGAGCGGCACGGTGTATGGCGGCTTCGGCCGACTTAAGCAGAGAGGCTTTGAAGGGGTCGGTAGCTTTGTCAAAAATCAGAGTGAAACTCACATTGTCACCCGCTATGCGGATATCGTCTTCCACCATTCCGAGTTCCACAAGGTTTTTACCCGATCCCGGGTAGCGCACCGTTGCGAGCGCTTCTGTTATCAGTGCGGGATATAGCATATCAATCTATTTTCAATGGTTTAACGTCAGCGGTGCCCTCAAGCGTGCCGCGCGAATACGACCTGTATGTGTCCTGCGGTATATCGTCGGCTCCCGGCGGTTCTTCGAGGGGGTCTGCTCCCGGCAGGAATCGTATATATTTGATAGTAAGGCCTCGTGCAAGCCACTGGCGCTCATAGTGTGTGCGTATGTTAAGTATAGGGTCGTCGGCCGACAGCACCGCGTAGAGGTCAGGCGTCGACTGCTGCACCTCCAAGCCGTTATGTCCGGCCATCATCGATGTATAGGCAAACAAGAAGGGGCTGTCGGTCTTAAGATGTATCAGGCCTCCCGGCACAAGCACCTTGCGGTACAATTCTATGAATCGCGTGCCGGTAAGACGTTTGTTCACCTTCTTCATCTGGGGGTCGGGGAAGGTAATCCATATCTCCGACACCTCACCGGGCGCGAAAAAGCTGTCGAGAAGCTCTATCGACGTGCGCAGGAAGGCAACATTCGCCAAACCTTCGTCGCGGGCCTGGCAGGCACCTGTCCACATACGCGCGCCCTTTATATCGATGCCGATGAAGTTCTTGTCGGTAAACTGCCGGGCAAGCCCTGTGGTATACTCGCCTTTGCCGCAGCCAAGTTCGAGCACTATGGGATTGCTGTTATGAAAGAATTCTGCATTCCATCTGCCCCGCAAAGGAAATGCTTCTTCTTTAAGACGGCCGAACGGATATTGAAACACCAAATCAATGGTTTCAATCTCGGCAAATTTTCGCAGTTTGTTTTTTCCCATATTATATCTTTGATTACTTGAGGCGCGCAAATTTCGCAGTACTATGCGTGCCGTCGGCACATTCGCACCTTACAATGAATAGAGAGCCGCCCAGCGGCTCGGTATCTACAACGGCCCTATGGCCTGACACAGACGCCCGCATAAGCAGAACACCCTCCATATTGAAAAGTTCCACAAATGCCAATTCGGCAGTCGCGCTCTCCACCAAGAGCGACTCTCCCGAAAAGCTTATGGCGATATTCGATTCGGCTTTATTGATACTGCCTATTCCGGCAGGAACTTCGTTTATTGAAAACTCACGCCACTGGTCGGCGGCGCTGAAAGCCTGCGCCATATTTTCTCCCACAGATAGCACTACATCGCTCTGCGGCACTCCGCGCCATACGTCGGCTCCGGTCGCCGGCACAGCGCTCAGCCCCGCAGCATCTATAGCGCACAGTGCGGCGACACCCTCCATCGCGCTATCTCCTATCTCAGCCATCGCTGCAGGCAGCTCGACAGCGCACAGCGATGAGGCATTAGCCAAGGCATAATCCCTAAGCGAGGCCAAGGACTGCGGCAGCGTCACATCGCGCAAAGCCGAACAACCGAACAAGACGCCGGCGCCAATATCCGTCAGACCCTCATAAAAGGCCGCAGAGGCAAGAGAAGCGTTGCCGGACATAATCCAGCCACCTACGTGCTTCAACGCGGCACAGGCGCTTAAATCGGCCTCTGCAAGGCCGCTCTCAGAAAAGGCATAATCGCCGATTTCGTTAAGCGCCGCTCCAAACTCAAAAGACGACAGACTCGCACAGCCCATAAACGCCCTGCTACCTATCGAACAAAGCGCTTCCGCCCCATCCACTCGCTCAAGCGACGCGCAGGCAGCAAAAGCAGCATCCCCCACACGCAAAGCGCCATTGAGATTCACAGCCGACAACGACGCACAAGCCTGAAAAGCGGCGTCACCTACGGCGACACACCTTCCCAAGGACAAATCGCTCAAATACTCGCAGTTTGAAAAGGCGCCGCTCATAAGCTCCACACCATCGCCAACGGCAACACTGCGCAAAGCACTTCCGGAGAAAGCAAAATCGCCTACCCGCACTCCGGCCGGCAGCACAAGCTCTCTGAGAGAAGAACCTGCGAAGACAGCCGCAGGCACAAGGGCGCCTTCAAACGACTCGCAGCCTCCGATAGCCTTGCCATAGTAAGGCATTATAGTGAGGCCACCAATATCGAGGCGACGCAAGGCAGGCATAGACTCCGCCATGAAATAGAAGTCGGAGGCATCGGCACTGCCAGTCAGAATAAGCTCATCAATATCATCAGAACCGCCCACAAGCTCGCAAAGCCGCCCCGGAGATACCTCCAAGGTAGCAGCGCAAACCACATTGCATACCACAAAAAATAAACTGAAAATATAAAGGCGGACCATAAATCGCGAATAATCCACAAAAATAGCGAAATTCCCCAAGCCCGCAAAATTAATTAGGTGGCGCGGGCCCACGGTCGCACGTAGGGTCGCGATATACCGCGGCCCGGCAGGCGGACGGCGGACGGGCGGGTTGGCGGCGCGGGGGCCGCGATTTATCGCCGCCTTGTGCCGGGTGGGTATAAAAAAAGGCCCGGAGGGCTGCTGCCTTCCGGGCCTGAGAGGGGGCGGTTACCTACTTTCCCAC